>Ga0209341_10000926_pt1 | contig 29854 bp, 17 predicted proteins | sample RifCSP13_2_FD_184020 | JGI IMG/M metagenome (GOLD analysis project Ga0209341, IMG submission 184020) | Soil microbial communities from Rifle, Colorado - Rifle CSP2_sed 13_2 (SPAdes) (version 2) | ecosystem: Environmental > Terrestrial > Deep subsurface > Rock core/Sediment | place: Rifle... | reverse complement strand
GAGCCAGTACACCTCAAGGGCCCCATGGACACAACCGGTCCCGCGACTCCCAGCGGAGGGGCCACTGGTGAAGGAACCACTGGTGGTGGTGTTGGTTCTGGTAGAAGGGGGGGTGTATGAGTCGCAAGGAGACCAGCTTCGTCGTCACCCAGAAGAACGGCCTGAAGACCAGGGTCCGAATGCTGGAGCACGTCACCGCCGACGACCTCATGCTGGTCGGCATGAAGGCGGTGGCGGCCGAGATCAAGTTCGGCATCGAGTACGAGTCTCCCTACGCACGCGGGGTCCGCGAGTACCTGGTCCGCACCAGCGTCGCGGTGGGGTCGTAGGTGGCCGACCTCACCTCCTCCGGCTCGCTCCCTCCCTTCATCGTGAAGGAGCTGGACGACTTCGCGCAGGCGTTCGACCAGGTCCGGCAGACCGTCTCGGAGCCGGCGACCGCGAGCGACACCCGGGACCTGGTGCGCCGCCCGATGCGCGGCATCCAGCTGCGCCAGGAGACCTTCGCCACCATCTTCGTGCGGGACCAGCTCGGCCAGGAGGTGAAGATCGCCAACTCGTCCGCCCCGGACAAGGACAGCGTCAGCTTCACCTCGAACTTCATCCTCCAGGCGGTGAGCCGCACCAGGACCGAGAAGTTCCAGCCCATCTCCACCTTCGGTCCCACCTACGGCTTCTTCTTCGGGGAGCAGCCGCAGATGATGAACTTCTCCGCGCTGCTGCTGGACACGGCCGACTTCCAGTGGGACATCGAGTGGTGGGAGAACTACGAGAACTACTTTCGGGGCACCCAGCTCACCGACCGAGCGGCCAGGGCGTACCTCGCCTTCGACGAGTACGTCGTCGAGGGCTACGTCATCGCGGCCTCCACGTCCAAGCAGGCCATGGCCACCCACGAGGTGAACCTGCAGTTCACGATGTGGGTCACCGCGGTCGAGACGATCGCCGAGCCGGGCGACGTCTCCTACCCCACGACCGACTCCAGCTCACGCATCGTGGTCGACGAGGAGAGCATCCGCACGCTGGACGGTTTCGTCTCGAGCACCGCGGCCGTGAGGGCCGCGAACATCAAAGCCCTCTCCTCTTCAGACGACGTCGGCCTGCTGGGGAAGCTCAGGGCCAAGGTGGCCCAGGCGGGGGACTTCATCGACTCCAAGCTGGACAGCGTCCGCAACTTCCTCTACGGCCGGAACCTCGTCATCCCGGCCGGGTTCGTGGGGTCGGAGCAGAACGCCGGCAGACCCGTGTTCGCCTCGGGCTCGGGCTTCGAGGCGCTCGGTGCGGTGGTGCTGCCGGGCGGGGCCACGCTCAACATCCGCCTCCCCGCCTCCACTGCTGTGACCGTCCAGGCCATCCAGAACCGCTACAAGCGGAGCAGGTTCTACGACAACTTCGACGAGTACCCCAGGCGGCAGGTGACGGATCGTCTACGCCCGAGCGAGCAGGAAGCGCGTTTCCGGGAGATGTTCGCCATCCCACCATCGCAGTCGAACGAGGAGGTGTTCTACTACACGAACGCGACGGAGGCCTTCCAGAACTTCGGGCTCGATGCGAACAACCAGAATGGGCTCAGGGCCTCGGAGATGTCCCAGTTCCTGGGGAAGGCCACCTTCGCGGTTGTCTCCTACGGCGCCACCTACGGGGCCACCGACATACTCGACAGCCTCACCGTGGGCAACGCGGCGGGGGCCGTGAACGACGCCCAGGAGCAGGCCGCGGCTGAAGCTCTCGCGGAGCAGGCGGAGCGCGAGGCACTTGAGGAAGCTGCCGGGCCCAGAGTTACAGGCGTCGATAGGGAAGTCGCGAACATCGGTAGGGAATAGCGTGAGCCGATCCGCCAACGCGCAAGCCCTCCACCTCCGGCTCTTCATCGAGGGCGTGGAGGTGCCGGTCATCTCCGCGAGTGTCACCATCGCGATGAACGCGCCGGCCCAGGCCCAGATCGACGTCGTCCCGACGGACCGCCTGCTGCGCCTGCTGCCGCGCTCGGTCGTCCACCTCTTCTACCTGGACTACGAGGACGCGCTGTACGGGGCGGCCATCGGCAGGCCAGCCAGCTCCAGGGACGCCAGCTACAAGCTGCTCTTTAGCGGAGAACTGTTCTCGTTGGCCCTCAGCCAGAGCGGCTTCGGCTCCAGGTCCGCGAGCCTCACGTGCCTGGACTTCTCGAACGTCCTCGACACCTCCTACCTCTACCTGGCCAAGTACGACCAGGCTGCGGGGGAGCAGGACCAGAACGAAATCATCGGCAACCAGTCGCAGTTCTACGGCGTCGACTACTCGCCGTTCGATGACACGGGCGTCAACGACCCGGCCGTGGTCATAGCCAACATGGCCGCCACCCGGCAGGCGCTCAGCCCCCAGTTCGCGGACACGGCAGGGGTCGCCAGCGCCGTGCTCGCCATCCTCGAGTTCCTCAGCGGCGTTCAAGGCAACTACCTGGGAGTGAACGACTGGACCACCATCAACGAAGCGAGGGTGCGCCTGCTGGCCCAGATCGTCTCCGACAGCGGGGAGACGACCACGAACCTGTTGAACCAGAAGGCGTTCGAGGAGTGGCTGAAGGGGCGGACCGGAGAGACGGGTGCCCTCATCTCCTTTCGGCAGCTGGTGACCAACATCCAGTCGTACGTCTACTACGACCTGGTTCCCCTGCCCACCGCGCACTACCGCCCGGGCAGCAGGGACGTGGTCGTGCTGCCGCCACCCTCGATCCTGCTGGAGCTGGCGGGACCGGCAATAGTCGAGTTCGAGTTCGAGCTGGAGAAGCTGCTCGCCAAACTCAACGAGCTGCACGGGAACACCGTGCGGGTCCGCAGCGGGAGGAGAACCCCGCAAGAGCAGGCGGAGATCAGCGCGAAGCAGTCGGGGACTCCCTACACGAGCCTGCACCCCTACGGACTCGCCGCCGACCTCGGCAAGGACGGGGTGGGGTCGAATTTCACCTACGCCCTGAACGTGGCAGGGATGAACTGGGCAGATGCGGACGGGCCCTACGCGCGGGCGAAGATCCGGCTCGCGCAGAACCCAGGGTCGACGTTCGCCCAGCTGCAGGCGGAGGGGAAGCTGTCCGCTTCCGACGTCCAGAGCCTCACGCGGGCGGCGGAGTTCTACAAGACCATCGGCGACGTGCTCCACCAATTCCCGATCAACCTCCGCTGGGGAGGCGACTACGCGCAGAAGGACCCGATCTGGGCGCAGTTCGGGCTGGGGTCGGATCCGGTCCACGTCGAGCTGAAGAACGGTGTGGCACGGATCAAGGATCTGGAGGCCGCAGCCAAAGCGACGGTCTCGGTCTCGGCGCCGGATGCCGGGGACGCTGTCTCTTCGGTCAGGGAGCGTTTGGGCACGCAGCTCTTCCGTCCGGACATCTGGTACGCGGCGGCCCCGGTCTGCAACGTCGTATTCCCGGAGGAGTACTCGACCCTCTCCTTCCAGCGCCAGATGCTGCGCGAGACGTCTCGCCTGGAGATGAAGTCGGCCCCGACCCTCGTGGAGGGTACGGTGACCACGAACTCGTACTTTGCCCCCAGGCTCGCGGACCTGCGGGGCACGGAGGGGGAGAGCCTGCAGGACGTGGGTTTGGGGGGCCAGGCAGCGACCAACACAGAGGGCCGCCCGCTCATCTACCAGCACGAGAAGTTCGCGGGGATCGTCCCGAAGTCCGAGTACATCCCCGAGGTCGATTTCTACGGCGGCAGTGTCGGCGTCCCGACGGACGTGGAGCCGCCGGTCGCCTCCGCGGAGGACCCGAACGCGGTCATCCCGAACGACATCACGAAGCTGGCGGCCCGGTCCGCGGCGTACAACTTCCTGAAGTACCGCTACATGCCGCGGACCCTCTCGGTCAGCGGGAGGTTCATGCCGAGGCTTGCTTGCGGCTTCCCCGCCGTGGTCCTCACGAAGACCACGCTGGAGGAGGGCGCGACGCCGACCCACTTCGTCGGGATGGTCACCAGCCTGAGCCACTCCATGACGCAGGGGGGCAGCGAGACAGCCTTCACCTTGTCCCACGCGCGCTCGCACAAGACCGGGGCCGACATCGACGACCTCTTCACGCAGGGCCTCATGCTGCGGGAGCAGGCGGAGGCCAACGGCTTGCAGGTCGTCACCGAGATCCGAGTCACCGACCAGATGCCGAAGGAGCACTTCAACTTCGCCGTGCAGGTGTCGCGATTCACGGGGAGCATCAAAGCCCTGAACGAGTTGAACAACCCGCCCGAAGACCTCGTCGGTCCGACTGGGAGGACGGTGCTTCGCGTGGTCCTCAGCGACACCACTCCGGTCACGATCCGCAGCTCCCGTGCGTCCACGGTAGACGCGTCGGCAGTGGCGGATAACCAGGACCCGACGATCTCCATCACGGGTACTGTCTTCACTGACAGCACCTTCTCCTTCAGTGGCATAACGGTCTACGAGCAAGGGGCCCGTGAGATCCTCCCCTTGGAGGAGGTGTTGCGGCCTCCCTGGATCTCGTCCGAGTACTCCAACGAGAGCATCGGGGATCGCGTGTACCAGAAGTTCTTCGGCTGCCGGTCGGTCATCGACGCGATGGAGGGCGTAGAGAAACCCGAGGGGTTCGCCGGCATGACCATCGAGCGCGCCGTGGAGGTGATCGCCTCGAGCTACAGCGCCTACGCCCAGGGCGGCGAGGCCAACGCCTATGTCCACTCGTTCACCCAACGCCCGATCGCCACGCTGCCCGAGGTCATCGGGACCGTGGAGGAGCACGGGCAGCTCGGCTTCCACACCTACGCCTTCGGCAACTTCTCGAACCTGGAGAACCTCGACCTGGACCTCCCCTTGCCGACGATGGACGACCCGACCGAGAAGAAGGCCGTGCAGAAGAACCTGGACCCGAGGGCGGAGCGCCTGGAGCGCGTACTCGCCTACAGGGATGAGCTGCTGCACCAGAGGGGCCTCCGGGGTTAGACTGGCCGCATGCTGAATTCCCAGACCCTCTCCGCCTTCGGTCAGGAGATCGCCAGGACGACCGCCTTCGACCTCGAGCTGCTGAAGCACTCGGCCGCGCCGGCAGAAGTGGCGAAGCAGGTTCTGGACGTGCCCCCTGCCCTGGTGCACGCGGGCCTCGGTGCGGCGGGCATCTTGGCCGCGAAGAACGTCTACGACAAGTACCGCCTGGGTGCGGAGGTGGCTCGGCAGCAGCGCGCCGCCCAGAGGGGGTACTGATGGCGACGCCCCTCACCACCCTCGCCGAGAAGGCCCAGCAGATCCACGAGGACCTGAACCCCACCGGCAAGACGGAGGCAGAGGAGGAGCGGCGGCGTGAGCGACTCGCGCGGCTCGCCAAGGGGAGGGCCTACGGGTACCGCGCGGCGATGGGGGCCGGCATGGCCGGCGGGGCCGCCAAGCTGCTGACGGAGGGGGTCGAGTCCCCCGGGCTGAAGAAGCTGGTCATCCCGGCCGCTGTGGCAGGTGGGGTGCTCGGGGCCGTCGACAAGGCCCTGGAGATGCAGGAGCTGAGGGACCCGAAGCTCCGCGAGAAGACGAAGGCATACTTCATGGATCGCCCATCCGTGTGGGCGTCTCGGGGCTATATCGCCCCGGAGGAGGCCAGCATCGTGAAGTCTCAGCAGAAGAAGGCAGGCATCGACGTGTCCAACGATGCCGCGGACGGCCTGATGGGGCGCAACCCCGAGGCGGTGTGGACGGAGGGCGTGGAGCGCGCCGCGGTCGACCAAAAGCAGGCGGTGATGGAGGCCCTCTTCGGGCACAGCCACGAGATGCACCGCCGGGCGGAGGAGCAGCTGGGGGACCTCTTCAGCTTCTCCGGCAACTCGTATGGTCGAGCGCGGGCGATCGGCATCCCCGCAGAGCAGGCGTCGCGCCTCGTGGACCGGGCATTCGGCGGGAGGACCAGGTGAGCGGATGAGCCGCCTCTCCGACTTCGCCGAGCAGCTGAAGGATGCCCAGCTCCCGGAGCCACAGTTCCCCTCGACCTGGCGGATGCCTACGGACGCCCGCCGGGTCCAGGAACTCCAGCTCTGGCACCAGTGGAAGACGAACGGCGAGAAACCGGAGGACATGGAACCCCTCCTCAGCTCCCTCCAGCCACTGGTGAAGAAGCGCGTCGGGCAGTTCTCGGGCAGGGTCCCGATCCCGACCGAGGCCCTGAACGCGGAGGCCAACAGGCGCGTCATCGAGGGTCTGCGCCGCTACGACCCCTCGAAGGCGCAGATGCACACCTTCCTCACGACGCAGCTGCGCGGCATGCGCCGGTACGTCCTGACGCGGCAGAACCTGGCCCGCATCACCGAGGGGCGCGGGGAGCGCATCGGTGACTACGAGCGGGCCGTCGCCTATCTGACGGAGATCCAGGGGCGCCCCCCGACGGCGCAGGAGATCGCAGACGAGATGCAGGTCTCGCACAAGTTCGTCACTAAGCTCACCCAGGAACTCCGCCCCGACCTCCTGGCCTCGCAGTCACCGGTCGAGGACCCGTTCGTCGACGAGACACCCCGGGCCAAGGAGGTGCTGAAGCTCATCCGGTTCGAGCTGAACCCGAACGAGCTGGCGGTTTTCGAGTACCTGACCGGTGACGGGGGCAAGCCCAAGCTCACCAGTACCGGGCAGATCGCGCGCCAGCTCGGCTGGAGCGACTCCAAGGTCTCGCAGACCAAGAAGGCCATCGCGGAGAAGGTGAAGAGACACCTGTGAGTTCCACCCTCTCCCCGCTCCTCGACCAACTGGAAGGCGCCCTCAGGGAGGCGCTCGACGAGGACGAGGGGCGGGTGACGGCGGAGGTGAGCTACCTGAAGAAGGTCTACGACGCCACGTCTGGAGGTGCTGCGCTGGAGCTTGCCTCCACGCAGGCCTCCGACGTGTTCCTGGTCGCCTCCCTTAGCGGTTACTTCAGGACCTGAGATGGCAGATCGCTACAGCGCCAAGATCGGTGAGGCTTTCACGCTCGACGCGAAGTTCGAGCTGGACGGCGACCCGTACGACCCATTCGAGATCGAGCGGGTAGACCTGCTCGACGACGACCTGGGGGTCGTGGAGTCGATCTCCACCGTGGTCCAGGTCGCCGCCGGCCACTTCCGCGTGACCGTTCCGGCCCTGACCGTCGGGGGCCGGTTCTGCGACAACTGGTACTTCACCGCCGTCGAGGACGGCGAGGCCGAGTCGGTGGTCTTCGAGGTCCAGGTCGCCGAGGTGGAGGCGGAGGCCGGGGAGGAGGCACCCGCGGAGGAATCGGTACCGGCGCTCGGGACCGACAAGCTCTGCCTGGTCACGGCCACCTTCTACGACGCGGGTGGGGTGCCGGTCCAGGGTGTGCTGGTGCGCTTCTCGCCCACCATCCTCGCCGAGCAGAACTCCCCGTTCGGCTTCATCGCGCGGGAGGTCACGGCGCAGAGCGATGCGGACGGCGAACTCGCGATGTACCTCGTGCGCGGCATGACCGGCACGGTCTCGGTCACGGGCGTCGCGATCGTGCGGCAGGTGGAGGTGCCGGACGTCGGCACCGCGGGTCTCTTCGACCTCATCTCCGCCTCGCAGGACCCGCTCGAGGTCCAGAACCTCGACGCCTTCGTCCAGCTCCCGAGGAGCAGCTGATGGCCGTGCTCGTCACCATCCGCGCCACCGACGACGCCATGCCGTCGGGGGGCACCCTGGAGGACGTGCTCGTCCGCGTCTACAGCGCGTCCGGGGACGTCTTCGTCACGGAGGGCGACACCGACGAGGACGGCGGGGTCTCCTTCCTGCTCGACGACCTCACGACCTACTGGGTCCGCTTCTTCCTCACGGGCTACGCCTTCGACCCGCGCCTGCTGATCGAGGTGGACGACTCGGCCTCCAGCAACACGTTCACCGCCGAGGGCCGGGACCTGACGGCCCTCCCGCCTTCGGGCGTGGCCGAGCTGTGCCGCGCCAGCGGCGAGATCGTGAACCCGTTCGGCGCCCCGGCCCCGAGCATCACATTCGTCTTCTCGCTGACCTATCCACCGCGCCCGCTGCTGGTGGGGAACCGCTACGTGGCCCCGGTCTCGGCCTACGCGCGCAGCGACGCCGAGGGCTACTTCGAGGTGGACCTCATCCGCAACGGCCTCTACGACGTCTCGGTGGAGGGGCGCGAGGACGAGGTGTGGCGCGTCAAGGTCCCCGACTACCCGGCGGTGAACGTGAACGACCTCGTCTGGCCCTACCTCGCCGTCCTGGAGTTCGACGAGGACTCGCTAGCTCTGTCGGCGGGTGACGAGGTGGAGGTGGACCTGACCGCGACGCTCTCCAGCCGGGTCGGGCTGCCCTACGAGCGGGAGGACGGGACGAGCGTCCTGCCGACCGACTTCCTCGAGTTCACATCCTCGAATGAGACGGTCGCCACGGTGAAGTACGACGTGGACGCGGAGATGCTCGTCGTGACGGCGCTGGCGGCGGGCACCGCCACGGTTTCCGCGTCCGTGCGCGAGGGCGCGGAGCCGTCTCGGCAGCCAGAGCCCAGCCGCAGCCTGGGCTCGATCACCGTCACGGTGACCTGAGTGGCCTTCACCGAGGCCGAGCGCCGGCAGGCCGCCGCGGTCATGTCTTCGGACCAGGACGTCTTCAGCCGGCGTCGAGACGGGAGCAGGGACCTCGACGCCCTCTGGGAGAAGGCGCGGTGCCGCCTGGCGCGGACGGTCATCTCGGACCCTGACGTCGTCTTCTACTGGGCGTTCCTCAGCAGCAACAGGGCAAGGAAGCGGGCGATCGACGTCGCCATCCTGCTCGAGCAGATGATCGCGGGCGCCGAGGGGCGCCGCCTCCAGCAGCAGCCGCTCCCCGACACGACCAGGGTCTCGGTGGCGGCTGGTTCGGTGGGGGACGCGGTTGCCAGCAACGCCACGGTCTCCCGGCAGAGCGTGCGGCGCCTCCGGTCCACCGCGGACGACTTCGTGCGCGCGGTCCTCCCCAGCATCTCCCAGAACGGGCGGCTGCAGCAGAAGGGCCAGGAGGCGGCCTCCTCCTACTCGACCGCCAGGGAGGCCCTGTTCAAGTCTTGGACCGACATGCGCGAGTCGCTCCTGGCCTGCACCTCCGGCGTCTTCTGGGACGAGCAGGTGCTCAGGACGGCGGCGGTCTGCACGCCGGCCGAGAACCTGGACTCCCTGCTCCAGACCCCGCCCGACCCGGAGAACGCGTCCGCCTACACCCTCTACCTCCTCGCGGGGGTTTCCGCCGTCGACGCGATGAGCCGCGAGGTCGCGCCCTTCTGGCGCGTCCGCGTCGTACCCGGCGAGCAGGAGCACCCCCCCGGCGTCTCCGCCAGCCAGGGGGCGACGGGCGGGGTGGTGACTGCCGTCGGGTTCCAGGTGAAGGGCTCACCAGTCGACCCGACCGTCCTCGGTCTCCGCGAGGGGGACCTCGTGCGCTGGGGCGTGGGCACCGCGGTCCTCTCTCCCTCCCAGGACCCGGCGCTGCTGAGCGACTCGACCATCGCCGAGGGTGAGGCGGGTCCCCTCCAGGTCTACTCGCCGGAGTCGGCCGAGTACCTCGAGATGCGGCAGGCCCTGCGGGGGCGCATTCCCCAGGTGCCGGAGGTCGAGGAGGTGGAGCGCCGCACCTCCCAGCTGGAGGGGGCCTCTGCCGCGGAGACGCGGGACCTCGTCGCCTACCTGGCCTCGCTCGTCCTGCTGCTGCACGAGGCGACGTCCGAGACCTCGTCCGTCCTCGCCAGGCTCGGTGCGGAGGTCGAGGCGCAGGGGGACTCTTTGGCCGCGGTGCTCCTGACCTACGACCCGACCTTCAGGACCGAGACCCAGAGCGCCGGGAAGGCGGCCCTCGACTACCTCCGCTCGGAGGGATTCACGCGGGCGGAGAGCCTGCTCCTCGACCTCCGCCTGCCCGAGGTGCTGCAGCTGGAGGCGCAGGACGCCACCTACTCCGGGCGACTGGGCAGGGCGACGAGCGAGTTGAGCATCGCCGCCGGCCGGGACTTCATCCCCACCACCCTGAGGAGGGTGATCCGTGGCCAGTGAGTGGGAGAGCGCGGTACGCGGGCTCGCGGAGGGCATCTCCTTCCTGCGCTCGCGCGAGCGCACGCAGGGTGTGGCGGGGACCACCCTGCAGACGGCGATCGTCGAGGCGATCTATGCCCTCGATGCGTCCGCCGTGGACCCCCTCGCGAATCTCTCAGAGGGCTCCCCGCAGTACGAGGAGGCCTCGGGGCGCAGGCGGAACGGCAGGCTGCAGAAGATCCAGAGGCTCAGGAACCTGTTCTTCGGCTCGGAGGGAGGGCAGGGTCTGCTCGCGGCCCTGCGTGCCGCAGACGACCCGGACTATCGTTAGCCCGTGAGCGTCGATTACCAGGTCTTGTCCTTCAGGGACGCCGCCCCGCTGACCAGCATCGACCTGCTGAGCGTCTCCGGTACCCCAACCCTCGACATCCGCGGCTCCAACTTCTCGGACGTCGCTGAGGTCCTGGTCAACTCCGTGCCGGCCGCGGAGTTCATCGTCCTCTCGCAGCGGCGCATCTTGGCGGAGATCCCCGCCTCACAGCTGCGGTCTGACATCCGCTCGGTGGAGGTCGTACTCGCGCGTGAGGGAACGGCGCGGGTCACGAAGATCGGCCTGGAGGCGGTGGTCCCGGGGCGCACGGCGGAGGGTCGGACCCGGATGGTCCAGAGCTTCCTGAAGGCCCTGCTGACGACGCCCGGTACGGACATCTTCACCCCGGGCTACGGGGGTGGGCTGCGGAAGAAGCTGGTCGGCGTCTCCGCTTCTCCAGCGCATCTGAAGGCGGAGGCAGCTGCGTCCGTCTCCGCGACGCAGACCCAGGTCGTCCAGGCACAGGCCTCAGACTCGCGGCTCGCGCCCAGCGAGAAGCTGCGGTCTGCTACCCTCTTGTCCGTGGAGTACGACGCGAGGACCACCTCGCTCTCCCTGAAGATCCGGCTTACGTCACTGGACGGCGCGACCACTGACGCGGCCTTCCAGGTGTAGTCGATGGCGAACACGGGTTCCCAGGCCGAGGCGATCCGCCAGCTGCTCACGGAGCTGCTGGCCGCGTTCGATCCTACCCTGGACACGTCCCTGGGCTCGCCGGTGGATGCCCAGGTCGTCACGCCCGTCTTCCAGGCCCTCGGCACGGACCCGTTCGACACGGACATCGAGCAGTTCCTGCGGGACCGGCTCCGCCAGGAGTTCCCGTCCGTTTCGGCCAATCCAGGCGACCCGATCGTCGACCTGCTCATCCGGCCGCTGCAGCTCCTGGTCGAGGCCCTGAAGCGGGAGATCCAGATCGTCAGGCAGGGGCAGTCGGTCAGGAACTCGGACCTCATGCGCCTCGAGGACGCGGAGGCCCTCGCCGCCAACTTCTTCGTCTCCCGGCAGCAGGGAAGTCGCGCGACCGGGACGGTGAGGGTCTTCTACGCGGCGCCGACCTACGTGGCCGTCCTCTCGAACGTCTTCTTCTCGACCGCGGACGGGCTCCGCTTCTTCCCGACCACGCCGCAGTTCTTCTCGGCCGACACCCTCCTCCTCCAGAGATCGGGCACCGAGTACTACGCGGACGTGAACATCATCGCGGAGACGGTGGGCGAGCAGTACGACGTCGGGGTGGGGGGGATCGTCAAGGTCAGTGGCCTCTCGAGTGCCACGCGGGTCACCAACCTCATCCCCCTGAGCGGTGGGTCCGACGAGGAGACGGGACCGGAGCTGCTGCAGCGCACGCAGCAGGCCCTGACGGAGCGGAGCCTGAACACCCGCAGGGGCATCACCGCCCGCCTCCTCTCTGAGTTCCCCGGCATCCAGAACCTGGAGGTCGTGGGGTTCGGTGACCCGGAGATGGAGAGGGACGTCGTGACCGGCGGCGGGAACGGGCGCGTGCGGTCCTCGGGTATCTGCTTCATTGTCGGCCAGTTCGTCGTGATGTTCTCGACGTACGAGGACCGCGGGGAGCGAGGCATCGAGCGCGTGACGTCGGGGGACGAGATCACGCTCAACTACTGGAAGTTCCTCTACGACCTGCCACCGGAGCAGCAGCACGAGAAGTTCAGCATCGAGGCGATCGTCTTCGACACGAGGGACTTCGTCACGGAAAACATCCCCTCCATCCTGCTGCTGAAACTGGACGGCACTCCGACGCCCACCGGCACGGTGACGGGCCTCCTCCCGGGTGTGCTGCCCGGCGTCTTCAGCGTCATCACGACCAGGGGGCGAATCGAGATCTCCGACATCCCGGGCGGGATCTTGGAGCCGAACACGAACCGCGGGACCATCGAGGTCGAGGACGGGGCGGTCCACATCGGCGGGCACTACGACGTGTGGGTGAGGCCCTCCGCCGACACGACCGACACGGTGGACCTCGGGGTGGACCGCTCGGAGACCGCCGACCTGGAGGGGACGGACCTCGTCACCAACGGTGGCAGCGACTCGCGGCGCAACCAGGTGACGCGGGAGTACGAGGTCTCCTACACGGTCTCCACCGGCTCCCTGGTGCAGGGGGAGACGGTCGTCGGTGGCACGTCGGGAGCCTCCGCGGCTGTTTTCCTGAAGACGGTTTCAGCCCTCACCCTCGTGCAGCTCACGGGGGAGTTCGAGGTCGGGGAGACCGTGACGGGTTCGTCCTCTGGCGCTACCGTCGTCCTCACCGCGATCTCCTCCTACGACTGGGCGTCTCGGGCCGGGGTCACCCGCAGCTCCCTGCTCTCGATCGTCAGCGGGAGTGACGAGGGGGTCTATCGGGTCCTCAAGGTGAGCGGGCCGTTCCTCTTCCTCGACATCGACCTCACGACGACGGAGACGGATGTCCACTTCCGGGTCCTCTCGGAGATCCGGGTCGACCTCTACACGCCGCGGAAGCTGCTGGTCCCATTCGCAGACCAGTTGGCGGACGACCTGAGCACCGTCATTGGGTCGGCGAACGTCGAGGTCTCCTCGGACCTCGCGCTCCTGGGGGTTCAGCAGGGGGACACCTTCGAGGTCCTCGAGGGGGAGGACCGGGGGCTCTACACGGTCACCGGCTTCGACCCCGACCTCGGGGGGACCGCCCCAGTGCTCTCCAGCCCGATGACCGCGACGAACTCGGGTGTCACCTACCGGGTCTACCGGGCTGGGACCGGCCTGCAGGCCCCGGTCATCAGGGTGCGGCCGGGAGGCCTGGAACTCCTGGACCCGAGCGGGGCCTCCAGCGGGACGGTCGTCCCCTACGCCCTGCCGGTGGAGGCCCGCGCGCTCGACGGCTTCTCCGGGGCCGAGCAGGGGGCATGTGGCAGGAACGGCTTCGTGCTCGCCGACCCCGGTCCGACGTGGGAGCCCTCCGGCGACCTGGTCTGCACGCGGGAGGAGTTGGAGACTGCCACCACCTGCTTCTCTGACGACTGCCTGGACTGCGACGGCTGGATCGCATGCTGCTCCCTCACGAGCGACGGCAAGTTCTACCTGAACTCGGAGCTGCCGTCGGACGTCCAGGACTTCCTCACCAGCCTGAAGAACTGGTTCCTGGACGTCGCGGAGACGTTCGAGCTGGGCGACGACGTGACGTCGTTCATCGAGGGGCTGCAGCCGGTCATCCTGGGCCCCCCCGACACCTCCGTCTCCAGCATCGTGCTGCAGTTCGAGATCTGCATCCCGCGCGAGGTCTTCGACGGCTGCAACAACGTCTTCGTGGCGCTGCCGGAGTTCGACTGGGAGAACCTGTTCGCCGAGGCGGACTCCTTCGCCGAGGTGCTGGAGCGCCTGACCTCGGGCGACCTCGCGGCGGATGACCCGGCCCTGGCCCAGGCCGTCGCGGGGGACGCCCTCACCGTCAAGACCGGCTCGAACACCGGGGCCTACGTCCTCAGCAAGGTGCTGATCTACAAGTGGTGCAGCGCGGGCGCCCTGGTGGACGAGGACGAGGACGAGAACCCCGACGGGGCGAACCTCGAGGAGTGCTACACGGTCGCGGTGGGCGTCATCGACGGCGTCTTCCCCGTGCGACCGATGGGGGACCTCGCCAGCTTCTTCGCGAGCGGGGGACTGCCCGACGTCTCCGACCTCCCCACCCCGCCGGATTTCCCGGGCACTTCGTTCGACGAGGCGGGGAACCTGCAGTCCCCCTGGGAGTGGGTGCAGCTCTTCCTGACCTGGCTCTTCCAGTGGCTGACGTCGCTCGGGTTCGACCTCCCCGACTCGATCACCCTGGACCCGGAGGAGACGCTGCAGGCGATCTGGCAGCTGCTCTTCTCCGAGTACTGCGTCGGGAAGACGACGTGCGAGCAGGTGACGCGCCTGACCTTCATCGAGCCCACCTCCCTCACCGCCTACGGCCTGACCCCCTGCGCCGGCTACCGCTACGCGGAGCCCGTGAAGGCCATCGCCTCCCTCACCGCGGCGCCCTTCACGCTCCCCTTGCCAGACCTGGACGGCATTTCGGTGCGCGTGAACGTCAAGACCATCGCGGGGAGCGAGCTGCTGGAGGCGACGCTGGGGGCCTCGGCTGCAGCCGCCACAACGATCGAGGACCTCGCGGGCATCCTCCAGGGGGCGCTGGACCCCGAGCAGGGCCTGGTCATCTTCAGCGGCCCGCCCTCGGTGACGGGTTCCCTGAGCGTGGAGTCCGCGGAGGGGGGCGTCGAGGTCCAGCTCTTCTTCTACGCGACGGACGTCTCGGACGGCTTCCACCACCTGGGTTTCTTCGACGCGACGGCGGAGGAGTGGGCGCAGGTCGCGAACACGTCTTTCCCCGCCTTCCTGGCCCTGCACTTCACGGTGCCGAGCGACGCCGGCATCAACATAGACGTTGAGACGGACTGGGACTACGCGCTGGTCTTCGGCCTGACGCTGACGGTCGACAGCACGACCGGCTTCTCGGACGGGGACACGATCACCGGCCTGACCTCGGGAGCGACGGCCGACGTCTTCGTGGTCGACTCCACCACCCTGCTCCTTCACACCGTCAGCGGGGTCTTCCTGGTCGGCGAGACGGTGGACACCGGGACCGCCACGGCGACGATCGCCGCCCTCCTGGTATCGGAGCTGGACGACGGGGAGACGATCACGGGGGTCACCTCCGGCGCCGCCGACGCCGCCGTGTTCCTCAAGACCGTCCTGCAGGTATCCGTCACCGCCGGCACCTTCGACCACGGCGATGCGATCTCCGGGGGCACGAGCTCCGCCAACGCGACCATCCGCGAGGACGGGCCCAGCTACCACGTCCTGTTCGACCAGGTCGGCGACTTCGTGGTCGGCGAGACCATCACCGGGCCGAGCGGTACGGCCGTGGTGGAGAACGTAGGCGCCTACTACCTGCTGAAGGCCACATCCGGCGTGTTCTCTGCAGTAGAGCGCGTCGACGGTGCCACCTCGATGGCGGCGGTCTCTTTGGAACTCGTGGGCGTCTACGAGATCTTCACCAACGTCTCGGTCCCCGCCGGTACCGACAGGGACTTCGTCTCTATCGGGGCAGACATCGAGGCCGGGATCGAGGCCGCGTTGGCCGATCTCGGCGTCACCGACATCGACGCGACGGTGACGTTCAGCAATCCCGGCAGCGGCTACAGGTACACCATCTCCCTCTCCGGCGCCGGGCTCACGCAGGTCGCCGTGGGAAATACTGCTGGGTTTTTCCCCCCTCTATCTGTGGACCTCTCCTCGGACCTGTTCGTTAGCATCATCGTCTTCAACGGGACACTGACGATAGAGGGTGGTATTCCGACTACTTTCTTCATTCGGGACTTCTCTCTGACGGTGGACGACACCGACATCCCGGCCACCTACTCGGTCGGCACCGCGTTGACCTATGACGAGGCCGTCTCCTTCGACGCCGCGATCACGGCCGCGATCGGCGGCGACTCGAGTCCCTTGGCGGCGGCGCTGAACGCCTTCGAGGACGCCAACTCGGACGGGTCCGAGCGGCGGGTCTGGTACGTCGGGTCGGAGCTGGGGTCCACGCTGACCGTGCGCACGGTTCTCGGAGGTGCGAAGGCTGAGCTGACCTTGGACGCCTCCCCAGGCAGCGGCTTCGAGACCCTCGGCTTCCCGGACCCGGCAGAGGACGCCGGTGCGGCCTCGGGGGGCAACGCCGTCGCGCAGGGGGAGACGGAGGTCGGAGAGGTCATCTCCCGCGTCTACGAGCCCCCTATCCCCACCATCTTCGCGGTCGCCGCGGCCTCCACGGAGATCCTCTTCGTGGCGTCGGGGGACGTCGACCCGCTGCAGGTCTTCCCCGGCGGTGAGGAGACCGGACCCGTGCCGATCACGGAGCTGGAGCGGGATATCGCGGTCGCGCCGTTCTACGACGGGGCGATCTCCATCGAGGTAGGGTTCACGGACTCGTCCTTCGACGCTCCGCTGGCGCTCGGAGTGCAAGAGGGCTCGGACTTCCTCTGGCTGTACGAGCAGCTGGAGATGCTCGAGCACACGATCGCGGAGGCGGAGGCAGACATCTCCCAGGACCGCGTCGTGGCCGTGCTGACCCGCGCGGGCTCGACGGTCATCAGGTTGCCGAATCTCTCCGACCCGGACTTCACCTTCCTGGCCCCCGTCACCACAGATGCGGAGCTGGAGGTCGAGGTGGGGGACCTCGTCTTCGTCGAGGAGGGGGACGATGCCGGGGGTTACGTCGTCACGGCGCGCTCTGCTGTCGCCCTGACCCTGAACCGGGCCCTCACCGCGACGAGCGGCTCTCCGATCCGCGTGGGGAACGACGGCGTGATCGAGGCTGGAGGGGCGGTACTCCGCTCGGACACCGCGCTGTTCACCGAGGACGACATCGGTCGCTTCCTGACGGTCTGGGCCTGCAACCGCTCGGGCTACGACGGGAGCTACCGGATCACCGCGGTCACGGACCTCGGGAGCGGGGTGACGGAGGCCACCCTCGACACGGACGACTTCACCTTCACCGAGCAGGAGATCCACTGGGCCGTCCTGCGGGCACCGGCGGAGGACCCCGGTGACTCGGTCACCGGAGGGCGCACCGAACTCGTGGGCCTGCGCCCCATCCGCATCTACCGCGGCGAGCCTACGAAGTGGCGGGTTGCCCGGGTCGATACCGAGCTGGATCGGTCCGCTGCCAAGCTCCTGGTCTCCCTCGGTGACTCGGAGGTCGGCCCGAGGGTCGGGGTGCGGCAGCCATACCAGATCGTCCGCCCCGGGGTCCAGAGGACCCCCTCCACCACGATGGCCCAGCAGCGGGAGCGCGGGCTGTTCTACGCCGACGTCGTCTCGAAGTCCCTCGGCGGGGACACCGTCTACAACGTCCCCGGGGGGACCCGGATGGAGCCGGTGTTCGGCACCTACGCCTCCGACGGCTACCGGCTGGAGACCGCGGACACCCGCCTCGTCTTCTCCACCCACGAGGAGCTGGCGCTGGTCACCTCGCCCTCCCTGCTGCCCATCGGCTCGACCGACGTGGAGGCCAACCTCGTCGCCCTGGAGGCCAAGCAGTTCCGGGTCACCTACGACTTCGCCCCGCTCGTGGATCAGATCCAGCGCCTCGTCCAGTCCGAGGCCGACAGGGTCCTCTGCGCGAACCCGCTCGCGCGCCACTTCCTGCCATCCTACGTCTACCTGGACGTCACCTACACGGAGGGGGACTCCTCCGCCGTCATTGCCGAGGCCATCCAGGCGCACGTCGAGGGTCTCGAGCCGCTGGACGACCTGGACGTCTCCGAGCTGGAGAAGGTCCTGCACGACCACTCCGTGCTCAGGTACGACCACCCGGTGGAGGTGATCGTGGTCACGCACGACCTGGACCGCCGGATCGTGGGCACCCGCTCCTCCAACCGGGTTGGGGAGAACGAGGTGGTGTTCAACGGCAGTAACCGGACCTCGTTCTTCATCCCGGGGCCGGATCGCAGTTCAGAGACGGACGAGTCGCAGGTCCCCATCGGTGAGCGCGTCTACCTGCGGAGGTCGACGAAGGCGTCCTCGCTCGGTTGAGCGCGTGCCTGAGAAGGTTCTGCCCGATAATGGCCGGGTAGAACGGACGGAGAATGCCGGCACCCACGATCGTCAACCGCAAGCCGGACGTCGGAGAATCTGACGTCGGCGCCGAGCAGGCGCTCGCGCTCGGGCTGCGGGACCAGGACACGAGGGTGGACCTCGCCTCCGTCTACATGGCGGTCCTGTACTCCAGGGCCAACTATCAGCCGGACGTGCTCCCCATCGAGGACGTCGAGCTGAAGGCGGAGGCTGCCGTCTCCTTCTCGCACTTCAACGATGCGGCCGGGGCGAGCGCCCCGAATGACCCCGCGGACCAGACGATCGAGACCGTCGGCCTGGAGCAGGTGTACCGCGTCGAGCACACGGTGACGGCGAGCCAGCAGGAGGGAATCCTCTACGTCACCCGCGACGTGCAGGAGAACCGGCCGGTTGCGGTAGTCGTCCGTCTCGCGGCCCCGGTGACCTCGACTGCCAGCTTCGAGTACGTCATCTACCCCGACTTCACCGGCGCGATGGTGGGCTTGATCTACTGGCCTCGGAGGACGGGGGTCTTCGTCTTCCTCCGGGACGACGGGTTCTCGAAGTTCCTGACCGTCGCCGGTCCCTCCTCCGACGGGGTGGGGACGCGCCCGGTGGAGGACACGGTCGCCTTCGACTGGAGCACGGACAGCTTCACGTACAAGATCGTCTGGGACGAGACGCCGCAGCGCAGGAAGGTCTCGGTGCTCGCGGAGAGCAGCGACGGACTGACGGAGACGCTGCTCTCGGAGTTCTCGACGACCGACTTCAACCCGTTCCTCTCGCAGGTGAAGATCGCCGGCATCCTGGCCGGTGCGGCGTCGCAGAGGGCCACGCTCGTCGCAGGAACCGACGCGCGGACCATGGGGGACTACGTCGACGTCTACGGCGCGGTCCTGCACACCTTCGGGAAGGCCCTGGTCGACGCCGGCAACCCGACCGGGCAGGCCGAGGTCTCCGTAGCGGCGACTGAGAGCATCTTCCTCGACGGCACCGCCGACGCCGACGAGTGGGTCCTGGAAGGCGACGCCGAGGTCTCGAACCAGGGGAATACGCTGCGCCTGGCGAAGGAGACGGACAGCGACCCCTCGGCGCTCCGCCGGACGGAGCCGGACCTCGCGAGGCAGCGGTGGCTCGTGCTGGGCAGCATCCAGCTGGAAGAATCGAGCCACGATGGGACTTATTCGACCGGGGTCGGGGTGGACGTCGAGGACGGCACGTCCCGCTTCTCGTTCCGCCTGCTGGACGACTTCGCCGACACGACCGCGGGTGTCTACGACTACCCGGGCAACGCCGGCCTGCTGGAGTCGTACCAGACCGTCGGGGACCTCAACTGGGGGGACGCCTTCCAGTTCATGGTCGTCGGGGACTCGCCCCGCGACGAGGTGCGCCTCTACGTGGGCTCGGACGAGGTGGTCGCAGCGACCCAGGCTTACTCCTCCGGGCACGAGCCCAGCAGCGAGCAGAGGCTGCGACTGGGCTTCCTCGACCAGGACGCGGACTACGGGGGAAACCTGTTCGTCTCCTACCTCTGGGTCTTCCTGGACTGCCGGCTCTACGAGCCTAGGACGGCGACGCCGGACGAGTTCCCGGAGGCGCAGGGGTGGACCAGGGTGACCTCCGCGGCGGCGAGGGCGATCACCGCCGACCTGCGGCTGCGCGTTGATTCAGACCCCGGCGGGTACGACGTCTACTACGTCGACGACGCCGAGTACGTCGCGGACTCTGGACTGGCGATCTTCTTCAAGGTCGCCCTCCTCTCCTGGACGGACTCGTTCGGGGCGGAGCAGCCCCCGCGCGTGGAGGTGGGCCCCCTCCTCTCCGCGCGGGTGGAGACCTCCTCCGTCCAGCTCTTCTTCATTCGCTCCGAGGCGGGGGAGGTCTTCGCGTACCTGCCGCGCGACGACACCGACTACGTGGAGGTCTTGCGTCAGTCCGTGGAGGGAAGGCGGATTTCCACCCAGGTCCAGCTGGAGCAGCAGGTGGCCTTCATCCTGGTGGTGAAGCCCCGGCAGTACGTCCGGCTCTACGCGGACTACTCCGTCGACCCGCTGATCGACGTGCCCTGGCAGGAGCGGGCGACCGTCCTCAGGTCCCTCCCCTCGGCCGTGCCGTCGACCGCGGTGGCGGCCTTCGGGGCGATGGGCGACGCCGGGGTCCAGGCAGACTTCGCCTTCGTCCGCGCCTCCCTCGGGCGAGGTTACGACCTCCGAGTGCGTCTCGACGCGACGGACGCGGAGCTGGAGACGCACGTGTACGGTAGCCTGGCCACCTTCTTCCTCGATTTCCAGGACAGCGACTAGTGCCCACGCGCAGGGTCACAGCCCCGAGCACCTTCGCCGTCGAGACCGAGCAGGTGCGCCCCGTCGCGGTCATCGCGCCCGCCGAGCAGTCGCAGGTGCTGGGGGCGGTCATCAAACTCGACGGGCGAGGCTCCACCGGTAGCGGGGAGCTGGCCTACGCGTGGGTGGTCCTGGAGACGCCGCTCGGCAGTTCCTCTGCGGAACTCCGCCCCACGGAGACCGACTCCTCAGCGGTCGTCCTGATCCCGGACGTCGTCGGCCCGTACACCGTGGGCCTCACCGTCAGCTCCGGGACGCTCGTGAGCGAGCAGGCCACGGCCGCGGTCTTCGTGCAGGCGCTGGTGGTGCCGCAGAGGGCCCACCTCACCCCGGACGGCACCTTCATGTTCAAGGTGCTGGGGGACTTCTGGCAGTTCGTGAACCGGCGGGAGATCCTTCCGATCCTCTGGTCCGGCTACACGCAGGTGCTCGCCTGCGACCTGCTCCGCCTCTTCCAGATCGACTTCGCGAAGTCCATCCGCGACATCCAGCCGCTCTTCCAGCGCAGGTGGCTCGCCTACGAGCCGAGTCTCGACCTGGGGGAGATTCCCCACCACCTGATCTTCGGGTACCCGCAGAGCGGAGACGACGCATTCACGGCCTCGTTCTCCTCGGTGCTGAAGGGGACGGTCCTGTCCGAGCGGGAGTTCCTGGTGCTAGAGGGTGGAGTCGCCTCCTCGGCGATCGGGCGGACCTTTTCCCTCCTGTCCTCGGCTGGGTCACCGGGGAACGTCGGGGAGTACACCGTGAACAGGCTCAATGCCGACGGCTCGGGGTACATCGTCTCGGCGGCCACGCCGTTTCCTGCCCCGGCAGACGAGCGGCTGGCGCAGGCCTCCGACCTCGTGCAGGTCACCCTGTCGGACGAGGTCCGCTCCGCCTCGACGGACTTCTCCGCTGCTGGGGTTTCTGTGGGCGACTCCCTCCGCATCGAGAGCGGGGTCGACGGGGGCTTCTTCCGGGTCACCGGCGTTGGTGTGGCCGACGGCCTGTCGGACGACTTCACGCTGCGCCTGGAGCGCGTGCTGAACCGCACGCGCACCGGGGTTAAGTTCGTGGTCTTCAAGACGCTGAGGGCCACGGACGAGCGGGAGGCCTCGGCCTTCACGGACACGGTGTTCATCCCGAAGGACGACGCTGACCTGGACGTCTACACGACGGAGAGCGTCACTGGTACGGGGATCGTGCTCGGGCCCTACCAGCTGCGAGTGCCCAGTCGGCACCTCCTCCCCTCGCAGGTCGGGAAGACCATCCGCATCACCTCCGGGGACGACAGCGGGCGGAAGCTCACCATCGCCGGGGTCAACGAGGCGCGCACGGGGTACGTCGTCACCTCCTCCCTCAAGTCGGTGGTGGGGGGCGAGCTGCAGTACGAGCTGCCCCTCACGGCGAGCATCAGCGACCGCCTGCTCGTCCTGGAGGGCGAGGCCTACGCCATCATCGGGGCCGAGCTGGATGAGAGCCAGCCGTCGGTGGCGGAGGGTGGCCGCGGCCCGCTCTGGAAAGTGACCCTGTCCTCGGCCGCAGCTCCGTCTGGAACGGAGGGGATGGAGTGGAGGATCGCAGCCTCGCTGACGGCCGCCGACAGCGAGACCGACTTCGAGGCCCTGGGTGTCACGGCTGGAGACTTGCTGCTCGTCGAGGTCCGCCGATTGGACGTGCACCGCGCCGCGTTGGTCCCCTGTCAGGTGATCGGGGCCGCTGGGAGCGTGATCGCCCTGGAGGTCGGCACGGAGACCCTGGAATCGGGCGAGAATGGCCAGCTCTCGGCCGAGCAGCAAGTCGACCTGTTCACCGAGCTGCGGATCCCGAAGGTGGAGGTCAACGACCTGGGGGATGCGCTGCTCACCCTCATCGCGGCGGAGGTCGCGGAGATCCTCGAGAGCACGGCGTTCGAGCGCCAGAACAACAACCTGCCGGTCCTGTCCGGTTCGGCGATCGACCTCACCTTCTTCTCCGTGAGCCTGCGCGGCAATCGGGTCGTGAGGAACACCAGGGTCCCGGTGGCCGAGGGCGTGGCCTCCGTGCCGGCGCTCTTCGAGTACATCGCGGAGCCGGAGGTAGGGCAGAACGCGGAGGGCGACGTCGTCCTGGTGGCGAAGGACGGAACGGAGGTAGTGCTCGACAGGACACCGCTCGCCCTCCTGGAGAACAGGGACTACAGCCTGAGCGACGAGGGGAACCTCACCGGGGGCAACGCGGAGACGACGGCTTCATCGGCCACGGTCTCGATCCCGGGCGGCGACCTGATCGATCGCGACGTGAGGCCCGGCGACCGCGTCACCTTCCTCTCGGGCTTCGACCAGGAGGAGTTCGTCGTGCTCGGGGTCACGGACCCCGAGACCCTCCGCGTCAGGACGAGGGACGGACGCTTTCCCGGCACGACCGCGACCGGCCTCCGGTACAGGATCGACCGCCGGGTGCGCGGGAAGTTCGTCCGCTTCGTCGACGGCATGTTCACCGCGGCGCAGCCGGCGCCTGACCGCCTCTGGGCCGAGACCACCCTCTTCGACAACTCCCCCTACGTCGAGGCCAACTTCGGGGTCCTGGTGGGGGTGACGAGGGAGCAGCTGGACGCCTTCGGGACCTCGCAGGTCAGCTACCGCGGCGCCGTCAGCGCGCTGATGTACGCCTGGGCCTCCGGCCCCACCCTCGGGAACGTGGCCGTGGGCGTCCACACCCTGCTCGGCCTGCCCGTGACAGAGGCGCTCGGCATCATTCGGGCGATCGACGAGGACTACTCCGAGACGCAGGGGAGGATCCTCATCGAGGACCTGACCTCCGAGGGGGGCCCCACGGGCCTGCAGCGGATCTACCTCTACCCGAGGGAGGCGGCGGAGCGGCTGCCGAAGTTCGAGGGCGTCGCGGTGAACCCCGACACCGGGACCGAGTACCAGGTGGGGGACGTCGTACCCCCCTTCCGCCCGCTGACGAGGGGGGCGGTGGTCTCCGACTACGTGAGCGACCCCGAGTGGTGGCGCGTCGGGGGCGGAACAGCCGAGAGGGACCTGACCAAGTTCCACACGTGGCAGGTGGAGGTGGACTCCGGCGCGGTCGACTCGAGGGACGTCCACCTCGTCTCCGAGTTCACCCTGGCCATCCGACCCATCTACACGAAGCCGGAGGTGGTACTGGTCCAGTTCATCGCCGACGACGTCGCGGTGACGGACTCCGTGGAGATGACCGCGGAGCTGTTCCAGTTCGACGACGTCTCCTTCAGCAACGAGTCCACCAACATGGTGGACGACACCAACGGCAGCGGCCTGGCCCTCAGGGTCTTCGACGTGGGGTCCTTCTCTACGCGAGTGCTGTTCGAGGGGCACGACCTGGTGGCGACGGTCGGGTCCGGCGTGGTCTTCTCGGCGCGCGGTGGATTCGTGGACGTGCCCACCGGGGACATCGGTCCCGCCTTCGCCGACCCGATGATCTCCGCCGATCAGTCGGGCTTCCCGTACGAGGGAGAGGAGGACAAGCTGCCTGCCGGGCTGGTGCGGGCCGGCGACGTCCTCTACGTCACCTCCGGCCCGAACGCGGGGAGGTACAGGGTCGCGGTGGTGCTGGGTGACACCAGCCTCGAGGTCGAGGAGGCGGCCGACCTGCCGCCGACGTCGAAGCCTGTCGTGGAGATGGAGGCGGCCACCGACCAGAAGTTCTTCGTCCAGCGGCTGGACGAGAACCCCATCGTCGAGGGAGACGCGATCGAGACCACGGCCGGGAGCGTCAAGGTCTCGGACCCCGGTGGCAACTTCGTCTGGGACGGCGTGGCCGCGGGCGACTACCTCGTGGTCCTCGACGGGCCGGACTACGGCGCCTACCGCATCGAGCAGGTGGTGGGGGATGACCCGACGACCGGCCCGGTCGACGCGCTGGACGCCGGGCACGACCTTATCCTCGACGCGGCCATGACCTCGACTGGCACCGCCTCCTACAGGGTCGTCCGGGAGGTCTTCCTCACGAACCCCCTGCACTCCGCCACGGACGGCGCGACGTTCGCGGGCGGGCAGGCGCTCGGGACGGCTGCGGGGGGCCTCGTCGCTTCCCTCGTCCGCACGGGGGACCGCGTCAAGGTGCTGACCGGCAGCAACGCGGGGGACGTGCTCTTGGTGGTCGACGTGCCTGGGGACAACACGATCGTCGTGGACACCCCGTTCGCCGCCACCGAGTCGTCGGTTGAGTTCGAGGTCGAGCGCGACCTGGTCTTCGACGGGGCGGTCGACACGGACGACGCCTACGCGCGCCTCTCACCCTATGAGGTGGTGGAGCTGACGATCGTCCAGCCGAGGGTGCTCTTCTTGACGGTGACGGACCTCTCCGTCTCGGACGACGACGCGTCCTCCGCCACCGACTTCTCCGCGGCCGGAGTCACCACCGCCATGGTGATCGAGGTGGGGGCCGGGAACATGACCCTGACCGGGGTCGCCGGGGTGTTCACCGACGGTGAGACGGTCACCGGGGGCACGTCCGGGGCGACGGCCCTCGTCCGACTCGTCTCCGCCAGCGAGTTCCACGTCTTCGAGATCGACGGGGACTTCCTACTCGGCGAGACGGTCACCGGCGGCGGGTCCTTGGCGACGGGCACGATCGACACCTACACCTTCCCGCCGTACGCCAGTTCCGGCGTCTACGCCATCGCCGCAGTCTCCGGGACGGCCCTCACCCTCGGCTCGCTGGTCCCGGAGCCCGCCTCCTCGCTACCGGCCGCCGTCTACTCGGACGATGCTGACTTCTCGGTCTCCGGGGCCACGGTCACCTCCGTCTCCGGCACGGACTACGAGGCCCTCGGGGTCCTGCCCGGCGACGTCTTCTCGTTCTCGGTGGGGGAATTCGTGGTGCTCGACGTCTCGACGTCCACCATCACGCTCACTCAGACGACCGGCGTGGGGCCGGCTAGTTATACTGGTCGCGTCTTCCGCAGGCTCTACCCGTGATCAGGCGACTCCTGAAGGCCGTCGAGGCAGTCAAGCTGAGGGACCGGATCTCGGTCTTGGGTGGAAAGATCGGCCTAAAGAAGGGCGGTATCTACTCCAGCCGGGAACCCGTCACTCCGGCCACGATCGCGGAGGTCTTCGGCGTCTCCCTGGAAGAGGCGGAGCGCCTGCACCAAGAGAGGGTCCGCGGATGAGCCTCCTGCGCATCTTCAGCCCGCGGGTGCTCCTCGGACTGCTGCGACACGACCCCTCGATCGAGGGCCGGTTCCGGCTGGAGGTCCGGGAGCGCGGCAAGCTCCGGGGGGTGCGCGAGGGCCGGAACATCTGCACCCTGACGGGCCGGGAGCACATCGCCGAGCTGATCGCGCTCGGGTCCCTCAGCCCGCGCACCACGATCCGAGACGACCGCATCGCCTACATCGGCGTCGGGACCGGCTCGCAGCCGGAGGTGTCGAACATCTCCTCCCTCGTCGAGCCCACGCCCTACAAGACGGCGGAGTTCCTGGCTCCGCTGGTCTTTCCCGCGTCGTTCCCGGCCACGTCCTCGACCGCGCAGAATACGGCGGTCCAGTTCATCCGGGAGTTCGGGAAGAACGAGGTCAGCCTCGGCTACAACGTCGTGCTCACGGAGGCGGGCCTCTTCACCGACGGCGACCCCGACAACGACTGGGACACGAGTGCGACGCCTACCGACTACTCAACGGCGTCCGGCCGCGCCCCCATGTTCTACAAGACCTTCGAGCCGATCACGAAGACGACCGAGTTCACGCTGCGGATCGTCTGGGAGGTCAGGATCGCATGAGCTTTCCCCGGTCTTGAACCAGCCCTTCATCACCGGGAACGTGGCCAAGGACTCCAGCGGGGAGTTCCCGCTCACGTCGTTCCCGTCGGAGCTGCAGATCGAGACGGAGGCGGGGGCGACCTCCGTCCTGCTGCCCTCTGCCAGCGCGCAGGACATCGTCGACCAGATCAACACGGGCATGGCCGGGGCGGCCACGGCGGAGGAGGTCGAGGGCTGCATCCGCGTCACGACGGCGGGCTCCGGTGGGACGGCCTTCGTCCGCATCCTCCAGCCCCTCAGCTTCCCGGACGCGGCCGAGCTGCTGGGTTTCCCCGTCCACCCGAACCCGACCGCCACGGTCCTCGCGGGCGACCAGGGCAGCTCGCCCGTGCGGCCGAGGCAGCAGCAGAACCCGGCCGGCACGGCCTTCGTCGCCTTCGGCGAGGACAGGGTCGGGCAGTCCTACAACCGGGCCCTGCAGGCCGTCGCCGGCAACACCGACTACCTGCACACCCAGCTCCGGCGCTCGGTAGCGGTCCCCTTCGTCGTGGAGGTCGAGGACTCCCCCGCCTGGGCGCCCTACCTCGTCTACGACGTGAACGGACGGCTGGACCAGATCAACATCTCGGACCTCGCGCTGTTGAACCCCGACTGGACCGGTCGGGTCTTCGTGGGGAAGCTGTTGAACAGCTCAACCCTCGATGAGATTGCCAAGTACTTCGCAGTCCAGACATCCGGGGACGAGGAGATCCTGGTCTTCAACGAGCTGACCAGCACCGTCAGGACCCTGCGGGTGAGCGCGGTCACCCGAGGTCTCCGCGGGGTCTCGAAACCGATTTTCGCCGACGAGGTGACCGCCCCCTCCTTCCAGCTCGTCGACACGACGGGGACAGCACCGGATGGTGGAAACGCGCTGGGCGTGGTCAGGCTGAAGAGCGGGCCTGTGGTCATCACCGCGGTGAAGCAGCGGACCATCCTCTCCTGTGCCTTGGCGACGTTCGTGACCGACGGCGTGACCCCAGGAGACACGGTGGACGTCGCGGGGGCGCTCGTCGACAGCCCCTTCAACCATACTGGCTCCTACCTCGTCGAGACCGTGGTCTCCGAGACGGACCTCGTGGTCCGCCCGCTTGATGCCGCGGACCGCGGGGAGCTGAACCCCGACGACTCCCTGGCTCTCGGCACGGCCGAGGTCTCCTCCAGCGGACTCTTCGAGGCCAACATCTACCTCACCCTGGACCCGCCGCTGCCGCGGTTCCCGGCGGACGGCAAGTTGCGTCTCGTCGTAGGGCTAGAGCGGGAGCTGGGAGATGTCCCGGTCGAGGCCCTCCTTACCGGGGCCATTCGCACCTCAGAGGAGGTGGACTCCTTTCTGATGAGGTTGTTCGGGCGGCACTCCCTGAACGGCGTCTACGACGGGCAGCAAGAGGATGCAGGTGCGGGGTTCTTCGCGAAGGTCGACAAGCACCCAGTCACCCTTGTGAAGGCTCTGCCGAAGGGAGTCAGCGCCGGGACATTGGACCGTTCTGGTACAGGCGAGGTTCTGGCAAGCAACGTGTTGAAGGCGGATCCGTCGGATTCGTTTACCCTGTCCGATCTCGGTCAAGTTGTGAAGCTGGATGGCGGCGCCTTTCTGGCTCAGGAGCTGTTCGTCATCACGGAGTTCATTGACGGGGAGCACGTTCGACTGACCCCAGCCCTCGAGGGGATGGCGGTCGACCTGCCGGTCACCTCCCCGGTCGACTACTCCGTCTTCGAGGACGCCTTTACAGACTTCCCTGCGGGGCTGCTCCTCTCTGCCCCCGACGTCTTTGGCCCGCTCGACACGGCGAATGCGACGCCTGGGTACGGGTACGTCCGTGAGCAGAGGGACTCATCGACCACGGACTCGACCCTGCCAGGAGAGTTCGGTTTCGTTCATCTGGAACGCGTTCGCCTCGGCACCGGCCCAGCGAATATCCTGGTGACCTCGGCGACGGTGCCTGGAACCGACAACACGATCCTCTTGTCCTTCGCACCGGAGGACCACTCCAACCTCTTCGCGGAGATCGAGAAGGACCTCTATGGAACAACGGAGGGGCCGCGGGGAGGCACCCTCGTTCGGATCCTGCACGGGCCCTTGGCCGGTTTCTACAGGATCCTCGAGATCCACTCCAGCCCCGACAAGATCGAGGTCGCGGGGCTGGACGGGACGATCCCCACCTTCCCGACCCTCGCCGACCCCATCTCCATCGCCTTCTACAACGTGGTCATGGGGACGCAGGTCCCCGTCCGCGGAAAGAGCGGGGAACCGCTCAGCAATCCGCAAGTCGCGGGACTGCGCCTGTTCCGGGATGGCTACGAGTCCGGGGACGATACGACCGTCACCGTCAGCCTCGGCTTCCGCGGGGCAGGCGCGGGGATCTGGGCCTTTCTGAACGACTCTGGTTTCCGCTCTTACGACAATGGCGACGGGGCAGACGGCTTCGCCTACCGGGCAACTGTCTACCCTCCCGGGCACGGCTTCCTGGTGGAGGGCAAGGCGGACACGGGGGGCAGTGACCCGACCAAGCGGGCCGTGAAGGGCTACGTGGCGCGGGTCCACAGCAACGCTTCGGACCTCTCGGCCTTCCCCGCTGGGGTCTACTACCTCTACGAGGGCTACGCGGGCCTTTTCTCGCAGACGGGCAAGGACCCCAGTCTCATCGTTGCGAAACACACGGATGCCAACCCCATAGACCCGGACTTCACGAACGCCTCTTTCACAGCAGCTCTTGTGGCGGTGGCCTCCGACCAGCCCATTGGCATGGGAGGCGCCCAGGACCTCTTCGGGAGCCTCTACCAGCACCAGGCCGAGGGTGCCTTCGACGACGGTGGCATCTACACGGAAACGGCCGTTGGGGCTGGCCGCAAGCTGTTCCCGCTGCACGGCCAGACGGACCCCGCGGATCAGCCCTACTACGGGGTCGGTTTCTACACCGGAATCCAAACCCCCACCACGCTCGGCCAGGCCGGGCAACTGATCCCCACCAGCGACGCTTCTGCTGCGGTGGCGGCATCATTCCTGCCTCCCGACTACGACCTCTTCAACTTCCAACACACCGAGGTGTTCAGCTTTGCGGCGGCCCTCATCGACGTCCCGCTGCACCAGTGGGTCGGGACTCGGGTTTTCATCGAGTCGGGGGCTGGGGCGCCGTATGACGGTCTGGACTACCCGGTCCTGGCTGTTCGTCAGGTCGCGGCGACGGTCTACATGGCGGTCAAGAACCTCGCCCCCGGGTCCCCTATCGGAGCGCCTACTCCTGTCAGTGTGCGTGTGCGCGGCCAGCGCTGGTATCGGAGTCACGCGGACGCGGCAGATTGGGTCCAGCTCGGCACGCAGCACGAGCCGGGGACCGAGCACCTCCTCCCTGTCTTGACGGTCGACCAGGCCACACCGAGAGACATCGTACGGCCGCCTGAGCGCGCGGCGGATGAGATGGTGGTGACCACGGGAACGCCGGTCACGGGAGTCTCTCACTTCGACGTGAAGGATGGCTTCGGACTCGGCACGAACATCGACCTGGCCAGCATGGGCGCCGTAGAGGTCTCGCTGGCAGCCTTCACCGCGGCTTCCTTCTGGGATGATACGGCGAGCCACGAGTTTTGGACCACCCCCTGGGATACCGCGGCCGATGAGCCGAGGGCGCCTTTCCCGAACGTGGGTACCATCACGAACGACGACGCCGAGCTGGACACCGCGCTCTCAGGAGGCGGCGGCGGAATCGGGTCCCTCTCCTCGGCCGACTACGCTCTGGAGAAGTTGAGCGCGCAGGACTTCACACTCACGTGGACCTCCGACTTCGGCGGCAGCTTCCTGATCGACTGCACAGGCCTGGCCCTTACGGCGCAGTCAGCGCGGGTCTGGCAGCGCGGCGGGCGCCTCTTCACCGAGGCCATCTACG
>Ga0209341_10000925_pt1 | contig 29855 bp, 62 predicted proteins | sample RifCSP13_2_FD_184020 | JGI IMG/M metagenome (GOLD analysis project Ga0209341, IMG submission 184020) | Soil microbial communities from Rifle, Colorado - Rifle CSP2_sed 13_2 (SPAdes) (version 2) | ecosystem: Environmental > Terrestrial > Deep subsurface > Rock core/Sediment | place: Rifle... | reverse complement strand
CCATCGCAGTCCGCCACACGCCACGTCGCCTCGTGCGCGCAGAGCCGCGCGAGCATCAGCCCCGCGTCGCCATCGCTCGCATCGCAGACCTGCGCGCGGTCTTGACCCGTCGCGACCTGGCCGCACTGCGGTAAGTAGGCACCGGCGATCAGCGCCACCACGACCGCGAGCAGCCACGTGGTCGCGTGCTCACCGCGCACGCGTCGGCTCCAGCTTCACGATCACCTTGCACGGCTTGCCGAACGCCGTCCCAGCCTTCCGCGTGTTGCGGCCGGGGCGCGGCGGACGGTCCCGCACCTCGCCGCTCAGGGCGTAGCCGTAGGAGAGGCCAGCGCCAGCACGAAGCTCCGCGAGCGTCTCCTCGCAGTATGGGCAGCGCGCCAGGGCCTCTTTGAACCGATGGATCCCGCAGGGTGAGCACCACGACATGGCTGCCACCCTACGACCCGAGGCGTGTGCGATGCAACCGCACACCGGGCAAGCCGCGGCCCTTCGCACCTGCGCTCCCCGGATACGGGATGCGGTACGGGGGCCACGGGGCCGAACGACCTCGCGAGCCTCTCGGCCTGTGCGGAGACTACCTGCAGCAGCGACAGGCGCTACTATCTTCGTCGTGGCGATCATCATCACGGACCTGCGCGCGCAGCAGAGGCCACAGCCTGGCATCCACGAGCTCTCACATCGCCAAGCGGTGGTCCGGAGCCCAGCGGACATCGACGGCATCACGCTGCACCAGACGGCTTGCGTCTTCGGTGTGAGCGCGGCGCAGCTCAAGGGCGCCGGTGGTGACGAGCGGATGGCGAAGCGTCTGCGCGCGCTCAAGGTGCGCTGCCACGCGCTCGCGTTCCGCGACCCCGAAGACGGCGTCGTGCTTCCGAACCCGTTGCTCTGGCTTGTGCAGCACGGCAACGGGCTGAACCCGACGACGCTCGCGATCGAAGCCGAGTGCAGGGTCGAAGGCGTCGATGGCGACATGCGGACGTTCCCCGGCAACGTGAAGAAGGCGCCGCGCGAGCCGGTGACCGACGACCTCATCGAGGTCACGCGCGCTGCGTTCCTTGCGCTCATGGAGCGTGCGCCGCTCGACGGCATCACGCTTCGCTACGTCTACGCGCACCGGCAGAGCTCGCCGACGCGGCGTGCGGACCCGGGCTCCCGTCTGTGGAAGGCGACCGTGCTCGAGTACGCAGTCGCGAAGCTCGGATTGCAGACCAAGCCGCAGTCGGTGTGGACCACGCGCACCGGCGGGCGCGGGGCGAAGATCCCGGAGTCATGGGATCCGGCTCAGAAGGGTGTGCGGTACTGATGCCAGCCCTTCGCATCAAGTCACAGCGCTCGTGGTGGTCAGCGGGCATGACGCGCAAGCAAGTGCGTCACACCATCCACGAGCGGCGCGATGCGGAGGCGCTCGTAGCCGCATTCGCCGATCTCGAATGGCCGTTTGAGTTCGATGACGACTTCTACTTCGAGGGGCCGCACATCGACTACGCGCACCTCGGCTTCGGCGACTACGACTTCGCTGCTCGACGCGTGTTCGAGCAGATGCAGCGGCGTGCGCCGTTACGCGTTCCGCTTCGGGAGATGCTTCGATGACCACGATCCGTGTGGGTGACGGCTGGCGGTACACGCTCACCGATGACGACCTCCTGTGGCTCGCGCGCATGGCGCATTGGGAAGGGGGTAACGATCCGGCCGACACCATCTGGACGATGGCGCAGGCGTATGCGCAGCCGGTGAAGCGGCGCGCGTACGCGACGTTCGGTGCGTTTCTGCAGGCCTACTCGCAGCCCATCAACCCGAAGTGGCGCCGCGATGGCGAGTTCTGCCGTCCCGGCGGACGCTACTATGGACGCGACGAGTGCTCTGCGGTGCGGCTCGATCGACGAGACCACGCTGCGCATATGACGTGGGACGAAGTCGATGCGGACGTCGTCGAAGCTGTGCAGGCGTTCGCCGATGGACGACTGCCGAACCCGGTTCCGAAGGCCGTCGAGTTCGCGAACCAGCCGGTGAGTGAAGGCTTCCTCTCGCGCAACGAAGGCTCGACCGTCATCAAGCGCGCAGGCAACTGGTTCATCGCGACGCGCTCGAGTCTCGCGTGGCCGCACGACTGGGTCACCGTCGATGGCATGGGCTCGGGGCGTTCGAGCTCTTGGCTCGTCGGCGTCGTCGCAGCTGCTGTCACCGCCGCAGGCGTCTACTTCCTGCTTCGTCGGTGAATGCGCGCCTGCGTCGCTCGTCAGAGCGCGCATGAGCAACGAAGTCGATTCACGAGCAGCGCTGGTACTACAGCTCACCGAGGCGCAGCTCGCCAAAGAGGTTTGGGCGAAGCTCGTCGAAGACCCCGCGGTGATGCAGCAGATCCGTGAAGCGTTCGTCGCGGGCTTCAAGCCTGAGCTACGAACGAGCTGGCGGACGGGTAACGACAAGACCCCGACCGAACACGTCGCGAACGAGGCGCTGCGCGCAGCGGTGCAAGACCCGGACATCCAGACGCTGCTCCGCAAAGAGGCGCAGCGGCAGGTCGAAGCTGCGGTGCCCGCGCTCGTGGAGTCGGTCGTGCAACGCCTGATCTCGATAGCGCGGTGAAGCCCATGAGCGAAGGTGAGGCACTGCTCCGCGCGCTCGTGACTGCGCTCGATGTCCCTGAGATCAGCAGTCACGATCTCACTGACGAGGTCTGCATAGCACTCGGTGATGCGAAGGTGTGGCTGGCGCGCCCAGAGACGCCCACCGTCGTATGCGAATCAGCTGAATACCCCTGGCGCGGTCGACCGGAGGGCGCCCCGCCACGCTACAATGGCGGCACGCTCTGCGACATGGATGTCGGGCCGTGCGCATGCGGCGCCTGGCATTACGAAGGTGAGTACCCATGACTCGGCTGCTCAAGCTCTGCTTCACCGTGCCGTTGGCGCTCGCATTGCGTCTCCTGTTCCGGAGGTCGTGAGCCGGAGTAGCCTCGAAGGCCGCGCACGCGCTACCCTGCCCATGTGCGCGTCCTCCTCGTCGGTGACTCCCAAGGCGTCGGGCTGACCGAGCCGCTACGTCGTCTGCTGCGGGCCCGTGGGCACGAACTTGTCTGGGCGAAGACGGAGGTCGGAGCGCCGACTTCCCGCGCCGTTGCGTGGGTAGCGAGCGCGCCGCCGGCGGACCTTGCCTTCGTGGTGCTCGGCGGGAACGACGGCGATCTCGCGGTGAACAACCCGACGCGCTACGTCACGTTCATTCGACAGCTCGTGGACGCATTGCGCACCAAGGCCGTTCGCATCGTGTGGATCGGGCCTGCGCACGCGACGAGCCCAGACGTGCAGGCGCGCCACGACGCCGCGCGAGCCGTTCAGCTCGGTGCGATCTCACTCATGCAGGGCGTGCAGTGGATTGACGGCACGGCGCTGACGGCAGATCTTCCGACGGGCGACAGTATGGGCGCGCACTTCGCGCTGCCCGAGCGCACCGTCTGGGCGGAGCGAATCATGGAGCAGACCTTCCCGCGCTCGAACAACGTCGCCATCCTCGGGGGGCTCGCCGCTGCGCTCACCGTCGCGGCCTTCGGCTTCACCGTCTGGCTCGGCCGGTCCGCGTAGCGCAGCCACCGCTCGGGCTCCGTCACCGCTTCATCGCGAAAGCGCTCTGCGGTGGGATGAGGGCTCGTCCCTTGTGGCCCGAGCGGTGGCAGCCGCTACTGTGGCGTAGCACGCGGGCTCGCGCTCGCGCTATCCTCCACCTGTGGCGAAGAGCAGCGCACGCGAGTACGGCTGGGCGATCGCCCTGGGTGGCCTCGGCGGGCTCGCTGTGGGCCTCGGCATCTGGTGGTACGCCTCGAAGCAGCTCGATGCACAGCTGGCCGCTGGCGGCTCGACGCTGACCGAAGGCCTCACCGAGGGGCGCGCGACGCTCGAGCAGCGGCTTCGCGAAGGCCAGGCCCAGCTCACCACGCAGGTTCGCTCTCAGGTCCGATCGCAGCTCACCAGCGCGCTCGCCGATGTCGGGCTCACCCCGCAGCGTGCGCACCAGATCCGAAGCATCGTCGATGCCGCAGATCGCACCGGCCTCATTGGGATCCGTCGATGAACTCGCGGCGTCAGCTTAGACGTATCGTGCTGCGACTCGCGATCCATTCGCGGATCCCTCGACACTACACAGCGGCTGGTCTCGAAATCCACCGGCCGAGGCCCTCTGCTTTCTTCATCGGCGCGACGTTCGACGCCGCTGACGGCTACGAGATCACGACCGCTGGTCGCGACATTCGCGTGCAGCGTAACGGCGAGACAGCCTGGACCGACTGGGGGCTCGTCCGCGAGTACGAGACTGCATGAAGCTCGGACCAGCGATGGCGGCGCTCGCCGCCGGGCTGCTCGTCGGAGGCGGCGCAGTCGTGGTGCTCGCGCTCCGCAAGGGGCAGGAGCTGCAGGCGCGTGGCGCGTTGCTCGAGCACAGCCTCACGCAGCAGGGCGACTCGACTGCGACGTACCTCGCTGCGCTCGGTGGCAAGGTCGAAGACGAGGTGCGTCGCGCCGCGCAGGCCGAGGCTCGCGCCTACGTCGGCACCGAGCTCGGCTTCACGCAGGCGCGCATCGACTCACTGCTTCGAGTTGGCGCGCGTCTCGGGATCACGTGAGCGCGGCCGACCGCGCTGAGGCGCGGATACGCCCGTTTCGCGCGTCGTCCCACGTACCCGGCGTCAGGTACCGAAGCCGGTACTGCTGCGCCGTCTCGTACAGGCTCTGACGCGCCCATAGACGGATCCAGCGGTTCTGGTTACGACGTCGTTTGCGCCACTGTCGTCGAGTCATCCGTAGGTGATCTCCACACCGAGCCAACTGGCGTATCCGCGGCCAGCGCCGAAGTAGAGCCAGACGGGCTGCCACGGATACGGACCGTGCCCGTCTCGCGCCCAGCGCCACGGCGGCACGAAGGTGATCGTCATCGGTCGACGCGGACGCACGCGCACGAGCCGGTAGTCGCACATGAAGTCGAAAGCTGGGTTCGGCCAGTCCTCTGCATCCGTGTCGGGGCGCTCGCGGTAGTTGAACTGCTGGGACTCCTGCCGCGGCGTGATCTCGCCCCACTCGATAGCGTCGGTCCACTCTGGCCAACCAGAGTCATCACCCGACTCGTCTCGTGCTGACTCGAGCGCACCAGCCGCCGCATCACGAGCGTCCGACTCGCTGTCGAAGAGCTCGACGACGTTGTCCTCGACGACTGCGTACCACCGACGTTGTTGCATCTGGTCCCCTCAGCAATCGTGGTTCACGCAGACTTCGTGCGAGACGGTTGGCTGCCCACACACGCGGCAGACCCGCCTGCGGCGCTCGCGCGTCCACTTCCACAGCCCGAAGCAGTTGATCCCGAAGAACGTCACAGCGTTGGCGATCAGCGGCGCGCTCGCCTCGCTGTAGGCGTAGGCGAACCAGAGCACGATCGAGACGAGCCGCACGACCCAGCCCCACACGGTCTGCCACGCGAGCATCAGGTTGCCCGCGACGTTTGTGAGAAACGCCGCGAAGCCGATGATCTCCATCAGCGCCATTGTGGTCCCCACGGGTCGAAGCCTTCGTCGATGAGGTCGGAGATCGTGTCCCGCAGCTCCGCCCGTTGCTCGCCGACGTCGTAGAGCACCGGCGTATCCACGAACGACACGACATCCTGCCACGCGTACGGGCGCAGGACGGGGATGCCGCGACGCCACAACCAGAACGACACGAACGGATCGGTGAGCCGCCCGAACTGTAGGTGGTGCGCAGCCCGTGGATGCGACGCCATCCCCGTGAGCCACTGCGCGTAGAAGGCGGCGAAGCCGCCAGCGCAGATCGGGATCACCGCGTTGCCGTGCTTGCCTTCGGTCTCCTCCGCGGTGAGCGGATGCCAAGAGCACATGCCGCCGTTCTCGATGACGATGCGCTCGCTTTGCTCGATGTACGTCGAGCCGATGCTCACGTCGTCATCGAGCGTGAAGACCATGCGGTTCGGGTGCCGATGGTCGGCGAGCTCCAACGCCTTGCGCCAGCGCGCTGGCGGACCCTTTCGCTCGGAGCCGGGTCCGTCGAGTCGCAGGTCGAGCTTGAACGGGTAGCTCAGCTCGAGCTTCGGCGGCGCACCCCAATGCCCGTCGGCGAGCACGATGACCTGGTCCGGTCGCACCGTCTGCGCAGCGAGCTCGTTGAGCAGCTTCGCGAGGTGCTCTCGGCGATCGCACACCGCGGTGATGATGACGTTGCGATTCACTTGGGTCTCCGCTTCTTCGTCTTCGCGTACTCGAACTCGCGCAACGCCAACTCGGCGCGACTGCGGATCTCGGGATCCTCCGCGACGGGCGTAGCGAGGAACCCATCGACCGAGTACCCGAGCAACTGCAGCAGTTGCGCGTAGTGACTCGGCTCGAAGTCCATCGCCGCCACTTGGTCCAGATCGATACGGCTAGGATCGAACATCTCGAACAGCCACACGATGATCTGGTTCTTCTGGAACCGAATCACATCGTTCGCGTCGAGCACCAGCGGTTGCATGGGCGGCTGTGCTGTAGTCACCTGCGGCTTCGATTGCTTCTTCGTCTTCGGCATCACCGCACCTGGTCCATCGTCGTAGTGCCGCTGCCATCCCAACCACGTCGGTCGGCTTCGAGGCCGTCACACTGACCACAGCGCAGCACCGGCGTTGGGCGCTGAATCGCCTGTCCGCCTGTGCTGGTGATCGTCTCGCGTCCGCACAGCGACACCCAGCGCCTGGGCAGCCAGCGAGGCTGCTTGGCCTTCGAGAAGCAATGGAAGATGCCTGTCACGAACACAGAATCGACACGGCGCCAATAGAGCTTGTCCTGCAGCCCTGGGCATCGCCCCACTACGCAGCGTGCTGTCACTTCGGCCTCCGTCCATGAGGGTCGAACGCGTGGACACCGTCCACCGTCATCCACTCCTCGACCTCGTGCAGAACGAGTCGTGCGAGCTCGACACGAATGCCCTCGGCGATCTCCGCACGCGTCTTGGTGCCGGGCACGAACGTGTACGACGACTCCACCTCGATGAGCGAGGCGCCGCCGGCGCTGTCGCGCGTCCCAACGAACGTGATGTTGTAGCGACGCACCTCGCCATTTGTACCCGGTACCGGCGCAGGCCCAGTGACACGCACACCTCTGATGGCGAAGCCATCGAGATTGACGACCGCTACGTCGCTTCGCTGCGACAGCACATCACGTCGAGTCATGGTCGCCGCCCGCGCAGCACGGTCTCGATGGTTACGATTGCATCGCGGACCTCGTGGCACTCCGATGCTGAGAGACGACCGTGCGCAGAGCCCACGCCGACCATGCGCTCGACCAGCTCGATGAGTCGGTCGTCCACGAGATTGTGGATCTCATCGAGACGCGCTCGATCTCGGATCAGCTCCGGGATGTCCATGACGCCAACGAGCTTGCCGTCAGCCATGGTGCACCATCCCGAGGTACTGCTCGGCGTAGGGCGAGCGAATCGGCAGGCCCTCGTACGTGCGCCAGCGCTTGTGCAGCTCGACGAGGAACATCTTGACCATGTACCGCATGGCTGCGATGTGCCGATGCTTCTTGCCGCGACCCCACGGCCCCTGACCGGTGCCGCCGCAGTTGCTGCACTTGGTCGTCTTCGTCGGCTTGCCGTCCGTCTCCGGTTCGAGGCCTGCGATCGCAGCCACCTCGGGATCGACGTACGGACCCTTCGACCCACCCTTCGGCGCCGCGTAGCGACCCGTGCCGCCGCACAGCGCGCACGGCCCGATCTGCGATTCCTTCCGGTGCTTGTAGTTGTCGTAGAACGGGCGCCACTCCTCGTTACCCGCCTTGATCATGCACTCACCGAGCAGGTAGCACCGGCTCTTGAGATGCGGGCTGTAGTGGAGCTTCTCGCCCTTGGTGGGGCGCTCTGCCTTCCCCGTCTTCGGATCGACGGCGAGCCCGCACACCCGCCAGAACTTGCTCACGGTGTCGGCGCGGAAGATGTCGAGTGAGCCGAGCAGCACTGGCGCGAGCGTCACCGAGATCCCGCGCTGGCCGATGAGCCACTGGTAGATCGGGTGCTCGTCGATCAGGTCGTTCGCCTCTTTGAGCGCGACCTTCTCGAGCGCCGCCATCGGCTTGTTGATCCGCGCCAGCATCTCGACGTCTGCGTCACTGAGGATTAGCTCCGCCTCGCCTTCGGTACGAGGCTTCCGCACGCGATGCTCGAATGAGATCCTGGCCGTCTGATAGTCGTAGTACAGGTGCAGCAACTGACTCGCACGCTGGTACTGCTCACGTCGCTGTTCGATGGTAGTCACAGATTCGCTTTCGAGTATGGGTGTCTCAGCGGAATGGCTCGCTCGCGCTTTCGGGTGTCTTGACTCGCAGGCTCGCTCGAAGTATCGGGTGGCTCAACTCGCAGGCACGCTTCAAGCAGTGGATGACTCTGGGTTACGACTCGCTATGTCGAGTGGGTGGCTTCTCGGGTCGGCTCGCTCTGCTGGGTGGACGGCTATTGGTGACGGCTCGCTCGCTTGCCTGGTGGGCTAGAGGTGACGGCTCGCTCCAAAAAAACGGGTGGGCTTTGCATGTCGGCGCGCTTAGGCTCTCGGGAGTCGCGGGAACCAGGCTCGCTCTGGGGTTCGGACGTCTTCCGTGACAGGCGCGCTTGCTAATCAGGGTGACTACGCACCACGGCTCGCTTCACATGCTGGGTGTCTGGCCCTACGGCTCGCTCGTATCGTTGGGTGGCTCCACATGTAGGCTCGCTACTCGTAGCGGATGTCTGAGCGACGTGGCTCGCTTGTGGACACGGGGTACTTTGCCTTACGGCTCGCTACTCTTCTTGGCTGACTCAGTGACGTGGCTCGCTCAACGACGTGGTGGGCTTGCGGGGTCGGCTCGTTACGCTCATCGGGGGTCTGGGGACTGAGACTCGCTCGTTGCTACGGATATCTACCCGCTACGGCTCGCTAGTTGATGTGGATGTCTTTGCCATCCGGCCCGCTCGACATTGCTGGGTGTCTCCGCGATACGGCGCGCTTAGCGGGTTGGGCTGCTTGCAGGTGCGGCTCGCTCGCACACGAGGGGGGCTTGATGTACCGGCTCGCTCGACCGTTAGGATGTCTGAACACAACGGCGCACTAAGGTATCTGGATGTCTCCGCACATAGGCTCGCTGCGACGCTTGGGGGTCTCGCGGAGACGGCTCGCTCGAAGCGATGGGTGTCTAGCTATCCAGGCTCGCTTTTCTTGCCTGGTTGTCTACGTGCTACGGCTTCAACGTGGGTGTGTTTGAAGGTGTCTGTACCCGCCGCCCTCGATGTCGATTGACGTCGTGTCGTACGGCTTGCTGTACAGCTCGTGCGGCGGCTGCCCACCCCACTTCGCGTCGTACAGGCGCATGTTCTTGTCGTAGCAACGACGCAGCCACTCAGTACCTGATTCACCGAGATCGGCTGTCGTCATTGCGCCGCTTGCGAGCTGCGCGACGCCGAGTTGCTCGTTGTCTACGAGCTTCACGCGAAGGCCAGCGAGCGCAATCCGGTACGAGAGATCGTCGTCCTCGTAGTACGCAGGCCAGAACTGCTCGTCGAGCTCGCCGACCTCCTCGAGAAGCATCTCTGCGCGACAGCACCATGCGCTGTACGGGTGCTCGACCGGGCCGATGACGACGACGTTCTCATCCGCGTCGCCCAGCGCATCCGCGTAGCTCTGCAGCGCGTCCTGCGTCAGCACGACGTCGTCGTTGAGTACGAGCACACGAGACTCGCCGCTTGCACGTCGTGCAGCGCGCAGCCCGAGGTTCCACGACGCAGCGACACCGATATTGTGGCCGGGTGTCGCGACCTGCAAACCGGGTTCGCGGTCGAGCGCCGGGGTCTCGAATCGAGCGATGCCGTTGTTCACGACGAGCACAGCCTGCGGCAGCAGCGTCTGTGTGTAGAGGCTCTCGACGAGACGCGCAGCGCGCTCGTAGCCGGTGAGCACCGGGATGATGACGAGATCGATCATGTCGGATCGAGCTCCTCGCCGCAGGCCACTTCGATGGTCGACCACAGCGCCTGGTGCGACCAGTCGCTGACCGTATACTCGCGCTCCGTCAGCGTCCCGATGGTGCGCATGCGCGCCGCGATCTCGTCGAGTCGTGGCTGCGCACGCAGCTCTGCGCGACTACGTGGCTTGTCGACGACGTAATCATCAAACAGTCGGATTGCCGCACGAGCGAGATCCGTACACATCCGACCGATACGCCGTTCGATTTCAGGGCAATCGAAGTCGAAACGCGCATCGATGTCGTCGATTCGCTCGCGCACGGCTTCGACGAAGTCCGCGCGGCGCCCAGCGACCTCGGCGACACGGCGGTTGATCTGACACCGCTCTCGCACGAGCGTGTCCCACTCGAACCGAAGCTCGAGGTCTTCGGGTGGCAGCAACTGCGGTATGCGGATGGTGAATCCAGGCATCAGGTCTCCTACATCAAGTAGACGATATGCTTCGCGCGCTCGATGAGCGCTGGTGGCACGACTTGGTGGTGATTCGGCGCGACGATGAGGAGACTGATGCTGTCAATGACGTCGAACTCGATGAGACTACAGACGCTCGTCGTAGGCTGTCGCCATGCGGCCGCCTTCGCCCACGCAACGAGCTCCCGGTTCTGGGCGATCACCGTGTGATCGATCGCGAGCGCTCGTGCGTAGATGCTGAGCCAGCGCGTCCAGCGACCGCAGCCGTACTCGACGATATACGCGGCATCGGCTAGGCTCAGCAGCGGTCCCTCGAGCACGTCGAAGTGCGCTGGCGCAGCCCCGTAGAGCGGGATCTCGCCGGTGCGGTCGTGCACGTGCGCAGCTGCGTGGATGCGTTCGCGCATGCGCTGCACCGACGCCCCTGCGCCCAGCGTCGTGACGAGCCCCTGCTCAGCGCCCGCGGGCCCGGGGAACTCCATCGCGATGAGTGGGGCGTCGTGTGTGATCGCGAGCCCTAGGCGCTGCCCGTGGCGGAATAGGCGATGCACTGCACCTGATGCGGTCGTGGCTTGCGACTCTTCGGTCTCGTCGCACGGGGGGGCGCCAGCGGGCCGCAGGACGTACACGCCGTTCTCCCAGAGGGCGAGCGAGAGCAACGCGTCGTCGTCGCATCGCGGAGCCGCGAATAGACACGTCGCAGCGAGCGGGTGCCGCGTCAGCCCCTGAACCCAGCGCCATCGGTAGCAAGCAGCACCCGCTCCGACGCAGCACACACGTTGGTCGATCGGCGGCGCTTTGGTGAGCATCCCGTAGGCGCCACCCGGCCGCTCGGTCCAACCGTGCCACGTCACGACGGCGTTGTCGTAGACGCAGAGTCGCGCGGTGTGCTCGACGAACGCGGCACGAGGCACGATGTCGTCGTCGAGCGTGATGAGGATGTCGTCCGGTCGGAGGTCGTGCAGCGCGTGGTGCATCCAGCGAAAGCCAGCGCCACGCTCCGCCGCAGCTCCGTGCATGACGAAGCTCGCACGCGCAGCGTTCTGCACGTACAGATTGATCTCATCGTGCCATGCTTGCGCCTCTGGGCTGCACCCATCGGGAAAGCCGGAGCCGAAGAAGTTGGGGTCCAGCGTGCCGCCATCGAGTCGCACGAGCAGCAGATCGGGTCGTCGCGTCTGCTGTGCGAGCCCGCGGAGCACGCGGATGAAGCTCGCTTGCCTCGAGAGGATCGTGGTGATGAGCACGACGATGCGCGGCAGCACGACCTGCTCGAGCCCCGGTCGCGCGAAGCTCAGCGGCGGCGGCGTCGGCAAACGCAGCGGCGTGTCCACGTTCGCGGCATCCGGCGGACGCATCTGCGAGAGCATGCGCTCGACTGACGGTGTACGCGTGATGCTCGGCGGCGCTGGCGTCGGCGCAGAGAGCTCGGTGATGATCGATCGCAAACGATCTCGAATGCCCATCACTCACCAGCTCGATGAAGGCCCTCACGGAGCACATGGAGCGTCTCGGACCAAGTCATGTTCGGCAGCGGATTCGACGCGAAGAGCTCGCGGTGCGTCTCCGCCGCTGCGTTGATCAGCAATGCGATGCGCATCGCATCGTCGGGGTCGTGGCACAGCGCGATGGCGTCACCGTAGTTGTCGCGCACGACATGTCCTTCGGTGCGCAACGGCGTGTTGAACGCGGCCAGCTCTGCGCACAGCACGCGTGTCTTCGTATTCATCGGATCCCCTGGGCGTTGTGCGCAGCACGGAGAATCGCCACCACGGCGAGCCCCCACGCGAGCGCGACGAGCACGACACCGAACGCGAGCTGAATCGAGATCATGGTTGCTCCTTCTCGAAAGCGGCAATGGTGCAGTCGAGTATCGCTAGCACCTCTGCGTGCGTACGTGCGGGTACGTCATTCCAGACACCGATGTGCTGGTGCTTTCCTGCAGCCTGGTGGAGCGCGAAGAGGGCGTCCGCGCGCTTATCGCTGAACGCCGCGACGGCTAGGACTGCGCCGCCGATGCACCAGCACGTGGCTGTGGTGTCGTACGCTGGGCACCTTACGCCGTCGGCGGTCCGTGCAAAGGCCCCTTGCGTCCAGCGCTCTGGCGTCGCGATGTGTGCGCGTGCCGCGCGTAGGATCGCAACTACGGTCATCGGATCCGCCCCACATAGTCGAGGCATTCGATCGCAGCGAGGAGCGCGATGCGCTCACCCTCGACCGCGTGGCGTCGCGTGTCGCGTTCCCCCATCGCCCCGAGCTCGTCGGTGACGTACTCGAGGCGACGCACGAGCGCGTCGCGCCTGCGAGGCATCGAGACGATGTGCGGCGGCATCGGCAGACGCTCGCGCACCAGCTGCGCCACCGTGTCGGCGAAGCGCACGACGCGCGAGTCTGTCGGGTCCTCTACGAAGCCCATTTTCACGAGCAGCGCGATCACGTCACGCGCGAGGCCTCGCCCCGGCGCATTCACTTGCGACCAGTCCATGATTCGATCCCTTCGCGCGCTCGACGCACGCAGCTACGTTCTGATTCAGCGACGAGCGACGTTGCGCACCACATGCCGCGGCATGCCACGACTACGCAGCACGATCGCAGCGACGAGCCACGGCCTACGCGCACCGGCGACCACCAGCGAGATGAACCGCAGCATCACCGCCCCCTTTCGGTTTCCCAGGGGCCAAGGACGTCGCGGACTTCACCCAGCGCACCCGAGGTGCCGCCGTGTGTCGCTCGCTCGATCCGAAGAGCAGAGTCGCGCTCGACGGCATCCAGAGCACGCCGAATGGCCTCCATGCGAAGCTCGGTCATCAGCTGATCCCGACTGAGCTCCAGTGTCATGTACGCATCGCAGACGGTGGACCAGAGTCGATAGACGGGCTGCCCGCCTCGGACCCGACAGTGGATCTGACTCATCACTCGTACCCCTGCGCGCGACGCGATCGGTCAGCAGCATCGAGACGTGTCGCGACTTCGTTGAGTGTTCGCCCACGCCACGTGTCGCGACACGGATGGATCGAGAACCAACCGAAGCGCATCTGCCCCGGTCCGATGGCTGCGCGCTTGCGTACGAGGATCGCGCCGATGCGCTTCTCGAGCATCGCCTTCGTCAGACTCTTGTGGATCGACATCACGCACCACCCTTTCGCGCCGGCTTGACGGGCTCACACCAAACGGTGATCAGCGTCACGCGCGCCTGTGCGAAGCGCGATCCGATCGAGAGCAGCGCGCCGACGCACGCAGCGGCCTCCGTCGTACTCGCGAGCTGCGCCACCGCATCGGCGCGTCGGCCGACCGTGACGACCCCTTCGCGATTCGCATGGTCCCAGCGAAGCACAGCCCCGCTCGGCAGTAGCGTCTGTGTGATCACCTCGCACCGCCCTTCGGCTGGCCGTCGTGCGAGACGGACCCATCGTCCGTGTCGTGAAGCCACGCAGCGAGAAACGGCTCCCACGTGAGCGCGCCGCCGCACTCGGCGCAGACGCTCTTGCGCAGCTCCGTTGCGGCCGTCGGCGCGCACATGATCTCGCGATGGGCGATTGCCCACACGAGCACGGCGTCTGCGCCGTCGTCGTCCTCGCCGACCTCCGCTGCGCCATGCTCAACCGCATCGAGATCGATGCTCGTGAGGTAGGCGAGCGCGGCGACGGTGTCGCGCGGCGAGAGACCGCGCAGGAGCGACCACACGGCTTCCTGATGAACGTCGTCACCCTTCGACCGCGCAGTGCGCAGTGCGGGGTAGCCGTGCGTCTCGATCTCGCAGAGCACGAAGCGCCCGCGTTCCATGAAGTTGTCGAGCATCAATCCCCTCTTCCACGCGAGTCGTGCTCGCGATACGCGCGCCGTGCATCGAGCACGGGTCGAAGGCCGACCCCTCCGCGCGTTGTTGTGGTCAGGCTGTCTCGAGACGGTACCGACCCTTGTGGAGACGAACGATCACGGAATCGATCCGCGTCCCGTCCGCACGGTGAACCGCCCACACACCGGGCTTTTCGGTCGGGTGTATGGCTTTCGACTCACCAGCGTAGAACGCTTTGACCACTTCACCGATACCGGCGAGCGTCGGTGAAGATCCGAGCAACGTGCCGTGCTTCACTTCGCAGCCTCGCCGATGACCGACTCCAAGAGCCCAGGCTCCCCTTCGCGCTTTGCTTCCTCGCGGAGCACGGCGAAGATCGCCGCGCGATCCTCCGCACTGAGATACTCGTTGCTCATCACGAGACGGGCGCGCAGCGGGATCCAGTGCCCGCCCATGAACGAATAGCCCGCGCCCTCGACACCGAACACGAGACCGAGCTCTGCGTGATCGTACGTGCGACAACCGCTCTCGCGGAGCAACGTACCCAGCAGAGGGTGCGCGTCGTCGGGGCACCACACGGTGCTCCACATGGGCTCGATGCCGCACTGCTGTCGCTCGTCGCGCTCCTCCGTCGCACGCTCCGTGTGCGCCTTCCACAACGCGAGATCGGCCGCGTAGGCTCGATCCCCGTCGCTCGGTTCGTCGTCCGAGTCAGGCTCGCTGACGTCGTAGTCGTCCTCGTCCGGCTCACAGTAGACCGTGACGCCGCAGTCCGACTCCGTATCGTCTTCCGGGGGCTCGATGGTGAAGTCCGGCGCTTCGTCGAAGGTGTACTCTTCCGTGATGTCGCCGTCCTCGACTGCCTTCTCAGTGAAGACGAGCGACGACGGGATCGCATTCACTGAGAGCTTGAACCAATCGGCCGTGGACGTCGCGGGATCGGATGCGCGGTAGAACATGGTGACCCTCTTTCTGGACGCGTGTCGCGCCCTATGCGGTAGGCCGGAATCGAACCGACCCGTCGACCTCTAGCCGACGTCGCACCTTGCGACTACCGCAGCACGCGCGCCTTTCCCGGTACCACCGGACGCGCGGCGACTCATGATGCGATCACCCCCTCTCGACTCCCGCGTACGGGCGCCCCCTCGTCTGCGTCGTGTCGTCGGTCAGACTATCGCTGTGTCTCAGACGACTCCGCGCAGAGCTGTATTCAGAACCCGCGTCGGTCTGAGACCGCTTTCGCGCGAGCGCGGATCATCGGGACCGCTTCGCGAAGCGCGAGCGTGCGCGCCGTGAGATCTGCGTCCGTGTACGCGCAGTGCATGCGATCGATCTCGATCGCCCACGTCTCGAATGCACGCATCACAGCGCTGGGGCCCTCATGCTCGACGGTGAGAGCGACGTAGCCCCCATCCGCGCGGTGAAGCCCGAACGCACGCACACGCACGTCGTGCGCGAGCACGTCCACGTCCGGCTCGCGTCCCGCGAGAAGGTACGTCGCGATCATGCGCACGATGAAGCCTGTGCGCTCCGCTTCGTCGAGCCGTGCGAGCGCTTCGTCTCGTGTGGGCTTGCGGGTTCGCATCACGCACCCCCGACGTCGACGAAGGTGAGCGCAACGCCGTCCGCGAAGTCTTGCGTCTCGTGTCCCCATAACTGTAGCGCTTCCGCTTCGCCGTCCGCGAACGCGAGCTGCGCGTCGGTGTACTCTGCGAAGTAATCCGCATCGGTGTCACCAGGGCGTAGCGTGAGGAAGCCCAGCAACGAGCGTAGCGTATCGTCGGAGTCGATGGCCACACCCGCGGGCGGGCTGAAATCGTCGCCCACGAAGATCGGCGCCTCACCCTCGCGACCGAACGCGTAGCCCAGAATCGATCGCCCGTACTGGCCGATGCGGTACGTATCCCACGTGTGCAGCACGTAGGTCCGCGTGTGCGGCTCGCGCAACCCGTTGTCGATGCGCACCACACGGAGGGTGCGGTCGTCGTCGGGCGCGGGGATCTGGATCTCGGTAGCCATTGCGATCTCTCTTTCTGCGACGTCGTGCGTCGCGGGTATCGATGTCTGAGACGTACGTCAGTCGGCGCTATTCACCGAATCGTCTGGAGTGCGGCGAGCCCGCCCACGAGGAACGCACGCACGGCTGCGTCAGAGCCGCGGGCGTACTCTCGCAGAGCACCGTCGTAGGAGTCGGGCGAGGATGCTTGCGCGAGGAATGCCGCGGCCGTGTGCTGCGTCCAGAAGTCGTCGCAGATCTCACGCGCCGTAGTCGCCCAGCCGTCGATGTAGTCTGGTGACATCGTGCCTCTCTTCCTGGCGAGTCTTGCTCGCCGTCCGCTCTGACGTGTGGCGCGGGGCCCTATTCACTGGCCCGCCTCGCCACCCGCCCGGGGCCCCAGCGGCCCACCGTGCTAGGGGTCTTTGCAGGGTCCGGGCCAACCGACTAGTGCCCACGCTAGTCGGCGGATTCCTGAATGTTTACTATAGTTAACGTTCTAGCGCACACTGTGGGCCAGCTGCGTACATGGACAGCCTGTCCCGGACATTCCCGTCATGTACGACATGTAGGTATTACAGCCTCGAGCCGGGACGGAGCCGATGTAGGTGCGCCGAAAACCCAATGGTTTCGCGGCCGGATGTAGGTGCGAGTGTGCTGGCACGGTCTGCGCATTACCTAGGCCCGAAGCGAATCGACGGGCCGGGCTGAATAGCCGACCACGAGACGCGTCAGGGTGCGGGGCGCAAGACGCCCCAGGAAGAGAGACGGGACCATGCGTTACGCCGATTGGGCGCCTACGTCGTTCGATGCTCGCGGGCTGGCGTGCGAGGATCGTCAGGATTGGCTTGTCGCACCCGTGATGCGCAGTCGCGACACCGCGGATGCGGTCACGCAATCCAACTGGACTGCGCAGCTGGAGTCGTTGGGTGGTGAGTCGGATACGGTCGAGATCCACCGCTTCGGCCACTGGGGCCCGGGCTGGATCGAGATCGTGCTCGTGCACCCCGATCGGGAGCGCGAGGTAGAGGAGATCGAGGGCGCGCTAGCCGACTACCCCGTGCTGGACGATATGGCGCTGTCGGCCCTCGAATCGGAGCATGCGGCGTCGGAGTGGGGCCGCTCGCGCGGTGGGTGGTGGTGCGTCGTGGACGCGTTGCATCTCTCCGACGCGGCGAGCGACCTACTGTGTGACTCCGCCGCGGCGCGCGATGCCGCTCTCACCAACGTCGTGTGCGGTGGTGAGGGCGAGGGGTCACTCTACGAACACGGTACCGAGGGCTGCGCATTCTACGTCGATCGCATCGCCGACTCGTTCGATCGCGACGAGATCGCAGGCTTCATCCGACTCGCACGCACCGAAGCACGCGCGCAGCGTGAGGCCGGTGCGCTGTGAGCGGCACACAAACCGACGTCGATGCGAGGAATCGAGCGACGAGTGCAGAGCAGACTCGACGCTTCGCGAACCGCGAGGTCGCGACCGACGTCGGGTACCTCTCCGCCGACACCAAGCACGTCACCACGTGGACGGGTGAGCGCTTGGGTGTCGTGCAGTCGCTGCGCGTGTCGCGGTCGGGCTTCCCTGACGCGTCCGGCCGTCGGCCCCAGCGCTATCACGCGAGAGTCAAGGGCATCGACGGTCGCGTGTGGATCGGCACGGGCCCCGGACCGTCGATGTACATGCGTCTGCGGCTGGCAAAGACCGGCGGTACGCTGTGACCTACGAAATCCTCGATATGGGTCCAGGGGGCTTGCTGGTCTATCGCCTACTGCCGGACGGCGGGCGCGCGGTGCTCTGCTCGGCGTACATTGACGTGACGGGCTGCATCACGTTCACGCGGCGTTGGCACGCGGGTACGTGCCGCATCGTGAATCGCTACGGCGCCCGTATCGGCGGCTACTCGCCAATCCGATACGAGACGCGCGTGTCGATGCCCGTCCAGTCGTGGGATAGCCTCGCCGCAGCACATACGCTGCTCACCGAATGGGCCGCACTCGACGCACGGTGAATAACCGACTAGTCACAGCCGTCAGAGTCGCACGCCAAGCGCGTGCAGAAAGAGGGGACCGATGGTGACGATCGAAGGGCGTGAAGCGATCGCGGAAGCGGAACTCGCCGACCACGGGGGTTGGGCCCCCGTACAGCTGCACGCGTACGGGAACGAGATCGACGGTGGCGGCCCCATCACGATCGACAAAGCTCGCGAGATCGCGCGCGAGGACCCAGCGCTCGTGTGGTGCGAGGTGCCGCTCCGCGAATACCTCGTGTTGTGGAACGCCTACGCGTTCGCGCTGGACCGGCGCTCCGTCCCGACCGCGGATGCGCTGCGCGTGCTCTGCGCCGCGGCGGAGTCGTGGCTCACGGAACACGAGGGCCCCGCGCGCAGCATCATAGTCCGCCCCACGCGCCAAGGCGAGGCTGACGGGACCTACAGCGACGGCGGTTCCGCTACGACGTGCATCCCCATGGTCGACGACGGCCACGACTCCGAAGATGAACGCGTCGCGAATCTCGTGCATCTCGCGTACGGGCATGTGCTCGAGAACGCCGAGCAGATCTGCGAAGAGGCTGGCGTGTCGCTCTTCGGGGTCGCGACGAAAGAAGACTGACGTCGGTAGTTCTGCGGGCTCCGCGCCCGCGTGCTGGTGTCGAGTCGAGTGGTGTGCCGCGGTCTCACCCATCGACTCGACGGCTCGACACCAGCACGGAGGTGCGGATCATGAGTTATCGAGAGATCCCCGAAGCGGAGATCCCAGAGCGCGTACGCTTCGACGTGCCGCGTCACAACCAAGGGCAGATCGTCGAAGTCGCTTACGGCGGCTACGGCCGCGCAGAGATGGGCGACGGCGATCCGTACCGTCGAGTCACCGACACGAGTCTTCCGCCCGGTAATCCGCGTCGCGTGGTCTACGGGAAGCGGGTACCGAAGTGACCGAATCAGGCATGCGCGGCATGCGTGGAGACACCATGATCAGCGATGAACTACAGGCCGGCATCCGACGCCACGACGCTCGGATTGCCGCTGCTGGGGGTTACGGGGCGACCGTCTGCGCAATGACCGAGGGGTCGCAACCGACAGAGGTCATCGGGGTTCTGATCGAGGCCGGATTCGGCGAGTGTCAGCCGGCCGTGCGCACACCGGACGGCCGTCGGTGGCGCGTGCAGTCCGACAGTCTGCGGGCCGCAGCATGACGTCGATCAAGGTGAGCTCCGATCGGAGCGTGCTGCCGCTCATCCGCGCGCATCAACGCAAGTACCCGATGCGCTGGGATTCGATCGTGGATGTCGGGTGCGGGCTGTCGCGATTCGATCGCTGGCCTGCGACCGAGCCCACGTTCTTCACACTGAGCCCTTCGTACGTAGGACTCGACACCTCACCAGAGCGCCGTGCGACGCTCACACGCGCGGGTGTGACCGCGCTACATCCGTACTCACCCGAAGGCGCCGCCGCACGAGGGGATCTCGTCGCCGCGCTCGAGGTGATCGAACACGTATCGGCGAAGAGCACCGCAGCTTTCCTCGCTGAGTGCTTCGCCAGAGCGAAACGGCTACTCGTACTCAGCACACCGAACTATGAGTATTGGTTGCCGCACGTCGATACACCGCAGCTGCGGTTTATCCCTGACCACGCGCTTGCGCCGAATCACCTACAGACATTCTCGCCGGAGTCACTCGCGGCCGTCATCGCAGCAGCGCTCCCGCCGGGTTGGCACTTCGAGCTCTATCGCGCGTGGCCGTGGCACCTCACGGACCAGACGCGCAACAAGACGTTCGAGGTCTACTACAAGCTTCACGTCATCGCGTGGCCAGCTACATGACAGCAATCATGCCTCCGCCGATCGTCGAGATCATGCTGACTCGAGACCCGGCGACGATCGTGAAGCGCGCGGACATGGTGCTCGGCGAGGGCGCCCCAGCGTTCAAGGATTGTGAGCACTGCGGCGTGGCGACTCGATACATCTTCGGCCGACGTGACGCGGGCGAGCTCGTGTTCTCCGGCCGGTTCTGCGGACTGCAATGCTACGAGCGCGCCGAGCGCGCGAAGGGGCTGCGATGAAACCGGTTACGAAGCCGATCACGAGTCGATGGGAAGCCATCAAGCGCGGGGACTACGAAGGCCGCGAAGCTGTGCGCGACATCGACACCGCGCAGTTCGCACGCGATGCCGGCAAGAACGCTCGGATCATGTTTTGGGATGCTGCTTCCCACGGCATCGTCGAGGAGCGCGAACCGAACATGTGGCTTCTCGGTGCACAAGCGATCGACATCAGCGACTGCCCGCTCGCACATCGCAACTTCTTCGTCCTCGCGTACGTCGATGGCGCGCTCGACGAAGCCTTCCGCGTCTACGACGCACTCATGGAGCCTACCGATGCCGCGTAAGTCCAGCACCGCCGATCTCGATGCGTTCGAGAGTGCAGCCGCACGCACGCGCTTTGCTCGAGGACTGCGCGCGCTCGAGAAGCGTGAGCGCGGATGGCTGCGCGACGCGAAAGAGGATCTCCTCATGGCCGCACGACACCAGATCCGAGCCGAGCTCTTCGGCTCGCTCGCCGACGAGATCAACGAGGGGGAAGACCCCGGGAGCGAGCTGCTGTGACCAGCACACCGAAGCCCCCACTCGCGCAACAGGTCGCCGACATCCTACTCGCAGCAATGCCTACGTGTACACGTGATGCAGCTGTGCCGCATGACTCGCGGTGGGCCGATCTCCGATTGCCTGGCGGCGTCGGGAACTTGAACATCACCCCGCGCCGCACCTTCGGCAACGAAGATCACGATGTCGAGATTGCACTCCACTCGACGCCATACGGGCGTTTCCGCCGCGCTTCGTGGGCGTCAGCTGCGCACAAGCAGCCCACGCTCAAATGGGCGAAGGCCATCGCGCCGAAGATCGCGGCGCGCATCACGAAAGCCGTGGCGCAAGCGCAGCTCGCGGAATCGAGCGTGGCTGCGAAGCGAGCACAACTGGATGTCACCAAGACAGCGCTCTTGCGCACGTTCGACGAGCTCGGCCTGACGTACGAGTCGAAGCACGGGGTCTACCTCCCGGACGTTCGCAATCTGCACATCCGTGTCGGCGAGAGCGGCGTCGTGTTCGAGCTCGCGTGTAGTGTCCGGCTCGACCCCACGAAGGACGGCGACAGCATCCTGACACTCGTCCAGGCGGCTCGCGCACTCCAGTCGGTGAAGGACGCGACCGGTGTCTGAGCGGCATTCACCGAGCGGGCGCTGCTACGCATACGACATCGCGGAGGCCGAGCTCCGCAGCTTCATCGCTGCAGTCCGATCGATCGACCCGACGGCAACCGTGTACGCGCCGACGCACGATGAGATCTCGGTGCTCTGCGAGCCGCAGCACGAGGCGGCCATCAAGCAGTTCCTGTTGAGCACAGGGCTCGGTCGTGGCTGAGCTCGACACCAAGGCGCACGCGGCGTTCACGGCGTGGTGCTTCGAGCGGTACGCGAAGCGATCTGCGCGGAAGCTCTCACTCGACGTCCGCACGATGGTTGTGAATGACGGCGTGCCGCCGGAGTCACAGCAGAAGCACAAGCGCCTGCGCGACTACGCGTGGGCGTGGGATGTGTGGAAGGACTGGGCGGCGGAGAACGGCGGCGCGGTACTACCTGTGCCCCGCCCGACGTTGCCCACGAAGGCTCGGGGCAGTGCACGTCGTGCGGCGACACCCAAGCGTCTACGTGAGGCGCTCTCACTGCCCGAGGATGTGTACCTCGCGCTCCTACACGAGCTGAGTGGCAGTAGCGATTCGCGAGCCTGTGCGTTGAACGTGATCGCGCGAACAGGGCTGCGCGTCTCCGACCTCATGCGGATCGAGCTCGCTGCGATCCGTCGCGCGTTCAAGCGCCCTGACGGGCTCGTGCGGATCACAGTGAAGGGCGGCAAGGAAGTCATGATCTCCGTGCACAGCGCTGCTGCCGCATGGCGTGCGATCGGCGGCGACGCAGCGGGCAAGCTCGTGACCGTCGCGGACTGGGTGATGGGGACTCCGAGCTCCGACACTGAGGCCGGCGGCGCAGCCTACGAGCGCGTCGAGCAGTACCTGAGCAAGCTCGGCAAGCGCATCGCACCCACGGAGCGCTGGCACATCCACCGCCTGCGTCGGACCATCGCCATGCGCTTGCTCGAGGCGGGGCACCCCATCGAGGTCGTGCGCGATGCGCTCGGGCACTCCGACACGCGAACGACTCGCGGCTACACCGACGAGAACCGCGCAGCTGCGGCTGCGAAGGCGCTCGCCGGCCTCACCAACGATGACGAGGACGACGAATGAGCCCAACCATCAAGTGTATGCTGGTCGATGCGATGACCTTGACGGTGATCGCCGCGCGCGTCCCGTTTCATCGAGTGCCCTGCGTCGAAGAGCACATCATGCTCGACGCTGGCAACCCCGCTGACGGTCTGCACCTGATCGTGCGACGTGTCGAACACCACGTGAGTAGCGTGGGAGAAACCACACCCGCGCCACGCATCTACGTGCTGGAGGCGGTGTGAAGCTCATCATCGCCGGTTCGCGTTGGCTCACCGATCGCGGCTTCGTGCTTCCGCAGATCGAAGCGAGCGTCGCAGCGTTCGGGTTGGCGCCCACCATGATCGTGACTGGCGGTGCGCGCGGCGTGGACACAATCGCCGCTGAGTGGGCGCGCACCAAGGGCTTCCCGTCGACCGTCATCTCGGCGCGCTGGGATCTCTACGGACGACACGCAGGCCCACGCCGCAACAAAGAGATGCTCGACCTCGTGAAGCCCGACGGTGCGCTACTCGTCATCCGCTTCATGCACAGCGCAGGCTCGCTCAACATGCTCACGCAGTCGAAGCGCGAGGGTCTGCGCCACATCGACATCGTCGTCGAGGACGAGTCCAATCCCCGTGTGCTCTCCAACGAAGTCCACCTACCGAGGCGCCACAATGCGTAACACGATCTGCTTCCTGATTCTGGTCCTGGGCGGCTGCAGTGCGAGTGTCGAGCCGTGCCCGGCGCTCAATGGCATCTACGATGTCGACTGCACGATTAGCGGCGTCTACGACAACGGCAACATGGAGATGTGGGACGCGGAGCACACGCTCGAGATCGCGAGCGGGCATCTCCGCTTCCCGCGCCCGAGCTGCGAGACGCCGCTGATCCTCGCCGGTGAGTCGTTCGTCTCGGGTCAGACCGAGCCGTGCGTCGTCGATCCGTACCGCACAGACACGATGCGCGGCGTCACCGGCTCGCTCACGTGCGACGGGCTGATCACCATCGAGATCGAGCAGGACGTCGTCATGACCAACGCCGAGGGTACCACCCGCATCGCGCGCACGTGGACGTGTCGAGGCCTGCATCGATGAGCGACATCGACATCGACGAATCGATCACGACGATACGCCTCGCAGAGGCGGTGATCGTCAAGCTCCGTGAGCAGCGAGACCAAGCTCGCGAAGAGGTCGAGCGCCTACGCGATGCGGCCTACACCATCGCAGAGCCGCATCGCGTGGAGTGGGTGTCCATGGACGGTCGACGGTGGCGGATCCACGAGCACCAATCGCTCTTGTGGTGCCGCGGCGCGTGCGCCTCCGATCCGCACGAACGCCTCCGCATCGTGCGCGAGCGCGACGACGAGGTCGTGACATGACCCCGCGTCTGGACGCGATCCTCGCACGTGCGCGCAAGGCGCGTATCGGGGCGGAGCTGACGACGACGGAGCAACGCGAGCTCGCAGAGGCGTACGATGCGTTGGCCATTCGGTTCAACGACGCAGAGGCCGCTGCCGAAGCAAGCAGCGTCGCAGCGCGTGGCTGGGAGCACGAGTTCCGCGCGCTGCAAGAACGCAACGCGCCGCAACCAGCGCCACCGAAGCCTCGACACACGCCGACGCACGAGGTCTGCCCGCTGTGCCAGAACCAGGGCGGGACACCAATGTGCCCGGAGTGCTGTTTGAACCCGTACGAGGCCGCCACGGCAGCTGCTGCACGACGTGCAGCCATGAAGCCGCGCGCATCGAGACGCCCCAAGTGATACGGTCGCACTGAGGCGCTATGGCACACAAGCTCGAGATCTATGGGAACGTCGTGGTCGGCCGGTGGATCGGCCAGCCACAGTCCGGTGAGCCGCAGGCGATGTTCGACGCGGTGCGCGATGCGTTCGCGCGCACGAAGAAGCCGGTGATCTACATCGCCATCCATGACACAGACAGCCTCGAGCCGAACACAGCCGTTCAGCAAGAGGCGATGGCTGGGTGGGACGTCGGCATGCGCAACGCGTCGGTCGCGTACTTCGTACTCGCGTCGAGCTCGCTCGTGGCGCCGATCCAGCGCAGCTTCTACCAGGCGATGTTGTTCATCGCGAAGAAGCGCGGCACGCGCGGCACCGAGAAGATGCACTGGGCAAGCAGCATCGAGGAGGTGATCCAGCGCGAGTCGTTGCGCCTACCGATGTCGCCCGATGCATTTCGCGCACAGCTGCGGCGCGACGGGCTCATCCCCGCCGAAGTCAGCGGCGCCCACCGCTGACTGCGATCGCGTTCGCGATAGCGCGCTTGCGCGCGTCCGCTCGCACCTGCTTCGCCGCATCGGCGAGGCGCGTGCTGCTCTGGTGCACACGCGCACCGGCGTCGATGACGCCCTCCTCAGCCTTCGTCGTCGCAGCGATGAGACCGAGGCGCAACGTGTCGTCGTCCTCGCGCGGTGCGCGCAGTCGTGTGTACGAGCTGCTCATCAGCCACCAGCCTTTCGTCCGCCATCACGAAGCATGTCACCGAGCTCCTCGAAGGCGCCACGCATCATGTCCTGCGTACTCGAAACGCCATCCATCGATCGTGTAGCTTCCCTCGTCAGCGTGACGTGCGCTTCCCGCATCGCACGCTCGTCGAGAAGCCGCGCGTCGTAGAGCTCAGCGATGCGCTTGTGCAGCGCTTCGCGCTCGAGCCGATGTGCTTCGATGAGCGCCTTGCGCTCGTTCTCACACGCAGCCGTGAGCGCCTCTTGTCGCGTGTTGAAGTGCCGCCACAGGTGCACGATCACGTACGCGAAGACGATGATCCCGAGGCCGAGAACGCCGTAGTTCGCGTAGAGCTGCGCGGACATGGTCTCAGGTGTCATGCTCAGCTACCTGACTCCGGATCTGCGCTATCGCAGTTGCGTTCCTCTTCGCGCGTGCGGTGTCGGGCCGAGTGCTGTTGAGCGCAGCGCGGATCCCCACCGCAACGTGGTCCCATCCGAACGCTGCGATGCGCTCGAGCCCAGCTGACCGCAAGCGATGAGCGAGTTCGGGGTCCAGTGCGATGCGCGCCAGTGCGTCGGCGATCGCCTGCGGCTGCTGCCGCGGCACAACGAGCGCCGTCACATCGTGCTGCGCGAAATCGAGCGTGCCGGCCTCGGTGCAGATCAGCGGAACGCCGCAAGCCATCGCCTCCGCACTCGGATTCGACCAGCCACCGTCCTCCTCTGCACAGACGAAGACGTCGACGGTGTGCAGGAGATCGCGCACGCCCACCTTGTCCAGCGCTCCGTGGAAGACGAATGGCACAGAGCGATCCGCCAGTGCGACAGGACTCTGATCGTACGCGTGCAGCTCGACAGCGATGCCCCGCTCGACGAGCTGCGCGCACGCAACGACGACATCGTCGAAGCGCTTTTGCACGTGCATGCGTCCGGGGTACGCGCACACACGCAACGGCCCGTTGCGCTCACGTAGCGCAGGTGTGGAGCTGAACGTCGCGAGGTCTACACCACCAGGCACGATGGCTGCGGCGTACTGCGGCAGCTGCGTAGCTGCGTAGCTCGAGTTCGCAATGATGACGTCCGGCTGCGCGAGCGCGATCTGCGCCTGATTGAGTGCAGCGCGACGCCACCCATTGAGTAGGTACACAGCTGAGCGTTTAGCGCGGAAGAGCGGCATAGTGAGCATTACGCCACCGAACGCGTCGCCACACAGCACTGCATCCCAATCCTGATCGATCACAGCGCTGTACGGCTGCACCACGACATCCGCGTAGTCTGGGCGTGGCACGACGACACCAGGTTGCGCAATCACCATTCGCACGCCGAGCCCAGCGAATGCGCGTGCGAGCTCGAAGAAACGATTGACTCCGCCGAAGACCTTGGTGTGCGGCAGTAGCACCAGGATGTTGCGTACGGGGACTGTGTGCTGCTCGACCAGTACTTCACGGCGATCCCGCATGTCGTTGATGGCGACATCGTCAGACCGCGCCGCACGAAACTGCGTAACGAGCGCTTCGATCGCGTCGACCGTACGCCCGGCGAACTCAGCGTCAAACACAGTGCGAAGCGCCGGATTCGTGTAGTCCAGCTGGCGGATCGTGAAACGCCCCGTCAGCGCGAGCTCGAAACCGAGACACGCAAGCGCGAGCCGTACATCGCGACGCACCTGTAGGTGCTGCCATGTCTTCTCGAGGTAGACGAACTGCTCCTCGGCGCGCGCACCACACCCGTCGTGCTGCGTCTTGAGTCCGCGGTGCACACCGAAGTGGAAGGCGTGGAACGGTGACGGGTCTGGTGCGTGCACCGCATCACGCACGAAGGTCGGCCACACTACACGACGCTTGTCCGGCGGGACCTGACCACGATCAGTGAAGAGCGCGTCTTGCTGATTGGGATCCCACGCAGCCGTCTTGCGGTACGCATTGATCCCCTGAATCGGGCCGTTGGTGAAGAAGTCGGTGATCGCAACCGAGAGCAAGTCCAGCCCAGGATCCGCCTGGAATACGCGAACGATCCGCTCGACGAAGTCGGGCGAGGTCAAAACCATGTCCGCGTCGACCTTGATCAGCAGATCGCAGTCGCTGCGCTGGAACGCCAGCATCAACGTCGAGATCGAGGCCTTCTTCGGCAAGCCGGAGAAGACGCGATGCTCGAGCATCGCCGCGTTCGGCGCACGCTGCGCACGGATCCCCGCTACGCACTGGGCAAACTCGTTCTCACCGCAATGCAGCGTCCCGATCATCACACGCAACGACGCGGATACGGGCTGCTCCGATGCCGGGGCACCCTCGACCCCAGTCCATCGCGTGTAGAGGTGCGTGCGAAAGGCCTGCAGGATCTGCGTCGCGGACCGAAGTCGTGCGCGTCCTTGTGGCGTCGGCCCTACATCCCTGCTAGCACCATTGTCGGTGAGCGCGGTGATCCGCCGCTCCGCGGCGCGGAGGAGCGTCTGGCTTCGCTCTACTGCCGCGCGTAGCTCGATGGCTTCGCGGAGCAGGGCGTCGCGCTCCTGTACCGTACGAGCGAGACGGCGCATGACCTGTGTGAGTTGCGTCGCCGCACCGTTACTTGTGAACCAGTCGAGCATGGCTACCGTGTCTCGAAGCGCCGGGCGAAGGTCGAGATCGCCTCGATGCGCGCGGGTGTCAGCCCCCAGCCCGTCGCAAGGTAGTCGAGAGCGGAAGCCTCCGCCACTGAGCCGACCTCGGCTTCGATCGCTGCGCTCCGCTCTGGCGTCTGCAACTCACGGATCTTGAAGTAGATCGCGAGCGCCGTCACCAGGCCTGCGCCGATCGCGCCACCGATCACAGCAGCCTTCGTCGTCGGGGTCATCGCGTCGGCTGCCCGAGCGCCTGGAACACGCCTGCCTGATCGAAGGTGGTGAGCATTCGCCCGACGCTCTGGCCCATCGCTGGCGTGATGCCGTAGCTCGCGAGCTTCGCGTCGAGCTCGGAGCGCAGCCGTGGCGGTACTTCGCGCGCGATCGTGGCGCTCACCTGCTGGTCGATGATGCCCCTGAACGCGAGCCAGAGCACCACACCAGCGAGCGCACCTGCGCCAGCGCCCACGAGACCGGGCATCAGCATGTCCTTCATGGCATCCTCCGCTGCTGCTCGGCATCGAGCATCGCGCCCGCGGTCGCCACGACGGTCAAGACACCGCCGAGGAACGCGAGCACCACCCCGAAGTCCCGCCGCTGCAGACCGAAGGCGATCATGGCCCCGGCGGTGAGCGCAGCGCCGGCTCCGGCTACCGCGACACGCGCACCTGCGCCATCATCACCACGAACGGCCTGCGTGAGGAGCTCGGGGTTCACCCCCACAGGATAGCGGGGGGCACCGACGCGACGCTACTCGGGCTTGTCGGCGAGACAAGCGGCGGTGTGCGCTGCGTGCTCGCGTGCGTCCTTGACCGCAACGAGCGCCACGATGCGCACCGCGCAGTCAGCGAGCGCTCGCGCAGCCTCGAGCGATGGTCCGGACTGCGCGATGTTGAGCACGAGCGCCTCGACGCAGGCACGTAGTCGCTCGATCTCGTGTTCGAGACGCACGTCTGCCGTCATTTCGCTCTCTTCCCGAAGGCGAGAGCCTGCTGCCGTCCGGCGACGGTGCGTTGCTGGACGCCACGGCGTGTCGTAGCGAGTAACCCGTCGATGAGATCGAGCTGCTTCACCGTCACCACGGCTACGGTCGCGCTCATGGCGCGGCGTGCGATCGCCTCATCGAGGAGTTCGCGATAGACTTCCGCGTTCGTGATGCGACGGCGCTCAGACTCCGCCTTGACGTAGATGATGTGCTGCGGATCGAGCCACACCCCAACGCATGCACGCCGCGTCATACGCTGCGCAGCCCCTCCGCGAGCCACAGCTCACGCTCGACGTGCGCCTGCTCGCCGAAGACGATCCACGGCCGATCTGAGTCGAGCTGCAACCAACGCGGCGCACCATCACCGAACGCGATGCGACGCAGCGTCCGCGCGTCGAAGTGCTCCGGCAGGAGCTCGCGGAGCCACGCGTACCGGTACATGTAGCCGAGCAGCATGCGACCGACCTTGGAGCGGATCTCGTCGCGTTCACGGCGAGCGGTCTTGCGCTTCTGCTTCGCCTCGGCGGCGACGACGATCCGATGCTGGGTCTCGGGCGATGCACGGTCGTAGTCTCGTGCCCAGCGCGGACCGCGCGGCCTGAACGCACGAGTCATCGCCTCACGACGGTACTGCTCGGCGGGATGCGAGGTCTGCGGCGGTGTAGCGGTCGGTAGTGGGGCGCTACGCATGTGGTCCTGCGCGCGCGCCAAGTCCGCCAACGCAGCGCGTTCTTCACGCGAGCGATCGTCGCTGGGCAGACCGAGCATCGAAGCGAGTGCGAGCAGCGGATTCTTCATCGTATCCTCCGCTGCCTGCGACGCACAGCTGCGCGCGGTATTCAGCCCTCGCGCGACGCTGCGAGCCCACGCATCGTGCCGAGCAGCGTGCTGCGGTCTTCGGGCGTGATGCGATCGAGTTCCTCGAGGAGCAAGAGCAGCGTGTTGAACGAGACGCCGACGCGCCCTGCGATCGTGACCGCTTGGATCACCGCGCGCCCGATGAGCCCGTCGTGCAGCATGGACTGCGACGTCTGCGCCGGTACAGCTTCGACGAGCAGCGGAGCCGTAGCCTGCTCCAGCGCAGCACGTTGCTCACCGATCGTGAGCGCCTGCATGAGCGGCGAAGTCGGCGGGAGCGCCTCCTCGGCGGTCAGACTGATCTTGCCGCCCTGCGCGGTCCACTCACGCTGCGCACGCTCGATACGCTCAAGCGGAAGGCTGAGCTTCGCGGCGACGTCTGCGACGGTCGCACCCGCTACGAACATCTGCTCGGCCTCGAGCTTGCGCGCCGTCGTCATCCTGCCGTTCGACGCCGACTGAGCGGGCACG
>Ga0209341_10000923_pt1 | contig 29877 bp, 28 predicted proteins | sample RifCSP13_2_FD_184020 | JGI IMG/M metagenome (GOLD analysis project Ga0209341, IMG submission 184020) | Soil microbial communities from Rifle, Colorado - Rifle CSP2_sed 13_2 (SPAdes) (version 2) | ecosystem: Environmental > Terrestrial > Deep subsurface > Rock core/Sediment | place: Rifle... | reverse complement strand
CCCCCCTGTGGTCCCCCCTCAAGGGGGGACGGGCCTATTCTCTTTCCCCTTTGTGGTCCCCCCTCAAGGGGGGACAGTCCGATTCCCTTTCACCTCCCTATGGGCCCTGAACGGGGACGGTCCGTTTCTCTTTCACCCCCCTGTGGTCCCCCCTCAAGGGGGGACGGTGGGGGGCATGTCCCTCGGCTTCGCCTCGGGATGCTGCGCGAAGCTGCCCCCTCGCGAAGCACCCCGAGCGCAGCGAGGGGCACACCCCCTGCAATGGAAGGGTACCGCTGGTGAGGCGGGCGCGTCTGTTGCGCACGTGGGAGTCTTGCGTCCGTCATCGGGGATGGGATCGATTCAACTGACGGCGACGCCGGATCCACAGGTGACGAATCAAGGACAACCTCTAGCGCAATCCCCGCGCCCTCTTCGGGGACGAAAGCTAGCCATTGCGAGGGGGGTACGGGGGGGTGTAGAGAAGGAAGCCTCGTCACGTCGCCCGCGACGGAGTGACCTGAAGCGAGGCGAAGCGGGCCGTCGTCGGGCCGAGGTAGCTGCCGAAGAAACCCGTCTCCGCACTCCAGCGAACGTCGGCCAGTGCGTCGAACAGATTCCCGACGAGCAGGCCGCCGCTGAATGGGCGGCGCCGTCCGTTTTCGACGTGGTAGCCAAGTCGGATTTCAGCCGCGAAATCGCCGATGGTCGGCTCGGGGGAGAAGTCGGACCAGGTGATGACTTCGACGTGCGGCTCCGCGATGAGATCCGCAACCGATGCGGACCCGGGGGGAACTTCGATGTCTCCGAAGGAGCCTGTGGCGGGCACCGAGAGATAGGTCGCGTAGCGCTGACTGGCACTGTAGGACCGGAATACATTCTGGTCGACCAGGAGCACTCGCTGACCGGCCAAGCCTTCTTCGTCGAACCGGCTCGCATGCTTGCCGTAGGGGATCACTCGCGTCGCCCAGACGGTCAGCGGATCGCCACGCACCTCACCTCGGAAGATCGAATGGCCAGGCTCCCATGGCGAAAGCTTGGAGAATCGGGAGCGACCGGAGCCCAGAGTCTGGAAGGGGCCGCTGTTGAGGAAGGTTCTCAGCGCATTGCCGCGCAGGACGACCGGACCCGTATACATCGGGGCCGCGCCTGCGCTGTGGCGATCGGCTGTCTGCCGCGCGATTTCCTCCCACTCCGCCTCGACATCCAGATCGGCGAGCCGCCGGCGATCGAGGTCGATGAGCGTCTCGACCCGTTCTTGCCCTTGTCCGGCCAGGACGATCCATTCGAGCGAGAGCTCGGTCCGGGATTGGCGGGCGTCGATACCCTGGCTATTGACCAGGTGGGTCTCTTCGGCCTCGGCGAACCATTCGGCCAGCGTCAGGCGGGCCGCAGGATCACGGGAGGCGCACGCGTCGAGACGTTCGTGGAGCGACCGCAAGGCGCCGCTGAGATCAGCCTGCAGGACGGGGTCGGCCAAGTCAACGTCCGGAAGCGGGGCGGGGGAAGGCAGGCTATAGGGCTGGTTGCGCGTCCTGCGGGCGGCCGCGATGGCAAACTCGATTGCCGGGCCCGGGTCCTCGCCGGCGGTCACGGTGGCAGATGCGGCGCCACAACCGGGAGGTTCACTCGCGCCGTCGGATGTGCACAGCGCATCGAGGATGAGCTGGTCGCTCTCGATGCTGCGGCGGGCCTCCACTCGCTGTCGATCGGCGAACAACTGCTCACCGCGGACGCGCCGGTGGGTGACCGTCCACCCGAGAAGTTCCTTCCGGGCGGTGAGCTCCTCGACCGCCCGATCCAGTGGCTCAGCCAAGGGTGGTCCTCAACAACAGACTCGGGCCCCCCGAACTATTGCGCACGTATTCTTTGTGTCCCTTACCGCACGTGCCCTGGTCCATCATGACCGTCGGACTCGCGGCACGGATCGTCCCCAGCACGTCGGGCACGTAGCCGCTGATACTGACCGGAGCGAACGTGCGATCGGTAATCTTCCCATTCCGGATCTCCTGACCGTAATGACAGGTGATCTGGATGCCCCATCCTTGGGGGTCTTCCATCCCGTTGACCCACTGGTCGAGATAGATCCCGCGGTCGACCTGAGCCAGGATCTCTTCCATCGAGGTCGATCCGGGTCCGAAGTAGGTATTCGACATGCGAGCGTATGGCTTGCGGGTGTAGTCCTGACGACGGCCGTTGGCGGTGCGTTCGATTCCCAGTCGCTGGGCGGAAGCCATGTCGCTGATTCCACGGAGGAAGACGCCGTGCTCGACGATCGTCGCCGGACGGGAGAGCATGCCTTCGTCGTCGAAGAAGTAGGACGAGTAGCATCCGGGCAAACTTGGATCATCGATGATGTTCACCAGGGGTGAACCTACTTGCCGGCCGATGTAGTCGAAGGCCCGGGCGCGCTCTTTGGGGAACAGATCCGTTTCCACCCCATGGCCGAAGGATTCGTGGCACAGGACGCCCGACACGCCCGGGCCGCTGACCACAACATACTCAGCCGGCTCGATCCGCTCGGCGGAGAAGAGACGGGCGGCGCCCTGGACGACCTCGTGCAAGTCGGCGTCGCTGTAATCCAGGGGCTGCCAATCGCCGGTGTCGCCCTTGCTGAGCCAATCGTAGCGAGTCTCCCCATTCTGGGACAAGACGACAAAGACGCTCAAACGCCCGCGCAGCACCCGCTGCGACAGGTCGGCGTCGCGACTGCGGTAAACGGATGACTCGTCGTACTCCAGGTAGGAGACCTGAGCATTGACGACGCGGGGATCGGCTGCCGCCAGGCGCCGCTGGAGATCGCGGCAGCGTTCGAGCTTGTCCTCCAGGGCGAGGCTCTCGAGCGGAACGGCGCCGGTGGTCGCGAAATCCCGAGGCGGCACGGTCTCGACCCGACCTGATCCTCGACCCTTCGGGAGGCTTCCCGCGAGTTCGCGGGAGGCGGCCATCAACCGATCGCCGTCGAACCCCGGCAGCGACTTCTCGTTTAGAGTCTCCCCGTCGAAGACCGAAAGGACCGTTCCCACGGAGCGGGGCATCTGGCTGATCTCTTCCTCACGGGCTTCGACGCTGATCGAGATCCCTTCTCGCGCGGAGAGCAGTACGGCCGCGTACGGCGAGCGGGCCTGCAGAGTCGCCACCGAATCGGGGAGGCGCGGACGAAGCTCGGCCATCGGCGGAGGAATCGTGAGGGTCGGAGTGGATGTCGTCACGCGTGTCTCTCCGGAGTGTCCAACTACTTTGGCGCCGCCGTCTCGAGCCAAATGGTGATCTCGTCGGTCGCATCGAGGTAGTCCCGTGTCAGCTCCTCGAGGCAGCGCCGCACCGTCGCCGGCCCACCATCCGGATGGCGGACGCCCAGATCCGCATTCCACGACTCGACGGGGACGGCGCGCAGGAACTCGACGGCCTCAGCCTTCGTCGTGGCCAATTCCTTCATCAACGCGCCGCGATCGGCCGAAGGCTGGCGGACGACAAGCTCGGCATTCACCTTGCGGTAGTCGTTGGGAAAGTCGACGTGATACGCGGGAGGCATGCCTTCCAGGATGGCTTTGGCTCCGAGGACTGTCAAACGGTTCCAACCGGCCAGGCGGGCGACGACGTCGCGCGGCGTCCCCTCCTCCATCTTGGCCATGAACCGGTCCTCGGCGAGGTTTTCGAGACAGGCAACGAAGGACTGAAATGCGCCTTCGAACGCCGCCATCCGCCGGTCTTCGCCCATCCTTTCTCCGGGGGCCAATGATACTCCACCTCCCGCACGCGGCCCACTCTGGAGCGATTCGGTGCCCCAACACACGGCCTGCCGGGGTTGGGCCGGCGAGTTTCAGAGTGCGATTTGGATTGGATCCCGAATCGACCGGCTCTTCTATCGCTTTCCCGGGTCAGCGACTTCGGTCGCCAGCTGGCCGCAGCCGGCCTGAATGTCGATCCCGCGCCGAACCCGCAAGGTGCACGGAATCCCGGATGATTTCAGCCGGGCACGGAAAGCCTCGGCGCGCCTGGAATCCGGTGCCGCTCCGGGATACCCTGCGGTCGGGTTCAACGGAATCAGGTTGACGTGACACAGCATGCCTCGGAGACGTTCCACGAGAGCGGCCGCCTGATCCGGCCCGTCGTTGACATCCTGGATCAACGCCCATTCGATCGTCAAGCGGCGATGAGTCGAGTCGATGTACGCCCGGCAGGCCTCCATCAAGGCCGCCAGGGGATAGCGGCGGTTGATCGGCACCAGCCGGTCTCGCACTTCATCGGTGGCGGCATGTAACGAGACCGCCAGATTGACCTGCCGCCGCTCCTCGGCGAAACGCCGGATCATCGGAACGATGCCGACCGTCGAGATCGTGATCCGGCGCGCGCCGAAGCGCATGCCGGCAGGATCGGTGAGACGGTCGACGGCTGCCAGGCTGGCCTGATAGTTGTGGAACGGCTCGCCCATCCCCATGAACACGATGTTCGTCAGCGGCTGTTCCCGACCGAGGCGGAGCACCTGTTCGACGATTTCCCCCGAAGTCAGATTGCGGATAAAGCCCATCTGGCCGGTTGCGCAGAAGGTGCAGCCCATGGCGCAGCCGGCTTGGGTCGAGATACAGGCGGTGCGACGGCGGTCATAGGTCATCAGGACCGCTTCCACCGTCGCGCCTCCCGTCCGGTCGGACAGCAGCCACTTAGTGGCGTGGCCGTCCGTTGACGTCCGGCGGGCGGTCTCATTGAAACCGCGGAACTCGAAGGTATCGTGCAGCCGATGGCGCACCTCGAACGGGAGGTCCGTGGCTTGCTCGGCATCGACGATTCCGCGTTGATAGACGGCTTGCCAAATCTGGCGAGCGCGGTAGGAGGGCTGGTCCCAGGCGGCCATGACCTGTTCGAGGCCGGGCAAGTCGAGATCGAGGATCGAAGGTCGGCTCGCCTCCAGGATCCCCAGCGAGACGCCCCCTCCGGGGTCTCCTCCAGGATCCCCTTCGGGATGCCCTCTCCAGGGTCCCCTACGGGATGCGATGCGCGATCCCGAACTGCACCGGGACAGGTGTGCGAAGCGCGACGAAGCGCGACTCCGTGCGGTCACGTGGGGGCCATCCGAAATGTTCTCACGGTTGGCCGCCAGGCCTTGCCACCCAGTCCGGAAGGCGCCGCAACAGCGCTGGCAAGTCTTCGAAGGTCCAATCGGGGCGGACGTCTCGGCCGGGGAGGTCGGCGACTGCGGTGACGCCCGTCAACAGGAGGGCGGTCTGCATACCGGCGCGCGCTCCACCGGCAATATCCGTCTCCAGCCGGTCCCCGACGACAAGCGTTTCCGCTGGTGGAACGCCCAGGCGGCTGGTGGCTTCGAGAAAGAGATGAGGCTCAGGCTTGCCAACGATGAGGGGCGCTCGGCCGGTGGCCGTCTCCAAGGCAGCGAGGATGGCCCCGTTTCCGGGTCCGATACCTCGTTCGGTGGGAAAGGTGCGGTCGGGATTGGTGCCGATGAAGACCGCACCGGCGGCGATAGCCAGCCCAGCCTCAACGATCTTCCGCCAGGTGAGTTCCCGGTCCATCCCGACGACGACGATGCCGGCGTTGTCGGCGCTTTCCAGCAGGGAGCAGCCCGCCTCAACCAGCGCCCGCCTCAGGCTCTCCTCCCCGATGGCGAAAACCGATGGCGGCCGGGGGTAGTGGCGGCGGATGTATCCCGCCGCGGCGTCGGCCGAGGTCACCAGGTGTTCCGCCGTCAATCGGATTCCGGACGGGCCGAGCCGACCCTGGACCGACTCGATGGTGAGGGTAGCGTTGTTGCTCGCCAGACAGAAGGGAAGGGCCCGGGTTTCTATGAAGCGAAGGAAGTCGATGGCCCCCGGCAACAGATCGCGGCCTCGCCACAACACGCCGTCAAGATCGATAACGAAAGCGCGAACCGGAAGAGGATCTGCCATGACGTGGATGGTTGGGTGAGACGTCAATCTCCGAAGCGCTGCACCAGAAACTCATACGCGGGGCGATCGATCCACCCCGCCTCCAGGTCGCAGCGGTCCTCGAAGTTCTCGTTCCCGATGAAATGTCGCAGAGCCTTCTGGACGTCGGGTGTCAGAGCTGACTCGTCGGCGTTGTCGACGTAGCCGAGGCTGTGCAAGATGTGTACAAGGCGGTGAAGGACATCTCCCTCCAACGGCAATCGATCTTCGGGAGGACTCTTGCCGAAGTACAGGCGATGGAGCTCCAGCAGTTGCGCCAATCGCGGGACAGGGTCGTCATGGTCATCGACGCGATAGTCGATCCAGCGATCATTGCCACCGGCGTAGCCCCCGCCTTCTCGAACCACGAGCAGGGCGGCGCTCTGCCGTCCACGGCGGTCACCACCGGCTCGATCGCCGGCGAGCAGCGCTGCGATCAGACGATCGGGAAGATCACCGGTCGTTTCTGTGAAGGACTGGGCCATCGCCTCGACGACCTGCGGGCCGGCCAGGATGTTCCCCTGAATCGCCAGGCCGTCCGCCGCCATCCCGCCCGCCCACGGCAGGCAACTCGATCCGGTGAACGTCGACCCCCCGCCCGCCGCGTCGACGAGACCGGCCTGCCGCTGGTCGCGGCCCGGGTCTTCCGCCAGGAGCCGATCGAGCGTCTCGCCGGCGGATAACCCATCGGCCATCATGTGCAGGCCCTCCGGTCCGTAGGCCGTGTTGGCGTAGGACTGGGTGGCGACGGCGCCGACGCCGGCGATGGCCCAGGGAACGACCGCGCCGACCGCGGGAAACTTCGAGGCGACCGCGATTCCCCAGGCCGGGAGAGCGGCATCCCAGGCGACGATGGAAAACGTGGCGACCGGACGAGAAAGCGCCGGCGGCCAATGACGTTGGCTGGTGGGAATGATGATGGCGCGCTGCACGCGCCTCGCCGTGAGGTCGGTCAAAGGATCAGGCAGCGTCGAACAGGGGGCGGTCGGTCTCGTCGGCCAAGTCCGTTCCGGACGTATCCAACAACACGGGCGAGGCTTGGCCCCGAATGGTCTTGTCGGTCACCAGCACATGCCGGACCTCGGGGCGAGAGGGGATCTCGTACATCACGTCCAGCAGGACACCTTCGATGATAGAGCGCAGGCCGCGGGCGCCGGTCTCGCGGGCCATTGCCAGATCGGCCGCGGCGTCGAGCGCCTCCGGGGTGAACTCCAGCTCGACATGGTCCATCTCGAACAGGCGCTGATACTGGCGGACCAGGGCGTTGCGCGGCTGGGTCAGGATCGCCCGCAGGGCATCCCGGTCGAGCGGTTCGACGCTGACCGAGACCGGAAGCCGGCCGACGAGCTCGGGGATCATCCCATAATGCATCAGGTCGTCGGGGCTGATCAGGCGCAACAACTCGGCCTCACTGAGCGATTGCGGTTCGCTGCCGTCGCGCGTCCCGGCGAAACCCAGCCGACCCCGGCGCCCTGCGCGGTCGGCGATGATCTCGGCCAGTCCGCCGAAGGTCCCGCCGCAGATGAAAAGGACGTCGCGCGTGTCGACCTGGATGAACTCCTGCTGCGGGTGCTTCCGTCCGCCTTGGGGCGGGACGTTGACCGACGCCCCTTCCATGATCTTGAGCAGCGCCTGCTGAACGCCTTCGCCGGAGACGTCGCGCGTGATGCTGGGATTGTCCCCGGTCTTGCGGGCGATCTTGTCGATCTCATCCAGGTAGACGATGCCCCGCTCGGCGCGCTGCACATTGAAATCGGCCGCCTGCAACAGGCGCAGCAGAATGTTCTCGACATCTTCGCCGACGTAACCGGCCTCGGTCAGCGCGGTGGCGTCGCCGATGCAGAAGGGGACTTCGAGAATGCGCGCCAGAGTTTGGGCCAGGAGGGTCTTGCCGCAGCCGGTCGGGCCGACGAGCAGGATGTTGCTTTTCTCCAGCTCAACGTCGGACTCGCCCCGGCTGGCGATTCGCTTGTAGTGGTTGTAGACGGCGACGGACAGAACGCGCTTGGCCTGGTCTTGCCCGACGACGTACTCATCGAGCTTATCGAAAATCTGCTGGGGGGGAAGGGTGGGGCGGGTGGATCCGGCGGGTTGGCCGATGTGGCGGACGTCCCCCTCCAGGATATCCCGGCACAGATCGACGCACTCGTTGCAGATGAAAACCCCTTCCGGCCCGGCGATCAGCCGTTGGACCTCGGCTTCGCCGCGGCTGCAGAAGGAGCAGCGCCGTGCCGTTGGGGGGGCCGCCTCGCGAGTCGTCATATCCTCAGGTCTCAAGCCTTCACAGCGTCGGCGGCCGGCAGCAGCACGTGATCGACGAGGCCGTAGGTCTTGGCCGCCTCCCCGTCCATGTAGAAGTCGCGCTCCGTGTCGCGCTCGATGACTTCTTGGGTCTGGCCAGTATGAGCCACTAATATCCTATTCAAATCGTCCTTCAGGCGCAAGATCTCTTTGGCCTGGATTTCGATGTCGGTCGCCTGGCCCTGGGCCCCTCCCAGAGGCTGGTGCAAATGGATCGTGGCGTGCGGCAGGGCGTACCGTAGTCCCTTGTCCCCGGCCGCTAGGAGCACAGTACCGAACGAGGCCGTTACGCCGACGGCTGTCGTGGAGATCGGGGCCGTCACCTGCATCATCGTGTCATAGATCGCAAGGCCGGCGTAGATGCCCCCGCCCGGGCAGTTGATGTACATCATGATCTGCCTCTCGGAGTCCTCCCGGTCGAGGAAGAGGAGTTGGGCCACGATCAGGTTGGCGACCTGGTCGTTGATGGGCGTCCCGAGGAAGACGATCCTTTCCTTCAGCAGCAGCGAATAAATGTCGTAGGCTCGTTCGCCGCGGCCGGAGCTTTCGATAACCATCGGGATCAGTGCGTGGGCGTCGTCCGTCGTCATGAATCAGCTTCTCCTTGGGCAGGGGTCGCCTGCGCCGCTAGGGCGGCCCCTTCGTCGGGGCCGGGCGTCAGAGGAGGCGCTTCTCCGCGCGCGATCTGCACGAGCCGTGCCACGGCCTTGTCGGTGAGCAAGTCCAGGGCCACGCGGCGCCGACCGGCGGGACTCTCGAGGGCGCGCCGAGCGCTGGCAACGGCATCGTTCAACGGTTCCAGGATTCGGCCGATGGCCGTATCGACCTCGGCCTCTTCCACCTCGAGCCCTTCGGCCTCGACGACCTCTCCCAGGACCAGGGCCCTCTCGAGGCGGCGTCGAGCCTGCGGCTCGAGTTCCTTGCGCAAGTCCGGCTCTTCCTTCTTCTCGATCTTGAGGAACTCGGCCAGGGTCAGGCGTTGATCTTTGAGCCGATGGTCAAGGTCGTGCAGCGTGTCGTCGACTTCCTGGCGCAGCAAGACGGGCGGATAGACGATCGTCGCCCCGGCCACGACCGCCTCGATCACCTGCTCGGCGAACTCAGCTTCGGCCTGACGGCGGCTTTGAGCCTCGAGGGACTGCCGCACCTTCATCCGCAAGTCGGGCAGGTCGTTGAAGTCGCCCATCGTGCGCGCCAGCTCGTCGGACCACTCCGGCAAGGCGCGCGATTTGACGGCCTGACAGCGGAAATGAAACGAGGCGAGGCGTCCGCGCAGCGACTCGTTGCGGTAGTCGGCGGGGAACGCGTATTCGACTTCTTTTTCGTCTCCGGCTCGCATCCCCGTCAGGTGCGCCGTCACCCCGGGGAACGGGAAGTCCGTCGCTTCCGCCAGGAGCAACGACAGGCCCTTTTCGTCCATCAACACGGGGCGGCCGCCGGAGGCGGCGGGCGCCTCGATTCCGGCAGACGGCTGGTCTTCGGCAGAATCGGCCGGGGCTCCCAGCTCGCCCTTGACGTCGAGGACGATCACGTCGGAGTCCTGCGCCGCTCGATCGACCGGCTCGATCAACGCCTGTTGTTGGCGCAATCCCTCCAGCACTTCTTCGACGGCGGCCTCACCCACTTCCGGAGCCGGAAAAGGTAAGCGGAGGTCGCGATACTTCCCGAGATCGACGGAAGGGCGTAAGGGGACGGTGTAGCGGAGCACAAGAGGCTCGCGGCTGACGACGTCGTCGAACGAGCCGGGGGCGATCGGGTCGAGCTCGCTGTTCTCAAGGGCCTGGCGGTAGATATCGGGCCCAAGCGAATCGAGAGCCTCGTCGAAGATCGCCTCCTCGCCGTAGCGCTGGACGACGACTTCATACGGCGCCTTGCCCGGTCGGAATCCTGCGATGTGCGCCCGCCGGCTCATCTGACGCGCGGCGCGATGCATCGCCGCCTCGATCTGGTCCGGAGGGACCTCGACGGTGAGCTGTTTCTGGCGCTCGGCCAAATCTTCCGAAGTGATCTTTAACGCCACAGGCACCCTCTACCTACCGACACTGCTTCCACGTCGTTCTCGGTAGGAGTGGGGAAGGAGGGACTTGAACCCTCACGCCTTGCGGCACGTGATCCTAAATCACGCCTGTCTGCCAATTCCAGCACTTCCCCGAGCGAATGATTATAGTCTCCGCCGTGGCGCCGTGTAAAGCAGGCGCGCGTTAGATCTTCGTTTGAGCTTTTCTGGAGCTCGGAGGGACCCGTGACGATCCCGGCTGAGACGAGCCCAGCGGAACGCCAGGCCCGTTTCGCTGTCCGGTGAACCAGCGGGCGCATCCTCCGGCCGACGGAGAGGGACAGCACCGGCGCTTTGATTCAACCGTCCATCCCTAAGAACCAACGACCGCCCGATCCTCGTTGTAGATCAGGCGGCCGCCTCGTTGGGGATCGAAGATCCACGGCTATCCTTAGAGAACCTCGACCTCTGCGGGTCGGCGGCAGGTCCTGTCTCACCTCAAGGGCGCCCTGTCATATCCCGCCGTTATGCCCGACGGTGATGGCGATATGTCCCTTCTTGTGTCCTCTTTCGACGTACCGGTGGGCCTCGGCGACCTGCTCGAGGTGAAAGGTCCTATCGATGACGGCCTTGATCACTCCCGCCTCGATCAGCGCTTTGACTTTGGCAAGATCCTCGATCCGTTCGGGCGCCACCGCGCAGATCACCCTCTTGCTGGTCTGCCGTCCGGGTAGGCTCGCAGCAATCGAAGTCCACAGCATATCAAACAGGTCTCTTGCCTTGAAGCTGACCAGGAGGTAGCGTCCGTTCGGCGTTAGCGAGCTCTTGCAGCGTGAGAACGAGCTCCTGCCGAGCACGTCGATGATTAGGTCATAGGTCTCACCGTTCTTGGTGAAGTCCTCGGCGGTGTAATCGATGACGGTGTCGGCTCCCAGCGCCCTCACGAATTCCATTCTGGGCGTGCCGCAGACCCCGGTGATATGTGCCCCGTAGTGCTTGGCAAGCTGCACCGCAGCCGAACCAATTCCTCCGGAAGCGCCGTTGACCAGCACCCTCTGCCCCGGCCGGATATCCGCTTTGCGCAGCAGACTGAGTGCGGTGAATGCCCCATATGGAACGACCGCCGCTTCTTCGTAGGACACGTTGGCAGGCTTCATAACGACCATGCCGGTTTGCGGCATGGTCACATATTCGGCGTCGGCTCCCATCTTCCCGACATGTCCGAAAACCTCGTCACCTGGGGCGAACAGCCGCACCTCTTCTCCAACCGCTTCGACTTCGCCTGCAAACTCGTGCCCGAGGATCTTCCTCTTGGGCTTGTTGAACCCAAACGACATTCGACCCAACAGCCAGAACGCCAACGGCATGTTGAACTCTCGGGGGGAGATCTCGCCGAACCTCCGGACGGTGAGGTCCCCGAAGCCTACGGATGTTGCGTGTATCTTGACCAGGATTTGGTTTTTCCTTGGGCTCGGCTTATCCACCCGGGTCAGCTGAAGGACCTCCGGGGGTCCGTATTCTGAGTAGACGACGGCCTTCATCGTGTACCCTGTAACTGGAATGGCCTCGGCCATCTTCCATTTGTCATGTGATGCGGTCATGATCTGGTCTCCTTTGCTATTTGGGTTCTGGATACTGAAACACTTCTTTGAGCGGGACCCCGAAGGCCCGCGCGATCTCGAAGGCCATCTCCAGCGACGGCGAGTAGCGGCCCTGTTCGATGGCGATGATGGTCTGGCGGGTCACGCCGATGCGATCCGCCAGTTCCGCCTGGGTCATCTCGCCGTGGGCAAACCTCAGGGCCCGAATCGAGTTGGTGACCTTGGTCGGCTTGCCCATGATCAGAGTCCTCGTCGGTAGGCGACGATCTTCACGATCGATGAGGTGATGGTCGACAAAACGAATACCAGGAAGATCGCATTGGCGATCCAGAAGGTGTCGAACTCCGCCATCGCCAGACCAAGTGGTACCAACATGCCGACAGCGAGGGCGATCCCTCCGATGTATTCGCCGAACCGGTAGATCTCCTTGTCCCGAGCGTCGCTCTTGTTGGCTTCGCTGGGCTTCGAGATCGCGACCGCGATGTGGCCGACGACCGACAAGGCAACGGCGATGGCGATGGTCCACAGCATCGTCGACACATAGGACACCTCGGTGAGGGGAACGTTTTCCGCTCGCCCAAGGACGATGGTGAGGTAGGCCACGTACGTGCTGACGGTGACGACGGCGTAGACCCAGGTCCCCTTCTCTTCGAACGACATCTTTCGCTCCTATGTAAAGCAAGATATACATAGAGTAATGTATATATTACATTGTGTCAAGTGTGAGTTACTTTGGTCGACGCAATAACTAAACATAACTTCGCCACGTCGTGCTGGGGAAGCGGCGGTCGGGGCGTCAGTAGCTCGGGGAATCGATTGTCGTTAGAGGACTGTCGCGTGGGGAAAGCCGCGAGTCTCGCTCCTTGACTTTGGGAGGAGGCCTTTGGACCTGGGCTTGCCAACCGAGCCCGCCTGTCAGCCAGCCATCAGCGCCGCCACCAGCTCACGACAAAAGCTGGGAATGTCGGGGACGACACGACCCCATACCAGGTTGCCGTCACGGAACGCCGGCTGGTCGACCCACGTCGCACCGGCGTTGACCAGGTCGTCGCGGATCCCTAAAGAGCCGGTGGCGCGATGGCCGGCCACGATCCCTGCCGAGATCCCCACCAGCCCGGCGTGACAGATCATGGCGACCGGCTTTCCCTGGTCGGAGAGGGCGCGCACCAGGCCGGTGACGGCCGAAGAACGGCGCAGCTTGTCGGGAGCCCAGCCGCCGGGAACGATGATTCCGTCGAAGTCGTCCGGCGAGACTTCGGCGGCCTCCCGGTCGCTGGAGGCGGTCAGGCCTCCGCTCTTGCTGTGAACGACCTTCCCGGCCTTCGGCCCGACGACAGTCACCTGCGCGCCCTCTTCTTCCATGCGCATGAGCGGAACCCAGAATTCAAGGTCTTCAAAGCCTTCCTCGACCAGAATGCAGATCCGTTTTCCTTCGAGTCGCATGGTTTACTCCATTTCCGAGGGGAGGTGCGACCGATTCTGAATCCCCACCTCCGGCCAGACAGCGGCCTCCTGGCCGGCGGACCGCGGTTCGAAGCGGATCTTCGCCGCGTGCCGCAGGTCGTGTTCGGCCAGCACGGCGATCCACTCCGAGAGAGTGATCGGCCCGAACAAGGAGTGCCGCGCCCGGCGATCCCACTGTTCCAGAGATAGGTCACGCAACGACTCGAGGACCTCCTGGCGAGCGGCGATGTACCCGCGGACCGCCGTCTCCGGATTCTCTCGGTCATAGGCCCGTTGCTGGATCCATTCATGAGTGTCGACGGAGGATAGGAAGGGGTTGTCATTCTCGAGAAACGCCTGCAAACGCGGCAGGTTGATTTCACGGTCGACGTCGCGAAGATGGCAGATGACCAGGAGCGGTGCCAGGCCGTCTTCTCCTTCCGCCCGGAGAAGTCCATCCTCCCCGAGCTGGCGGATCTTCGTCAGGAGGGCGGCAAGCTGCCCTTCCATCCTGGCGATCAGCGACTCCGGACGGTTCGCAGCGATCGGATCGCCGGCCGGATCGGTTTGAAGCCACCTGGCTGCCTCTCGAAGACTGCCGCCCGCCATCCCGTGCTGTGGCGTGTCGGAAACATGGAAGACGGCCAAGCCCAAGGCCGCAGCCGGCGCAAGGTCCTCGGTCGGGTCATTGCCCACCATCGCCGCCTCGCCTGGCAACAGGCCGAGGCGCCCTAGCGCCTCCGCATAGTAGGACAATCGGGGCTTGGCGAAGTGGAAAGTCTCGACATCGGTAATGAGCGCATAGTCGAATGTGCCCACAGGCACGCCGGCCCACGCCAGGCGAAACTCAATGGCAGAGCGGACCATAAGCGGGTTGGTGGCAACGGCGAGGTCGAGCCCTTTTGTGCGTGCAGCGTCTAGGAGCTCGGCAGCGCCAGGCTTGGGTTGGGTCAGGTACGCCAGCCTGGGGTAGGTCCGCGCATAGAAAGTCGAGACCACGGGGGCGACGTCCGCGTGAGCCGCACCGGTGGCGCCGAGAAAGGAATCGTAGAAGACATCCGCCAGCGATCGCTGCGGGTCGTTGCTCGCAAGCATCGCCTTCGTGCCGCCGAGGATCGCCCGCAATACTTCTTCCTTGGGGCCGAAGGCGGACAGGTCTCCGGCGAGCAGGTCGAAATAGGCTGCGATGAAACGGCCGACGTCGTTCTCCAGCAGCGTATCGTCCAGGTCGACGAGCAAAGCGCGGGTCATCGGTCACCTGCCGGTCCGACCTGCGGCTGGAACCCCTCGTGGCACCGTCCGCAGCCGATCTCAGGTTCGGCGACCGTCGCCAGGCTCAGCAGGCAGTCGGCCACGATCTCGACCTTGCGGCCGAGGCCGAGCAGCCCGGGTCGGACCTGGGCGTGAAGCACGAGATGACGGCAGGCGTTGGCTTGAAGGATCCGGGGGACGCTGCACCCGGCGCACAAGTCGGGGGACCAGGGGCGGCTGCGCGGATTCAGGGCGATGAGCCGGCACTCCTGCCGGTTCCGGCCGCGGTGGAAATCCTCGAAGTAATGCGGGCACTCGCTGCCCGCCGGAGTGCGCACGCCGGCCGACGGGGTCAGACTCGCGTGAGGTACTGGCCGGTGCGAGTGTCGACCCGGATCTTGGCCCCGTTGTCGACGAACAGCGGTACCGCCACGCGCAGCCCGGTTTCGGTCGTGACCGTCTTGGTGGCGCCGGTGGCGGTGTCGCCTTTGAGGCCGACCTCGGCCTCGACGACCTTCAGGTCGACGGCGGTGGGCAGCTCGATGTCGATCGGCTCGTCGCCGTAGAAGGTCAGCTTGACCTCGAGACCCTCGGTCAGGTAGTCCACCGATTCGCCGAGGGCTTCGCCAGACAGGGTCGGCTGCTCGTAGGTCTCGGTGTCCATGAAATGGTAGAAGTCGCCGTCGTTGTACAGGAACTGAACGATGTGGTGATCGAGGCGCACGTCGCGCACGCGATCGCCCGAGATGAACGTCTTCTCCAAGACGCCGCCGCTGCGCAGGTCGCGAACTCGAGTGCGAATGGTGGCATTGCCGCGCCCCGGCTTATTGTGCGAGTACTCGAGGACCTTGAACAGGTTTCCGTCGATCTCGAAGGTCACGCCTTTGCGAAGGTCATTGACGTCGATCACGCTCGTCGCTCGCTGAGGTTGAGATTGGACGAGGAATTATAACGCCTGGGGATGGAGAGTGGAGATCGGCGATTAGAGATTGGGGATTGGCGATTAGAGATTGGCGATTAGAGATTGGGGATTGGAGATTGGCGATTAGCGATTATAGGGATTGGGTTCGGCTGAGAGCTGACAGCTGACCGCTGACCGCTTCTTCTGACCACTGACCACTGAGTCATCCCCCCAACCAGCGAGCGACGTCGCGCGGTGCCTCGCGCATCGGCCCTTGCCGGGTGGTGCACGTCGGCAGGGACTTGAGGAAGAGCGCACCGTAGCGCTTGGTGAGGATTCGCCGATCGAGTACGACCACCGCGCCCCGGTCGCTGCGGGTTCGAATCAGCCTCCCGAATCCCTGCCGGAAGCGCAAGATCGCCTCGGGGAGGGAGTATTCGTCGAAAGGCGATTCGTAGGTCTCGGAGCGCGCCGAAATGATCGGATCGGTCGGGACGTCGAACGGCAGGCGCACCATCACCAGCACCGACAGCGCTTCGCCCGGTACGTCGACTCCTTCCCAGAAGGAGCGCGTCCCCAGCAAGACGGCCTGCTCGTCGCTGCGAAAGGACTCGAGCAAGGCATGACGCGAGACGCCCTCGTCCTGTTCGTACAGGGTGATTCCTTCGCGCGCCAGTGGATCGGTCAGTGCGCGCCCGGTTCGGCGAAGCTGGTCGTTCGAGGTGAACAGCACCAGGGTCCTTCCCCTCGTGGCGCGCGCCAGGGCGATCAGGCAGCGCTCGACGCTTTGTTGATAGGCCTGGCGGTCGTTGGGTTCGGGGATGTCGTTGGCCAGGTAAAGCAGGGTCGACGTTTCATAATCGAACGGCGACCCCAGCGCGAGCTCGTCGGCGCTATCTGCGTGCAACCGCTTCTTCAGATAGTTGAACTCGCCGGCGGCCGTCAGCGTGGCCGAGGTCAGAATGACGGCGTCCTTCTCGTTCCACAAGTGCTTTTCGACCAGCGGGCCGATGGCCAACGGGGCGGCCCGAAGAGAGAGGCGGCGCCGGTCGGATCCCATCTCCGCCCAGTAGATCGTTGCCGGATCCGGCTCGAAGATGAAGTGGTCGACCAAATCGTAAATCTGGTGAAGGGTGCGGGCCGTCGCTCGCAGCGCGCTAGCCAGGTCGCTGTTGGGCGAGGCGCCGTCTCCGTAACCGGCGAGGGCGTCGCCCATCTCGGTGACTCCGGCGGTGATCTCAGCCAGGTGGGGCCGCGTCTCGTCCCAAGCGACCTCGACCGGGGACCACGCCGGAAGGGAGCGGAGCGCCGGCACGAGTCGCACCTGGAGGCTGTACTGGGAGGCGGCCTCCTCGGGATGGGTGCCCACCAGGAACTCGGCCAGGTTGGCAAAGACTCCGTTCCAACCGAGCAGCGACTCCTTGCAGCTTTCCTCCAGTCGCTCTGCCGCCTTCGCCAGCAGTCGGGCGGCGGCCTGGGGAAGGACGCGGCGGGCGATGGCCGCGGCCTCGGGCAACAGGGCATTGGGCGCGCCGACGAGCTCGCGCAAGGTGCGCGGCAGATCCCCTTCGTTGATGCGGGCGGTCATGCCCGAAGTCGTCGCCGCTTCCAGGTGATGTCCTTCGTCGATGATCAAATGCTGGAACCCCGGCAACACGCGATTGCCGGACTGGATGTCCGCCATCAACAAGGCATGATTGACGACCAGGACGTGCGACGCTTCTGCCCGCGTGCGGGCGAGGTAGAAGGCGCAGGCGCCCCCCGTGCGTTCGGCACAGGCGTCGAGGGTGCACTCTTCATGTTCCGCGGAGATCCGTCCCCAGGCCGTGAGCTCCGCCGGCCCGCTCAGGCTCAGGTCGATTCGCTCGCCCGTACCGCCCTTGGACAGCCAGACGAGCACCTTGGCCAAGACTCGCATCTCCTCCGGGGCCCGGGGCTGCATTCGCCGCAGCGCGTCCAGGCGCGCAGGACAGAGATAGTTGGCCCGGCCCTTGAGCACAGAAGCCTTCAGCTCGTCCCCGAGGATCTGCTGGAGAGCCGGGATGTCCTTGCGGATCAACTGATCCTGCAGGTTGATCGTGTTGGTCGACACGACGACGCGGCGGCCGTTGCGCGCGGCCCACAGGAAGGCCGGTACCAGGTACGCCATCGACTTTCCCGTGCCGGTCCCGGCCTCGACCAGCAAATGCTTACCGCTCGACAGCGCTTCGGCGACCGCCCGAGCCATCCGAGTCTGCTGTGGGCGGTGTTCATACCCCGGCTGGAGGCGCGCCAATCCCCCTCCGGGCTCGAGAATAGCGGCAGCATCGTCCGGGGTGACCGGCTGAGGGGTTTCGCTGGGCTCCAAGGGGCGGGACGGGGCGGATTCGCCTTTTCCCTTTGCACTCTTCTCGGGGAAATGCGAGCCTGGAATGACTCCCGCCCGCTCGGCGGCCATCTCGAACGCGGGTCCCGCCCCCCAATCGAGGTTCGAGCCCAGCTCGACGATCTCACTCAGGACGTCGGCGGGAAGCTCGGCCGCGCGGTCGAGCAGGCGCACGAAGATCTGATGCGTGGTGCGGGCGTCCTCCAGGCCGCGATGTGCGATCCGGGGCACGACCCCCAACACTTGCGCCAAGGAGGACAGTCGATAGCGTCCGGCCGTCGGGAGGATGACCGACGCCAGGTCGTAGGTGTCCATGGCCTGATTCTGGCGGAAGGGCGTGTGACGCTCGAGGAAGCGCAAGTCAAACCCAATGTTGTGACCGAGCAGCGGCAGATCGGCCACGAACTCGATCAGCTCGGGTAGGACGCGCGAGAGCCGCGGCGCGCTGGCGAGCATGGCGTCGGTGATCCCGGTGAGCTGGCTGATGTAGGGAGGAAGCGGCCGCCCGGGATTGACCAGGCTGGACCATTCCGCCTCCACCCGAGCGCCGTGAAAGCGAACGGCGCCGATCTCGATGACCGTATCGAGGTTCGGATCGAGGCCGGTTGTCTCGAGGTCGAGCGCGACGATGGGCTTCATGGAGCGGGGCAAGTCATTATAGCATCCCCTCGCTCAAACGTGCTAATTCTCCGCTTGGCGGGGGAGGCCGGGCCCTGACAATGGGGAGGGCGGGTGGACAGCCGAGCGGGAGTGGTAGCATGGTACTCTCGCCTGGTACCGTAGAACCTTCCATGGGAACCGATGCACGTGTTCGGTGTTTTGCATGACGAGTGAGCCTCGGGCTGCGGTGGCGGTCTCTGGGACCGATCACGGCGATGAGCTGGACCTGGTCCAGCAGGCGGCCAGCGACGCCGAAGCCTTCGGGGTTCTCTATGAGCGGCACGTTCGCCGCATTTACAACTACATCTACTACCGGACAGGCAATCACCACGATGCCGAGGACTTGACGGCGCGGGTGTTCCAGCGGGCGCTGGGTCACGTCGGGAAGTTCGAAGACAAAGGCGTCCCCTTCTCGGCCTGGCTGTACCGGATCGCGCACAACCTGGTGGCCAACTGGCACCGCGACCGGAGTCGGCGACCGACGGTCCCGCTGGAGGATCATCTGCTCCCGTCGGGATCCGGATCGCACCCGGAGGCCGTCGCCGTCGCCTCGGAGGAGCAAGGGTTCCTGATGGAGGCCGTCCGTCGACTGCCGGAGGACCGGCAACAACTGCTGATCCTCAAGTTCGTCGAGCGGCTGTCGAACGCGGAGATCGGCGTGATCATGGGCAGGACGGAAGGCGCCATCAAGAGCCTTTATCACCGGACGCTGAACACCCTGCGCGACGAACTCGCCGGGCAGGGCGGGGAAAAGGCCGAGAGGCAAAGCGATTCAGGATTATCTGCGCGAGCTGGCGGGACCGAAGGAGCAAGTTGAAGATGGGCGTCGGATTCGGAACGCGGCGGTTGAAGCCCTCAGAGCTGGAAGCCTGGCTGGGCCAGGTGATGGTGCCGGTCGAGCCTGGGGAGCGATTTGCCCGGCGACTGCGGGCGAAGCTCGTCGAGCTTCGAGGAGCTCGCCCAACGCGCGGATGGGTGACGTTGCTGGCAGGCGTAGCGGTTGTTCTGGCGGCGGCCATTTGGCTAGGCGCCGCCGTCCGCCTGGTCCTGGCGGGGTTGGCCATCTTCGGGGTGATCGCGAATCGAAGGCGGAGGGGGAAGACGGACCCGACCTAGGGGCACGCCACTCCGACGTTGTGTGACCAGCATTCCTGGCGGCGGCAACATCATCGGCGGGACGGACGCCGGGTTGTCGTTGGACAGAACCTGATATAGGGGCGCAGCGTGCTGCGCCCCTACATGTTGACCTTGAGGCAACGCTGGGGTGCGCTCAGGGTGAACCCGAGGGAGTGCCCGCAGAGCAAGGCGCCATGCGCCGGAATCATTACGGCCGGGTCATCGACCCGGCCGCTCGATTTCCAAAGACACTCCGAAAGAGTCGCCGCAGGCCGCTGTCAGAAACCCCAGGCTGCGCCGGCGCCTTCTTCCATGTAGCTGGGGTCCCACATCTCTATGCCGAGCTCGATGCGCGCCGGCTTGCCGGCACCCTCCTCGGCCTTGACGCGGGCCATCTCGAGCAACGCCGGACCGTAAGGGCAAAAGGGCGTCGTCAGTATCATGCGCACCTGAATCTCGCCCTCGTTCTCCCGAACCTCCCGCACCAGACCGAGCTCGATCACATTCAGGCCGATTTCCGGATCGACGACCTCGCGCAGCGCCGCCCGCACACCTTCGGCGGCCTTGGGATCGGTGGAGTCGATCTCCCAGGCGTTGGCAGGAGCTGTCTCAGTTTCAGCCATCGACAGGGGCCTCCGTTTGCGGTACAGCCAGCGTCACCGAGAAGGTGCAGTGGACATCGCCGTCGAGCAGGCAAGTCACCCGTTCGACCGGGAGCGAGAGCGCAGTGGCGATGAAGGATTGGTCGATCATGCAGATCTCACGGTGTTGCTGGCCGATCCGAAAGTAGGGACAGCTCAACTCGCGGATGAGCACGTGGTCACCGTCGCGTTGGAGATCGGCGCTGAAGCCCTCGTCCGTCAGGAGCTGGACAAGCCGGTCGAGCCGCTGGGGAAGGGAAAGCGGTTGGAGTTCGGAAGCATAACTGTCGGCCATCGATTGGGCGACGCCCGACATTACATCGCCGACCTCGGACTCCGGCATCCGCTCCTTCATCTCCGCGAACAGCCGTTGTGAAAGGTGGAAGTAGCGGGAGGGGAAGTGATCGAGCCCGCTGTCGGAAAGCGAGAACACGTGGCGCGGCCGACCCACCCCGTGGCGGACTTCATCTGTCTGGATCAGCCCTTCGGCTTGTAGGTTGGCCAAGTGATGCCGCACGGATATCGGGGAAACCCCGGAGGCTTCCGCCAGCTCGTTGACGGTACAACGACCGCGGCCGTGCATCGTCCTCAGGATCGTCTCTCGGGTCCCAGTGCTCATAGCCTGAGAAGTATAGCACGAGCGGGACGGACATGTCAATATTTTTGATAAATATCTTGAAAATCACCCAAGATAATGAAATGGTGTATATTTTAGATATATATGATACAAATATTGACACTTGTGAACCGGCGTGCTATAATCCACTTGTCCCGCCCCGGATTGAGGCTGGGGAGGTCGGAGGCGCATCTCGATGACGTCTGTGCTGGAAATTCGCAACCTTCATGCCGGGATCGACAGCCGGGAGATCCTCCGTGGCGTCGATTTGACGGTCCGGCAGGGAGAGATCCACGCCTTGATGGGACCGAACGGCACCGGCAAGTCGACGTTTGCCAACGTCCTGATGGGGCATCCTGCTTATCAGGTCACACAAGGTGAGATTCTCTTTGACGGAGTGAATCTGGTCGAACTTCAGCCTGATGAGCGGGCGCGGATGGGGCTCTTCCTCGCCTTCCAATACCCGGTCGCGATCCCTGGCCTGTCGGTCGCCAACTTCCTGCGAGCGGCAGTCAACGCCCGGCGCCGTGCTGAGAATCCGGACGACAAGGGGATTGCCGTCCCCGAGTTCCGCCGGGCGCTCAAAGAGAAGATGGACCTGCTGGAGATGCCCCACGAATTCGCCGGGCGTTACCTGAACGACGGCTTCTCGGGCGGCGAGAAGAAGCGAGCCGAGATTCTGCAACTGGCGACGCTTGAGCCGAAGATCGCCGTCCTCGACGAAACCGATTCGGGCTTGGATATCGATGCGCTGCGCATCGTCGCCCACGGGGTGAACACCCTGGCTAACGAGGCGCTCGGGGTGCTGGTCATCACGCACTACCAGCGCATCCTCAACTACGTCAAACCTCATCGCGTCCACATCATGATGGGCGGACGCATCGTCGAGGCGGGCGGCGCCGAGCTGGCCGAGCACCTCGAAGAGCATGGTTACGACTGGCTGCGCGACAAAGCGGCCGAGCGAGTGGCGGAGGCCTGAGACGATGGCAACAAGAACTGATGCTCAAGCCCTGGAAGGGCTCGACCGCTATAAGTACGGGTTCTCCGACCCGGATGAGGCGGTCTTCACGGCGCCCCGCGGGCTCAGCCGCGAGGTCGTGGAACAGATTTCGGCCAAGAAGGACGAGCCGGAGTGGATGCTCCAGTCCCGGTTGAAGGCGCTCGAGCACTACTTGGCGCGCCCAATGCCGGCCTGGGGCCCCGACCTGGCCTCCATCAACTTCGACCAGGTCATCTACTACGTCCGGCCTGCCGAGGCCGAAGGCAAGACCTGGGAAGAAGTCCCCGAGACGATCAAACGCACCTTCGACAAGCTGGGCATCCCGGAGGCCGAGCAGAAGTTCCTGGCCGGAGTCGGGGCCCAGTACGAGTCGGAGATGGTCTACCACAACATTCAGAAGCACCTGTCGGACCAGGGCGTGATCTTCCTCAGCATCGAAGAAGGGCTGCGCCAGCATCCCGATCTGTTCCGCAAGTACTTCGCTACCATCATCCCGCACACCGATAACAAGTTCGCCGCGCTCAACAGCGCCGTCTGGTCGGGCGGTTCGTTCATCTACGTGCCGCCGGGAGTGAAGATCGATCTCCCGCTGCAGGCCTACTTCCGCTTGAACATGGCCAACATCGGGCAGTTCGAGCGAACGCTGATCATCGCCGACGAAGGCTCCCAGGTGCACTACGTCGAAGGCTGCACGGCCCCGGTCTATACCACCGACTCATTCCACAGCGGTGTGATCGAGATCGCTGTGCACAAGGGCGCCCGGGTGCGCTACACCACGATCCAGAACTGGTCGGTCAACGTCTACAACCTGGTCACCCAGCGGGCCCTGGTGCAGGAAGGCGGCACGATGGAGTGGGTCGATGCCAACCTGGGCAGTAAGCTGACGATGAAGTACCCGTCCTGCTATCTGGTCGGTCCGGGCGCCCACGGCGAGATCCTCTCGCTGGCGTTCGCCGGTCCAGGCCAGCACCAGGACGCCGGCGGCAAGGTGATTCACGCCGCGCCGCGTACCTCGAGCAAGATTACGTCGAAGTCGATCAGCCGAGGCGGGGGTCGAACTTCTTACCGCGGCCTGCTCAAGGTTCACAAGGGGGCGGAAGGGTCGAAGTCGAGCGTCGTGTGCGATGCGCTGCTGCTCGACCCGCAGTCGCGTTCCGACACCTACCCGTACATCGAGATCGACGAAGACAATGTCACCATCGGCCACGAGGCCACCGTCAGCAAGATCGGCGAGGAACAGCTTTTCTATCTCATGAGCCGCGGCCTGACCAACGAGGAAGCGGCGACGATGGTCGTCTCCGGGTTCATCGAACCCCTGGTGAAAGAGCTGCCGATGGAGTATGCGGTCGAGATGAACCGCCTCATCCAGCTCCAGATGCAAGGCTCCGTCGGCTAATCTGGATCCCGCTGCAATGGCCACCCGCACTGTCACCCGTCGCGCCGTCGGCGTGCGCCGAGCCCCCGAGGGCCCGGCCGAGTTCCCCTATTCCCAGGAGGATGTCATCCGCCGGAGCCGGGAGCTTGGCGAAAGCCAGCCGCTCCAGGCGCAGCGTCTGGCTGCCTGGGAAGCCTACCGGGCGACCCCGATGCCGAATACGCGGGATGAGGCTTGGCGCCGGACGGACCTGGACGGCCTGCCGTCCGCTTCAGCCAAGATTCTTGAGGTCGACTCATCGCCGGCCGAACCAGCCCTGCTTCAGCCTCTGGTCAGCGACTCGCAGCCTGCGCTGATGGTCGTACACCCGGGCATGCCTTCTCGGCTCGAAGGAGCCGAACGGATCCGGTCTCAAGGCGTGGTGTTCGCCGATTGGGGAACGGCCATCCGGTCTCACTCGGATCTGCTGGAAAACCATCTCGCCCGGCTCGTAGCTCCCACCGAAGGGAAGTTCGCCTCCCTGGCGGCAGCCGTGGGCGCGGAAGGCGTGCTGGTCTACGTCCCGCGGGGTATCTCCGTGGCCGATCCGCTTCACTCCGTCCTGTGGGCGCCGGCGGCCGCCGGGGCGCACTTCTCACGCGTGCTGGTCGTGGTCGAGGAGGGCGCTCAACTGACCTACGTTCACGAGTCGGCGTCGCCCTCCGTGAAGGATGGGCAGGCGATCCACGCCGGGACGGTGGAGTTGATCGTTGGCGACGGGGCGCGGTTGACCTTCGTGGAGTTGCAGAACTGGGGAACCCACGTCTGGAACTTCACCCACGAACGAGCGGCCGTCGGCCGCGACGGCCGTCTGGATTGGATCTTCGGCGCCGTCGGCAGCCGGCTCACCAAGAACTTCACTTCCCTCGACTTGAACGGCGAAGGGGCCGAGGGACGCATGTCCGGCTTCTACTTCGCCGATGGAATCCAGCACCTGGATCACGACACGCAGCAGAACCATCGGGCGCCGCACACCACGAGCGACCTGTTGTTCAAGGGTGCGCTGGTCGGCCGGAGCCGCTCCGTCTGGCAGGGCATGATCTACGTCGCACCCGGAGCGCAGAAGACGGATGGGTACCAGGCCAACCGAAACCTGATCTTGAGCTCACAGGCTCGGGCCGACTCGATCCCCGGCCTGGAGATTCTGGCGGATGACGTCCGCTGCACGCACGGCGCGACGGTCGGGCAATTGGAGGCCGAGCCGGTTTTCTACGCGATGACTCGTGGACTGCCGCGGACCGAAGCCGAACGAATGGTGGTCGACGGTTTCTTTGCACCGGTGTTGGAGCGGATACCGTTCGAGCCCGTGCGCGATCGCTTCCGCGATGTGATCGAGGCCAAGATGGGGTAGGACCCCGGCCCATCATGAGACCCTTAGGAGACCCTGCAGGCAAACCCAGGGGCATGATCGAGGCGATTCCATGAGCCGCGCTGCAATCGCGCCTCGTCGCGCCAGGCCCTTGCCCAGGGGAAGCGCTTACGCGAGAATGGGCGGCGAGCCAACCAGGCCGGACCCGCCGCGGAGTATGAATCGGATGAGGAAAGACGCCCCCAGTATCACTTCACCTCTGCTGGTCGAACACCGCTACAAGGTGGGGGAGGTCGTCGATGTCTTGTGCGACCACAACGTGGACGGTGAGCGAGTGCGCGACTGGCTCCAGGGCATCGTCGTCCAGGCGGACTACAAGATGGTGGCGGTGCAGTTCGTCGAGGAGGTCTACCTGACCGACGGTTGGATGGTGCCGGATCGGATTCTGTTCTGCCAGCAGGGCGCCGGCAACATCCGCCCCTCGACCCGCCGCCGGATCCGGCGGCCCCGCCGCGCTCGGGCCCGCCGTCGCTGACCATGGCAAGCCCGGCCCGAATTGCCGCGCTGGACGTCGGAAGGCTGCGCTCCGATTTCCCGGTGCTGCGGCGTGAACTACGGCCGGGCGTCCCGCTGATCTACCTCGACTCGGCTGCCACTTCCCAAAAACCGCGAGCCGTGCTGGAGGCGATGCAGAGTTTCTACGAGCTGCACAACGCCAACATCCACCGCGGGGTGCACCGGCTGGCGGAAGAGGCCACCGAGCAGTTCGAGCAGGCTCGGGCGGCGGTCGCCCGGTTCATTGGAGCGGCCGACCCACGCCAGATCGTCTTCACCCGCAATACGACCGAAGCCATCAATCTGGTGGCCCATTCTTGGGGCCGCCCTCAGCTCAAGGCCGGCGACATCATCCTGTTGAGCGAGATGGAACATCACTCCAATCTTGTGCCGTGGCAGATGCTGGCCGCCGAGCGCGGCGTACGGTTGGAGTTCCTCCCGGTCACCGACGGCGGTGAGCTCGACCTTGCAGCACTGCCTCGTCTGCTCGACCTCCGGCCCCGGCTGGTCGCCCTCAGTCACATGTCGAACGTTCTGGGCACCCTCAATCCCATCGGCGACATCATCCGCGAGGCACACCGCGCCGGCGCAACGGTTCTGATCGACGGCGCCCAGGCGGTCCCCCACCTGCCGGTCGATGTGACGGAGTTGGAGGCCGATTTCTACGCCTTCTCAGCTCACAAGATGTGTGGGCCGACCGGTATCGGCGCCCTCTATGCTCGTCTGGACCTGCTCGAGAGCATGCCGCCCTTCCTCGGCGGCGGGGACATGATCAAACGCGTCGAGCTGCGCTCATTCGAGCCGAATACCGTGCCCCACAAGTTCGAAGCCGGGACTCCGGCGATTGCCGAGGCCATTGGCTTCGGAGCGGCCGCCGATTATGTGACCGCCGCCGGCCGTGAGGCGATCCACGCGCACGAGCAGGCGTTGGCCGGGTATGCCATGGAACGCCTGGAAGAGGTCCCCGGTGTCCGGGTCTTCGGTCCGCCGGCGGAGCGGCGAGGGGGAGTCGTTTCCTTTACCCTGGAAGGTATCCACCCCCACGACATCGCCCAGATCCTGGATGGCGAAGGTGTGGCGATCCGCGCCGGGCACCACTGTGCCATGCCGCTTCACGCTCGACTGGGGCTGCCGGCCAGCGCCCGCGCTTCCTTCTATCTGTACAACACCGCCGCCGAGGTTGACACGTTGATCCACGGGCTGTATAAGGCCAAAGAGGTATTCGCCTAGGGGAGTCGGTTCGCCCGATCGCTCCCCGCTTCCGCCGGCTCGCAGCGCATCATGGACGATCTCTACCGCGAACAGATCATCGACCGTTTCAAGAACCCTCGCCACCGCGGCGAGCTGGACCCGCACGACTACAGCTACGAAGACGACAACCCGTTGTGCGGCGACCGAATCCGAATCGATGTCCGGGTCGACGGCGAGGAGCGCGTGACGGAAGCCTCCTTTTCCGGGGTCGGCTGCGCCATCTCGCAGGCCTCGGCCGACCTGCTGACGGAGTCGATCGTCGGCAAGAGCCTGGCCGAGGTGCGCCGCATCTCCAAAGACGACATCCTGGAGATGCTGGGCATCGAGCTGGGGCCGGTTCGGCTGAAGTGCGCCTTGCTCTCGCTCAAGGTCCTCAAGGCGGGGGTCTACGGGATCGAGTCCGTCGAGACGGAACTGACCTAGCCCGGCCGACCGGCGGCCCGCGGCGTGCTCCCCCATGTACAACTATCGAACGGTAGAGACCGACAATCTCGAGTTCGTCCCGGTCGCCACGACCTCGGAGGTCGGCCCGGGCCAGCGCCTCCTGCTGGACATCGGCGACCTATCGCTGGTGGTCTTCAATATCGCCGGGGGCTACTTCGCGATCGCCGACATTTGCTCGCATGATGACGGGCCGCTGGGGGAGGGCGAACTCGAGGGCCAGGTCATCGAGTGTCCGCGACACGGCGGCCGATTCGACCTGAGCAATGGGAAGGCCATCCAACTTCCCGCGGTCGAGGATATTCCGGCGTACCCGGTGCGAGTCGAGGGGGATCAGATCCTGGTCGGGTTGCCGGTGGAGTAGGTCCGCCTCGCCTGCTTGTGTCGCTACTTTTCTGCTCGCCAATCGATTCATGGCCCTGCCGGGGACTTGTAGGCAGGCCTTGCAAGAGCAACAGGCCATTGGGCGCCAGGTTGAACTCGTCGGTGCCGAGGCGCCCAATGGCCAGCAGCAGTTGCCGGGCCTGATTAGAAGTCCCCGGTAGGGCCATGATGGTTGAGTCCCTGAATGGTCCGTCACTTCAAACGCGGTATCATTCGACGAATGCTCGCCAGATGACATCTGGCCATCGCGGGATGTGGCGAAACAGAGGAAGGTCAATCTCCATGCCAACGAAGTGGGTCTACCGTTTTGAAGAAGTCCGCGCCGCTCAGCGCGCGGCCGGATCGTGGGACGGTGTGCGGTCCTTGCTCGGCGGAAAAGGCGCCAATCTGGCCGAGATGACCCGCATCGGCCTGCCGGTGCCGCCCGGCTTCACCATCACCACCAAGGCGTGCAACGCTTACCTCAAGAAGGGCAACCGGTTACCGACCGCGCTGTGGTCGCAAGTGCTGGCGGCGCTGACGGCGGTGGAGAAGAAGACGGCGAAACGCTTCGGCGATCCCCACCGCCCGCTGCTCGTCTCCTGCCGATCCGGCGCCAAGTTCTCGATGCCGGGCATGATGGATACGGTCCTCAACATCGGTCTGAACGATGCCACGGCGGAAGGGATGACCGGTCTGACAGGGGATGCGCGCTTTGTCTACGACGCCTATCGGCGATTGGTCCAGATGTATGGCACCGTCGTCTTGGGCGTCGCCGACGAACCCTTCGAGGAAGTCCTGGCGGAGCACCGCAGCCGGCGGAACGTGGAATCCGATTCGGATCTGACCGCGGAGGACTTCCGCCAAATCACGGCGGCCTTCAAGGCGATCGTCCGTCGCGAGGCGGGTATGGAATTCCCGACCGACCCGACCGAGCAGCTGCGGCTGGCGATCGAGGCCGTTTTCAAATCCTGGAACGGCAAGCGAGCCATCGACTACCGCAACGCCGCCAAGATCCCCCACGATCTGGGCACGGGGGTCAATATCGTGGCGATGGTCTTCGGCAACATGGGCGAAGGCTCGGGCACGGGCGTGGCGACCACCCGCAACGTCACGACCGGGGAAAAGGAAATCGAAGGCGACTATCTGACCAACGCCCAGGGCGAGGATGTGGTGGCCGGCACCCGGATCACCAAGCCCATCGCCGAGCTCAAGCGGGAGATGCCCAAGGTCTACGCCCAGTTCGCCCGGGTGGCCCAGAATCTCGAGCGGCATTATCGCAACGTGCAGGATGTGGAATTCACCATCGAGCGCGGCAAGCTTTGGATGCTGCAAACGCGCGACGCCAAGCGGACCGCTCAGGCGGAGGTGCGGATCGCCGTCGACATGGTCGCCGAGAAACTGATCTCCCGGTCCGAAGCCGTCCGCCGGGTCAAACCGGATCAAGTCGACTTCTACCTCCACCCGCAGTTCGACCTCGCCGCGCGCAAGAAGGCCGAACGGATCGCCGCCGGCCTGAACGTTTCGCCGGGAGCGGCGGTCGGGATGATCGCCTTCGATGCCGACACCGCCGAGCGTTGGGCGAAGGAAGACAAGCGCCAGGTGATCATGGTCCGACCGGAGACCAAGCCCGACGACGTGCACGGCATGCTCGCCGCCAACGGCATTCTGACGAGCCGCGGCGGTCGAACGTCGCACGCCGCGCTCGTAGCTCGTCAGTTCGGCAAGCCGGCGGTGGTGGGCGTGGCGGCGCTCGAGATCGATCTGGAGGGCCGCCGGATGTCGGTGAACGGCAGGACTCTCGCAGAGGGGGAGTGGATCTCGATCGACGGGGGGTCGGGCGAGGTCTACGCTGGCCAGTTGGCGACGGTCCTGCCCGACATGACCGATCCGTACCTGATCCAGCTGCTTTCCTGGGCCGACGGATTCCGACGGCTGGAAGTGTGGGCCAACGCCGATTACCCGCGCGATGCAGAACGGGCGCGGCGCTTCGGGGCGCAGGGAATCGGGCTGTGCCGCACCGAGCACATGTTTTTCGAGACGGCGCGGTTGCCCTATGTCCAACAGATGATCCTGGCGCAGGACTCGGAAGAGCGGAAGGCTGCGCTGGCGACGCTCTTGCCGTTCCAGCGCTCCGACTTCGACGGCCTGTTCCGCGCCATGGACGGCCTGCCGGTCATCATCCGGCTCATCGACCCGCCGATGCATGAGTTCCTGCCGGCGCACGACACGCTGCTGCAAGAAGTGATCGAGCTGCGCCTCAGCGGCAAGGACGCGGCGGCGCTGGCCGAGAAGGAGCGTATGCTGGCGGCGGTCGAATCGATGCGTGAGGCCAATCCGATGCTCGGTCTGCGCGGGGTGCGGCTCGGCATCCACATTCCCGAGCTGACCACGATGCAGGTGCGCGCCATCTTCGAGGCAGCTTGCGCCTGCGCCCGCGACGGAGTCGACGTCCACCCCGAAGTGATGATCCCGCTGACTTCGCACGTCAACGAGCTGAAGGTCCAACGCCAGGTGCTCGAAGCCGAGGCCCGCCGGGTGATGGACGAGCAGAAGATCGAGATCGACTACAAGTTCGGCACGATGATCGAGATCCCGCGGGCGGCGATCACCGCCGACGAAATCGCCCGCTATGCCGAGTTCTTCTCCTTCGGCACCAACGACCTGACCCAGACCACGTTCGGGATCTCCCGCGATGACGCCGAGTCCGGATTCCTGATGGAGTACTTGGAGAAGGACATCCTGCCCGA
>Ga0209341_10000919_pt1 | contig 29935 bp, 22 predicted proteins | sample RifCSP13_2_FD_184020 | JGI IMG/M metagenome (GOLD analysis project Ga0209341, IMG submission 184020) | Soil microbial communities from Rifle, Colorado - Rifle CSP2_sed 13_2 (SPAdes) (version 2) | ecosystem: Environmental > Terrestrial > Deep subsurface > Rock core/Sediment | place: Rifle... | reverse complement strand
CGCCATGCGGGACGCCGTGCAGCTGACGATGACCCTGCCTCAGGCGGCGCGCGTCGTCGTCGCCGCCCCGGAACCCGAACTGGAGGAACAACATCCCGACTTGCCAGTGATCTGGGATTTCGACGCGCCCAGCCAGTCGTTTCACTTCGGGCAGCGCCTGGCGGCTCTCATGGATGGCTACCCTTCGGACGTTTTCGTGTACCTCGGCGCAGGCAGCCTCCCGCTTTTGCCACGCGACGTGTTAGCGCAAGCGGTTGAAGAGGTGGCATGTGCGACCACCCCGTTGGCGATCACGAACAACCTGCATTCGTCGGATTGGATCGTGCTGAATTGCCCCGAGGCAGTACGATCTCGCCCCCACCGTCTGGAGCGCGATAATGCGCTCGGTTGGGTGCTTACGAATGAGGCCTCGGTTGAGGTGCGGGGCCTCAACCCCAGCGCGGCGACCCGCGTGGATATTGACACCCCCGCCGATTTGCTGGCGTTGAGCCTGCACCCGCGCACCGGGCCGGAACTCTCGGCTTATCTCCGTGCTCATCCGCAGGATACCTCACGCTGGCGGGCGGCAGGGAAGAAACTCTTCACCCCCGCCAGCCAGATCGCGCTCATTGGCCGGGTCGCCTCCGGCGTGTGGGCCTACGTCGAGGCGCACACGCAGGTTTGGATCCGCGTGTTTTCCGAGGAGCGCGGCATGGCGGCGAGCGGGCGGCAAAATTCGGGGCGCGTGCGGTCATTCGTCGGGGCGCACCTCGCCCGCGTGGGCGCGGAAGCCTTTTTCGCCGAACTCAGTCAGATGGTGGAGGCCGTCTTCTTTGACACGCGCGTCGTTCTGGCGCATCATCGTCTATGGCCCTCCGCCGCCGACCGCTATGCTTCCGACCTGGGCCTCGCCGACCGGATTCAAGACTCGTTCCTGCGCGAGTTCACCGCCGCCGCCGTCAACGCGCCCATTCCGATTGTGCTCGGCGGGCACGGCGTAGTTTCAGGAGGCTTATATGCTTTGGTCGAGATCGCTGAAGCGGGAGTTTTGGGGAAGGGGTAAATTAGCACACAGGTAGACAAGCAGCAGGTATACCGTCAGGTCATTGCCTCATACCTGTAGGCGTGTTTGCGTGTTGACCTTTCAATATGCCGGCTGTCTTATTCGTCTGCACTGCCAACGTCTGCCGCTCGCCGATGGCCGAGGCGCTTTTTGCCGACTGGCTCAAACGGAACGCCGTGCTGGGCGAATGGCGTGTGGGGTCAATGGGCACCTGGGCGGTGGAAGGAGCGCCCGCCACCGAGTACGCGCGCCAGGTCATGGCCGAGCGCGGGTTGGACATTTCGCGCCATCGCTCGCGGATGGTGAACGAGAACCGGATGGCGCACGCCGATCTCGTCCTGTGCTTGACGCGCTCGCACCGCGAAGCCTTGCACGCCGAGTTCCCCCAATACGCCAGCCGCGTCCAACTCCTCAGCGAGATGATCGGACAGACGTTTGACGTGGAAGACCCGTATGGCGCGGGGTTAGCCGAGTATGCGGAGACGGCGAAGGAGCTGGCGAACCTGCTTGCGCGTGGGGGGCAGAGGATTGTGGAGTTAGCGGGCGGAGGGAAATGAGCAGAGAGCTGTACCCAAAACAACACAGGGTCTGGCATTTCACCAGACCCTGCGTTGTTTACCAGCCTTCGATATACTGCTGCCAGGCGGCGTTTTCGGCAAGATGCCGCCCGAAGAGGTAGGCGGCGGTGGGGGCGGGTTCCACGGGGCGATGCCGGAGGGCCATGTTCGCCTCGACGACCATGCGGCCGCCTTTGCGGCGGTTGCACGGCGGGCAGGCTGCCACCAGGTTGTCCCAGCGGTGCTGGCCTCCCCGGTGGCGCGGGATGACGTGGTCAATCGTCAAGTGCGTTGTCTGCCGCCCGCAGTATTGGCAAGTGTAGTTGTCGCGCCGGAAGACCTCGCGCTTGGTGAGCTTGACGCGCGGGCGCGGGCGCTTGACCATATGTCCCAGCTTGACGACGGACGGACGCGGGTAGCTGGCGCGAGCCGCGTGGATATAACCGCGCCCATTCGCCACCATCTCCGCCTTGCCGGTGAGAATCAGGCCAATAGCGCGCCGGGTATCACACACATTGAGCGGCTCAAAATTCGCGTTGAGCACCAGAACCGGCTGGTTCATTGTCGCTAACGTCCGGCGCGGGAACGACCGCGCCGGACTGGTTGCGCAAAATTCTAACATTGTTGAAAAACTTTGGCAAGAAAAGAAGAAGTCCCAAATCCCAACAGCCAAATCCCAATACGGGCTGTGACCAGGGCTATTTTGGGGATTTGGAATTTGGAAGGTGGGATTTCTGCAGCAGGCGGTATTTCTCGAACTCGAACCATCCCATCAACAGGCTCAACCGCAGGCCATGCCATCCATCGCGCCAGCCGGCGAGCGTGATGAAGCGCCACCAGAACTGCCGCAGGGGCTGCAGGATGAAGTGATGCGGCCTGGCTCGCACGCCCTCGGCGGCGAGGCGGCTAGCGTCGTACGCGGCGTAGTATTTTTGCTTGGCGATGAATTCAGGGATGGTCTCGTAATTGAGGTGGATGAAGTGCTCTTTCAGGTATCCGGCTTGTCCATCCAGCCTCACGAGTTCGTGCACCGGGCGCGCCGGGTCATAGCTGGCTCTGGCGCGGCGCAGCAGGCGCAATTGATAGTCGGGATACCACCCGGCGTGCCGCGTCAGCCTGCCGAAGATGTAGTTGTAGCGGGGAACCCACCAGCCGGCCTCGGGGCGTGCCAAGACTTCCCTGACCTCCTGCGCCAACTCCGATGTCACCCGCTCGTCGGCGTCCACAAACAGCACCCACTCGGCCGAAGTGCACTGCAGCGCGGCGTCGCGCTGACCCGCATAGTTGTCGAACTGCCTCTGGATGACCCGCGCCCCGGCGGAGTGTGCGATCTCGATGGTGCGATCGGCGCTGAACGAATCGAAGACGATGACCTCGTCAGCCCATTCGGCGGAGGCCAGACAACCGGGGAGGTGCTTCTCTTCGTCGTGGGTGAGAACGATGGCGGCGAGCACGGGAGGTGGAGATTGGAGATTGAGGATTGAAGATTGGAGACGGGTAATCTCTAATCTCCAATCTCTAATCTCTTCAGTCCAGGTCTCCGCCCCTGCCACACTCGGATCACTTCACTCAGCGCCAGGTTCATCTCCGCGCGCGCGTCGGCGTCGAGCTCGCCGCGCTGGCTGCGGCGGTGGTTCGCGCGGATGCGCCCGCGCATGGCGAGCTGGACGAGGCGGCTGAGGAGGGCGTTCACGGCGAAACCGTGATAGCGGTAATACAGCCGGCGGCGGCTGGTCCAGAGCTGGAGAAACGCGTCAGCGTGGACTTGCGAGGTGCTCTGCCCGCCGTAGTGGACGACCTCGGCGGCAGGCACAATCCAGCGCTCCCAGCCGGCCTGCGCCATGCGCCACTGCCAGTCAATCTCCTCGCAGTACATGTGGAAGGTTTCGTCGAACAGGCCACACTGGGCGATGACTTCGGCGCGCACGGCAAAGGCTGCGCCCAAAGTGTGATCCACTTGAAATGGCGCGCCGCCGGCGTAGGCTGCCGCCGGATAACGCCCGTTGAGCGGCGAGTCGATGATCCGGCCCAATCGTCCGGGAGGGGGAAACAGGTCGAGCGCCGCCTGCAGCAACCCGGGGAAACGGAAGCCTGCATGTTGCACTGAGCCATCTGGGTTGAGGAGTTTCGGGGCGGCCGCACCGGCCCGAGGATGCGCGCGCAAAAAATCCGCCAGCTGGCGCAACGCCCCTGGCCTCACCACCGTATCGGGGTTTAGAACGAGGGCGAAGGGAGGCGGAGAGGCTGGAGTTGGGAGGTGGGAGGTAGGAGGCGGGAGGTCAGAAATTGGAGATTGGGATTTGGGGTTTGGGATTTGAGATTTGAGATTTTCTCCATACCCCAATGCCCTCAGTCCGAGGTTGTTCCCTGCGCCCATGCCGCGATTGTCGGCCTCGATCAGCCGCGTGCGCGGAAAGCGGGCCTTCAGCATCTCCACCGAGCCGTCGGTCGAGCCGTTGTCCACCACGCACACCACGCCGCGCAGCGCGTTCCCGCTCTGGGCCAGGTCAACGTAGACAGAATCCAGGCACGCCGCGAGCAGGTCGCGCACGTTCCAGTTGACGATGACGATGCCTAAGTCCATTGGGGAACCTCACCCCTCCCTACCCGGCCCTCCCCTTCCCTCTCCCAACGGGAGAGGGAAGGAGGGTGGCGCATAGCGCCGGGAGGGGTAGCGCGAGGTCAAATGACTCTCTCGCGCAGTTTCGCGCTGAGATAGTCCATGCTCGCTACCACGATGGCGATGGCCAACATCTGGGCGCTGGCCTGCCGGTAGTTGAGCAGGTTAATGTTCTGCTGGAGCAGGAAGCCGATGCCGCCGCCCCCCACGAAACCGATGATGGTGGACATACGCACGTTGATGTCCCACCGGTAGAGCGTGAAGGAGATGTACGGCGGGATGATCTGCGGCAACACAGCGTAGATGATGGTCTGCAGGCGTGTGGCGCCCGTGGCCTGCACGGCCTCGAGCGGGCCTGGCATAATGCTCTCAACCTGCTCTGAGTAGAGTTTTGCCAGCGCGGCCACGGTGTGCAGGGCCAAGGCCAGCGTACCGGCGAACGGCCCGATACCCACCCACACCGCAAACACAATCGCCATCACCAGCGCTTCAACCGAGCGCAGGGCGTTGAGAACAGTGCGGGTGAGCGTGTAAATCACTGAGCCGATGGGGAGCGGGGTGCTGGCCGGCAGGCGGAGGGCCGTGATCAGTCCGAGGCCACTGCCGATGGCTGCGAACCACCATAGCACGGCGTTGGCCTGCTTGAATTGATACAGCCAGTTCAGTCCGGCCGCGATCCCGCCGCCGAGCATCGCGCCGGTTGCGGCGGTGAGGATGATGTTGATGATCTTGTTGACCGCGGTGGGTAGGCGTGCCGCGAGGAACTCGCCCAGCCGCCCGGTGGCGCCGATGAGCACGCCCGCGCCGGCGAGGGCGCTGATCAATCCCAGCGAAGTCCCAAGAATGTCGCCCATGCCGGAAATGAACAGACCGAGGAAACCGAAGGCCCCGAGGCTCAGCGCAATGCCACGGCCTAGATTGACGGACAGGCTTGAGAGCAGATACACGATGAGCAGGCCGATCAGCGCAGAGACCAGCAGCGCCGCGAGCCGGGCCAGCCGCATGCCCAGAGCGGGCCGCACAGCCTCCTCAGGAGGCAGCGCCCATCGCACTAGGCTAAAGAGAATCACCGGGCTGGCGACCAATCCGATCACTGGCACAAGGGTGCTCTGCATCAACAAATCACGTACGGCGGCCATTTGCCCTGCGGCGCCCGCGCCCAGCGCCATGCCCACCGGGAGGGCCAGCAGCGAGAGGGCGACGCTGGTGAGCGAGCTGGCGATGGGCTTCATGACGTTGCTCGCCGCCAGAAAACTGATGGGGATGGAGAGCGCAGTGCCCACCGTGGTGGCCAGCAAGGCGAGGAACACCGTCTCGATGATTTTCTCCCACGTGTCTTTGGCGTTCTGGCTCAGGTGCGGCCCACCGGCCGTCCGGCTCGTGATGGTTCGGACGTACTGCGGCTCTTCACTTTCGCGCTTGGGCAGTTTGGCGGTGAGCACGAAGTGTCCGCTGGCATCGGCCTGATAGGTGGCCATTGCCAGCGATACGCCGCTCGGCGGAATAAAGCTGAGTGAGCCGCTCGTGTCGGGGTCGAAATTAAAGCCCTCGATTTTCACCTCAGCTCCAGGAGCGGTGCAGGCCGGAGTGACTACCAGGTACGGGCCGCTGGAATCTGGCGCGGATGGCGTGAAGCCGCCCGCCGGGCAGGGCACCAACACTGCGGCATTGATCTGAACCTCGGTCGCGTCGTAGGCGATGAGGTCCGGCTTGGCCAGCGCGCGCAGGATGCGCACCAACTGGGTCTGCCGCCGCTCGGAGCGGGTTTCGCCCAGATTGATTTTGGTGACCTGAAAACCGTAGGCGTAAATCACCAGCCCGGCCAGCACCGCCAGGCCGATGGTGAGGGAACGTCGCCAGTCTGCCGCGTTCTTCACGTGTGCCTCCTGCTACCCGACCCGCTCGGCTTCTTTGCCGTAGATTTCTTTGAAGCGGTGGTCGTCAATATCTTTGGGCAGGCCGTCGAATACCACGCGGCCGGCGTTGAGCGCGATCACGCGCGTGGCATAGCGGTGCACCAGGTCGAGGAAGTGCAGACTGCACAGCACGGTGACGCCGTCCTCCTTGTTAATCTGTTCGAGATGCTGCATGATGCTGTGCGCCAGCACGGGGTCCAGGCTGGCCACCGGTTCGTCGGCCAGGATCATGGCCGGCTCCTGCATCAGGGCGCGAGCGATCCCCACGCGCTGTTGCTGACCGCCGCTTAGCTCGTCGGCGCGGTCGGAGGCCTTATCGGACAGGCCCACCCGCTGCAACTGGCGCAGGGCCTTGTCCACATCTTTGGCGGGGAAGCGATTGATCAGCGCCCAGGCGGGGTTGACGTAGCCCAGCCGGCCGGCGAGCACGTTGGTGAGCACACTCGACCGGTGGACCAGATTGAAGTGTTGAAAGACCATGCCAATCTGCCGGCGCACCCGGCGCAGTTCGTCATCGTTGGCCCTGGTGACGTCCATGCCGTTGAAGATCACGGTGCCAGAGGTCGGATCAATGAGGCGGTTGATGCAACGCAGCAGGGTGGATTTGCCCGAGCCGCTCAAGCCGATGATGGCCAGGAACTGACCCCGCGGCACTTCAAAACTGACCTGGTCGAGCGCCGGGACGGTGCCTGTGTAAATCTTGGTCAGGTTTTCGATTTTGAGGATGACTTGATCGGTGCTGGGCATAGACTTCTCGCACGAGAAGGATAAGCCGGGATGCGGCGGGAGAGAACCTCGGGCAGGCAGGCGTTACCTGCCCGAGGCGCCTTATTGTCCGCCAGGTTACTTCATAGCTGTAACTTACGAGCTTTACGGCTTCCAGCCGGTGGCTTCGAGCATTGAGCGAACCATGTCGTACTCTTCGTCCTTGGCCGGCTCGATGCCGCTCCACCCGTAGAAGTCGCTACTGCCGATGGACTTGGCCCAGTCTTCCGTCTTGGAGAAATCAACCAGCGCGGATTCGATCTTGGCGCGCAGTTCCGCCGGGAATTCCGGCCCGAAGGACAGGGTATCGTTCGGAATAGCGGGCGACGCAGCCAGGATGCGCACCTTCTGCATCACGTCCGGCGCTTCAGTCCGGATATTGGCGCGGGCATCCAGCACGCGCCAGCCGTCGCACAGTAAGCGCGTGCCGTCGGCGTTGGGCGCGCAGTCCGGGATCACATCGGCCGGCAGTTCGTACATGTCTTCGGTAATCTTGCCGGCCACAAAGTCCTCATAGGTCCAGGCCGGTTTGCCATCCGGGTCGAGCGGGACGCTGTAGAAGGAGGTGGCGAAGTCCACTTCACCGTTGTACACCGCCTTGACCGCCTGCGGGTGGCCGCCCGTGGCTACCGACTCGCTTGGGGTGATGTTGGCTTCCTGCAACATCACGAGTGGCACCATGTAACCGGAGGTCGAAGCCGCGTCGGTGTAGCCCCACTTCTTACCGTTCAGGTCGGCCAGGGTCTCATAGTCGCTGTCGCGAGCCACCAGGAACATAGCCCAGTAGACCGGGAAACCGAAGCGGATGGCCTTAAAGGACACGCTAACACCGCACAGATTGCTTGCCAGCGCGTAGCCCAGGCCGGGGATGAAGCCCATGGTATCGGACGGCGAGGCGCACATCTCCTCAATGGTGGCGGCATACGAGGTGGGCACGCTCACCACGAACTCGAGGCCGGTCGCCGCCTTGAGGGCGTCGGCCATCACCTGGCCGCCGGTGGTAATCACGTTGGCATCCACGGAGGGGACGAATAGCGCTTTGATCGGGTGCGCCGCGGTTCCGATCTCGGCCATGGCCGTCGCCGCAGCGTCCGGGGTCGCGGTGGGCGGCACGGCGGTATTGGTGGGCGGTGGCAGGGGCGTGTTGGTCGGCTGGGGCGGCTCGGTAGGGGCGACGGTGGTGCCGGCCGGGCCGCAGGCCGAAAGCACGAGGGCCGTGAGCATCGTCACGGCAAACAGCTGGTAGAGCAATTTCTTCATGGCGTTTTTCCCTTCTTTCTCCTAAGAGTGTCTGAATAGGTTGCTATGCAGCGTCAACTTTTGAGACAACTTGGGGCTTGCCAACCACCTCCTTTTGTTAGATGAAGACGCTTGAGCACTGTGAACCGATTGACGAGCGTCATCATAACGCGCTTTTGTGGAACGGGCAAACGATCCGGGTGACGATCGTTCACCTTGCGTTGCAAGGCGGCCAGCGCCGAGTGTCATCAATGATTAGGGACAATCGTGATGAAGTGTTTGTCCACGTAATTGTTGACCAGCGCGATCTCCACATCCTCGTGAATCAGTCCGGCCCAGAAGTACTGCGGGTTGCGGCTCTCGATGATCCGGTCCAGCACAATCCCCCCTGTCACGGCGGCCCGCTGGCCCGGCATCAGATAGTCATACGTCTGCCCGTTTTCGACCAGCAGTGTCAGCGTGTCCTTTGTCCCCAGCGCCCAGCGCCACGGATAGTCGCGGATACACGTATCACAGTCAATCCCCACCCGCCACGCGCCCGACTGCTCAAACTCGCCCAGCGTGTTCGCGTTTTCGTCCATCGAGGCGTAGACCCAGCCCGAGGGCGGGCCTGATGTGCGGATGGGCGAGACGCCATAGTTCTCGACGGTGAGCGTGAAATACAAGGTGTCGCCGACGCGCAGCGTGGTGGCCGAAAAATCCACCAGGGCATTGACGATGTCGGCGCGGGGCAGGCCACCGCGTTCGATGGTGAGCATCGTCTCGGCAGCCAGCTTTTGCCCAAGCCGGTCTTCGACCTCGGCCCGCACCGTGTACGCGCCGTCGGGCGGGGGATTTGCCCCGAGGTCAATGCCGCCATCGTAATCGTACGTGTGCAGGCCGCGCTCGCCGGGTTTGATCGTGGAGGCTTTTTCGGCAATCGGCAGGCGGCTGTCATCCGGGCCGATGAGGAACAGATGCAGGCCATCGGGATTTACAGCTTTAGTCAGATAAACATTGATCGTCGCGCGGTCGTTCAGGCCATCCTGGTTAGGGGTGAAAGCCGGAGAACCGATGGCCAGGCCGCGCAGTTCGGGCAGGATTGTATCGGCCTCGGCCACCGTCAATGCGCCAGTGAGCGCGTTGGTCACTCCCGAAGCCTCACGCGCTTCAATCACCCACGTATAGCCGCCGTTTGGCAAGACGCGCGCCAGGAGCTCACCTTCGAAGCCGTCGCCGGGCATGCGATAAGGGTTCACGATGCCGCTGAAGTCAATCGAATGCTCTCCCGCCTCCCGCGGCTTGCCCTCGCGAAAATTGAAGCGCTGTCCGGTGGAGTCGAGAAAGTAGATCGAGACGGTGGCCGGACGCCGCAAGGTATAAAGGATGCGCGTCACGTCAGCGTCTCCATCGGCGTTAGGCGTGATGGTGGAGAGCGAGAAGGCCGCCTCTTGCAAAGGAGGACCACTGGGGCGCAAAATCAGCCACGCCCCGGCGAGGATCAATCCGACGACGACGATGGCGGTGAGGGTCGTAAGAGGAAGGGAGAGACGCATACGCATGACAAGGCTTGCGCCCGACAAGCACGATATCGGGCGCGCGGCTGACTCTACCAGAAAAGAAAACATAATTCAAATACGTATTTTCTTTTTCGCCCGCCTCGTGCTAACATCATAAGCAATGTTCACCTATCAAGACGCCCTCGACTATCTCTACAGTTTTGTGGACTACGGCCAGATGCGCACTTACAAATATTCGGCGCAGACCTTTGACCTCGGCCGCATGTTCAAGCTCCTTGAAGCGCTCGGCGATCCGCAGACCTGTTACCCCGTGCTGCATCTCGCCGGGACGAAAGGCAAAGGCTCCGTTTCGGCCATGTGCGCCAGCGTGCTGCAGGCCGCCGGCTACCGCACCGGGTTCTATACCTCGCCGCATTTGCAGGACTTCTGCGAGCGGATTCGGGTGGACGACGATCTGATCCCCCGCGAGGTGGTCGCCGAAATTGTGGATGCGATGCGCCCGCTCGTCGAGCGCGTGCCTGGCCTGACGACGTTCGAATTGAACACCGCGCTGGCCTTCGCGTATTTCGCCCGCGCGCACGTCAGCGTGGCCGTGATCGAAGTGGGGTTGGGCGGGCGGCTGGATGCGACGAACGTCGTGACCCCGCTGGTTTCGGTGATCACCTCGCTCAGTTACGACCATATGAATTTGCTGGGCAATACGCTGGCCGAGATCGCGGGCGAGAAGGCGGGCATCATCAAACCCGGCGTGCCGGTGGTGAGCGCACCGCAGAAGGACGAAGCCCGGGAAGTCCTCGAAGGCATTGCCGCCGAGCGCGGCGCCCCGCTGTCCTTCGTGGGACGCGATTGGCTTTACCGCCCGGTGGAGCACTCACTGGAACGTCAGACCTTTGAAGTGTGGTCGGCGCGGGAACAGCTGCAATTGAACGCCTGGCGTACGCGGGGACATGCGCTGAGCTGGGTCCCGCTGAAACTGGAAATCCCACTGCTTGGTCAGCATCAGGTAGAAAATGGGGCGGTCGCCTACGCAGCCCTGATGACCCTGCGCGAACGCGGTCTGCCGATTTCGCCGACGGGGATGCAGGCAGGCTTCCGCTCGGTCAACTGGCCGGGGCGCTTCGAAATTCTCAGCCGCCACCCCTTCCTGGTGGTGGACGCCGCGCACAACCGTGACTCGGCGCAAAAATTGAAGTCGGCCATCGCCGAGTATTTCCCGGGCCGCCGTGTGAACTTGATTTTTGGCGCTTCCTCGGATAAAGATGTGGCCGGGATGTTCACCGAATTGCTGGCCGACGACACGGTGGCGCGGGCGATCCTGGTGCAGGCTGTTCACCCGCGCGCGCTGGAGCCGGAGGAATTGGCCGACCTAGCTCAAGCGGCGAAACCTGATCTCGCCGTTGAAGTCGTCCCGCCTGTGGCGCGGGCGTTGGAGCGCGCCCTCTACTTCAGCACGCCGGAGGATGTGATCGTGGCTTGCGGCAGCCTGTTTGTCGTGGCCGAAGTGCAAGCGGCCTCTCAGTTGTTGATTGCCGATTGAGGAGGGCTGATTGGCGGCCTCGCCTTTCAATCAGCCATCCAAAATCTACCATCAGAAATCGAGAGCATGTTCGAAAAAGAATTGCGTCATCACCTCATGCGGTCGGATTTTGCGGAGGCCATCAACCGCCGCGCTGAGGAATTGTACGAGGTCGCCGAGGCCGAGCCGGACGAGGAGGGCCTGATCGAGTGCGCCCTGCTGCCCCTGCGCGACATGGTCATGTTCCCCCACATGGTCACGCCGCTGTTCGTGGGGCGCGAAAAATCCATGGCCGCTATCCAGGCGGCGAACGCCCGCAACCTCACCATGATTGCCGCCACCCAGACCAACCCCGAGATCGAGGACCCGACGATCGAGGACTTGTATCAGGTTGGCGTGGAGATTGCCGCCGGGCGGATGCTGCGGATGCCGGATGGCACGAACTCGGTGCTGGCGCAGGGCCGGCGGCGTGTGGAAATTATCTCGGCGACGCAGACCGAGCCTTACTACGTCGTCAAAGCCCGACCGGTCTACGAGCCTACGGAGAAGCCGCGCGAGACCGAAGCGCTCATGCGCGCCGTGCTGGCGCTGTTCGAAAAGTGCATCCAGCTCAACCACGCCCTGCCCGAGGAAGCCTATGTCTTTGCGATGAACATCGAGGAGCCCGGCTGGCTGGCCGACCTCGTGGCCTCCAGCCTCAACCTCGACCTCGCCGAACGGCAGTCTATCCTCGAGACCTTCGACCCGACGGTGCGCCTGCAGCGCGTCAGCGTGCTGCTGGGCAAAGAGTTGGACGTGCTGGAGCTCGAAGACTCGATCCACTCGCGCGTGCAAAACGAGGTGGACAAGAACCAGCGCGAGTTCTATCTGCGCGAGCAGATGAAGGCTATTCAGAACGAGCTGGGCGAGACCGACTCGTGGAGCGCGGAGCTTGACGAACTGCGTGAGAAGGTCCTCGCCGCGCAAATGCCTGGCGAGGTCGGCAAGAAAGCGCTCAAGGAAGTCGAACGTCTGGGGCAAGTGGCGCCGCTCTCGCCCGAGGTCGGCATCATCCGCACTTACCTCGACTGGCTCGTCGAGCTGCCGTGGGTAACGGCGACCGAGGACAATCTCGACATCCAACATGCCGAGCAGGTGCTGGAGCGGCAGCATTATGGCCTGCCCAAAGCCAAGGAACGTATCCTGGAGTTTATCGCCGTCAAGCAACTGGCGAAAGACAAAATGCGCGCGCCCATCCTGTGCTTTGTGGGGCCGCCCGGCACCGGCAAGACCTCGCTGTGCCGTTCGATTGCCGAGGCGCTCGGGCGCAAGTTTGGCCGCCTGAGCCTGGGCGGCGTGCGCGACGAAGCCGAGATCCGCGGCCACCGCCGCACGTACATCGGCGCGCTGCCGGGACGGGTGATTCAGGCCATGCGCCGAGGCGGGTCGGTCAATCCGCTGATCATGATGGATGAGATTGATAAGCTGGGCCAGGATTTCCGCGGCGACCCGGCGGCGGCCCTGTTGGAAGTGCTGGATCCCGAGCAGAATCACGCTTTTATGGATCACTACCTCGACGTAGATTACGATCTCTCCAAAGTGATTTTCGTGACCACGGCGAACACCCTCAGCACGGTCCCGCCGGCGTTACAGGACCGCCTCGAAGTCATCGAGTTTCCGGGCTATATCGAGGAAGAGAAACTCGGCATCGCGCGCAAGTTTCTCATCCCGCGCCAGCTGGAGGAAAACGGGCTGGGCAAGTCCGGCGTGGCGATTACGGACCAGGCCTTGAGCCGCATGATCCGGTCGTACACGTACGAGGCGGGTGTGCGGAATCTCGAACGTGAGATCGCGCGTGTGTGCCGCAAGCTGGCGCGCCGCAAGGCCGAGGGCAAGCCATTCCCCGCGCGCGTCACCGCTGAGGCCCTCCACAAGTACCTCGGGCCGCCGGAATATTCTCCCATGGAGACGGAAAAGCAGGATGAGGTGGGGGTGGTGACCGGCGTCGCGTGGACCGAAGCGGGCGGAGACACGCTGCCCATCGAGGTGGCGCTGCTCCCAGGGAAAGGGAGCCTGCAAATCACCGGCCAGGTGGGCGAAGTGATGCAAGAATCAGCTCAGGCCGCGATGTCCTACCTCAAATCGCGCGCCAAAGCGCTGGGCGTAGAGTACGACCGCTTTGAGAAGACCGACACGCACATCCACATCCCCGAAGGCTCGATCCCTAAAGACGGGCCAAGCGCGGGCATCAGCCTGGCGACGGCGCTCATCTCCGCCTTCACCGGGCGCAGGGTGCACAAAGAAGTCGGGATGACGGGGGAGATCACCCTGCGCGGGCGTGTCTTGCCGGTGGGCGGGGTGAAGGAGAAAGTGCTGGCGGCTCATCGCGCCGGGTTGAAGACCATCATCCTGCCGAAGAAGAACGATAAAGATCTGGTGGATGTGCCCAGGAACGCCAAGCGTGATTTGACGTTTGTCTTTGTCGAGCATATGGACCAGGTGCTGGAAGTGGCTCTGGAGCCGGCGGCCGAAGGGGGCAAGGGCAAAGCCCGTGTTCGGCGGGTGAGTGCAGACACAAGCCGGCCCAATGGGGAGCGCAAGTCCGGCCTGCCGCCAGCGGCCTCGGCGGCCCGCTAAGGCGCTCCCGGGGCAAGATTCGCCTCTTGCACGGGCCATCCCCCAAGCAGCCCGCCCCAACGCGACAACCTTGAAACTCTTGTATAAAATCCTTCTGATATGTATTCTCTGCGCTGTCATGCCTATAGGCATGACTGTGATGGTCTTGTTCTGGGTCAATCCCGGCGTGCTGGGAGCCCGCGCGCAGCCCGGCGAGGTTTTTTTCTTTACCGGCCTGGCTATCGGTCTCGTGCTCATTAATGCCGTGATCGCAGCCCTGCTCCTCAACCGAGAGCTGCAGCGGACCTTCAGCGGGATCCGCGCCGCCCTCGATCAGTTCTCGCGCGGGGTTACCCCGATACGCCCGACACCTTTGCCTCAGGATGAATTGGGTCGCCTGCTAGGCGAGATCTATGAGCGGCTGAACGAACTGGCGGCTTTGCGCGAAACCACACGCGACCTGACGGCCGAACTGGAAATGCCGCGCCTGTTGCAGATCATCGCCGAACGCGCCAGCACGCTGCTGGGCGTGACGGCCGGGGTGATTTACGAAGCCGACTGGCCCCGGCGCAAACTCCGCCTCCTGGCCGCCGTGGGGGCGCGCCCGGACCCTTTGGGCGCGGAAATGGATTTTGGCGAAGGCGTGGCCGGGCGGGTCGCCGACACCGGCCAGTCACTGGTCGTGCACGACTATCACCGATGGCAGGGACGGTCGGAGCGTTTTTCCCAGCCTCCACTGTTCGACGTGCTCGGCGTGCCGATGCGCTGGCACGGCCAACTGATTGGCGTGCTCAACCTGGAAGACGAAATGGGCGGGCGCGTTTTTACCGAACGGGATGTGGCGCTGGCCGAGCAGTTTGCCAGCCAGGCCGCCGCCGCCATTCAGAATGCTCGCTTGTTCCAGTCCACTCGCCGTCAGGTCTCAGAATTCTCCATCCTGCACGAAGTCGCCCGCGCGGCTGTTTCAACGACCGATCTGGCCGAGTTGATCCCCAGGGCGATGGAAGTGCTGCAGCAGCACGTCCGCTATACCCTGCTGGGACTTTACCTGCTCGACCCGGCCGCGAAAATCCTCCACCTGCACCCCTCCTTCCTGAAAATGTTTCCGGAGGTTGACCACCTGGTGGAAATCCCGGTGGGTAAAGGGGTGACCGGGCAGGTGGCGGCGACCGGCCAACCGGCGCGGCTTGGCGACGTGAGACAGGCTGCTGGTTATTTAGGCGTGGCGGCGACGACGGTCTCCGAACTGTGCGTACCTCTCAAAATTGGGGAACGTGTCATCGGCGTTCTGAATGCCGAAGCCGACGCTTTGAACGCCTTCGCCGACGAAGATGAGCGTCTGCTCACCATCGTCGCCGGTCTGCTTGCGCCGATCATCGAAAACGCGCGCCTGTATGAGCGTGACCGTCAGCGCCTGAATGAGCTTTCGTTATTGACCGAGATCGCCTTGACGGCCATCTCGGCCTCCAGTTTTGACGAAATCGCGGCGCAGGCAGTTCAGGTCTTGCAGCGCCGGTTGGGGTATGACATCGTCGGCGTCGAGCTGGTGGACGAAAGCGGCCGGTGGTTGCGCGCGAAGGCTTACGCGGGATTGGTGTCTCGCGGCGAGGACGTGCCGCCGGTCGCGGTGGGCACCGGCCTCCTGGGACGCGCGATACGTCTGGGGCGCGCGGTCCGTGTGGACGACGTATCCAGTGACCCCGACTATATTGCGCTTCTCCCCGCCGTCCGTTCGGAGTTGACGGTCCCGCTCAAGGTCGCAGACCGGATTATCGGCGTACTTAACACGGAAAGCCTGAAAATTGGAGCTTACCGTGAGACCGACGAGCAGCTCCTCACCGTCGTCGCGGGGATGCTGGCGCCCATGATTGATAATGCCCGCCTGCGCGGGCAGGCTGAACAACACGCACGTGAACTGGACATGCTGGTCAAAGCCCAGGCGGCTGCTTCCGCCAGCCTGGATCTGAACGAGGTGTTGACGGCGATTGTCGAGCAGGTGGGGCGCGCCTTGGATGTGACCAGCGCTTACGTCGTCGAAGTGGACGAGGCGAAGGCGACCGTCGTGGCCGAATACTACAGCCCCGAAGCCTCCCCGCCGGAACGAGTCTCGGATTTATATGTCGCTTATCCCGTCGGATCGCTCGGCAGAGTCGTAGAGGCTCTGCGGACCGGTCAGCCAACTTCTGTGGGCCCGCAGGATGAGGCAGCGACGGATTTTGAGCGGGACCATATTCGGCGCTATGGCGGCCGATCCACGCTGGTCGTCCCGCTCATTCGCCAGGGCCGGCCCCTGGGGTACGTCCGTCTGTGGGAGAGCCGGAGAGATCGGGTTTTTACCGAGGAGGAGGTGCAACTGGCCCAAGCCCTGGCCGGGCACGCGGCGGCAGCTCTCGAAAACGCCAAACTCTATCAGGCAGCTCAGCGCCGGGCCGAGCAAATGCGGTTAGTCAACGAGGTGGGGCGGGACATCGCCGGCATCCTCGACGTGAGCAATCTCCTCACGCAAGTCAGCCAGCGTCTGGAAAAGGCCTTCGGCTATTACCATGCCAAAGTAGGGCTGCTGGAGGAGGGCCAGATCGTCTTCCCGACCTGGTTCGATGCTCAGCGCAATCGCCAAATGCCGGCCATCATTTTGCCGGTGGACGGGCCGGGCCTGATTGCCTGGGTGGTGCGCAATGCCCAGCCCCGGCATTCCCTGGATGTGAAGGCCGACCTCGACCATTTACCCAATGTCAACTTTCCGGAGACACGATCCGAGGTTGTCGTACCGCTCATCGCCCACAACCGCCTGATCGGCGTCTTGGATGTGCAGAGTGATCAGGTGAGCGGGCTGGGGGCCGAGCATCTGTCCACGCTCGAGGCGATCAGCGGCCAACTGGCAATGGCGGTGGATAACGCCAAGCTGTATCAGGCGGCGCAACGTCAGGCCGAGCAGATGCGGCTGATCAATGAGGTGGGCCAGGACATCGCCGGTATCCTGGACATCGAGGTTCTGCTGGATAAAGTCGGACAGCGTCTGGAAGCGGCTTTCGGGTACTATCACGCTAATGCCGGGCTGATCGAAGACAAAGAGATCGTCTTCCGCGCGCACTATAACGAGCGCCGCCAGACCACCCTTCCGGAAATCCGCCTGCTGATTGATGGGCCGGGGGTGATTTCCTGGGTCGCCAGGCATTCTCAGGCCCGCCTGGTGTCGAATGCCCAAGCCGACCCGCTCTTTATGCCCTATCCGTTCTTTCCTGATACGCATGCGGAGTTGGCGCTGCCGCTGGTTGCCCAGGATCGGATCATCGGCGTGCTGGAGGCGCAAAGCGATCGAGTGAATGGCCTGGGGCCTGAAGACCTGGCGACGCTGGAAGTGATCAGCGGCCAACTCGCGGTGGCGGTAGAGAATGCGCGCTTGTACGCCGAAGCGCGGCAGCGAGCGGAAGAAGTTTCGGCCCTGCTTTCGACCACGCTGGCGCTGAGTTCCTCGATGCAGTTGGATCGGCGGCTGGACTCCATCGCCCATTTTGCCCGGCGTCTGGTGGAGGCGGATTCGTGCACCATTTACAAGCTGGAGGCCGAGGCCAAACTCCTGCGGCCGATCGTCGTTCACGATAAATATGCGGAGCAAATCTCAAGCATCACCATTCCGTTAGGCGAAGGCATCACCGGTTATGTAGCGCTCAGTGGTAAGGGCGAACTGGTCAACCGGGTGGAACTTGATCCGCGCGGCAGGCAGGTTCCCGGCACCCCCCGCAGTCCGGAGAACTTGATCGCTGTGCCCTTGAAGGTTAACCAGCGTGTGACGGGCGTGATGACGATTCATCGCGAGGGCATGCGCGGGTTCAAACCGCACGATCTGAATCTGATCTCCAGCTTCGCCGCTCAGGCAGCGGTCGCCATTGGAAGCGCAGAGCTTTACCAGGAATTAGAAGCGCGCGCGGATTCTCTGCAGACCACCTATGACGAGCTGGCGCAGATGGATCGCCTGAAAGACGAGATGATGCAGAACATTTCTCACGAACTGCGCACGCCCATCACGTTCCTGAAGAGTTACGTGGACCTGCTGCTCGCGGGTCAGTTAGGCCCCCTGCTGCCGGAACAGGAAAAGGGCCTGCGCGTCGTAGCCGATAAGACGAACACATTGGTGCGGCTGGTGAACGACATCTTGACCTTGCAGGTGGTCAGTCCCGAAACTCTCAACTTAATCCCATTGGATCTGGTGACGATCGCGCGGGCCGCCGCCGATGGCGTGGCTGCGGCGGCCCAACAAGCCGGGTTGCACCTGAGCGCCAAGCTGCCGGAGACGCCCGTGATCATTCGCGGCGACTCGCTTAGGCTGTCACAGGTGTTCGACAACCTGCTCAGCAATGCCATGCGCTTCACCGATCCGGGCGGCGATGTTCAACTGAACATCTTGCCGGACGCGGCGGCGGTGCGCGTCGAAGTGCGCGACACAGGCGTTGGCATCGCCACTGACAAACTGCGTCACGTTTTTGACCGCTTCTACCAGGTGGACGGCGTGTCCATGCGCCGCCGTGGAGGCATTGGCCTGGGCCTGAGTATTTGCAAGCAGATCGTGGAGAGCCACGGCGGCCGGATGGGCGTGGAGAGCAAGGTCGGCCGTGGGTCCTGCTTCTACTTCATCCTGCCCCTGCCAGATCAGACGCCTCCCGCTGCGCCGAAGAGGCAGGCATGATCTCTCCTGGTCAAGCGCCGCTAACCTTGCCGGTGGATTAGGCGCAGGGCGCCGGAGGCCGTATATGACACCGATCAAAGACAGGGTCGTGATTGTTACCGGGGCCTCGTCAGGTATTGGGGAGGCGACGGCGCGTGCGTTCGGCCAACAGGGGGCGAAGATCGCGCTGGCCGCCCGGCGGGTGGATCGGCTTGAGACGGTGGCGAAGGACATTGAGGCGTTTGGAACGGAGGCGGAAGCCCTCGTCGTCGCCGCCGATCTGAGCCAATTGGCGGACATTCAAAATCTGGTCAATCAAACACTCGCCCGGTTCGGGCGGATTGACGTGCTGTTCAATAACGCCGGGTTCGGCCGGCTCGACTGGCTGGAAAATCTCGACCCGGTGCAAGACATCGAGGCGCAGTACGCGGTGAACGTGCTGGGCGTGGTGCAGACCACCCGGCAGGTGCTGCCGGTGATGATCGGGCAGAAAGGCGGACACATCATCAATATGGCTTCCATGGCCGGACTGGTCGGCACGCCGACTTACACGATTTACGCTTCGACCAAGTTTGCCGTGCGCGGGTTCTCGGAGGCGCTGCGGCGTGAGGTCGCTCCCTGGGGCATCCACGTCTCGGTGATCTATCCGGGCGGGGTGGCGACGAAGTTCGGGGCGCAGGCCGGGATCAAGCGCAAGACGAGGGCGACCACGCCCGCATTTATGCTGTTGACGGCGGACGACGTGGCTCGCGCCGCCGTGGGCTTGGTGCGCCATCCACGGGCGAATCTCGTCCTTCCCTGGTTGTGGGGCTTCGGCGTGTGGGTGAACCAGATGTGCCCGTGGCTCGTGGACTGGACGACGGTGAGCCGATTCACCGTGCCGGAGCGGATAGACGAATTACGAGCAGCCGGGCTGCAGTGAGTTGGAGGGCTGAAGAAACCCTCGCTCCTTCTCCAAGCGGGTCAGCACGTGGAGCAAGTGCTCGCGCCAATCCTTCTCGGCGGCGCGGGAGAGCCAGAGCTTGTTTTTGCTGACGCGCACACCCGGCCCCAGGCTGCCCCCCAGGTAAGCCTGATCGGTTTCGCTGATGGGAGGCAGGGTCAATACAATCTGGCCGCCTTCGCTGGCAACCGCCGTCACCCCGGCGCGCCCGGCGCGGACCTTGACGCGCAGTTGATACAGCAAATTCTCCAGCGAGCGGGGCAGGGGGCCGAAACGGTCGGCGAGTTCCGCGCCGACCGCCTCCACGGCGCTCTCCTCGCTCAGATTCGCCAGCCGCCGGTAAAGCTGCAACCGGAGCGCGCGGTCGGCCACGTACTCGGAGGGGATCGAAGCGGGGAGAGGCAGATCAACTGAAGTGGTAAATCCCAAATCCCAAATCCCAAGTCCCAAAGATGTGTCTGCGCTTGCCATTTGGGGCCTGGGGCTTGGGGCTCGGGATTTGAGTCTTTTAACGGCTTCCGCCAGCAGCCGCGTGTAGAGATGAAATCCCACCGCCGAGATGTGGCCCGACTGCCTCGGCCCCAGCAAATCGCCCGCGCCGCGCATTTCGAGATCCCGCATCGCAATCGAATAACCGGCGCCTAGCTCTTTTTGTTCGACGATCGTTTCGAGCCGTTCGCGGCCCTCCGGGGTGGGGCGGTGACGCCGGTCGGTGAAGAAATAGGCATAAGCCTGCGCTGCGCCGCGCCCAACCCGCCCGCGTAGTTGGTAGAGCTGCGCCAGCCCAAACGTATCCGCGCGGTCCACGATGAGTGTGTTGGCGTTGGGAATATCCAACCCGGACTCGATGATCGAAGTGCACAGCAGGATATCAATCTCGCCGTTGGTGAATTGATCCATCACCTGGGAAAGCTCATGCTCGTCCATTTGCCCGTGCCCCATGCCGATACGCGCCTCCGGGACGAGATGTTCGAGTTTGCGGCGGATGATGCCGATGCTTTGCACACGGTTGTGGACGAAGAATACCTGCCCCCCCCGGTCGAGTTCGCGCAGGATAGCCTGCCGCACCGTGCGCTCATGGTATGGTCCGGAGTGCGTCAGGATAGGCAGGCGCTCCTCGGGCGGGGTGTTGATCGTCGAGATGTCGCGCACGCCCGTGAGAGCCATGTAGAGGGTGCGCGGGATGGGCGTCGCCGTCAGGGTCAGCACATCCACTTCAGTCCGCATCTGCTTAAGCCGTTCTTTGTGGGTGACGCCGAAGCGTTGTTCCTCGTCAATAATCAGCAGGCCGAGGTTCTTGAACGTCACATCCCTTTGCAGCAGACGATGAGTGCCGATGACGATATCAATGGCCCCCTGGGTCAGTCCCTCAACGATCTTCTCCGCCTCTGCGCGCGAGCGGAAACGGGAAAGCATCTCCACCTGCGCCGGGTAGGGCACCAGGCGCGTCTGGAAGGTGTGGAAGTGCTGTTGCGCGAGGACAGTGGTCGGGACGAGCATAGCGACCTGCGATCCGTCCATCACCGCCTTGAACGCCGCCCGGAGCGCGACCTCGGTCTTGCCGTATCCCACGTCGCCGCAGATCAGCCGATCCATGGGGCGTGGCTGCTCCATATCCACCTTCACTTCACGGATGGCGCGCAGTTGGTCCTCGGTCTCTACATACGGGAACGAGGCTTCCAATTCGGCCTGCCAGGGTGTGTCGGGGCCAAAGGACTTGCCTTGGGCGACCTCGCGCCGGGCGTAGAGTTCCAGCATCTCCCTGGCCATTTCCTCGACCGCCTGCTGGGTCTTGCCCTTGACGGTTTGCCATTCGGCGGAGCCGAGACGGGAGAGCGCGGGCGGATGATCATTGGCGCCGATGTAGCGGGTGATGCGGTCGGTCTGGTAAATGGGGACATACAGCTCGTCGCCGTCGGCGTATTCGAGCAGGAGATATTCGCGCTCCACCGCGTCCACCGTGCGCCGCACCAGGTCGCGGAAGCGGCCAATGCCGAAATCGGCGTGGACGACGAAGTCGCCGGGAGCAAAGTCGGCGTAGCTAGATTCCGGCGCAAGGGCCGCGGCGCGGGCCTGGCGGCGGCGCGGTTCGGGGCGCGCCCAGCCAAATATCTCGGCGTCCGTCAGGAGGTGCAGAGACGCGGTGACCGCGTCCGTGCGATCCAAGCGCCAGCCTTCGGAGAGCGCGCCCTGCACAAAGGCCAATTCGCCTGGCTGAGGCAAAGCCGTGACAGATTCCATCGGCGCGTAGGGGCGTTCCATAGAACGCTCGTCCGCTGCGCGCCCGTACGCATCTTCCCCCCAGAGTTCAGCCAGGCGTTGGGATTGGCGGGTGACGATCACGGCGCGCTCAAGCCTGGCCTGCAGGTCGCGCAGATGATTGAGCAGCGGCTTGAGTTGTCCACCGTAACGCGGGCCGGGGTGAAAACGCGCGCCCAGGTCAATGGCCGGGGTGTCCTCTTCCGCGGGTGCGGAGAGGAAAACCGGCGCGCGGTCGGCAAGCTCATCCTGCAGTTCTGCCCACGTGTGGTAGGGTAGAGGAAAATCTTCGGGGATGACGCCGGCCTCCATCTGCTCGGCGCGCAATTGCAGGGCCTGCTCCTCAAATTCGTTCACCGTGTCCGCGAGTTCCAGCCAGTCGTCAACCAGCACGAGCGCATGGGGCGGGAGATATTCCATCAGGCTGGCCGGGGGAAACATGCGCGGGAGCTGAAATTCGAGGAAGGCGGACGATTCTGAATCTTCCGTCTCCATGCGAAGCGTTCCCCCTCCATCCCTGGCATGTCTCGGCAGAGCCTCGCGGGCGGGCGTGACCGTGAGCGTTTCGATTTTCTCGCTCGAGCGTTGTGTGGCCGGGTCAAAACGCCGGATGGTTTCGATGTCGTTGCCGAAGAGTTCGATGCGGGCCGGGAGGTCGTCGGCCATCGGATAGATGTCAATGATCCCACCCCGGCGGGAGAACTCCCCGGGTTGGACGACGACGGTCTCAGCCGTATACCCGGCCCCCACCCACGTTTCGAGGAGTTTCTCCAGCCGCACGGACTGCCCGACCTTGAGCGTGCGGCTGTTGGCTAGAAAGTCACGCCGGGGGATGGTGCGTGTCATCCAAGCGCGCGCGGAGGTGATGACGAGGGTTGGGGAGCGTGTGTCGTGCGCCGAATGACGAGGGTCAGGTGGCGGGTATGGGAGGTCCGGTGTTGGGAAGCCAGGCGTTGAAGACGAGAGACCGGTGAGCGCGGCGAGAGTGGTGAGGCGTGCGCGCAGGGTCTGCGGACGCCAGGCGTCGTATTCGTAAAAGATCGGATCCGGTTCTGTGAAGTGCAGGATACGGCTGCCCGGCGTCCAGACGGCAAGCTCCTCGATGAGCGTGAGCGCCCGGTCGGCGCGGGCGCAGACAACGAGCACCGGGCGGTGCACGTCTTCGGCGAGGGCGGCGACGACAGGAATGCGGCTCGCCCGCGGGAGTCTCAGGGCGAAACTTTGGCGCGCGCCTCCCGCAAGAGCCTTGAGCGCCGCGCCATATTCGGGCAGAGACCGGAGGGCCGGGAGGAGACCGGAGAGATTCACAGATCAATTACTAACCCCCAATTACCAACCTCCAAAAACGGAGCGGAAGATTGGAGATTAGTAATTGGGGTGGGACCTTACCCTTCCCGGTCGAAGGGGCCGTTGTAGCGGCTCATCGCCAGCACAATCCCGCCCCGGATAAAGGTCTCGATGGCGTCCACGGCTTTGTCAACCGTGGCGCTGATGATTTCGAGTTCGTCGCCCTGCATGTCCTGCAGGACGTGGGTCTCGGCGGCGCGATGGCCGGTCGGGTGCCCGATGCCGATGCGCACACGCGGGAAAGCCTGCGTGCCCACGTGGTCAATGACGGATTGCAGCCCGCGCTGGCCGCCCGAAGTGCCCCGGGCGCGGAGCCGGAGGACGCCCACGGGCAGGTCAATGTCGTCCACGCAGACGAGCAGCCGGTCGCGGTGTATCTCGTAGAAACGGACGAGCGCGCCGACAGCTTCGCCGGAGAGATTCATGTAGGTCTGGGGCTTGACGAGGACGACCGGGGCATCGGCGATGGTCCCGTCGGAGGTCAGGGCTTGGCCCTGCCGTTTAGTGAAAGGCGGAAGGCCATAGCGCTCAGCGAGGCGGTCGAGCAAGATGAACCCGACATTGTGCCGGTTCAGGCCGTATTCCCGGCCCGGGTTGCCCAGGCCGACGATGAGGTATTTATCGGAATATCTCTTGGGCGGCGGAGTTGTGGGAGTAGATGGGAACATGGTTCGTCTCAATGAGTGAAGGGGTTGAATTTTGCCTGAAGCTCGCCTCCTTTGCAAGCGCCCCCCTAGCCGCGGTGAGAGAGCCTGGGCCTCATTATACCGCTAAGGCTGTGACAAGATCTCCGGGCCGTGCTCTGCGATGGCGATCGTATGCTCAAACTGCGCTGAAAGCGAACCGTCGGCCGTGACGACGGTCCAACCATCCTTGAGCAGTTTCCAGTCCGGCTTCCCGGCGTTGATCATGGGTTCGATGGTGAAGACCATGCCGGGGCGGAGACGAGGGCCGGCGCCCGCGGGGCCGGTGTGTGGGACGGAAGGCGGCTCGTGCAGTCTCCGGCCGATGCCGTGTCCACCCCACTCGCGTACCACGCTGAATCCCTGGCCTTCGGCGTAAGCTTGAATGGCCGCACCGATGTCGCCGAAGTGATGGCCTGGCTGCGCTGCCGCAATCCCGCGCCGCAGGCATTCCTGCGTCACGTCCAACAGCCGCTGCGCCTCCGGCGTAATTTTGCCCACGGCATAGGTGACGCAAGCGTCGCCGCAGTAGCCTCTATATTTTAATCCGATATCCACGCCGACGATATCGCCGTCTTTCAGGCTGCGCCCGTCGGGCAGGCCGTGGCAGACTTCCTGATTCACCGACGCGCAGATGACGCCGGGGAAGGGAGGGTGGTTCGGCGGGTTGCCCCGATAGCCTTTGTAGAGCGGCTCTGCGCCCTGGCGTTTGAGATAATCCGTCGCGAGCCGGTCCAACTCGGCCAGCGTGACGCCGGGGCGAACCGCTTCGGCGAGGCGGGCGAACGTCTCGGCCACGAGTCTCCCGGCGGCGCGCATCTCAACAATTTCTTTGGGGCGTTTCAAGGGGATGGTCATGGCTGCAATGGGGTTAACGGCGCGAGCGCGAACGCCAAGCCGCGCGCAGTCCGGCGTAGGCGCCTAGCAAAGCAAACAGCACGACCGTAAACCGCACGCCGTCGAAGAATGCACCGCGGATCACCTGCGTGTTGAGGCGCGCGGCGCTCATGCCCGTCCCGCTGCCGATGGCGATCGCCGCGTTCGTCGTGGGGCGAGGCGTCGAAGGCGGAGGAAGGACGATCAGCGGCTGGGTCGCCGCCGTCCCGGCGACCGGCGCGGTCAGCGTGAGGGCCGGGAGTGGGGAGGAGGACGTCGTCGCCTCGGGGGGCGGGACCGTCGGCGTGGGGGTCGCGTTCTGCACCTGCACGTTGCGCACAAAGGCTTCCAGATAATTTCGGTCTGTCCAGTATACCCGCAAACGCAGCACGTAGAGGCCATCCGTGACGCCGGTGGTGTCCCAGCGCCCGAGGACGTCGTTGACCACCTGGGTGACCGCCGGATCTTGGAGAGAGAACCAGGTATCGGTTGGGTTGGGGCTGTAGCCGAAGGCCAGTTCGTACCGCTGGAACTGCGGGTGGGTGGCGGCGCCGCTGATGGGCACGACGCCGGAAACGATAGCCCCGTCGAGCGGCGAGGTGATCACCGCTACGCCCTGATCTTGTGCGGAGACGCCCGCGGGCGGCAGGGCGCAGAGCAGAACGATGACGAGGATGACGCGCTGGAGGCGGGGCATAGGAAAAAAGTCTAGCATGTTAGAGAAAGCGCGTCAACGATTTTGATTTTGGGTGAAACTTTTGACCTGGCCTATCGGCTCTGCTATACTCGCCTCGCGGCGTAACTTTGACGGGCGGAGGGTGTTCTTCTCTTTGAGCCTCCGCTCGAGCCTGGGAGTAGTGAGCGGGTGCTCGATCCAAAAGACGAGGCGGCGCTGGTAGCCAGAGCCAAGCAGGACGCGGAGGCCTTTGGCCTGCTCTACGAGCGGTACGTCAAAAAAATATACAATTACGTGTATTACCGCACGGGCAACGAACACGACGCCGAGGATTTGACGGCGCGGGTGTTCGTCCGGGCGATGGCGCATTTGCACCACTACGACGACCGGGGGCTGCCGTTCTCGGCCTGGCTGTACCGCATTGCCCACAACCTGCTGGCCAACTGGCACCGGGACCAGGGACGGCGCAAGGTGTTCCCGCTCGATCAGTTGCCGGTCCACGACTGGCGCGACCTGCGTTCGGAAGCGCCGGAGGCGATGACCGAAAGCCGCGAAGAGCGGGAACGATTGCTGCGAGCCATCCGCCAGTTGCCGGGCGAGCGCCAGCAATTGCTCATTTTGAAGTTCGTCGAGCGCCTGTCGAATGCAGAGATCGGCGCGATCCTGCAGCGCAGCGAGGGCGCGGTCAAGAGCCTGTATCACCGCACCCTCCTGTCGCTGCGGGACGAACTGGCGCGCGGCGGCGCTCGGGATGAGGCGTGAGCCGCGCCGCCGGCCAATCTATCATTTTCGGAGGAGACCTCATGCTTCGTATCGTGACCGACAGCGCCGGAGACATGCCTGGCGAGTGGCTGTCAAAGTACGACATTCATGTGGTGCCGGTCAATATCCACTTCGGCACCGAACAGTTCCTGCACGGCGTGGATATTGACGATGACAGGTTCTATAAGCGGCTGGAGGGAGTGACGGATAAAACCTTTCCCAAGACGTCACAGCCCAATCCATACCAAATTGAGCAGGTGTATCGGAAGGCGGCCCAGAAAGGGGACACGATCCTCTCGATCCACGTCACCGGGAAGCTGTCGAAGACGGTGGAGTCGGCCAACCTGGCCGCCAGCAATGTCAAAGATGATTTCAAAGTCCGCGTGTTCGACAGTCTGTGCGGCTCGACGGGGATGGGGTACATGTGCCGCGAGGCGCGCGAAATGGAGCGCGCCGGGAAGAGCCTGGAGGAGATCATCAAGCGGCTGGAGCACATTCGCGACCATTCGAGTTTTGTCATTACGCTCGCCACGCTGAAATACGCCCAGATGAGCGGGCGCGTGGGAGGGCTGCGGGCTATGCTTGGTTTGATGCTGAATATGAAGCCCATCATTCAGTTGCGGGAGGGGATTCTACTGCCGACCGAGGACAGAATTCGCGTGCGCTCCAAGGCGTTTGAACGCATCCTCGAACTTTCCAAGGAGAAGATCGGCGACCGGCCGGCGATGATGTCGGTCGTGCACGCGGCTGCGCCGGAGGAGGCCAAGATACTCACCGGAATGGTGAAGCAATCGTTCAACTGCAAAGAGGACGTTCTCGTCCAATCCCTGTCCATCGCCGTGGCGATTCAGTTAGGCCCCGGCACAATCGGCGTGATCGGCTATGCGGTCTGACGAGGCCGAGGGGAGTTGCCCAGCATGAACGAACAAGAGTTGGCTGAATTGCTCAGCGTTCACGCCGACCACCTCGTCAACGATGTGGATCTGACCGACGAACTGCCGGCGGTGGAATCTGAACCTGAGCGCGAGGTCGTGAAACCGCTGCTGAGGCTGGCGCGCAAGGTGAAAGCTGCCCTGTTCCCGGTGGAACCCCGCCGCGACTTTGTGGCCGAATTGAAAGGCGAGTTGCGGGCGAATGCGCGCCAGTCCTATGCGGCGGCCGCCCGCCAAGAGGCAAGGCAGCGCAAAGTGATCTGGGTCGCCGCCGGGTTGGGCGGACTGGTTTATTTTGTCGGGATGGCGTTGGTCAGCATGCGGCTGTCCCTGGCGTTTTTGAGCTTTGTGGCCGGGTTGCTCGGCTGGCGGCTGGTGCGCCAGCGGATCCCCAAGACGCGCATTGCAAGCTAGCCCCGCGAAGGATGCAGCCGAAACCCGATCGTGATTGGTTCGCCGAGGAAGAGCCACGCCAGCAGGGGAATATGGATGAGCATCGTGCTGTTGATGATGCTTGACTCCAGCGCCGCGAGCGTGCGCAGCGTGTGATTCCACAGCGTGAAGGCAACCGCGGTGTTGACGACGGCGAGCCAGGCGATGAACGCCCAGTTGAGGAGGCTGAGGCGCGGCAGGCCCTGCACGAGGAGGCCGGTGGTCAGCAGGGCGAGCGAACCGAAGCCCATGCTGATGGTAGTCACGATGAGCGGGTGCAGGTCGCCCTCGCGGTTAACGCGCCGCCCGAGAATGGCCGAGAGCGCGTTCGAAAGCACGCCCACGACGACGACGCTGACTCCGAAAGCCTGATCGGCCGGGAGCGCCGCCGGGTAGAAAAAGACCAGCATGCCGGCAAGAGACAGGCCGACCCCACTCCACTGGAGAATCGTAGGCTGCTCGGCCAGAAAGGCCATGCCGAGAAACATGACGATGATGGTGGTGAAGTTCAGCAGCAGATTAACGGTCACGGCGGGAAGGTAAGCCAACCCAAGAAACTGAGCGCCCTGCGTCACGGCATACAAGAACAGGCCGAGGGCCAGGAGGCTTCCCCACTGTCGCCGGGATAGGCTCTGCAATGAAACCCGATGATTGGCGCGCAAAGCGAAGGGCAGCAGGCACAGGAAAGCCGCGCTGTACCGCAGCCCGGCGAAGGTCAGGGCCGGGATGTCCTTCAACCCGATCTTGATGAGCACCCACGAAGTGGCCCAGAGGAAAGTGACAAGCAAGGCTTGCAGAACGGCAGTTAGATGAGCAGGTTGGGACTTAAGCATCGCGCTGCATTATAGAGCATCGTCTATACAGCGCGCTCGTGTTACAATTTCGCCATCTTGACTTGTGGAGGTCACGCATGCCGCAGCGCGCGACAACGGTGAGAGAAATCTTCGAGGCGATGCCCGGCCGGTTTTTGCCGGAGCAGGCGGGCGGTCTGAACGCGACGATCCAATTCGACCTGAGCGGGGAGGGCGGAGGGCAGTGGTATCTGGCGATTGCCGACCGGAAAATCGCTGTCACAGAGGGCGCGGCGGCGAATCCGACGATGACGTTTGGCGCCGCGGCCAGCGACTATCTGGCGATCGTCAACGGCGACCTGAATCCGATCAATGCCTTCATGCAGGGCAAGGTGAAAGTCCAGGGCGATATGTCGCTGGCGCTGAACATGCAGAAGATGTTTGCGCTGTAGGAGCGCGTTGTCACGGCTGCCGCATCGTGGCTGCGAGCCGCTCCAATGGACGGTTGAAAACGCTGAGTGGCGCGCCCTCCCCGGCACGTTAGTGCTCGTCGGTCTTCCCGTCCGTACCCCCACTTCATCCCCTCGCCGTTTCACCAAAGCCCCTCTCGACTCGGCACGCGCGCTGCAGCAAGCTGTCGTCGGGAGGTTTTGGTGGATACTGTGATCAAGTTGGCTTTTTTCATCCTGATGCTAGGGGGCTTGATTTTCTTTCACGAGTTGGGCCACTTTCTGATGGCGACTGGGCTGGGCATCCGGGTACAGGAATTTGGCCTCGGACTGCCGCCCCGCCTGTTGAAACTGGGCGAGTGGCGCGGGACGGCCTTTACGCTCAACTGGATTCCGCTCGGCGGCTTTGTGCGCCCGGTGGGCGAGTTTGACCCGGCTGTGGCGGACGGCCTGGCCGCCAGCGCCGCCTGGAAACGGGCAGCCGTCTTCGCGGCGGGGCCTTCGGCCAATCTGCTGGTTGGCTATTGGGTGCTGGTCGTCGCTTTTATGCTCGGCTGGCCCGATCAAGTTAAAGTCGTGGGCGTCCTGCCTGGTTCGCCCGCCGAGGTGGCCGGACTGCGCGCGGACGATGTGTTGCTGCGGGCGAATGAACTGACCATTCACGATCCGCGCGAGTGGGCGGCTCTCGTCGCGGAGAATATTGGGCGGCCGGTTCAACTAGAAGTCCAGCGCGGGGCAGAGATCGTCCCGCTGGCGATTATCCCCCAGACGGAGTGGTCGTCCGACAAACGGCCGACCGGCCTTGACCTGACCCGCGTGACGGTGCGGTATGCGCTCCCAGGCGCGAGCCGCCGCGCCGTGGAACGGATCGCTCTTCAGATGCACGAAACGATCATGGTTCCCGTGCGCGTGCTGCGAGACGAACTCAAGTCCGACGAGGCGCGTCTCAGCGGGCTGGTGGGGCTGAAGCAGATTAGCGATAAGATTTTAGAGGAGGCGCTCAGGGGGCGGACGCTGTATCCTGTTTTGAATCTGACCGCGCTGATCAGCGTGGCGCTCGGTTTCATGAACCTGTTGCCGATTGCGGCGTTGGATGGGGGACGGATCGCCTTTGCCGGCCTCGAACTGCTGCGCGGCCGCCCGGTCAACGCCCGGCGCGAGAAGCTGGTTCACATGATCGGCATGGCGGCGATACTGAGTTTGATGGTCGCGCTGGTCATCCAGGATTTTTTGCATCCGGTATTTCGGTGAATCCGATGGAGCGGCCGCGCCAGTTCACCCCCTACGGAGCAGGCGCGGCTGACATTTCCGGCAGAATCAGCTCCACAACGATTCCCGGCCCATCTTTTCGGTTATAGAGGCGGCAAGCTCCA
>Ga0209341_10000917_pt1 | contig 29948 bp, 52 predicted proteins | sample RifCSP13_2_FD_184020 | JGI IMG/M metagenome (GOLD analysis project Ga0209341, IMG submission 184020) | Soil microbial communities from Rifle, Colorado - Rifle CSP2_sed 13_2 (SPAdes) (version 2) | ecosystem: Environmental > Terrestrial > Deep subsurface > Rock core/Sediment | place: Rifle... | reverse complement strand
TTGCCGTCGGGCATGTAGCGCACGCTCGTGGACGGTCGGGCGGCGGCCGGGTTCTGGCTGAACCACGCAGCATCGTGCTCGCCGAGGCCGGCGATCACGTTGTGCACGAACACGTTGGACGCGCCGATCACGTGGACGGAGACGATCACTCGGCATCCACCTTCTGCGTCGCAGCATTGATCGCGGCCTCGCGGGTCGAAGCACCGCCACGAAACACCGTGACGATCGACTTTTCGCCGGCGGGGGTCGTTTCGTGTGTTTCGCGGCGGGCCTTCCACGTCCAAACGTGGCCGCTACCGGAGATCGTCACGTCGAAACCCTTGTACGTGAACGCGTTCGGGTCCGATGCACCGTCCATCGTCCCCGCGCTCGAGGTCGAATCAGAACCAGCGGCCATCGCGACGACGGCAACGCCGCCAAGGATGAACAAAAGCGGAAGGTTCATCGGCCTGGATCTCCGATCTGTCGCGCGAGGTCCTGCGCGACGCGTCGTGGCTCGAGGCGCGACAGATCGGCTACGGATGAGCGGGGGCGTGTCGCCGGCGTGCCGCCGACGGGAAAGGACGCTCGAGCTCCGGCGACGGGCCCCCCGCGCCTCGAAGGTAGCACGCGGCGCCGCAGACTGACGGCCGAGAGCATCGCGGCGATGAGCGCGAACATCAGCGCGAGGGATTGGCGCTGGTAGCTCGCGAGCGACAGACCAGCACAGAGCAGCGCGAACGCTTGGATGGTCGTCACGGCTGCACCCCCCACGCGATCGTGTGCGTGATGCTGGCGGCCGCCGTCGGCGTTCGGATATGCGTGAAGTCGGGCAGCGTATCGAACACGCCGACTTGCCCCGCGGGGACTTGGATCGTGGCGAGGTCGACGCTTCGACCCGCGGTCATCGTCCACGTTTGCGCGGCGGTCTGCGCGTTGATGAACAGGCTTCGCGCCGCGCGTGGCCGCGTGAACGTATACGTGGTTTGGCCCTCCGCGTCGCTGAGGGTCACGTGCTCGGACACGATCGGGATCGGCGAGGGGAAGTTGAGCTCCGGGCAGATCTTCAGGAATAGATAGACGTCCCACACGAGCCCCGCGAGCTCGGTCGGATTGTTCCCCGCGCTGCCCACGTCATACCAGGGCGGAAACGCGGCGGTGCCAGGAAAGACGGTGCTCGGCGTTAGCGTGATCGCCTCGATGCACGCGTGTCGCGACGGCACGACGACTTGGCGATCGCAGTCCATCACGATCGGCCCCGGCCATTGGCTCGACGAGACGCGGATCTTGACCCACGGGCACACGGTGGCCGGCGAGACGGTGCCGATGCCTCCGCGGCTCACATCGAACTCGTCGAGCCGTAGCGGGTCGGGCATCCCGGTCGCCGCCGAGATCGGGGCTACGGCCACTTCCGTCTCGCGGCTGAACGCCACGCATGTGGACTTGACCAGCGTGCGCACGCGTCGGCGTTCCGAGCCGATCAACCAGCGTGCGACAGCATCGCGGATGCTGCCGGCGTCGGGCAGGTTGGCCATGCCGCGATCGCGGAAGGTTGTGAACAGGCGCTGCATGATGCCGGGCAGGCCGGCGGCCTCCAGCAGGCCGATCGCGCCGTACTCGGCGAGCTGCTCGTCGACGGTTTGATCGGCGGGGCCGCTGGCGGTCCACACGGTGTCGCGCATGAGCTCGAGGACCGACTGGTTCGGCTCGGCCGGAACGACTTCGACCGATGAGGGCGCGCGCCCGAACAAGTGCACCGAGCACGACCGTGGATCCGCGGTGAGCTTGGCGAGGTTGGACGAGCGCGCGAGGAACATCAGGGGTTCGCGATCAGCAGGCGCACGACCCGCGGTGACAGTAGCCCTTGACCTTGACGAACACGTCCACCGACCCGTTCGTGTTCGGGTTCGTGATGTCGACACGGAGCTCCGTGCCATCGTTCGTCCGTCCGAAGGTGGAGCGGAACGGACGGCCGTTGCAGCACGCCTGGTTCGCCTCCCAGTTGACGGAGGGCAGCGCGATGGTGCGGCAGTCGCCCGGGCAGTCGCCGACGCTGAACCGACCCACGAGAACGTTCTGACGGCTCTGCGGGTTGTCCGTGTCGAAGGCGTAGATCTCGATGTAGTAGCCCGAGAACGTGCCCATGGTGGGCTGGATGGTGACCTCCGTGGTTGCACCACCAGCAATCGTCGCGGTGCCCGCGACGTCGGTCATGTAGAAGGCATCGGCGACCGCGTCGACGTACGGCACCAGCGGCATGCGGATGCCTTCGCCGTTGGCGTCGATCGGCTGCATCCGATCGTTCGCGCTGCGGTTGTCCAGACTGACGGTTCGGCCGGTCGCGGCCAGCCACAAGGCCCGCTCCGGGAGGGTTTGGCCCGGCGGCGTCTTGCCGGGTGGGAACACGGCCGGCGGATCGTTCAACGCGCACGATGAACAGCCGGCGATCGCCGCTTGCGAGGCGAACGTCTCCGAGCTCGCGATCTTCATTGCGAGTGCACTCATGTCGAATTCGCTTTCTGCCGCGGAACCCCGCGGCTACTTGTTCTTGAACTTCTGGATCGCGGTCACCGCCAGGTCGCCGACCTTGTCGACGGCGTCCATTCCGAGCCCGAGCGACGCGCCGAGGTAGGCCGCGGACTCCGTTCCGCTCGTGTTGAAGCTCTGGAGGCCCGACAAGCCGGCGCCGGCGATGGTGATCATGGGCATGACGCCGGCGATCGCCGGCACCACCTGGGGCAGGATGCGGCTCAGAAAGCGGGCACCGACCGCGAACCCGATGGCGGCCATGCGTTCGTTCTGCGCCTCGGCCTTGGCCTTCTCCCGCTCGAGCTTGTTTTCCGCGCGGGCAGCCCGCTCGCGCGCCTCCGAAAATGACGTGATCGCTTCGGCCATGGTGGGTGTCTCAGGGTGATCCCACGCTCATGCGTTCAGCTTGTGAAGGGAGCAAAATACGATCACGATCGCCGGATGCCGTTCGAGGTCGAATCGCAGACCGTAGAAGCCTCTGAACCGTCGAAAATAGATGAAATCGTGCTCCGCTGGCGGCCGATCGCGGCGAAGATCGCCGCGATCGAGGTCGCGCGGAAGGGCGCACGCGGCAAACCCGAGCCCGTGATCACGCTGGCCGGCGCCTACGATCCCGAGCAGGATGGAGACGTGAGCGAGTGGGTGCGCGCGATGGCCTATCGGATCATGGACTCCTGCGAGAGCGACGCGAACGGCCGCGCGTTCCGCTACATCGTGCAGACGTTCGGCGAAGGGCTCACGCCCGACAAGCGCCCGACGATCGGATCTCCAGTGGACGTGCGAATCGACGCCGCGCCAGGGGGCGAGTCGGCATCGGGCGAGACGGCCATGCTCAAAGAGGTCCGCGAGCTGCTGAAGTTCATGTCCGGGGAGATCAAGCAGAGCTACGGCACGACGCGCGAGCTGCTCGAGACGTCGATCAAGCAGAGTACGCAGATCGGAGATGCGCTGGTGCGGCGTGACGAAGTCCGGTGGCGCATCGACCAGGAGATCCACGATGTGGAGGTGCGCGCGAAGGTCGACATCGCGGGGCTCCACGCCGACATGAGCAAGACGCAAGCGCGGTGGGGGTTCGCCAAGGCGTTCTTTGATGCGGTGACGCCGATGTTTCGTCCGCTGTTCGATCACATCTTCGCGCAGGATGCCGCCGGTGGTGACGCGAGCGGTGCCGCTGAAGGTGCAGACGGGGCGGACGCGGATGCACCGTCGAACGCCCCGACGGCCGACGAGATCCGCAAGGTGTTCGGCGCGCACGAGGATCTCCAAGACTTGGCGATCGGGTTGATCGAGCAGCCGCGCGAGAATCGAGAGCCGATCCGCGCGGCGTTCCTGCGCCGTTACGTCGCGCTGCCGGACGCCGAGAAAGAGGCGATCATCAAGGCGATCTACGGCCTGCCGAAGGCGCGTGTGGTGGCCATCGGAGCGTGGTTGCTCGCGGAAGGGATCGCGACGGCATGAGCGGGCTCCGCTACTGCATTTGCCACGATTGCGGATGGCGTGGTGGTCGGCGCGAGCTCGCGAACCGCCGGCCGTGCCCGCGGTGCAAGGGAAAGGTGTACCTGCCCAACCTGCCGCCGCGAAAACCTCGCGTGCTGATCGAGCGTGCGCGTCTTCAGGCATGGGTGCCTGCACCATGGGTCGCCGCGTTGAAGGCAGACCCGAAGGTCAAGCCGGGCGCGCGGGTGCGGCTGCTCGTCGCCGAGTACCTGAAGATCGACCACGACGACTACATGCGGCGGAAGAAACCGCCGCGGGAGCCGTGAGCATGCAGAACATCAGCAACGTGGAACCGACCTACGGACTTGCGGACCTTCAAGCGTTATTTCTGGGCCGCGAGCCGGACACGATGGAGATCGATGGTGCTCGGGGACAGATCGCCGCGCTTGCGGCGGGGGCATCTTTGGCGGTGCGCGTCTTGGAACGGTTTCTGCGGGGGACCGCGACCGATGCCGATCTTCACGTGGCGCGGCGTGCTTCGGTGATGGCCTTCGCGATCATGCGCCAAGACGTGGAAGCGGCGCGCGATCTGTGGCCGCAAGTGGCCGAGGCGTTCGAGGCATGCGAGGTGAAGCAATGACGACCGCTCGCGGGCTGCGCAAAGGCATAGACGAGGTGCGGTGATGATGCGCGATGAGGATCTCGCCTCGTGTCCGTTCTGCGGTGCCCCGTGCTGCTGGACGGTGCTTCCGCCTCCAGGCGGAAGGGCGATCAAGCCCGTGATCACGTGCGTGACGAACGGTGAACGAGGATCGCACTGCGGATGGGCGTTCTTCGGGGATGCGGGCGACGATGACGACGACGTGGCACGGGCGTTCGCGCAACGGTCCGGCACGACGCTGGAGGCCGGGAAATTCTACACGGTGACCGAAGGCGATATGGTGGCGACCATGGCGTTTCGCAGTGAACCAGAGAACGAACTCGATCGCTTGCTCCGCGAGGCTGAACACGAGCAACTGCTAGCGCGGTTGGGTGCGCAGGCCGACGCGATCGTGGCCGAGCAGGTCGCAGACGCGCGCGATGCCGCCGAGCTACGCGAGACCACCACGGCAGCGTGCGCGATGCTGGTCGCTCTCGTCGAGCAGGTCGACGCCCAGGCCGCGGCGATGATGCGGTGCGTCGTCGACCGGCTCAAGGAGATTGCGTGATCACCACGGGCGATCGTGCCGTCGCGCGCGGGGTGATCGCTCGCACGGGTCGCGATCTGCTCGCCGCGTGGCGCGATTCCGATACCGAGGTGTCGCACTTGCTCGCGCTCGCATCGCGTGCGCCCATGTTCGGATTGGCCGCGCGTGTCTGCGCTCGGCTGCTCGAGGAGGTCTCCGCGGAGGCGCGGCGCGTCGGGATGCCCGAGCGTGAGACGTGGTCCACCTTCGTGGCGCGGCTCGAAACGGGGCGGCAGACCGAGACGCTCCAGGCCGATCGAGCCCTCGCCGAGGAGTGTCGGCCCGCGCCAAAGTGCCCCGCGTGCGGGAGGTGATCTCCCCGCGGACGGGAGATCTCCCACTGAACATGCGGATCCGTGTCCGCGGGCCGATTCCACGATTTCGCGATCGGGGGCGCTGGCAACCGGCGTTCACGGCCGCACGGCGATCGTTGCCAGGCGTGCGTTTGGTGATGGCACTACACGGGGCGCGTGTGATTCGCTGAAGGCGAGGCGTCCCCGGATTGAGCGGACCGCGAGCGGGAATCAGCCCGCTCGGGCCCTAGCCGCCAACCGAGGGCCACAAACCCCGGCCAATGACTACCCCCAGCGTATCCGATCCCGCCCGCTCCACAACCACAACCGAGCAAGCGGCACTGCCGGCCTGCTACACCGACCACGCCGGCGGTCAGATCGAGCTGGTTCGCGCGGAGGTCGCGGAGGTCGTCGACGCCGTCGGCGTGTATTTGGCCGAAGCGCGTGCGCGCGCCGAGGCCGATCGACAAGGCGCGCTGCTGCCGACCGGCGTGCCGCACGGTGAACGGTTCTGCGGCGTGCGCGACGATGCGACGTGGCGGCTCGCACGGGACCGCGGCCGGCCCGAGCTCACCGCGCGCCAGCTCGATCTCGCGTTGTGGGGCGTGATGGCACGACGCGGCCGCGGATGGAACGAGAACAGCGCCGCGGCGGCCACGCTGCGGGAGGTACGGGCGCGATCGTTCAGTGCGAGCGGCCTCCGCTCGCTGCGCAAGAAACCCGCGCAGCCGCAGTGGTTTGATGTCATCGACGCGTCGACGGGCGTTGAGCTCGTTCCACGTCGCGGACGGTTCCGCGATCTCGTCGCGGCCCTGTGGCTCGCGTTCGAGTTTCGCCGATTCGGGATCTTCGACTCGCAGGCCAATCTCGCGAGTTTTTTCGCCGTTTCGACGCGCACGATCCGCAACTGGACACGGATCGGCGTGGCGCTCGGGTTGATCCGGGTGATCGCGACGCACCGACCGCTCGACGGCAAGTGCGGGTCAGAGCGCGCGGAGAATCTCTACCGGATCGGCCCGGTGATCCACGCGTTCGCCGGCGGGGCCTGCGAGACGCGGACCCCGGGGCACACCAAGCCCCCACGGGCGGCGTGCCGGATGGCCGCGCAGCTCCGCCGCGGGGCCCGGGCCGTGGCGTGGCAGGACGCGGGCGCGGCGTGGCGGGGCGACGTCGCCCGACAGGCGGGGGCAGTCGTGGCCCTCAGACGCACCAGGATCGCCCAGGCGGCCGCCGGCCCATCCGGGCGGGAGGTCGTGCCGGCGGAGGTGACTCCCCAGCCGTCGCCGGAGTATCGCGCAGCGTGGCCGCGGCTCCTACGGAGATGCATTTGCCGCGCCGACTGAAACGGGTCGATCGGCGGCCGGAGCTCGATCGAAAAGCGGCCGAGCTCGCGACGCGTCGTGCCGAGCTCGGCACGACAGATCGCGAAGATCGACCCACGAGCGAGCTCCTCGAGCAGCTCATGCTCGATCTGGCAACGTCGCACGAAACCGACGATCGAGCACGGGCGATCGCTGCGCGAGAGCTCGCGCGGATGGTGGTGAGCCGGCACATGCCGGCGTTCTGCGAACGTTGCCATGGGTCCGGTGGTCTGGATTCGCCGTGCGAAAGTTGCCAGGGCTCCGGCTACGCGTTGCTCGAGGAACCTCGGCCGATCTCGCGGCGGAAAAAACCGAAACGCGGCGGCATCAAGGGCAACTGCTCGACGTGCGGCGGCGGCGGTTTGTTGTTGCCAGACTTGGACCCGTGCGGGGTGTGCGATGGGTCTGGCAACGCGCCCGACGAACAGGCGGGGAGCGACGACGCATGACGATCGCGGCGTTGTTCGTGCAGTCGGGCGGTGTGTATTTCGGCCGCGACGACGTCGACCCGTGGGATGCGCGACGCGACGCGACGCGCTACGCGGGACCGCACCGCGTCGTCGCGCACCCACCGTGCGCGCGGTGGTGCAACCTCGCGGGCCTTGTGCTCGCGCGGTGGGGATACGAGCCCGGCGACGACGGTGGCCTGTTCGCGTCGGCGCTCGCGAGCGTGCGACGATGGGGCGGGGTGATCGAGCACCCCGCGTTCAGTCGCGCTTTCGATGCGTTCGCGATCTGGCCGCGCCCGGCCGCAAGCGGGTGGACGCGTACGATGTGCGGCGGATGGACGGCGAACGTGTGGCAGAGCGAGTACGGCCACAAGGCCGCCAAACGAACGTGGCTGTACGCGTACGGGGTCGGCGAGCCGCCGCCGCTGCGCTGGCGCGACGAGGCGCCGCGCGGGCTCGCGCTCGTGTCGTGGTGTGGCAACAAAGTCGGCGGCGACGTGACGCGGCCTCGGCTGTCCAAGCGCATCGCGTCTCGCACGCCGGACGATTTTGCCGCGGAGCTACTCCGCATTGCGGCGGGCGATGCCGGCGTGGTATCGTATAGGGATGGCGGCGCAGCTCAAACGATCCAAGGTCGCGCTACGGCTCGGTAGCAGGATCATGAAATACCGCGAGCTCCGTGGGCTCACCCCTACGCAGCTCGCCGTGCGCGTCGGTGTGCATGGACGCGTCGCTATCAGCCGTTACGAGCGCGGCGATCGCGTGATGTCCGTGGACACGTTGATCGCGATTGCGCGCGCGCTGGGGGTCCCGGCCGCCGCGCTGCTCGACGGCGTTTGAACGGCGTTCTGCGGTTTTTTTCGCGTTTCGCTTGCGCTCGCGATGCCGCCGTGGCATCGTAGCGGAGTGCCACACACCGCGCCGCTACCTCGCTACCTCGTCCGCTACTCGGACGGCCGCTACCTCGGATCGCAGGGCCATCCCGCAAACGACGCCGACGGACGCGTACGCAGCCAAGAGCTTGCCGCCGTGGTCGCCCGCCACCCGCACGAGGCCGATCGAGCCGCCGCCTATCACGGCGGCGTCGCGGTGGTCTATGGCGACGCGGGGGTGTCGTGATGGCCGCCGGCTCACTTGAGCTGCGGATCGTCCCGCTGCGCGAGGCGCAGCACGTGGGCAACGCGCCCCGGATCCTGGGCGGGTGCGTGTTCACGTCGCACGAAGGCCGCGACGCGGCCGAGGATCTCGCGCCCGGATGCGTGCTCGCGCTCGTCCCTCGTGAGTGGGCAATGCGCGGCGGTCGCCGTGTGACGCCGGACGAGTGCGCGGCCCTACTCGTGTCCACGCGCTATCGATCCGCCATGCTCACGCGGTTACGCGAGGCGTGCACGGCCGTGATCGCACGCGACATGATCGTGATCCGCAAGGGCATCCCCGCGCATCCTGCGACGATCGCGGGGCTGGCTACCGATACCCGCCGTGTGCTCACCGACGCCTACCAGTCGATCCAAGTCGCCGATGGTGGATGGGTGCCCGCGCGACTTCGCGATGCGATCGCAGAATACTGGCGGATCGCGAACATGTGGGGGGTGCTTTCGTGATGGCACGCCACACCCGAGCGGAGGTCTCCGACTACGCCATCGCTATTGCCGATCGTGCGTTCTCAGCCGCAGAGATCCACTCGCGGCCGGTGTACTACGCGATCCGCCGTGCCGTGCTGGCATGGGCGCGCGACGACGAAGATGATCGCGGGATCGGCAACGTGGTGGTCGGAGCGGTGCATCGCTGGGCGGAGTGGGCTCACCCCGATTTTCGCGCCCGTGTTGAGGCGACGGTGGCCAAGTGCGTGGCCTACTGCGCGGATTTCGAGCACCGGACCATGCGCGAGCTGCTCGCGCCCGGAGGGGACGAGTTGGCCGCGCTGCGCTGGGCCGCGACGTGTCCCACGCTGGACGACGACGACGCGATCGCACTCCGCGAGCGCGGACTGGCGCGCATCGGCAAGTCATGCGACGGATCGCGGCTCGTCGTTGGGCTGACGCGTACCGGCGCCTCGCGCCTCGCCAAGCTCACGCGTCGCCACAGCGACGCCAGCGACCCGCACTGGACCGAGTGACCGCCGCCCCGGCTCCGGCCGGGGCTCCCCTCCCCACGCACGTTGGGGGCAATGACCAGCTCCACCACCACCAGGACCCGACCGATGAAACTGCTGCCCACCAACCTCTTCCCCGCGTACGACTGGACCGCTGCGGCTGGAGAGCTCGCAGAGCTACGCGACGCCACAGGCGACGACCTCGACGTGTACGTCAAGGAGTCGGCCGCGAATGCACGAGAGCACGGAGAGCACAATGTCTCCGATAGCGACCTCCGCGACCTGCACGAGTGGCTCGCCAAAGAGCGACCCGCGTCCATCGTAGCGCGCACCAAGTGAGCCACCCGCCCCCGGCTCCGGCCGGGGCAACACCCTCAACGACGAAGGACCACGACAATGCCCGACTACGAAGCTGCCACCGACGCCCTCACCGACGCCCACATCCGTGCGCTCCGCAGCGATGCGACCGAAGCCGGCGACGACGAGACCGTCGTCCTGTGCGAGGACACGCTCCGACTCTCGCCCGGTTTCGATGGCCGTGGGCGTGCGGCCATCGCCCGCATCATCGTCGACGACCACGCCAACGACGACGAGCCGATGCACCCCGTCGTGATCGCGGCCCGCACATGACGTCCGCGAGAGCCGGCACGTATCGCGCCGCGCCGCGCTCCGCAGTCTGGCCCGATACGAGCTACGCCACGGTCGGTCGCCCAACGCGATCGACTGACCCACCCGCCCCGGCTCCGGCCGGGGCTCCCACCCTCACCGAAAAGGAACACGACCCATGACCACCGCCACCGTCACCGAAACCGCCATCACCTGGGCCGCCACCGTCACCGACGTAGACGCCGGAGCGGTCACTGTCCACACCCGCGGACGAGCCGTCCGCGTGGGATGGCAACACATGCGCGACGCGGCGGCGCAGGCCGACGGCGCGCTGTCCTCGGCGTATACGGCGATGCTCGTCGCCGCGCGGAGTCTGGCGGGCGCACGTGGGCTTACCGCGCGCCGATGGGGCGGATCCCTGATGTGCGGGCCGATCGGCGACGCGAGCGAGTGGACGCGCGCCCGCCTCGTTGCCGACGGTGTGCGAGGCTACGGGCTATCACCGGCCGTCGTGGGTGCATCGCTGCGCATTGTGACGCTGGATCCCGACGAGGTCGCGGAGGAGGTCACATCCCGTGCTCGCAGTGCCGCGCTCGATCGCGAGATCTCGGGGGTGTCGTGATGGCCGCCGAGGACACGCGCCGCGAATGTCCGTGCTGCCACCGTCGCGGCCAGCCGGGGGCATACTCCCGCGCCGCCTACTACTGCCCGCGAGCCGTCCGCGCTGCGACGTGTCATCACGGCGTGGTCGTGCTCGGCGGAGATCACTGCGGCCGCTGCTACTCCGAGCGGTTGGATCGGGGATGGTAGCCATGCCTCCCACGCCACTCGCCGAATGCAACACCGCCACGCTGGACGTCACCGCGTCCGACGGCCGCACGTGGATCATCACTCTGACGTGGACACCGTCCGGCGTGTGGAGCTTCGATCGTGCGGGCCATGATTTCGAGCTGGAGATCGGACCGGAGGCGTTCGGCGATTGGCTCTGCGATCTCTGGCACGGTACGGACGTTGGCCGCCATGTCTGGCGCCTCGGAAACCCGCCGCTTGCGCGCTGAACGTCCGCCCCGGCTCCGGCCGGGGCTCGGACCTAGCGTTTCTTCGCGCGTTTCTTCGCCGGGCGACGCCCGGCGACGACGCGGTAGCCCGCCGCCTTCGCGGAGTCGACCATCGCCGCCGCTTTCGCCCGCGCGTATTTCTCTGTCTCGGCGTTCGCCTTGCGGCGGAGTCGTTCCGCACGGCGTTCCTCCGCCGCTGCTTTGCGACGATGCGCGGCGGCCTTTTGCTCGGCCGCCCTCTGCCCAGCGCGACACACCGCGCCCGTCCGTTTCGCCTTGGCGCAAGACGCCACGTAGCTCTTTGATTTCACGTTCCACCCGCGTTTCTTTGCCATCCTTGTGATCTAACATGATCGCGTGCCCCGGGATCTCGCGATCCGACGCTGACCAAACGCCCAGCGGTCGACACCCATCCCACGCGCGCGCAGCACGGCCGCTGCTGCACGCACGCCAGTCCGAAGCGGCCGGAGCCACACATGTTCGTTTCCCGCACCCTTTTTGACGGCGTCCAGCGCCGGATCGTCGAGTCCTACCCCAGCCGATCGCTCGCGTGGTCGCGCAACGTCGCGGCACTCGTTGTCGCAGACCTCGCAGCGGACGCGCTGCGCGACCGGTCCGACCTCGCGCGATTCGTCGCCGACCTCGACACCGGCGTGTCCGCTGTCGTCGATCTCGTGCGTGGCTACGTCGCTCGCACTGCTACGTGGCTCGATGAGATCGACCCACGCCAACGGGCGACCGCATCACGGTCGCCGGTCTTGCGTGACGTGGCCGTCGCATTGGGCGCGGTGGATGAGATCGGAGCAACGCTCGCCCGTATCGCCGCCGCCGACTCCTATTCTGCGGACGCCCATGAATCGGTCGCGCAGTGCGTGTGCGCTGCCCACGAGGTCGCGCGCGGTCTGCGGGACATCGAGCAGCGCGGAGCCGCAGAACTCGTGCGCCGGGCACTGCCGCGTCTGACTATCGTCGCACCGGGGGACGCATGATCTCCGACCGTACGCCGCCGCAATCCGGCCCCAACCAGTGCCCGCGATGCATGGGGTTTGGCGAAACCATGCAGCCCGCGATCGACCCACACGAGATCACGATCTGCGAGGCGTGTGTGGGGACGGGGCTCATGGGTCCTTCGAACCGGCAGATCGTCGAATCCACATTCGCGCGTCTGCGCGCGATGGCAGATCAGCCGACGAGCCAACCCGTCGCACGCGTGGCGGGCTGTCAACGAAAACATGCGCTTCGTGACTACACCGCCGCGGAGCTTCGCGACGAGCTCGTTCGCCGCGGGTGGATGCGCGGGCGTGTGACGATCGAAGGACTCCCGCCGTGTGCCGCGATCGTCGAGCCATTGCGCGACGCGAAGCTTCGCGCTGGGGTGCTCGAGGCGACCCCTGCGAAAAAAGAGGATGCATCATGAGCCGCCGTCGCGAGCGTGCCGATCTGCCGCCCGAGGAACGGTGCTTCGATTGCGACCTGCCGATCACTGCAACGCGCGTGTGCATCGAGGTCGCCGGCGTCCGCACGTACTTTCACCGCGGTTGCCATCCGTCGTGGGAAAAACGGCAGCGCTTCCGCCCCGGAAAGGCGCCCGCCGTGATCCCGCTGGACCCGCGGGACGAGCTCGCCCGCGTGTTGGGGATCGGCCAGGCGGCGGCGATCGATGGCGCCGCCGTGCGGCAGCAAGGATCGCTGCCGCTGGGCGACCGCGAGGCTACGGACGAACCCACGCCCGCAGAGCGGCGGCGAGCTCGGAGGTTTTCGCGATGATGCGTTGGCGTAGAGATCGGTCGTCGGTCAACAAGGTTGCCCGATGGGTGTACCGGCTCACCGATGGGATTCGCGTGTGGGCGGAGATTGACCGCGGTGCGTCGGGTTGGTGGTGGGTGATCTTTGAATACCGAACGTGGACCAGCGGTGCGATCCCGTGTCGATTCGGTCGCGCGCCCTCGTTCGCCAAGGCGAGGACGGAAGCGTTCGTGGCATATGCGCGATGGAGGGGCTCTGAACACGTGCGCGGGTGTCCGCCGTGCGAACGGGAGGAGTCGTGACGATGAAGGGCCGCAAGCGCACGCGCAAGAAATGGGACGCTGTCCGTGCCTTCATCCGCAATCTGGCGGAGACCCCTAGGGATCTCCAGGTAGCGGCCACGTGGAAGCCGACGAGGATCTCCAACATGAGCCAGGAGAGCCGGGAGATCCGCCGGGACACCCAAAGGGCGCTCGAAGCATGAAGAACCTTCATGCGGACCCGCGGTGGTTGATGCGCGAACAGACGCCAAAAGTCGGGCTCGGGTTGCGCACGTGCCTGCGCTGCGGACACGTCGAGTGCCCGCACTGCCATGCGTCGGGATACGGGTGGTGCGATCGCGTCGACGATGGGGATCTGTGCTGCGACGGAGAATGCCGGTTCGCCGCGAGCCCGTACCCGCGTCCAGACGATACGCCGCGGGGGTTTCGCTGCGGACCCGTCGCGCCTCGAGGAACGACGGGTCGATCGTTCTGGGCGTGCGGTGATGGGCCGCGAAACGTCCGCCCGCCGGGCGACGGATCGCCGTGGCTTGTGAAGGCCGGCCACCCCGACCATCCGTGGCTTCACGAGCGGTGGTTTACCCACACCTATGAGGTTGTCCGTGCTCCTGGGGTGTTCCTTCGCGGCAAGACGATCTCCGGTTGCGGATCCGGTAGTTGCGGGTCCGGTGCACGGGACACCGCCGTGGTTGGACAATACGAAACAGGGTCACGCGTGTTCATCGGATCGCAGGTCGGGCTATCCTCGATCGTGTTCTTCGATGTCGTCGCTCGCCCCTTTCTGATGTTGCCGCCATCGGAATCCCGGTACATCGAGGTGGCTCGATGGGATGCACCGACATGAACCCGACGCGCTGGTGCTGGTGCCGTGCGGTCGCAACCCGCGTCGCGCGAGACGTCGACGGGCTCCAGTGGTACGCATGCGATGCCCATCGCAGCAGTAGCAGCGTCGAGGGTGATGCCGAGGTCACGAGCATGCCGATCGGCGAGTTTTTCGAGCGGGTTCGCCAGTCGGCCGAAGGCACGCGGCGCATCGTATGTCCCGCGTGCGGCGGCCGCGGCGTCGCCTACCTCCGCCATGTGGAATGCAGCAGTTGTGAGGGGGCCGGGGAGATTCTCGTGCCCTTGTCCTCGTTTTGAAACCACCAACCGAAAGAACGACGATGCACCGAACAGCCATCCTTGCCACCATCTTTGCCACTGCCTGCGACGCCTCGGACGTGGAGCGCACCGAGCCCCGTTCCGGGCCCGCGTGTGGGCTTCAGCAAGTGGGATCGCCCGTGCACCAGCTCGCCCGCGAGCTCCGCTACTGCGACGACGGGCCCGCGATCTCCGACTACGATTGCGCGCGCGCCCTCGCCAACCTCATCGGGGCCGCTGACGATCAGATGTGGGACGCCGTGTCGATCCACGAACTCGGGTGCTACTCCGGCGGGATCGACCCGCATTGCGGCGACCTACTCGATCTTGCCGACGATGCGCAGGGGCAAGGTCCGGTCGGATGCGCGTTCCCGGCAGATGACTTCTGGTCGTGCTTCGATCTGGCCGACCCGCCAGGGGTGCTCCCCGAGATCACGGTGGCGGCCCTGTGCGGCGCGTTGGTGATGCCGTGAGCGGTCGGCCTTTTCCCCCGCCGTCGGCATCGTCAATCGATACGGTGGCGGACCACTCGATCAACGCGAACATGGTGGAAAACTCGCTCGTCGATCGGATCTTCTCTTCGCAGGAACGCGTGACTTGGAGCGTGCGCGCATCGCTGTTCCTCGGCGACGTGTTCCGTGAGCTCGTGGCCAGGGGCGAGCTCGTGGTGCTGGAACAGGAGCCGCTACGCGCGGGAGGGGCGACCTCGACGCTTCACGTGTTCACGAAGGGGGAAGGAGGAAAATGACCACCAACGATCGGGCGTACGGCAGCGCAGCGCATCCGGGGCTGAACCTCCCGGAGCATCGGATGGTTCGCGCGATCGACCGCGCACAGGTGAAGGCACGCACCCATCGCGTCGGCCTCGGGGTGCTCAAGGAGCTCGCGATCTGGCTCGACGCGGCGCCGCACGAGTGCGATCCGTTCGCGCTCGCGGCGAGGCTGCGGACCCACCTGCGCGAGGCGGGGCGCCACCTCGCGGAACTCGACGAGGCGATCGAGACTTGGCGTAGGGGTGGGCGTGTCGAGCCCCCGCGGATCGACCTTCGGAGGGAAGGCAACGGCCATGGTTGAGCAGAAAAAGCCGCGAGCCCCGAAGCGCTACGTCACGCACCCCGCCGGTTGCGTTCACGAGACATCGACTCGATGCCCGACGTGCGAGGTGCAGGCGTGCGATTCGTGCGGGGCGGTCGGCGTGACCGCGCCGATCCCGGACGATGCAACCCCGGTGGAAGCTGCGATCCGCGACATGCGTGCGGTGCTTCGCCGCGAACTCGTGCGCGAGCTCGATCGGTCCTACTCGTGGCAGGTCGCGATGCGGGCAGCGATGCATGCTGTCGAGGATGAGCGATGGGCCGATGCGCGCTTCGCATTCAGGTGCGCCATGGAATGGCGGGGCGCACGGTTGACGCCGGCCGAGCGAGCCGGCCTCGCAAACGTCCTGGGGGCCGAACTCGGCCGCACGACCGCGCCGCCGGACGACCGCGGCGAGGTGGTTCGGCTTCGCGATGCGCTCCGGGTCTCCATCGACGCGCACAAGGCATCAGCGGACGCGCTTCGGGTCTCCATCGACGCGGGCAAGGAGGTGGCTCGGCTTCGCGATGCGCTCCGGGAGGCGAGGGAATCAGCGATCCACTACTCGTCGGTCGTGCCCAACTTTGGCGCATACGAGGCGAAAATCCCTGGTTGGATCTACGACCTCGACTGCGACGGACTCGTGAGCGGAAGGGAAGTACCGGAGTGGCCGCCGTGATTCCCTCGCGCACCTCGTGGGGTAAGGCCGTTGCGGTGCACCTTCTGCCGTGTCCGTACTGCGGGGCGCAGCCCGGCACGCGGATCGTTGAGCTATCGCCCAATAACTTCGGCCATGCGGGCCCAAGTCTGCGAACGAATGCGTGCGGTGGTGGGATCGTGATGTGCGGCTGCGGGGCATCGACGATCGTCTATCGCGACCATGCCGAAGCGATCGCGGCGTGGAATCGGACGGCGCCAGGGTGACCGGGCGTCATGGGACGGCGATCGACGCGCATTCGTGTGAAAGAGTCCCGCTTTGCTCGTCGACCATGGTTCAACGCTCGCGGAGCGTGATAGAGTCCCGCTTATGTCCGAAAGCGGGACTCCAACCGGGCGCAATCCTTCTATAGAACGGCGGACTACGGCTCGAAATCCGGCTCTGACGTTCATCAGGGCGATCGCGGATGAACGGATGCCGCCGTGGGGGCGGCTGCTCGCGCTCGTGTTCCTGCTGGACCACGCTGGGCGTGGGCGGGGTGCGGCGATATGATCCGCTACTTCAGTTTGGATCCCGCAACGCTCGAGGTGGTACCCCGCGAGGGCTATAGGGGGCGAACCGTTCCAGAGATCCAAGATCTGCTGTTCGACGAGGTCGGCGACGTGCGCGTGTCAACGATCTTCCTTGGCTTTGCTTTGCAGGCCGGTGGCGTTCCGCTCGTGTTCGAGACGATGGTGTTCGGCGGCGCACGTGATCGTGAACAGGTGCACCATGGGACCTACGCCGAAGCAAAGGCGTTCCACGATCGTATGGTCGACGAAGTGCGAGGGAAGCCGTGAGCGAACGTGGAGCGCCTGCGCCCGCAATACCGTCGCCGTTCCCCGCGGCCGGGCGTGAGATCGCGCAACGCACCATACGCGCCGGCATTACGCTCGGCGCAGCGATCGCGGTCGCCGTCAGCTACGGCGCGAACAAGTCCGTTGCCTGGGCGGTGCTGCATGGCATGCTCGGATGGTTCTATGTGGTCTATGCGCTGGTCTTCGGCGACGCGTCTTGCGCGGGTTCACCATGAACGTGATCGACATCAGCTCCGGGCTCGTGGGGCCTCGCTTCACCCTTGAACGGGGGGTCATCATCGACCACTCGCCGCTGCCGCTCTGCTCGAAGCGGGTGCGGTTCGTGGGGCTCGCGGCGTGCCACTACGGGATCCGGTTCCAGGCCGACTACATCGTTCACTACATACACGGTCCGATCCCCGGCACCGATCACGCCGTCGACGTGCCTGGCGAGCTGCTGGGGATCGCCGTGCAGGATGCCGAGGGCGTCCAAGTCGGTCAGTGGGAGGCATCCGACACGATCCGGTGGGTGCTCGAAGATCAGAAAAAACGGTTTCGATGAGCGAGCGGGCATGCGCGTGGTGCCGGGGCCCGATGCCCGAGCGATCTCCGAAGGAACGCCATCCCCGAAAGGATGCGATCACGTGCTCGCAGAGCTGCCGGCAGGCGAGGCGGAGATTTTCCGTCTCGCCTGCAGCGCCGCGACACGTCGGGCGGACGCTCCGGGTGGCGTATGCCGATCCACCGTACCCGGGTTGTGCGCGTCGCTACTACGGTAGCGAAGAGGTCGACCACGTCGAGCTCGTCGCCCGCCTGGTCGAAGGCTTCCCCGATGGCTGGGCCTTGTCCACATCGGCCCGCGCGGCCCTCGACGTCGCCGACATGATCCGCGCGCATGGCATCACGCCGCGCTTGTGCCCATGGTTCAACGGCTCGCGCGGGTCCAGATCCTACGGTCCGCGGAGCTCGTTTGAAGTCGTGTGGGTTGTCGGCGGCCGTCCCGTAGCTCATCCGCCCGGCGAGCGATGCGATGATGCGCTCGTGGCCGTCGGGCGGCAGCGAAGTCACCCCGGGGCGATGCCCGGCATGAAGTCCGCCGCGTTCTGCTCGTGGCTGTTCGGGTTGCTCGGGCTGCGCCAGGGCGACGAGCTCGAGGATCTGTTTCCCGGCACGGGCGCGGTCGCCCGCGCCTGGGGCCTGTTCCAGGGTGGATCCGTCGCGCCTCGAGCCACGACGCGTCGCGTAGGACCTCGCGCGACGTATCGGGTCCCGAGGGCCGGCGATGATCTGAACGTGCCCCATTTGACGTATCAGGACCCGAGGATCGGCGACGGACCCCATCTGCGGCTGTACGATCCTCGGCAAGCAGTGCTGCCCGGAGACGAGTTCGATCCATGATCGGCGCTGCGATCCGTACGGCACGCGAGCAGCATGGGCTCACGCTGCGGGCGCTTGCGGGGCTGGTCGGTGTCTCGCACGTCGCGGTGTGCCATTGGGAGGCAGACCGCAAGATCCCGAGCGATCGGCACCTGGTAACCCTCGCGCAGGTCCTTGGCGCCGGCGACCTGGTAACCCTCGCGCAGGTCCTTGGAGCTGCTCCGACGTGCGATCTGGTAACCGTCGCGCGATCGCTGCGGCCGACTCCTCCGGATCAGTTGGTAACCTCCGCTGGCCGGCGGAGCTCACTTCGCCGGCACATGCTGGTAACCGCGGGCGCGAGCTCGGCCAGGCCGAGCTCGCCGGTTCCGGTTACCGTCGCTGCGCTCTACATCGACGAGCTCGGCCCGTACGTGCGCATGCCCGACGTCGAGGCATGGGGAGAGACCCGGGACGCACGGCGGTACGATGGCCCGTTGCCCGTGGTCGCGCACCCGCCATGTGCCGGATGGAGCCGGCTCCGACGCTTGGCGCATCCCGATCCCGATCGCGACGCACTCGCGCTGCTCGCCGTGGGGCAAGTGCGGGCGTGGGGCGGCGTTCTGGAGCATCCAGCCCATACGAAGTTGTGGGCTGCTGCGGCGCTTCCGTTGCCGGGAGATGGAGCGGACGCCTGGGGCGGATGGTCGCTCGAGGTTCGGCAAGTTGCATGGGGGCACGCCTGCGCGAAGCCGACGTGGTTGTACTTCGTGGGCGTGCGCCCCGAGGATGTGCACGTTCGGGATGGTGGCGTGCCCACGCATCGGATCGCGGGCTACCGCTGGCGTCCGGGTGATCCTGCGCGGCTGAAGACCGCGAGCGCAGCGATCTCGCGCCGTAGTCCGCCAGCGTTCGCGCGCTGGCTCGTGGATCTGGCGTCTTCGGTGTGCACCCGTCGCGCCCCGAGCCACGACGGATCCAGAATCCAGATCGCGGACGTACGGGATGGAATCGAGGCCGATCCGTGACTCTCGCAAGGATCACCGGTGCGATCGCGCTGATACGAAGCGCCGTCATCGTGTTCCGGTGTCCCGGCTGTTACGGCACCGTGCGGTGGGTCTTTGAAAACATCGGCTACGGCACCGACCTCCCGTTTCAGTGTAGCTTCTGCGGGACGTGCGCGGAGCTCGATACCCGATCGCTGGCGGTGCGTAGGATCGAGGTGATCCCGTGACCGGGAAGTGGCGCACGGTCGACGTCTCCGCCGGGTATCTCGTGCCCGACGACAACGGGGCATGCTGCACGATCGCGCTCGAAGACAGCGAAGACGGGGAGCGGTCGCAGTTCAGCGTATGGCTTCCGCCGACGTACGGCCGCGCGGTCGCGCGCGGGTTCAGTCGCAACGTGTACTCCGTCGGGGAGATGTGGTGGGAGAAATACCTCGGCGACGTTGTGACGGGTGAGGTTGCTTTTCGCGTGGACGAGGTTCGCGTCTATGACGCGGCAGGCAGGCTTGTCCAGTGGACGCGCCGGCCATGCAGATGCCCGCCATGCGCGTGTGCATGTATGCCGCTGCCCGAGCCGGCGCTTTGCTCCGACGGGGTCTATCGATGATCCCGCATCCGGTGCTGCCGCCCGCCCAGGGGTCGATCATCGAGGTCGTGCCGATCGCACGCTCGAGGAGGGCGGCAAACGCAGGGCTGCGCCTGCCGGCGCAGCCGCTCAACCGCGACGAGCTCCGCGCGGTGCTGCGGACGTGCTCGCGCCGCTACTCGTGCCCGCTGCGGCTGCGCGCGTTGATCGTCGTGATGTGGCGGACCGGCATCCGTTGCGAGGAGGCTGTTTCGCTGCGCCTGCGCGACCTGGACCGCGACGAGGGGACGATCCGCGTGCAGCGGGGCAAGGGCGGCAAGCCGCGCACGGTGGCGATGGACGAAACCGGATGGACGATGCTGGCCGAGTGGACGGACCGCCGCCGCGAGCTCGGCATCGGGGACGGCTTCGTGTTCTGCACGCTGCACGGCGGCAAGCTGGATAAGTCCTTCGTGCGCCGGTCGGTGCGGCGTGCAGCGAAGCGGGCCGACGTCGGCGTGCGCGTGCATCCGCATGGCCTACGCCACACGTTCACGGCCGAGCTCGTGCGCGAGGGGGTGGGCATCGTACTGCTGCAAAGGATGCTCGGGCACGCGAGCTTGGCCCACACGAGCCGCTACGCCGCGAGCGTGGGCGCCACGGCCGAGCTCGTCGCGGTCGCGAAGGGCAGGCCGGCGCCGTGGTGAACAGGTCAACGCAGACGGCGTGTGTGATCGTCGAGACGCTCCGAATCCCGCCGACGGCTGTGACGCCCCTTGGGGGCTGTAAGGTGTGGTTTCCGGTGAACCTGAAGGGGATGCCTGCGCGCGTGCGCATTCGTAATTTCGTGGTCGGCGACTACCCGGGCCGGCCCAGGTGAACGAAAAGAGGCGCCGGGACCATTCCCGGCGCCCATGACCCTCAACCGGCACACCAGCCAACCAAACCGATGCGCAGGTCTGAGACTAGCAGGAGCGACGAGGAGCGGCTACGGGCCGCGCTGTTCGGCGACAAGTGGCGCGAGTTCATCGACGAGCTCAAGGCCACGGATCTGTATCATCGGCTCCGAAGTGTTCAGGATGAAACGCGCGCCGCACCGGCGATCGAGAGCCTAGAGATCGATTCGGCGCCGGCGCGTCGTCCTTGCCTAGCGTGCATGCAGCGACCGATCGTGTGCCCTTGGGATGGACTATGCAACACGTGCCTGGACCGTGCGCGCGAGGCCGATCGACTCCACTGGAAGCAGGGCAGGGATCGATGAGGGGCCGCGCGAGGCAGCGCAAAAAGGCGGCTCTGCGCGCCGCGTGGTGGTGGTTCACGTGGGTGGAGATTGGCGAAAACGCGCTGCCGCGCCGGTGCAACCGCCTGCACGTACATGCTGCGGCGCACCTGTGGGTCCCCAATGCTCGTGATCCGGCGGCGTTTCTCGACCTGCCGCGACAGGGGACATCAATCGGGCAAGGGCCACGCTACGCCCTGCCGTCTTCACGTCGAAGGCGAAATGGCCGCGCCGAGTGAAGGCCGGGGCTCGGGATGCCAGTGCGCAGAGCCGGCCGCGTTGCCCGGGAGAAACGCGCCGCTGGTCCTGCTCCCTACTGCCCGGCGCGGCCGAGGCTAGCACGCGTCGCAGTCGAGCCCGCAATACGCGATCGCGACGTCGACGCAGAACACAGCCCACGATCCTTGGAAGTAGCAGCAGTAGGACGCGTCCGTAACTCCATCGTCCCACTCGCACACGCACGACTCGATCTCGGGGAGCTCGCAGCCTGGATCGCCGTTCGTGTAGCAGCACGCGCACGGGTCGGGCCCCGTGGTTGTTTCCGCGTCGCTCGAGGAGCTCTTGCCCGTCGATCCGTCGCTCGTCGACGTGGGAGACGGATCGTTGGTGGATCCATCGCCCGAGCTCGAGGCGGCCGAGCTCGTGTCCGTGGAGCCCTCATCCGTCGAGCTGCTCGGCGCGACGGATCCGTCGCTTTCGCCGGCGGTCGACGGCTCGGCGTCGCCGGTAGTGTCGTGGCCAGGGGGCGGCGACGGTTCGCCGTCGAGCACATCCCATCGCGGGCCGGTGGCGGCGGAGAAAGGCTCCGCGGCGTCCGTGGTCTCGTCGGCGGCGCCCTGGGCCTGGGGCGGCCCGAAGCCGCAGGATGCCGCGAGTGCGGCGGTGACGATCGTGGTGTGTGGCTTCACGCGCCCAGTGTGCGCCGCATTCCTGGAGGATCGCCAGCGCCAGGCGCGGAACACTGTACGTGCGTCCATGTCCTGGGGTTGTCGACAAGCCGGGCGATCGCGGCCTGCACGCGCTGGAGCTCGCGCCGGAACCCGAGGGCCGCCGAGCGGGCCATCGCGGGATCGTCGCTGAATGCGTTGTGCTGCGGGCCGACTGTCGCCCAGAGGGTGCGCGTGAGCTCGTCGGCTTGCAGGCGGAGGCTCACGAGCTCGGCGATGAGCTGCGAGATCTCGGTGTTCGGCGGTGGATCGTCGGCATGCATCGATCTACGATAGCCGGATGAAGGGCACAACGTTCCGCGTTTCGCATCCTCATTGGCGCTCGGCCCTGGCCGAAGAGGGGGGCGGTCGCGTGGTCCTCATCGGCTCCGGTGGGCGCCCCCACATGGTTCTGTCGTCGCAGGTACGCGCGGAGCTGCTCGTGGGCAAGCTCGCGGAGTGGCACCGCGCGCAGCCGGGCGGCCGGGCGAGCGATCAGAATGCATGGTCGAAGGGGCAGAGCTTCGGCGACTTCGCACGGATCGAGGCGGTATCCGAGCGGATGTACGGACGCGATGGCGTGCTGTACGAACGGCAGGAGAACGCCGCGAAGGCGGAGCGCGACCAGGCGCAGCTCGAGTCCGACGCCGATCGTCGGGCCCGCACGGCTTCGGCAGCCAAGCGCAAGCAGGACGAGGATGATGCTGCGGCGCTCGAACGGGCCGAGCAGATCCGGCGGCGGCAGCTCGAGGCGGAGGCCAGCTCGAGGCCGCCCGCGGAGTGATCGCGGGGCATCCTTTTTCATGCGACAAAAATCGGAAGGGCCGACCGGGTTGGGGACCCGTCGGCCCTTCCGTCTATGCGCGCGACCGGAGATCGCCGACGCGCTGGATCCTCGCGAAGACTTGCGGGAGGTCCAGCGATGCGGCGGCCACGGCCGCGTCCGCTCCATCCGAGCAATGAAACCGGATCGTGCTGTCTCCGCCGTTCGCTGCGAGCTGCGAGACAGGTACCACGGCCGGAACGTGCTCGACGTCGGTCTGCGCTGCCACCGTCGTGATCAGCCCTGCCCCCGCGACGAACACGGCAGGATCGGTCGCGACGGACGGGTTTTCCGACCGGCGTTGCGCGGGCGCGTCGACGGAGATCCCCGGCCACGCGGCCGAGCTCGCGGGCATGGAGACGCCGAGAGTGCACGAGTACAGACCGGGGCGAAGGATGCGGAACGTGGTGCCCTCATCCGCCGTGGTGAGCACCTCGCACCAGTCGGCGATCGCGATGTTGCCCGTGGTCGTGGCTGCGGCGTTGAACCGCAGCACGCACACGTCCACGGCCCCCGTTGGCGTCGCGTTCAACCCGACGATCGTAAGGTTGTAGTCGTCGGGGTTCAGTAGGCCATACTCGTTCATGGCTGTTGATCACGCGACCGAGTTGAGGTCACCGGTGCGGACGATCGACACCCACGTATCGGCCGCCGTGATGTCGGCGGCGGCCGGAGCCGCGTTGCTGCCGTCCGAGCATTGCAGTCGGAGGATGTTCCCCGTGATCGCACCTTGCGCAAGGCGCTGGCTGATCCGAATCTCCGCCGTAGCCACCGCCGCGCCGGTGGTTGCGGCCGGCAACGTATAGAGGCCGCTTTCACCGAAGACCACCGTGGGCGCTGCGGCGACCGATGGGTTCGCGGTCCGCTGCGCCAAGTTCGCATCCAACGAGATACCAGCCCACACCACCGAGGATGCAGGCACCGCGACATGTAGCTCCACGCGGTAGATGCCGCGCCGGATGATGCGGAGCTGCGTACCCTCGGCCGCGGTGGTGGTGATCGTGATCCAATCGGCCAGGGCCATGTTTCCGAGCGCCGTGAGGGTGCCGTCGAAGCGGAGCACCGTGTCGTCGGTGCTCCCCGTGGGCGTGGCGTTGGTCGCGACGAGGATTGCGGCGTAGTCGTCCAGGTTGATCTCTTGGTTGTACATGCTTCGTTTCCTTCTGCGCCCTCGGGCGCGGTTCGTGGAGACTCAGATCGGCGCTCCTGGTCGCCATCGATACCGGACGCTCAACCACCACGACCACCCTCGTCCGGGCAGCCACACGGTCAGCGTCCACGTGTTGCCGACGCGGATCAGGTAGAGGCGTGGCTCTTGCGGGCCGGCTGGGTTGATCCAGTTACCCGACAAGTCCGAAAGATCGTGGTGCTGGCAGATGCCTTCATCATTCTGCGCCGGCACCATGCCGCCGGGCGTTTTCTCGGGGTAGTCCCAATCCGTCTGCTGCAACGGTAGTTCCAACGCCTCGCCCGTGGCATCGGCCGATGCGGCGTACTCCTGTTTCGCGCAGGGGGGTGAGCTGTCTTTGCCGTGTCGCTCGCCCCAGTGGATCACCGCCTCGAGCTCGATCGCCCCGGCGTGTGTCCACGTGGCAACGCCTTGGAGCTCGCCCGGCGTCGTGGTCCAGTGCTTCTTATTCGGCGCCGCCTTTGCGATCGTGTTCCACAGCGCGGTGAACACTCCGATCAGCTGACCGGCGACCGGAATGGCTGCCGCGGCAACGCCCACGATGGGCGGGATGGCCGGCACCAGGTCTTTGCCCGTGTCGATCGCCACGACTTCGCCCGACCACTTGAAGCCGCGATTGACCCACGGCTCCCACGGCCGGGCCAGATCGCCGATCGTTCCGGCCTTCGGCCCTCCACCGGACCAGTCTTTCCCGCCGGGCTGCTTCGGCTTCGCTCCACCCACGCGAATGGGCTCGCTCGAGGAGCTGGCCGCCGCTGCGAGAACAGCGGCCGCCCCCGCGACGCCCAGGCCGATGAACCACCAGCGCATCACACGAACTCGTCGAGGATCTGCTGGGTGGTGCCGACGACGTCGCCGTAGTCGATCCCACCGATGTTCGCGAGCGTCTGCACCTTGCCGATGAGGCCGCCCGGGCCGAGCAGCGGTTGGCCGTGCCACTTCAAGCGGAAGGGGTTGATGGCCGGCCACACCGATTGGAGCGCGTCGAGCACGATCACCGCGGCCGGGGCCTTGTTCGCGAGCGCCTTCTGGATCGCGGGCGAGAAGAATACGAGGCTGTTCGGGCTGAACCCAAGATCCTTGTTCGCCGGCTCGATGATGCCGTCTAGGAACAGCTTCATGCCGTGGCGCACGAAGGGTTCATCGGCGATCTTCGCGTTCGGGTACTCGGCGGCCGTCCACTCCCACGCCGCCGCCAGTGCATCGGTCTTGGATCCGAATCCGGCCCGCACCGCGAGCTGGTCTCCCGCGCCTGCGAGCACGCGGTACGCCCACGATCCCACCTTCGGCTGGTACAAGCAGATCTGAAACGGACCGTCGCTCTTGGACACCTCGCACTGAAGCTTGGTGACCTTCGGGCCCTTCGGCTTCGGCGGTGTGGTGGGTTTCGGCTTCGGCGGGCGTGGTGGCATCGGACGCGGACCCGTGGGTGCCGCTGCGGACTCCATCGGGAACACCGTGTCGATCCACGAGCGCGCATCGGCGATCGCCTGGTCGAAGCCGGTGGAAAACCCGACGCCGTTCTCCACGGGCTCGCCGACGCTGTCGGCGACGCGCCAGCGGTACGGTGCTCCGATGTTCTGCGCGACGTTGCCCACGAAGATCTGAAATCCTCGGTAGGAAACCATCGTCTCGTCCCCGACGATCGGCCATCCGCCCGGCGGCGCTTCGCCACCGCTCGAGGGGGCTGGTACGGCCGGCATCAGCCGCGTCAGCGCAAACAGTCCCGTCCCGATCCCCACTGCCCATGCGAGTGCGCTCATGTCGTCGCTTCCCTTCCGTCGATCCGTCGTGCCGAGCTCGGCGCGACACGTCGCGGACGGCCGCCCGCGACAGTTCGGTGATACGTGGTCGTGCGGCCGAGCTCGGCCCCCAAGACGCGGGCCAGATCGTTGGGTGCGATCGGCCTGCCCGAGGTCGTCAGCTTCCCGCGGACATCAGCCGGTAAGCATCCGTAGATCAGCCCGGAGCACGTGCACATGGTCGACTGCCCGAGCAGAGCGCCCGCCGCGTTGAACGGCTGGCCGAGCCGCGAGCGGACGCAGCCCCAGATTTCGGAGCCGAGCTCGCCCGCGAGCACGATCCGCGCCTGCGCGCGCTCGCGGTAGGCGTCGTCGTGGGCGTAGTGCACCCCGGCGCCTGGTTGGTAGTCGACGATCATCCTGCGGCCGTCGGGCAGCACATGGCCGACGTCGAGGTAGCAGTGCGAGTACCCGAGCGAACCTGAGATCGCGTCGATCGACGAGCTCACCGGCGATCCGTCGGATGCGACGAGCACCAGCGTCACGGGGGCCGCGGGTTCGCGCGCCGGCTCTGCGGCGAGCTCGGCGGGCGGCTCATGCACGACAGACTGGGCAGCGCTCCACACGAGGCCGCACACGCACCCGAACACGACGGCGACGATCATGCGAGCCCCCGCAGCGTGGCGATCGCCTGATCGAGCATCGCGATCGACCCCACGGGGATCGCCACGTCGAGGAACGCGCGGCCGATGCCCGCCTTGTCGAGCGTGTCGCCGTAGTCGGACCTTCGCTTGGGGTTGTCGATCTCCGCGGGGTGCTCCAGCCGCCCCGGGTTGCCGTAGGCCGCGCGGAGCACCAGCGCGTTGCGGTAGCCCGCGGGGATCATCTTGAGCGTGCCGCGGGTCTGCGCGAGGTGGCCGAGCGTCGAGGCCGGCACGTTGCGCCATGCGATGGCGGGCGCGCACGCGAGCTCGGGAAGCCCGTTCTTGTTCAGAAAGTACGTGGTGAGCGGGGCGAGCTGTCCGTACAGTCCGCCGCTGCCGATCGCGAACACGCCGGGCGCGTTCGGGCACGGCCACCGGCCTTCCTTGATCAGCCGCGTCATGGTGTTCGCGCTCGCGAGTGACTCGCCCGGCGAATCGTTGTGCGCGCCCGTAGACCATCCGCTTTCGCCCTTCGACACCCACACGAGCCAGTTGGTCCAGAACTCGGACAGTCCAGCTTGTTCCGCGATCGCCACGACGATCGCTCGGCCCTTGGAGACGGGCACCGACGGCGCAGCGCTGGCGCTGCCGCTTGCGAGCGCGAGCGCACCAGCAGCCGCAGCCGCTACGCCGCCGATGAGCCAAGGGTTCATGCGTCCGGGCCCTCGGGATCGAACTCGCCGATCGTCGTCACGTAGACCCACTCGGAGATCCGCTCCACGAACGAGTCAAACCAGTCTTGGAGCGCGGCGGGGGCCTGGTCGGGGAACACGTCGGCGCAAAGCGGGTTCGCCTCGCGCATGATCTCGATCGCGATCTCCTCCGCGGTCTGAAAGCCGCGGTAGTCCTTCAGGTAGTCGACGAACCCGTAGACGGAGTTTCCCGGCTTGGCGAGCGTCTCGGCCAACGTGGGCTCAGACTCCGCCCAGATCGTCTTCACGCCGCGGCTCGCGGGCTCGAATTGCTCCCCCTCGAGCACGAGATCGCAGTCCGGCGAGATCCAGAACCCGTTCCCGGTCGCGTCCCATCCGAGCGGCCCCGTGCCCGTGCCGAACACACGGCCGGCCGTAGGCTTGGGGAGCGTGCCGCCAGGCTTCGGGGTTCCGCCGCCGGGCTTCGGCTTGCTGCCGCCGCCAGGCTTCGGCGTCGTGCCGCCGCCGGGCTTCGTGCCGCCGCCAGGCAACTCGCCCGTGCCGAAGCCGCCCACGCCCAGGCCCACGAGTAGAAGCGCCGCCACACCGCCTGCAATGATGGTCCCGGTCTGCATGTCGTCACTTCCTGCTCCGTAGCCAGAGGTAGGCGATGCCAGCTCCGCCGGCGAGCATCGCGATCGTGCTCCACTCGATGCCGATCACCGCGGATGCGGTGCTGCGGATGCTGTCGGCTATCCACCCGAGTGCGCGCAGTCCTGCCGCGCCTGCATCGTCGAGCGTGTCCGGGAGATCGCTGATCGAAGTCACGATGTCGCGGTATCCGGCGGACCATCCGAGTTGGTCCTCGCTCCACGCGCGCAGCTCGCTGGCCTGGTTGCCGATGATGAACGGCGTTGAGAGATCAGCCGCCTTCTGCGGGTCGATGCCCTTTTCGCCGTCGAATATCCCGAAGAACAGCGGGGCGATCACCGTCCACAAGGTGCACTGCACGTCCTGTGGCGGACATCCGTCCGTACTCGCCTTGTAGAGTGCGAGGCGTAGGCTCCACGCGGTGAGGTCGGCTTGTAGCCGCGTGAGCTTCTCGCGAGGTTCGCCGGTGATGCCGTCGATCTCGAAGGCCTCGCCGGTGTTCAGCAAGTGTCGCTGCACGCTGGCTGTCACGCGCTCGAGGTAGGCCACGAGCTCGCGCAGCGCGAGCGGGGTCACCTGCGGCGGGGAGGCGCGCGGGAACATGTCGGTCAGCTCGCGAACGATCTTCCCGACGTCGGCGTAGCTCTCGGGCTGTAGCGTCGGCATCAGGAGATCTCCGCGGTGTTCGGAGCGCAGCCCCACACGCCCAGGCCCGCATCGCTGTAGTCGGTCACGCCCAGCCCGTAGATCAACGGCGGCGGGTGGATCTTGGAGCTGCCATCGCTCCACTCCCCGCCCATCGTCCACGTCTCGCCGTTGCTCGTGAACAGAACGTCGAGGTCATAGCCGGGCAACCAAAGGAGCTCCAAGCTCTGAAACTCCGATTCGACGCCTTCTGAAGACGTCGACGACGGGGCGCCCGGCGAGGATAGACGGACGTTGCGCACCATGGTCATGCCCTGCCGGATGCGGCTCGCGTCGTCGGCGTTCATCGGCAGCAGACGAATGCCACGGCCCTGCGGTCCGGGGATCACCTGGTCTTTCGGAAACGCGTACGTACCGAACCGGACATCGTTGATCGGCACGCACGCGATGTCCTTCGTTACCTTGATGCGGTTTTGCGCGTCGTTGGCTCGAGGAGCGGCCCATGCGTTGGCCTCGTCGACGCTCATTCCCTGCGCGCGTGCGGCGAGAAACAGTGCCGACCGCATCAGGCGCGCGACGATCCCCTGGTTGCCGAGAAACTCGTTTCCGTAGATCACCTGAAAGAAGGTGGCCGGCGTGGGGTAGGTCTTGATGATGTCGTCCACCTTCGCGGGCGTGGGCTCGTCGGGGTCGATCGGTTCGTCGGGCACGATCGGATCGACGCGGATCGGCTCGTCGGGATCGTCGGGTCCATCCGGGGTGAGCGGCTGGACTTGTGGCCCCTTCGGCTTCGTGGGCTTCGGCTTGCCGGGGCCCGTCGGCACCGTCGGCACCGTCGGCACCTTCGGCGGCGGCGCGTCGGGATCGGGTTCCCATCCCGGCGGCGCGTGGATGTTCCGCTTCTTGGGGTCGCGCTTCGGCTCGGCTGCCGATGCGGATGACGATCCGATCAGCGCGAGCAGTAGCAGGCCGCCGACGATCGCCGCGTTGCGCTTGCGGTTGCTCACCCGAACCCGCTTTCTTCCAGGACGGCGGATCCTGTCGCGATCGCGCGGTCCACTGCCTCGTGAAACAGGCCGATCAACCCTTCATAGGTGACCTCGCCAGGCGATGGCGGGTCTTGCACCTCCGGCGCGAAGCCACTACCGGTCAGATTGCCGGCAGGGTCGAAGACCCACGTGGTCCAGCCGCCTTCGGCAGGCTCCGTGCGGAGTGTCCAGCCGCGATAGGCGTGTTCGTGACGCTCGAACGCGCCGCGGCTGCGCATCACGAGCACCGTGGCGCCGACGCCCAGGCCCAGCAGAACGAGCATGCACCGCAGTCGCATCATGCTGCACCTTTCGCCGGGTCCCACACGGTCCCGTTCGGCAGACGCACGACGACGTGCCACACGCCGGGCGACATCTTGCGCACCACGAGCGAGGCTTGATGGTCATGGGCGCGGAGCCAACCGTACTCGGCAGCGGACAGCGACCCGCACGACCCGATCCCGAGCTCGAGGAGTGTCGCGGCGTCAACCAGGTCGATCCGGTCTGACTTGCCGTCGGGCATGTAGCGCACGCTCGTGGACGGTCGGGCGGCGGCCGGGTTCTGGCTGAACCACGCAGCATCGTGCTCGCCGAGGCCGGCGATCACGTTGTGCACGAACACGTTGGACGCGCCGA
>Ga0209341_10000915_pt1 | contig 29961 bp, 25 predicted proteins | sample RifCSP13_2_FD_184020 | JGI IMG/M metagenome (GOLD analysis project Ga0209341, IMG submission 184020) | Soil microbial communities from Rifle, Colorado - Rifle CSP2_sed 13_2 (SPAdes) (version 2) | ecosystem: Environmental > Terrestrial > Deep subsurface > Rock core/Sediment | place: Rifle... | reverse complement strand
TCTTTCTCAGGCTGCGGGGCATCACCCTCGACCGGGCCTCCCTCGCGTACTTCGGGTACGAGGGGAGCCGGGAGAGCGTGTCGCGGCGCTTCGGGCTCGGGCGCTCGTACTGGCGGCCCGGCGTGGCGGCGGGTCCGGGACCCGCGGAGCGGTGGATGGAGAGCCGGTTCGTCACCCCGTACGTCCGCGACTCCCTGATCGAGCACCGGGTGCTCGTCGACACGGTCGAGACCGCAGCGTTGTGGTCGAACGTGGAGCGGGTCCACGCCGCCGTCCGAAGGGCGTTCCACGCGGCGGTCGCGGCGGTGGGCGTCCCCGGGTGGATCGGGTGCCACGTCTCCCACATCTACTCGGAGGGCGCGTCCCTCTACTTCACGTTCATGGCCCGGCAGCGGCGCGGCGAGGAGCTCACGCAGTACGACGCGGTGAAGCGCGCGGTCACGCGCGCGATCTTGGACGGCGGCGGGCAGCTCAGTCACCATCACGGGATCGGCTCCGAGCACGCCCCCTATTTCCGCGAGGCGATCGGCGACGAGAACTGGCGTCTCCTGCGGGAGTTGAAACGCACGTTGGACCCGCGCGGCATCATGAACCCCGGCAAGATCTTCCCGGTGGGCGCGTGATGGACGAGTTCTCCGCGCGGACCCGCACCGCCGACCTGGCGGCGATGGCGGACCGCCCGCTCGACCTCCTCGTCGTCGGGGGCGGGATCGTCGGGTCGTGGGTCGCGTTGGCGGCGGTGCTCCGCGGGTACCGCGTCGGGCTCGTGGAGAAGGGGGACTTCGCAAGCGGCACGAGCGGGAAGACGTCGCGGATGATCCACGGCGGCCTGCGGTATCTGCAGCAGCTGCGGATCGGCGTCGTCCGGCAGGCCGCGCGGGAGCGGAACGTCCTCCTCCGGATCGCGCCGGACCTCGTGACCCCGCTCACGTTCCTCCTCCCCGTCTACGAGGGCCGTGGGCCGACGGGGTGGCAGCTCCGGATCGGCCTCTGGTTGTACGACGGGCTGTCCCGGGAGAACGTCCTGCCGCCACGGCGGTGGTTGGCGCGCGAGGAGGCCTTGGGGCGAGAGCCGAAGCTCTCGGGGACGGGCCTCGTCCGCGGTGTCCTCTACTCGGACGCCTTCACTCGAGACGCCCGGCTCGTCCTTCGTGTCGTGCGATCCGCCGCCAACGCCGGGGCCCTCATCGCGAACTACGCGCGGGTCACGGACCTGATCCGCGAGGGCGGGCGCGTTCGCGGCGCGCGAATCGTGGACGAGGAGACGGGCTCCCATGCTGACGTGCGGGCCTCCCTCGTCGTCAACGCGACGGGCGTGTGGATTGGGGACCTGCAACACGTGGAGCGGCGGATGCGGCTGCGGCCGACGAAGGGGATCCACGTCCTCGTCCCGCGGGACCGGGTCGGAAACGTCGGGGCGGTCGTCCTCCCCACGCCGGACCGGCGGATCATCTTCGTCCTCCCGTGGGGCGACCTCTCCCTGATCGGGACGACGGACACGGCCTACCGCGGGGAGCGGGAGCGCGTCGAGGCGGAGGCGGCGGACGTGCGGTACCTGCTCGACGTCGTGAACGCGGGATTCCCGGAGGCGCACCTCACCGCCAACGACGTCGTGGGCACGTACGCGGGCTTGCGCCCCCTCGTCGACCGGGGCGAGCGGCGGGAGTCCGACATCTCGCGGAAGCACGAGATCGTCGTGGACCCGGACGGGCTCCTCACGGTCGCGGGCGGAAAGCTCACGACGGCGCGCGCGATGGCGGAGGACGTGCTCCGACGGGCGTCCGCGTCCCTCCCTCCCGCATCGAAGGATGTGGACACGCGGACGATTCCCTTGGCGGGGGCGGAGCCCGACTTGCGGGACGTCCGCGCCGCTACCCGACACGCCGCGCGTCAGGAGATGGCCATTCACATCGATGATGTCCTCGTCCGACGGATTGGCCTCTTCCACGAGAGGTCCGACCGTGCGCTCCCTCTGGCGGCGGAGGTCGCGAACGTCCTCGGCGAGGAACTCGGATGGGACTCGGACCGGAGGGCCTCGGAGGTCGCCCGGTATCGCGCGCTCGCGGAGGCGAACGTGCAGTGGCGGGAGGGCGCGCATGGTTGACGTCGTGGCGGTCGCGAACCCGGCAGCCGCGAACGGGAAGGCGCGGCGTCGCGCGGAGCGGTTGCGCCGTTTCTTGGCGGCAAACGGAATCGATGCGCAGCTCCGGTTCACGGAGGGCCCGGGGGACGCGACGCGGATCGCCCGCGAGGTCGTGGCCTCCGGTGCGGACGTGCTCCTTGCGATTGGCGGGGACGGGACGATGAACGAAGTCGTGAACGGGTTCTTTCCCGCGCGCTCCGCCTCGCCGCCAACGACGGCCGTGGCGATCGCCCCCATCGGCACGGGGACGGACTTCGCGAAGACGGTGAAGCAGACCGCGGACCCGCGCGAGGTCCTGGAGCGGATTCGCCGCAACGGCCGACGGACGATCGACGTCGGGCGCGTGGAGTTTCCCGACCTGCAGGGGCGTCCGTCCTCCCGGTACTTCGTGAACATCGCGGAGTTCGGCTCCGGTGGGGCGGTCGTGGAGAAGGTGAACCGCACGACGAAGGTCCTCGGGGGCCGGATGAGCTTCCTCCTCGCAATCCTCTCCGTGATGCCGAAGTACGGGAACAAGCGCGTCGCCTGGCGGTTGGACGACGGGACCGCGGGCGAGGGCGTCGCGAACAACGTGGTCGTCGCGAACGGCCGCTACTTTGGCGGCGGTCTCCTGCCGGCGCCGAAGGCGGAGCTCGACGACGGCCTCTTCGACGTCGTGATCATCGGCGACGTCGACTGGGCGTTCGTGAAGCGGCACCTGAAGGACATGCGGCGGGGGACGCACCTCTCGCTGCCGGAGGTCACTTTCCACCGCGCGCGGGCCGTGGAGACGACGAGCCGTGAGCGCGCCTACCTTGACCTCGACGGGGAGCTCGCGGGCGTCGACCCGACGCGCTTCGAGGTCGTGCCCCGCGCGATCGACCTGCTCGAGTGAGGGAGAATAGCCCCGGGCAGATTCGAACTGCCGCCACAAGGTCTCTCCTCGCGCTGCCTACGCGGCGGATCCAGAGCCTCGTATCCTTGACCGCTAGACCACGGGGCTGCGGCCGGGGCTAGCACCCCTGCTCCTAATAACGGTTTTCTCGCCGCCATCGTTAAGGGCGGGGCGGAAGTTGTGGGGTTGTGCCACGCCGGCCGCCCGTGTTCGATGAACTCTCCCTCCATGTGTCGGACCTCGACGAGTCCCGTGCGTTCTACGTGGATCGCCTCGGGTTCGGTTTGGAATTCGAGGGCGAGGACTTCGTCGTCCTCAAGACGGGAGGGACGAAGCTTCTCCTCCATGCCTCGTCTCAACCTCCCGAGATGGCAGACCTGATTCTCCAGTTCCGAGTCGAGGACGTGGACTCTCTTTACGCGGAGCTCAATAAGAAGGGCGTGATCTTTGCCCGGCCTCCCATCGACGTGAGCCATGAGGGCGATCCGTGGAGCCCCCGGAGGGAAGCACGGGTGCTCGATCCGGATGGATACGACATCGCGCTCTTCAGCCCGAGGCATAGGGCCTGACCGCGGTCCTTCATTGGGAATCGTTATGGTGTGAGTCCGGGTAGGCCTCGAAGCGAACGATGTTCGAACGAGGCCTCTTGAACGGTCGGATCATCCTGATCACGGGGGGCGGCACCGGCCTCGGGCGCTCGATGGCCGTGCGATTTGCAGAGCTCGGGGCGAGTGCCTTCCTCGTGGGGCGTCGGGGGGCCCCGCTCCAGGAGACCGCGGCGATCAAGGCAGCGGGCGGCCAGGCCGCGTTCGAGACGGCCGACGTGCGCGATCTGGCGGCGGTCGAGAAGGCGATCGACGCGTGCACCGCGGAGTTCTTCGGACACCTTGGTGAACAACGCCGCCGGGAACTTCGTCGCGCGGACGGAGAAGCTGTCGCCGAACGGGTGGAACGCGATCGTCGGTATCGTCCTCAACGGCACGTTCTACTGCACGCTCGCCCTCGGGCGGCGGTGGATCGCCGCCAAGCGCGCGGGCACCGTGCTGAACATCGTCGCGACGTACGCGTCGAGCGGCTCCGGGTCCGGGTTCCTCGTCCCGAGCGCGTGCGCGGAGGCGGGCGTCCTCGCGATGACCCGCTCGCTGGCGGTGGAGTGGTCGAAGTACGGCATCCGGCTCAACGCGATCGCGCCGGGCCCGTTCCCGACGGAGGGCGCGTGGTCGCGGATCGTCCCGTCGTAAGAGTGGGAGGAGCGGATCGTCGCGAAGCACCCGATGAAACGGTTCGGGACGCGCGAGGAGCTCGCGAATCTGGCGGTGTACCTCGTGAGCGAGCAGTCCGCGTACGTGAACGGGGAGTGCGTGACGATCGACGGCGGCCAGTGGTTGCGCGAGGCGAGCCCGTTCAACGACCTCCTCGAGCTGCCGGACGAGGCGTGGGACGCGATGGAGGCCGCGCGGAAGGCGCCGCCCTAGAGTTCCTGCCATCGGCCGGTCCAGACCTTGGCGGAGAGGTTCAGGACCCAGACGACGCCTGTGCCGCCCTCGATGACGAAGCCCAGCCGCTTGAACTCGTCAACCGCCTCACGGACCGTCGAACGCCGGGCGGCCTTCGCGGACATCCTCCTCATGATCTCTCTGAGTCTCAGTGGCCCATCTGCGTCCCGAAGGATACCTTCGATCTCTCGAAGGGTCCCCGGCATTCCAATCGGTGTCATCACAGGGATGTGATCACCCAGGTAACCCTAAAGTCATCTATGCTCGTCCTATCCGAGGGCGCCAGGTCAAGGGTACAACACGAGTTTCGCCGACCCTCTGGAGGCTCCTAGGTTGACGTGTAGGACGTGTCCTCGCCCCTATCCGTCGCCCCAAGTTCGCGAAGAGCCTCCAGTTCCTCGGATTCCCGAATGATGCTCCGAATCTCCTCGATGAGAGACGGCTCCACGTCATCCGCGAGCTTCCGGAACACGATGCTCCAAGCGTCGCCCATGTCGATTCCTCTACGCGATGACCGGTCTTCTAGTTTGCGCTTCGATTTGCCGTTTCGCATCTGACAGGTTGGTCTCGGTCCCACAATTGGGGCAGCGGAAGACGCCATCGGGAGGGTAAGGGACCAAGCCTGCCTGCAAGGGTTGTTTCGTTCCCAAATTCGCTTGGACGCGGGACTCCTTCCCGCACTTCTGACACCTGTGTTCGATGACGGCAATCTCAGCCCGCCCGTCGCGCTGGGGCGGGGGGACCTGCTGAACGAGGAAGCGCACGATCTGGGACGCGGGCGTCTCGAAGAGCTTGTACACGCTGCTTTCGAAGGTCATCTGAAGGAGAGCATAATAACGACCAACCGCGTCCGCCAGCTCCGGAATCCCGCTGTAGTCCAGGATCTGCAGCCCCATCGACTTCAGGTCATCGACCCGGATCGAGCGCCCGTGGGTTTTCCACTTCGAATGGTTGCACAGCTGGGCGGCGATCTCCGCCGCCCGGACGCCGCGCTCCTCCTCTTTGACTGGCTCGCCGCTCTTTGAATGAACGACCCACCGCCGGAACTTGTACTTGACGAGCCAGTCTGTTACGAGCGTCTGCGAAAAATCTCGCATGTTCCGAGCATTCTCGAGTTCTCCCGGAGAGATTCCCTGGAGAATCGGGATGTAGGCCTTGTTGAGAACCCCTGATTCCTCGACCTCCCGTTTGATTCGCTCGAATCCCTCCAGAAGTGCCTCTACGGAGAATACCTTGCCTTGCCATGTCATTTGGGCGTCAATGGGTCCCATTGCTGACGAAGGCCCCATGAGGATTTCGTCCCCGGCAAGGGCCACCATCGTCCCCGCGCTCTTAGCCCAGCCTGGTATGATCACCCCGATGTCGTCGTACTTCGTCCGCAGTATCCGGACAATCTGCTCGGCGACTTCGCCCGAGCCTCCCGGGGTCTCGAGCACGAGGTCGAGGGCCTTGCCGCCCAAGTTCGCGAGCTGGTCGGTGAAGGGGAGGATGTCGCCGTAATTCATGTGCACCAGCGCACTGCCTTTGTTCAGGTCGGCGGCGTAGACGATGACGTCTCGACCTTCACGGGCTGCCGAAATCCGCTTGAGCTGGCGTTTCCGTTCGGCCGTGAGGTCGGCGAAGCTCATCTGTCTGTCCAAGTATTCCCCGTAGACCCCCAAAGGCATCGCCTCCGGCAGCCTACACGTGGAACTGCGAACATCAGATTGGCGGTGGGGGGAGCGAACCTACTCCCGAGCCTCGCGGAGGACGAGTCATAGCGCAAGGCGCTCGACGCGCCCGTTCGCCTCCGCCCATCGGAGCAGCCTCAGGAACGCCTGCGTCTCCGCGCCCGTGAGCGCGATCGTGTCGCCGCCATGGTATGCGGTCCCGGTCTCCCAGTCCTTCACGACCCGCAGGACGCGGTACCGCGGCTTCTCCTTCACCGCCATGAAGTCCGCCATCTTGGCGGCGGCCCACGAGTCCTTGAACGTCCCCTGGAACACCGCCAGCCGCTGGTGCGCGATCACCGCAGTCTCCGTGCACACGTCGTTCAGGAAGGACCGGTTGTGGCTCACCACGAGGAGCATCCCCGGATACTCGCGCAGCGCGGCGGCGACGATCTCCTGGGACTCGATGTCGAGGTGGTTCGTCGGCTCGTCGAGGACGAGGAGGTCGTACTCCTGCGCGATGAACTTCGCGAGGGCGAGGCGCGCGCGCTCCCCGCCGCTCAACGTCCCGACCGTCGAGTGGACGGTGTCCCCCTTGAACCAGAACCGGCCGAGGAGGCCGCGGGCCCACGACTCGGGCGGCGGCGGGTGGCGGATCGACCGGACCTCCTCGAGGAGCGTGCGGGAGAAGTCGAGCTCCTCCGCCTCCTGCGCGAAGTAGCCGACGCTCAGGCTCCGCCCGCGGTACACGGATCCCGCGTCCGGCTCCTGGCGTCCGATCACGACCTCGAGGAACGTCGTCTTCCCGCAGCCGTTCGGGCCGACGAGGCCGACGCGGTCCCCCTTCCCGAGCTCGAGGTCCGCGTCCGCGAACAGGAGGCGACCGCCATGGGACTTTGCGACGCCGGTCACGCGGACGACGCCCTGCCCGCCCCGCCCCGCCTGGAACACGAGCCGGAACGCCTTCGCGGCGCTCGGGCCCTCCTCCGGGGCGTCATGCTGCATCTTCTCGACGCGGAGCTTCCGGGAGAGGACCTGCTCGTACACCTTCCGGCCCTTGAACTCCTCGATGATCGCGAGCTGGCGCTTCACCTCGTCGTAGTGGCGCTTCCGCTGCGCCTCCCGCGCGCGCCGGATCGCCTCCCGCTGGACGCGGTAGTCCGAGTAGTTCCCCTCGTACGCGTGGATCCGGTACCGGTCGACCTCGAGGACGCGGTGCGCGATCGCGTCGAGGAGGAACTTGTCGTGGGACGCGAGGAGGACGGCGGCGTCGATCCCGAGAAGGTACTCCTCGATCCATTCGATCGTGTCGATGTCCATGTGGTTCGTCGGCTCGTCAAGAAGGAGGATGTCCTTCTCCGTCGCGTGCGCGAGGGCGCGGGCGGTGAGGACTTTGGACTTCTCACCGCCGGAGAGGGAGTCGAACGTCTGGTCGAGGAGCTCCTCGCCGACGCCGAGGTCGTTCAGGATCGGGTCGTTGATGATGTCGCTGCGACTTTTGGCGGCGCCGTGGGCGGCGTGAAGGGCCTCGTACCGCTGCATTTTGGCGGCGCCGTCCGGGGCGTCCCACGCGTCCGGGCGGGCCATCCACGCCTCGAGGTCCGTGAGCTCGGCGGCGATTCGTTCCGCTTCGGGGCTCGGGGCGGCGAGAACATCGCGGACGGGCGTGTCCGGCGGGACGTTCGGGACCTGCGGGAGGTAGCCGTATCGGATGCCGGGCTTGACGACGAGGTCGCCGAGGTCGAGGGGCGTCTCGCCGGCGATGAGCTTGAAGAGCGTGGACTTGCCCGCGCCGTTCGGGCCGACGAGGGCGACCTTGTCGCCCGCGTGGATCCGGAAGTCCGCGTGCTCGAGGACGAGCGTCGGGCCGAAGGACTTCCGGAGGTCGCGGCCCGCGAGGATCGGTTCCATGCGCTCTGGTTCTATTTCCCCGCACCTGATTAGCTTTCGCCCCCGTCCAGAGAGGGGGCCCGCGGGCGGAGTCTGACGCCACGCATCCTGTTCTTACCGTGGCCATCCACTTACTGGCCGGAGGTCTAAGTGTCAGAAGCAGTCTGGGATTATGCCACTTGGAAACTCAAGTTGGAGGTCCTAACGCACTACGGAGCATCCCCCCGATACGACAGGTGCGGATTCGAGGATGCCCGGGCGCTTACAATCGATCACGTCGAAGGGTTGCCGTCTCGCGGCCTGTGGGTGCGGACTGCCTGAGTCCGAATGAGAAGCCCGCGGGCCGTGCGATCGTCAGTACATCCTCATCGGCGCCGGCGGCCCAGCTCCCGTTCCATCGCCGCGATGTTCGCCTCCGCGCGCCCCTGTTCCTCCCGGAGGAGGCGCATCGAGGCCTCCGCGATCTCCTTCAAGGCGTCCGCGGCCCGGCGGTTCATCGCCTCGTGGGCCTCCGCGATCGCGCCCGCGTCCCCGGACTCCGTCGCGCGACGGTATGCCGCCGCGGCGGTCTCGAGCTGGCGGCGCATCGTGTGGACGTGCACGCCCCCGTGCCGGGCGGCATCCTCGTACTGAGTCAGGATCGCGAGGACACCGTTCACGAGGGACAGCGGGTCGTTCGGTTCGTCCATGGGATTCCCATGCGGATGGTTCCGGGGACACGATAAAGGTGCCGCGTGGATGTACGCCCTTCTCCCGCGAGGCGGGAAGGCGCAGCCTGCAGGGAATCGCTGCGGCCCGGGCGAGCGCGGAAGTGAGGTCAGATCGCGTCGTCGTCCGACTTCTTCTCCGCGTCCGACGCCTCGTCCTTCTTCGGCTCCGGCGGCGCGGTGATGACCTTCTTCTGGACGACCGGGCCCATCGCGGGCGTCTTCGCGGCCTTCGGGGGCACGGGCTGCGTCGGCCGCTCCACGGCATCGCCCTCCGCGGCGTCGACGGGGGTCGCGGGCCTCGTCCGGGCCGGCGGCCGCCCTCCCGCGGGCGCGCGCCGCGCGTCCGTCTTCAGGAGGGTCCCGCACTTGTGGCACACCGTGGCGGTGACGGAGTTGAGCGTCTGGCAGACGGGACAGGGCTTGCTCCCCATCCGGCGCATCTCCTCTTCCTCGCGGAGCCAGTCCTCGAACGTGACGAACGTGGGCTGCATCCGCCACCAGTCCGCGAACTCCCGGTCCGTGAGGGACCGTCCGATCTCCCGGGACGCGTCCTCGCGGAACTTCTGGCGGACCTGCTCGTACTGCGCCTTCATCTGCGCCTCGTAATCCGCCATCTCGACCTCGCCCGTGGCGAACTCGACGCCGCACTCCGGGCATTCCTTCACGGCCATGGGGATCCACGTCTGGCAGTTCGAGCACTTCGCCATCCCCTTCTCGAACTCGACGCCGCACTTCGGGCACTTCGGGGAGTCCCCGGGGATGTACGAGCCGCACTCGCCGCACTCCACGAGCTTCCCGACCCCGACGTACTTCATGTACGCGGTCCCGCCGCCGATCGCCGCGGCGGCGCCGACGACGATGATCAGCCACAGCCAGATCGGGAGGCCGAGGATCGGCGTGTTCAGGAGGGAGACGGAGTGCTTCACCGTGATCGCCCGCGTGTCCGCCTGGATTGGCCCGGACGTCGCCGTGACGACGATCGAGTAGGACCCGTCCGCGGTCGTGTCCGCGATCGGGATCGCCCCCATGAAGAACCCGAGGGACTGCGTCGTCGTGAGGTTCGTCACGAGGACGGAGGTCCCGGACCGCAGCTCGATCCGGAGGGGGACGCCGACGAGGCCGGTCGCGTTCTCGTCGCGCACGTATCCGGTGACGCTGAGCGTCGTGCCCGCGTCGACGGCCTGGCCCGGGGACGGGGCGAGGATCGCGACGAAGCCGTTCGGGGGCGGGAGGACGTTCAACGTGACGTTCGCGAAGTTGTTGCCCTCCTGCGCGACGCCGCCCTCGTTGATCCCGTTGTCCGGGTCCGCGATCAGCATGAGGGTGTGGGGCCCGAGCGTGCCGATCCCGGACACGGTGAGGGTCTGCGTCACCGTCGCCGCGACCGCCACCGTCAGACCGTTCACCCGCGCGACCTCGGTGCCGCGGTTCCCGTCGAGGTAGGCGGCGATGGACACGCCCGTCGCGGTCGTCTGTCCCTGGTTGTGGATCAGCGCGTCGATCGTGAAGGACTGGCCCTGGACGGCGCTCACCGTGCCGGGGTAGTCCGTCTGGAAGAGCGCGAGGTCGGGCCCCGTCCGCACGGTCAGGTCGGGGAAGGGCACGGTCAGGTCCACGGTGTTGTCGGCCGTCGCGATCGCCGGATAGCCGGGGAAGTTCGCGCCCGTGGTGACCGTCCGGCCGGAGAACGTCACGACCTCCTGGTAGTTCCCGAAGGACTCCGCGTTCGGGAGGCTCGCGGTCGTGATCTGGTCCGTGTACAGCGGGATCACCGCCAGCCCGTTCGCGTCCGTGCGGTTCCACGCGGTCGCGCCGACGGCCGTGCGGCCGAGGTACGCGAGGGTCCGCGCGGACGGCGTCGTCGACATCCCGTTGTCCGGGTACTGGGCCGTCGTCGCGCTCGGGCTCAGCGTGGAGGCGACCAACGCCCCGCTCACCGGGAAGGCGGTGGAGTCGACGGCGGTGACGCGGAGCCACCGATGGAGGTACACGCTCCCGCCCGCCGCGGGCACGAACGCGGGCTGCCAGTCCGTCTTCACGACGGGGTCCTGGGTCCGGTCGATCGTGACGCCGTACAGGTAGGCGTTCGACGTCCCGTCGACCTGCAGCTCGTTGTGGAGGCCCCGGATGTAGGAGAAGTCGACGCCGAGGTGGGAGTCGTACGCGTACAGGTTCGTCCCCGTCCGCAGGGTGAGGTCCGCGCTGATGATCCCGGTCGCATTCGGGTCGCTCGCGGCGCTCGTGTTCTCGTAGATCCGCTCGATTCGGGAATTGTACAGGCTCGCGGTCGTCGACGCCCAGTTGATCACCGGGCCGTCGTCGTGGTCGTCCTGGTACAGGCCGAGGCCCGCGATCTCCGCGGACGTGAAGCCCGTGATCGTGGAGTCCGTGAGGTCGAGCGTCGCCCCCGTCGCGTTGAACCACCCGGGGAACTTCAGGGACGCGCCGTTCACCATCGTGAACTGGCTCCCCGCGCCCGTCACCGTGAGGACGAGCCGCAGGTACGGGTCGATCGCGTCCGTCTCCACCGTGACGACGGAGTTGTCGAGGATCAGCTCCCCGCCCGCGTTGATTGTCAGGGAGTACCCGGCATGCGCCGCGTCCTTCGCGAACCGGAGGCCCCCGTCCTTCAGGGTGAGGCTCCCGCCCGCGTTGATCGTGACGGACCCGTCGACCGTGTACAGGATCCCGGTGCACGTCTGCGCGGTCGAGACGGTCCAGTCCCCCGTGATCACCCCGCCGACCTGGTCGCACGGCCCCGCGCGCGCGGGGAGGGGGACCGCGACGAGCGTCGCCACCAGGATCGTCCAGGCGGCGACGAGGATGCCAATCAGGTTCCACGTCCGAACATGCGATCCGGCTCGGTCAGTCATCCTTGGACCTCCATGGTTCCGTTTGAGGGACTTCGTCCCCGATGTGACGAGGGGTTGGCTCGTGCCGCGCGGCATCCCGGCCTTTTTCATAAATAGGTACTCTCACGGTTATCGAGGACGATACGAACCCCGTCTCCGGGGCGGGAAAACCTCGCGACCGTATGGAGGGAAGGAGACCTGTCGCCGCTTGGCGGCGACGGACGAGCCTGGCGGTGGACGGACACGGGAATCCCCGTCGAGGACCGCGATCGCGTTCCGTTGCTTGGGCCTAGTAGACGACCATCCCGATGAACGGGATGACCTGCGCGTACCACGTCGTCCGCGTCGCCGGGTCCGCGTCGTTCAGGTGCGTGTACGGGTTGTACGCCGGCCCCCACCGCGCGATGATCTGCGAGTACGTCATGTTCGCCGGCCCCGCCATCCCGGAGATCAGGATATTGATGAACAGCGTCTCCTGGCGGAAGTTCCCGGGCCAGTCGTTCCGGAAGGCGGATTTCGCCGCCACGAGGACCTCCACAGGCGCCCCGCCCGTCTCCTGGTCGAGCGGGTTGATGTCGAAGACCTGCGCGTATTGGAAATCGTTCGGATTCGTGGCGATCCCCGGATAGGCCGCGATTCCACCCGCGTTCGCGGGCCGGAGGGGGTCGACGGGCTTCACGATGTACAACGGGCTGACGGACGCGCGCGCGCTGCTCGTGAACACGGCGGACGTCCATCCGTCGATGAAGATCGTCGTGTTCCCGTGGTTCTCCATCTTGAAATGGAACAGCGGTCCGCCGTCCCCGTTCAGCTGGCCCGCCGTGATCCGGTACGGCTGGAACCTGAGGATCGTGCCGTACGGCTGGTTCAGGTTCGTCACCCACGCCAGCCCGGTCCGGATCTGGACGAACCCGATGTACTGCCACAGCTCGCTCGGGATCCGCTGCGTCGTCCCCCCGCCCGAGGGCGGCACGACGGTGAGGACGAACCGCGTCGTCGTCTGATGCCCCTGGAAGTCCGTCGCGTTCAGGAGGATGATCGAGCCGGCCCATCCCATGCTCGGGTTCGGCGGGCTCGTGCACGGGCTCGCGCCGAGGGCGAAGACCTGGTCGCCGGGCACGCGGTCCGGGAAGACGCCGTCGTCCCGCATCGGGAGGGGAAGCTCGCACGCCGTGTTCGACCCGTACCACGCCGTGATTGTCGCGAACACGGATTGTGCGTCGAGGTCCCCGTCCGGGTCCCCGACGTTCGCGAAGAAGAAGAAGCCGCGGCTCGCCTCGACGGGATCGATCGCGGCGGTCGCCCAGCTCCCGTCCGCCCACTTGTCGACGAACACGGGCGGCCGCGTCCCCGGGGGCGCGCTCAGGTCCCCGAACCAGACGATCACGCTCTTCGGGTTGTCGACGATCGAGACCGTGATCCGGTCCGACGACCGGAGGAGGAAGTTCCGGTACGCCCACCGCTCGCCGATGTCCCAGACGGTGTCCGACCCGTCGAGGAGCCCGTTCGGGTTCGCGAGGAAGCCGTTGTACAGGCGGATCGGCACGATGTCGGTCTGCGGCGGGTTGTTCCCCCGCTGCGACGTCACGTAGATCGTCGTCCGGAACGACGGGAGGGAATCGCCGCCCTGGTGGGACAGCGTCACGTTCACGCCGACCTCGACGCCGAGCTGGTTGTACATCGGCTCCATCCGGGACAGCACGTCCAGGCGGGTCCGTGCCGAGGGCGTCGGGACCGTCGAGACCCAGATGATGATCGTCGAGAACAGGACGACCGTCATCGCAAGGATCAGGATCGTTCCGAGGATCTCCGAGACCCCGGCGCTATCCGGGCGTCGCATCGACTTCATCGCTGCGCCTCTCGAGGTGGGAAGACGGCCGCCCAGCCGGCTCCTCGGTATATAATGGGTTCTGCGCGGCTACCATCGGTGATAGCGCGCGCCCCGAGGATTCGTCGCGCGCGGCGGTAGTTTCACTTCCGGACTTTCACCGCGCGACCATTAAATATCGCAACGCGGGATGGCGCGGCCCGAACCGATCTCGAAGGTTCTCAGGGGAGTCCATGCGCAGCCTAGCCTCCCGGATGCGGCGGCACGAGGACGGCGTCGCCTCGACCGTCGGGACCCTGATGGCTCTCCTCGTGTTCCTCACGTTCCTCTCCCTGATCACGAACCAATATGTCCCCGTCTACATGAAGGACGCAGAGTCCTCGCACACGAACAGCGCCCTGGGCCAGTTCAGCGCGATGAAGGGCGCGATCGACCTGCAGGCCCTCGCCGCGCAGTCCGCCGGGAGCGAGTACGTCCCGGTGACCGCGGCGACCGCCGTGACCCTGGGCCTCGACGGCGTCCCGATCTTCGCGGTGCCGACGGTCGGCCGGCTCCGGTCCGACCCGGACGCGGGCCCCTTCACGGTCGTCTTCGACTACTTCATCCGCTCGCCCTCCGGCGGCGACTTCCAGACGCGCGTCCGCGAGCAGTCGAACGGATCGATCGTCCTCAGCGTGTTCAACCGGTACTACGTCCCGCAGACGGTCGTGTACGAGAACGGCGCGGTGATCCGGTCCCAGCAGGACGGGCAGGTCGTCCGGGCGCCGCCCACGTTCCTCGTATCGAAGGTCAACGGGACGCTGCAGCTCCACTTCGACCTCGTCTCCCTCTACGGCCGCGGGGAGATCACCGGGACGGGCACGGAGGTCGTGAACACCCGCCTCTTCGCGACGGACCACCAGACGTACGACCGCTTCCCGGGCAACGCGGTGATCTGGATCAACCACACGTCCGCCTACGGGCTCGCGTGGTACCAGTTCCTGAACACGACCCTCGGGTCCTCGTTGAACCTCCCCGGCACGTACACGTCGACGCCCCTCGACCAGAGCTTCACCGCGCGGGTCGGCGGCGAGGTCGCCTATCGGATCACGGTCAGCTATCTCCCGACGACGAAGCAGTACATCACGCGGCTCGAGATCCACAACACCGCCCTCCTGCCGTTCGAGTCGTTCCGCGTGCGGCACGCCCAGGTGCAGGTCGGGATCGGAGAGGCCCCCGAGGACGTCCTCAAGTAGGGCGCTTCGGGACCGTCGGAACCGTTATGGCGGGCCCCGCCATCGGCGCCGCGGTCCCATGTTCGCGAAGGATTTGCTCCGTGGGCGCGTCGTGTTCATCACGGGCGGCGGCACCGGCCTCGGTCGTTCGATCGCGATGCGATACGCGGAGCTCGGGGCGAGCGTCTTCCTCGTGGGTCGACGCGAGGAGCCGCTGCGCGACACGGCGAACGAAATCCGCCGCCAGAACGGGCACGCCTCATACGCGACGGCGGACGTGCGGGACTTCGACGCGGTCGAGACGGCAATCGACTCCGCCGCCAAGGAGTTCGGCCTTCCCGACACGCTCGTGAACAACGCCGCCGGGAACTTCGTCGCGCGGACGGAGACGCTCTCCCTCAACGGGTGGAAGGCGGTCGTGGACATCGTCCTCACGGGGACGTTCCACTGCACCCTCGCGCTCGGCCGGCGGTGGATCGCCGCCAGACGGCCGGGGACGGTCCTCAACATCGTCGCGACGTACGCCGCCAGCGGCGCCGGCTCCGGCTTCGTCGTCCCCTCCGCGTGCGGGAAGGCCGGCGTCCTCGCGATGACCCGCTCGTTGGCGGTGGAGTGGGCCCGCCACCGGATTCGGTTCAACGCGATCGCCCCCGGCCCGTTCCCCACGGAGGGGGCGTGGTCCCGCATCGTCCCGTCGAAGGACTGGGAGGAGCAGATCCTCGCGAAGCACCCGATGCAGCGGTTCGGGAGGCACGAGGAGCTCGCGGACCTGGCGGTGTACCTGATCAGCCCGCAGTCCGAGTACGTGAACGGGGAGTGCGTCGTGATCGACGGGGGCCAGTGGCTCCGCGGCGCCGGGCAGTTCAACGACCTCGCGGACCTGCCGGGCGAGGCGTGGGACGCGATGGAGGCCGCGCGGAAGGCGAAGGGTCGCTGAGCGCGGATTTGTAACCGCCAAACCGTAAATACGGGGCCTCCGGTCGCGCGCGCATGAAGGTTGGCATCCTTGGCGGTGGAGAGGTCGGACGCTCGCTCGGCCGCGGCTTCGCGGCGCACGGCCACGACGTGATGATCAGCTCGCGGGACCCGGACAAGCCCGAGCTGAAGGAATGGCGGCGCGAGGCCGGGGCGCGCGGCGCCGTCGGCACGTACGCACAGGCGGCGAAGCACGGCGAGGTCCTCGTCCTCTGCCCGATGGGCGCGGCGGCGGAGGCGACGATCGACGCGGCGGGCCCGCGAAACTTCGACGGGAAGGTCGTGATCGACGTCACGAACCCGCTCGACTTCTCCGGCGGCGCCCCGGGCCTCTTCGTCGGGACGACGGACTCCCTCGGGGAACGGATCCAGCGGACGCTGCCGAAGGCGAAGGTCGTGAAGTGCTTCAACATCGTGAACCATCGCACGATGATCGACCCGAAGAACGTCGGCGGCCTCCCCGACATGCTGATCTGCGGGGAAGACGAGGGCGCGAAGCGCGTCGTCGCGGGGATCCTGAAGGAGTTCGGCTGGGGCGACCCAATCGACGTCGGCGGGATCGACGGCGCGCGGTGGCTCGAGGCGTACGTCCCCCTGTGGGTGCGGATCGCGCAGACCCTCGGCACGTGGAACGTCGCGGTCAGGGTGTTGCGCGCGTGATCAGGCGGCCGCCTCGCGGACCCGGCCGAGCACGAACGCCTTGTCGAGCACCGCCAGGAAGGGCGCCGCGCGCGGGCCCCGCTCCTCCCCGAGGAAGACGAGGTACAGCGCGCGGAAGAATTCCGGCGTCTTCACGGGCAGCGTCCCCGCGCTCGTCAGCTCGACCATGCTCCGCTTGATCGCCTCCTCCCGCCAGTCGATGCCGGCAGCGCGGTCCGCCCACATCCGCAGCGCGGTGCGGTCCGTCTCCGACAGCGCGACGCGGACCTCGTCCGTGAGCCGCTCGAGGAGCACGACCTTGTTCTCCGGCGCGTACCGCTCGACCCACGCCCACGCCTGGGAGAGCCGTCGGTCCACACGGGTGCGGTCCTCCCCGTCGATTTCCCGGGCGAGGACGCCCGTCTCCTGGAGCCGGCGGAGGACCCACTCCAGCTTTCCCTCCTTCGGCGCGATTTGCGCGAGATACGCCGCGTGGCGGTACGGGAGCAGGAAGCGCGGGTTCGCGGGCGGGCGGTCCATCGCCGCCAGGTCGTACGTGCGGGCGTGGAGCTGCTCCTCCTCCGTCGTTCCGCCGCCAAAGTGCGCGCGCTCCCCCGCGTCGAACCCGTCGTGGTACGCGTCCGCTCTCGTGAGGTCGAGCACAATCCGCCGCGACGGCGGCACGGAGAGGTACGTGTACCGGAGGACTTCCGGGTCGCCAACCGCGGCCCACGTCGCGGGCCCGAACCCGATCGCGTCGCTGCTCCCCATGTCCCCCTGGTCCACGCCCTTCTCCCCGTAGCCGACCCACTCGTACGGAATCCCGAACGGCGGCGCGAACCGCATCACGTTCTGGGCGATGTCCTTGCACGAGTCCCGCGAGCCGCCGGGGGCCGCGTGGTCCTTGCCGAACGGCTCCACGTCCACGTGCAGGACCTTCCAGATCGCGGGCCACTCGAGCCGCCAGTTCAGCTTCCCGAGCTCGAGCTTCGACGCCCCACGGTCCCCGCAGTCGCACTCGTACTCCACGGATTCGATCCCGTGAATCCGGAGCGCGCGGGCGTTCCCCACGCGGTGGCACGCGGTGCAGTACGGCTCGAACGGGATCCAGCCCTCCGGGTACGGCTTCCGCGCGCGGTACTTGTTCACGACCGCCCGGACCTCCTCCGGCCGCGAGGTCACGTCCGCAATCAGGCGGCGCATCTCCTCCTGGCGGTAGAGCTCCGTCGTGCTCGTCACCCTCACGTCCGGCGCGTACGCCGGCATGTACGACGAGAACTCCGCCCAGTAGTGGTCGACCCAGGTCCCGTGGCACCCGTGCGGGTCCGGCACGTCGATCAACCGCTGGCCGACGTATTGTCGCCCGGTGTCGCCCGGGAACTGCGACAGCTGCCACGCCTTCCCCTTCCACTGGTCCTGCGTGTATTGCACGAGGCCCTGCGTGACCCGCCTCCCCTCCTGGCGGAGCGCGCGGGCGAGGCAGTGGCTCAGCACGATCTCCCCGCGGAGCCGGCCGACGTGCTGAAGGCCGCTCACGCTGAGGCCCCCGTTGATCACGAGTTCGTGCTTCGGCTCGACAAAGGCCCGGACCTCGCCGAGGAGCTCGTCGAACCAGTGGACCATGGTCTTACGTGATCGCGCGCGCCCGCACGAGCGCCCGGAGGGGGACCCCGAGGAGCTCGTTCTTCTCCGTCTTGTTCACGAGGACGACCGCGAGGACCGCCTGTCCGTCCGCCTCCTGGATGTCATTGATCGCCCCGGCGATCGTGTCCCCGGAGGAGATCACGTCGTCGACGATCACGACCTTCTTCCCCTCGACGGCCGCGTAGTTCGAGGACCATGCGCCGCCCTCGTGGCGGGTCTCGCTCGGCCGGTAGATCGCGAGCTCCTTCCCCATGTCCTCGCTGATCAGGGTCGCGTACGGGATCCCGTTGATCGACACGCCGGCGATCGTGTCCGGCTCCACGCCGGACTTCTCCGTCTCCTCGAGGATGATGTCCGTCATCGCCGCGGCGATGAACCCGATCCGGTTCCCGAACACCCCGACGGACCGCCAGCCGATTTTCACGTCCTTCGGCGGCTCGCCCCCTTTCACGCCCCGCGTGAGGAGCCACGTGACGGTCTCCGGCGAGAGGTGGAGCTCGTCCCCGATCTCCTTCTCGCTGAGCCCCTTCTCCCTGTATCCCCGGGCCTTCTTCACGAGGGCGTCGATGCTCTTCATGGTCCAACCCGGGGCGCCATCCCGGGGACGATATATAAGGTGTCCCGCGGGCAGACCGCGGCCATATGTAGGGAACGTTGAAGTGTGACGGTTTCCGTCATCGGCTCGTGCGGACGCGCGATACGCTTGCGTTGGCGGCGGTGCTCCTCGTCGGAGCCGTGGCGGTCGTCCTCCTCTCCTCGCAGGGCAGCGGCGGCATGATGGGCGGGATGGGGGGCATGATGGGCGGCATGGCCCTTGCCGGCGTCCTGTTCTTCGTCGCACTTGCGTTCCTCGTCCTCGCGCTCCTCGCGCGACCCGCGGTGCCACCGATGCCACCGCCGATGCCGCCCCCGCTCCCGCAGGCGAGCGGTCCCGCGCCACCGCCAACCCCGCGGACGGAGTCCCCTTCGGCGGTGGAAGCCGCCATTGTGAAGCTCCTCGACGAGGACGAGCGCCTCCTCTACACCCGGCTCCGGGACCTGGGCGGGACGGCGCTGCAGAAGGACGTCGTCGCGTGGGGCACGTTTTCTGCCGCCAAGGTCACGCGCCTCCTCGACCGGCTGGAGGCGAAGGGCCTCGTCGTCCGCGAGCGGCACGGGATGACGAACCGGATCCGGCTTGCGTACCGATGATTTCGGGATTCTGAAATGCCTTTCAGTGGTTTTCGCGAAAGCCTCATACGGTCTTTCTGCGGAAGGAGTCGTGGGACGTTCGGTCCCGAGGTGAACGGATGAAGACGGCGATCGTGGCAGGACTGGCGGTGGTCGCGCTCCTCGGCGTGGGCGTCGTCGCGGCGAGCGTCGCGATGGCCCCCGGCGGCATGGGCGGCGGGATGATGGGCGGCGGGACGGGCGGTATGATGGGCGGGGACATGCAGGGCATGCACGACCAAATGCAGGGCATGGACCACGACGGCATGCACGATCAGTGTTCGTGCTGCCAGGGTGACGAAGAACCCGGCGTCTGAGGCTTGGAAGGGCGCGCAGCTCTCGCGCCGGTCGTTGGACCCTCGACCCCGTTTAGTCCTCTTTCCCCATCCTTGAGCGGACGAAAGGGTTGAGGTCGCCGATCACCATCGCCTTGAGGATGCACCAGTGGACGAAGGTGGTTACGTCCCTGCCGAAGTCCGCCGACTTGTACCGGACCAGCTGGAGGAGGCTCCGCGATCTTGTGATTAGATTCCGGTCTGCAGAGCGCCGAGCACTCCCTCGGCCCTCATTAGGTTCCCGCCCATGCCCAACGCAGCAAAGGCCTCGACTGCGGCGCAAACATGCCATCTCGCCTTTTCCGTGTCTCCCTTTTTCATCCACATGAGTCCAAACTCGAGATGGGCCCGCGCCATTTCCGGCCTGGAGCCGGCTGCGGCTAGGGTGCTCAGGCTCGCTTCGAAGTTTGCGACGGCATCGTCCCACAATCCTCGTTCACGAGAAATGATGCCCGCAACCTTCCGAGCCGTCCCCAAGATGGTCTGGCTCCCCAGCTCTTGGCCGATCGAGATTGCGCGTGCGCAGGCGTGTGCGCCCTCGCCGACATTCCCCAAGGACGCATGGACCTCGGCGATGCCCACTTGGATCTCACCAGCGAGTGATCGGGCGCCGATTGCATCCGCCAGTCTTAGGCCCTCCTTAAGGGACATCAAGGCATCCTTGTAGCGACCCCGTTCGACACTTACCATGCCGATATTGCCCAGCGCGGTCACGACCCCGAATTGATCGCCGATCCTTCTGAATATCCCTTCGCCCTTCGCGAGGTGTTCCAAGGCTTCGTCGTAGTGTCCTTGACTTCCGAGGACCTTGCCGACATTCACCAATTCGTTGGCGACACCGCGCTGGTCTCCGATCCTTTCGAAGATCGCCAGGCTCTTGCGCAGGTGCGCAAGCGCCTGGTCGTAGTCACCCCTCTCGCAGTGTAGGTTGCCGATGTTGCCCACCGCTATTGCGATGCTGCGCGGCTCGCCCATTGCCTCGCAAGCCGCCAAGTTCCTCTGAAAGTACTCCAGAGCCTCGTCAAAGCGCCCCCTTTGCGCCTCTACGGTTCCCATGTTGCCCAGCGCGGCCGCGACACTGGGTTTGTCCCCAAACCTTTCAAAGATCGTCAGGCTCCTTTGGAGGTGCGCTAACGCCTCCTCGTGGTCCCCCTTTTCACGAAGTACGTTTCCAATGTTGCCCAGCGCATTCGCGACGCCGCGTTGGTCGCCCATCTTGGCGCAAGCCGCTATGGTCCCTCGATAGTGCTCCAGCGCCTCGTCGTAATGTCCTCTCCGTTTGTGTACGACGCCGATACGGAGTAGCGCGGCGGCGACTCCCGGGTCGTCCCCGATTCGCTCACAAATCGCCAAGCTTCTCCGGAAGTGTTCAAGGGCTTCGTCGTATTGACCCCTCTCCCCTTCCATGATTCCGAGATAGCGAAAGGCTAGAGCCGCGGCTTTGGAAGACTCACCGCTAACCATCGTCAGCGCTTCGGAGCACAATTCGATGCCGTTTTCTGATTCCCCTCTGGTGTGCTGAACGAGCCCCAGGCGTGCAAGGTTCTCCGCCTTCTTGGTCGTGTCGCCGGCCAGCTCGGAGGCTGCTAGGAAGGATTCGGCAGCTCTGTCGAACGCGCCCATGAGATTGAGGATGGAGCCGAGGGACTCAAGAACCTCAGACCTCTGTTGTGGGTCGCGCTCGATGTCTAGCGCTTCCGTGTAGAATCGAATGGCCTCCGTATTCGCGTAGCGCGTGCGCGCCGTCTCGGCGGCTTGACGCAGCCGGCCGACAGCTCGGGGATCCCGCGCACGGTAGAGATGCTCCGCCACGTCCTCGGCCGGTCCACCCGCAAGCTCCAGCCAGTCTGCGGCCTCCCGGTGGTAGACAAGTCGAACGTCCTCGGCCATTTCCTCGTAGAGGACTTCCTGTACGGCGGGGTGGTCGAAGGCGAAGCCAGACTCCCCTTCGCGGAGGAATCCACGGGCACCGGCGATCGCGCCGAATCCGTTCAACACTTTCCCTTCCGCTTCACCCACGAGCCTCGCGACCATCGCGGTCGTGAATCGCGTCCCGCAAGTCGCGGCTGCCTCCAACAGCCTGCGATCCCCTCGCGGCACGCGGTCGAGCCGGGCGCGCACCGCTTCACGGACCCTGTGAGGAATCGATAGCTCCCCCAGGCCGGGAATGAGCTTCTTTGCAGCTCCGTGTACCTGGATGGCCTCCTCTTCCTCAAGTCCTCGAAGCACCTCGCGGACGATCAACGGATTTCCGCGCGTCTCCTGCCAAAGGAGGTCGAGGAAAGGTTCGGGCAATCTGTGGGGTCCGATGAACGACTCAGCGAGGAGGCCCAGGTCGCGCCGGGACAAGCCACCAAGATCAATCTCAGCGACGAGGCCCTCCTGCCCCATCCGGTGCAGCGCGTCTCGCAGGTGGGGCCGCACGCTGCCCTCCTCGACGCGATAGGTGCCCAGAAGGTGCGCGTCCGACCCCCTCAAGTTTCGCGCGACGTATTGGAGGAGCGCAAGGCTGGAAGGGTCCGCCCACTGGAGGTCGTCGAAGACCATCACGAGCGGACGAAGTTTCGCCTTGCGGATCAACCCGAAGGCCGTGTTTTGAAACAGCCGAGACTGTCGCAGCTTCGCGTCGCTTTTTCCGTAGTCGATCCCTTCGTATTTCCCCGAGTCCAGCAGCTCCCGCAGGGACTGTTCAGTCGTCCGATTGGCGCCCGATGGACCAGCTTTGACCGTGTCCGCCAACGCATGGAGATCCGAGAGGAACCCCTCGTCCTCGTGTCCCTCCACCACCGCGCAAATCCGGAACTCCGGGCGCTTTAGCACGAGCACACGGCGTCCTCCGCGATCAAACGCGGAGAGTCCGCCGCCTAAGAGCGATTCTCTCCCAAGCTCATTCCCATCTGGCGCGATGGCCGCCTCATCGATTGTCGGCCCCGACTCCCCGTCCGAGCTCCGCTCGACGTTGACCAATCGGCGACCGTCTCGGGTGATCACGTACAGTCCCAACAGTCGTGGGGGCGGGGCCTCCTCGAGCACGTTCCCGATGCCCAATCGCTGGAGTGGCTCCGTCCAGATGTGGTATGGCGCGGTCGATTCCGCTCGTGCCGTCCCGAAGGCGACGTCGCGGCCCTGTCTGGCCGCTTCCACCGCCACCTCTTGAATCAGACGCGTCTTGCCAGCTCCCGCCTCGCCATGGATGAGCAAGAGGGGCGCCCTCGCCGTTCCCGAGGCTTGAAGGGTAGCCCGAATGCGATCCATCTCCCGCTCGCGGTTCACGAGCGCGGGAACCGCCGGGAGGTCGACCTCCCCCACACAGGACGCCATGGTCTTGAGGTCATGATAAACCTACCCATCACCCCGGATGCTCCACCCATCGAGGCGAGACCACAGAAGTCTCCGCACTCAGGCGCGATGTGGACCCGCGAGATCCTTCAACCGCTCCAAGTACGCCTCGCCGTCGAACCGCCAACGAAACCCCTTCGGATCGAACGACCGCCAGTCGAACCCACAGAAGTCGGCCCGGGCCAGTCGTCCCGTGGCCTCGAGGTCGACAACACCGAACACGGGCGGCTCGGGGCCCTGATGGTATTCGTGCATGAGACGGAGCAGGCCGGGCAGCCGGCCGCTCGGCGCGTTGCACCAGATTCGACAGCGTCCGTCCGGGCCGGTCTCGGGCATCACGGCCGTGGTGATGGAGTGCTTCGAGGCCCGCATCACCAGTTCCAAGACCCGGTCCGTCCCGCCGGGCCTTAGCGTGAAGCTCAGGATCTCGCAATTCGGGAGCAGGCCCGGAGGCAAGAGCACGACGGGTTGGAGGAAGAGATCGTCAAACCGTACGAGGAACTCCCGCCATTGTCGCTGGAGCAACTGCAGGGCGGCCCCAGGTTTCAACAGGCTCTTCGAGCCGCGTCCCTTCCCAAACTCTCGCACGTCCGCTTCTCTCTTCGCGCGGACCGCGGCCCAGACGCGCTTTGAGGACCAATGCCGCCAAAGATGCTCGAGGACGATCGGGATGATCAGGGGAGCGGCGGCGATGCGCGGCGACAACTGCACCTCGTAGGGCTCCCGAAGGTGGTGCCGCAGCAGGCGTTCGAAATGTTCATTGTTGACCTCGCCTCGGAATTCCGCCCGTCCGTCTTCGCGAAGAATCTCGTGGAAGGGGGAGAACACGTAATGGGTGTTTCGCACAGGAATCAAGTCGGCCTGTTCGACGAGGTGCAAGTCCACCGCCGCTTTCCAGTACTCCTCGAACGCCCTCCGGTCGGGACCGGGGATCCAGAACTCCTGGCTCAGGAACGGCCGTCCGTCGAGGCCCACTTCCGCGAGGAACGAATGGCCGAAAGGGACGACGCCGAGCACGGCCGGGGTTCGCGGTCCCCGGATCCGGACGTAGACTTCCGCAAGGTCCAGCTCGTTCATCCGGGGGTATGGGAAGTAGGAGAAACCCGCCCGGTCCTCGAGCATCGCGAACCATCTGTACAGCGTCATCACGCTGATGGCTCGCCCGTCCGGCCGGAACGCCCTCGCGACCTCGGGCGGGGACAACCACGCTTGCTTCCTCGTGAGGAACGTGAGGAGCTTGAGGATCCGCGGATCGAAAACGCCCACCCGCTTCCCCTTGGGGCCGCGCTGCTTAGGGGGCAACTACCATTCCACCTGCCCGGAACGTTACTCGGGCTAGATAGGCCGCGAGTGACATGAAGCCACCGGGTCGAACAGGCCCGGGAAGTCACGGACATGTCCGGAGTTCGAGGTTGGTGGGTGGCGTGGGCGGTCTTGGCAATCGTGGCGGTCTTTGCGATGCCGGCCTTGGCGGGGCCGGGCTCTGCCTCCGCGCACACGTCGATTGCCGCACCGCCGCCGATCGTGCAGAAACACGGAGTCCTGCCCGCGCAGAACCTCATGGGCTTCTTCCTAGAAGCCGGAGGTCAGAGAGACAACGGGGAAGTCCTCTTCTCCTCCGCCGACGGACAGGTCGGCTTCGGGCGGTCGGCGATTTTCCTGAAGCTCGTCGAGAGCCCCTCGTCCATCTCACGAGCTGACAAAGGCCTCGTCATGGGCCCAACTCCACTCCCTGGCGGTGCCCTGCCCGCGGAACCCGAGGTTACGAGTGAATCGCCCGCAGAACCGCCGACGGCGCGCGGAGCCCTCGTCCGCCTGTCATTCGAGGGGGCGAATCGTGTCCTCCCCGTCGGTCGTGGGGAGTCGTCCGTCCGGGCGAACTTCCTTGTCGGAAACGATCCCGCACAATGGCGGGTCGGCCTCCGTGGGTTCCAGGAGGTCTTGTATCCCGACCTCTACGACGGGATTGACCTCGTGTATCGGACGACCGAGCAGGGCGTGAAGTACGAGTTCCTCGTCCGCCCGGGCGCGGACCCGAGCCGAATTTCCATCGAGTACTCGGGAACGGGCGAAGTCATGATTGATGCCTCGGGGGGCGTAGTCGCGCCCACCGCGGTGGGCGACTTGCGGGACACCGCCCCGATCGCGTATCAAGGGGCAAAGGAGGTCAGCTGTCCCTTCGAGCTCCGAGGCGCGTACTCCGTTGGCTTCCGTTGCAAGGGGCAGGATGCCTCGCGGAGCCTCGTAGTCGACCCGCTCGTCTACTCAACGTTCATGACCCAGTCGGCGGACACCTTCGCGGGGAACGCGATCGCCGTTGACGCCGCGGGCAGCGCGTACGTCACTGGTTCCGTCTTTTTTAGCGACTTCCCCGTCACCCCCGGCGCTTTCGACACGACGTACAACGGCAGGGAGGACGTGCTCGTCGCAAAGCTGAACCCCGCGGGCACCGCCCTCGAGTACGCCACCTACTTGGGCGGTCAGGATCGGGACGTCGCCTCTTCGATTGCAATCGACGCGGCGGGAAACGCATACGTCGCGGGCCATACACTTTCGTGGGATTTCCCCGTGACTGTCGGCGCCATCGACACGACATCGAATGGCCGCCTCGATGCGTTCGTCGCGAAGCTGAACCCCGCGGGCTCCGCGCTCGTCTACGCGACTTACCTCGGCGGCAGCGACGACGACGGGTACTGCATCGAAGGCTTCGGGTGTCGCGGCACATTCTTCGGGCCGGCGCTCATCTTCCCCGCCAATTCGATTGCGGTCGACACGAGCGGCGTCGCCTATGTCGCCGGAACCACGAAGTCGAGGGACTTCCCCGTCACTCCCGGGGCCTTCGACACTTCGGTCGAGGCATGCTTCTTCTCCTGTGACCGCAACGCCTACGTCACGAAGATCAGCCCCGCGGGCTCCGACCTCGTTTACTCCACGTATCTTGGCGGCACCAAGAACGATCAGGCGTTCTCGCTTGCGATCGACGCGGCGGGAAACGCATACGTCGCGGGTCACACGGCTTCGACGGACTTCCCGGTCACGCCCGGGGCTTTCGACACGTCGTATGACTGGTCGGACACATTCGTCGCGAAGCTGAACCCAACGGGGTCCAACCTCGTCTTTGCGACATACATTGGCGGGACCGGATCGGACGGGGAGTTCGATTTCTCCCCCGCCGTTGCCGTGGACGCCGCGGGAAGCGCCTATGTCTCGGGCAGCACGGGATCGATTGACTTTCCCGTCACGCCCGGGGCGTTCGACACATCGTTTAACGGCCGCTGGGACTCGTTCGTTGCAAAGCTAAACCCTGCTGGCTCTGGCCTCGTGTACGCGACGTACCTGGGCGGGAGCCGGACCGATAACGCGTTTTCCATCGCCGTGGATGCCGCCGGGGACGCCTATATCACTGGAAGGACAGATTCGACGGATTTCCCCGTCACTCCCTCCGATGCCCACTTCGACACCTCGTACAATGACGGTTGGGACGCCTACGTCGTGAAGATCGACCGCGAAGGCGGCGGACTCGTGTATGGAACCTACCTCGGGGGAATCGGCAACGAGGCGGGAAGGACCCTTGCCCTCGACGCGGCGGGCGACGTCTACGTCACGGGCGACACCGTGCGCTGGTTGATAATTGATGGGAGACTGGACTTCCCCCTCACGCCCGGGGCCTTCGACACGGAGCCCTGCGATTGCTGGGGCAGCTTTGTGGCCAAGCTCCGCGATGCGCCAATCCCGAACAGTCCCCCGACCGCATCCATCGACTCAATCGCGGGTCCGACGCCGGTGTTCCAGCCCGGGCAGCTGCTGACCTTCGCGGGCAGCTACACCGACGCGGACCTCCTCGACACGGAGATCGCCACGTGGGATTTCGGCGACGGGGACACCGCGTCGCAGGAAGCCGGGGGCCACGGAGCTGCGACCTTCCGGATCCGCCACCCCCTACCGTCCGCGTTCGGCACGATCACCGTGACGTTGGCCGTCGCTGATGGCCATGGTGGCATCGGGACGGCGACCGCCACGATCGAAGTCCCGTCTCCGGCGCCGGAGATTGACTCCATCTTCAGTCCGACCTCCCTGTTCTTACTCCCCGGGCAGGTGCTGACGTTCAGGGGCGGTGTGACCGTTGGCGGGGCTCCCATCGTATTCGCCGACGTGACGACTGTGAGGTGGGACTTCGGCGATGGGTCGACTGCGATCACGACCCTAGGCGCCTACGAACCCGCTTCCTTCACCGCGACGCACACCTACGCGACCGCCGGCGCCTTCTCGGTCACGTTGACGCTCGCCGGCAGCCACACCGGCCGGGGGATGGCGACAGCCACCGTCGAAATCATCACCCCCGCGCAGGCCGCAAGGATTCTCGCCGCCTACATCGTCGAGAACGTCCTTGGGAAGGAGGCGAACGGGCTAGCCCATCCGCTGACCGAAGCCGCACAGTCGCTCGAGAAGGGGAACATCGGCGCTGCGCGGAACCAGATTGGCGCATTCCTCAACCAGGTCGAAGCCCTCCAGAGGAACGGTCGTCTGGATTGGGCCACGGCGGATTTCCTCATGCTCCACGCGGAGGCCGTGAGGGACGCTCTGGGCTGAGGGTTCCCGACCAGATTGAGATGATGGAGGAAAACGGTATGCACAAGATTCGAGCGTGGTGGATGGTGTCTGCGGTCTTGGCGGTGGCGGCCTTGCTGGCGATCCCGGGCCCTGCGTCCGCCGGGATTCGGGTGGGTCCGAATGTCCAAGTGTACGATGACCCACGGTGGCAGGCGGAGGTCGCGATCGCGGTCAACCCGAGGGACGACCGCGACTTCGTCGCGATGTCGAACAACTTTCTCCCCGGGGCCGAGGACTGCGTGTTCAAGCTCAGCTCCAAGGACTGCCCCGCCTGGCCGGCGTTGTACACGTCGATGGACGGCGGGAAGTCGTGGCGGACCCAGCTGTTCCCGGGCTACCCGGGCGGACCGCCCGGCCCGCTGAGCGACTACGACGTTGGCGCCGACCCTTTCGTGGCGTTCGACGGACGGGGCTCGGCGTACGCGGTCGGCCTCTTCTTCCGGACGCAGAACCTTGCGAATCCGTTGATTGATGTGGCGATCGCGGTCTCCCGATCCGACGACGGCGGGCTGACGTGGAACGATCCCACGTTCGTCGCCCAGGGGCAGGGGGCCGGTCACAACGACTATCCGAAGATGGCGGCCGACAGCACGGGCGGCGTTCACGACGGGAATGTCTACGTGACTTGGAACGACGCCTCGGGGTCCTTCGTCTCGTCCGGGCCACATTGGGTTCCCATGGTGGCGACGTCCCGCGACCGCGGGATGACCTGGTCGGCCGTCCCGATCCCCAGCCCGCCTCACCAGGGCGATGCGCAAGCAACATTCTTCGCGGACATGGTCGCGATCGGTCCGAACGGCGAGGTGTACGTGATCTGCGACCTGTGGTCCACGTCCGCGGGCGTCCCCCGACAAGCCCTCTGGCTCACCGTTTCCACGGATGGCGGGGCGACGTTCAGCGAGCCCCGGCTCGTGGAGCCGGACATTCCGAACGAGGCCTGGGAGAGCATCGCGGCCGACACGAGCAACGGACCGTTCCGGGGTCGGCTCTACGTCACGTGGCCGGACGCGCGGTCCGGCAACATGGACATCCTCCTGAGGACCTCCGACGACGGGGGGGTGACGTGGTCGTCGCCCCGGCGCGTGAACGACGATGTCGGGACCGCCACGCAGTACAATCCGTGGGTCTCCGTCGCGCCGAACGGCCGCGTGGACCTGGCGTTCTACGACCGCCGGGACGATTCGAACGACGTCCTGAACGCGCGATACTACGCGGGGTCGACGGACGGCGGCCTCACGTTCGTCAACGTGCGGGTGAGCGACGCGTCCTGGGATCCCGACGGCTTCCCCCTGGACGACTACGACATGATCGCCTCGACCGCACGCACGGCCCAGCTCGTCTGGGCGGACGGACGGAACAATTCCCCGGGGGGAATCAACATGGACATCTACACGGCGACGGTGTTCGCATAGGGGAGGAGAACGATGGAAGGAATTCGAAAGTGCCTGGTGGTGTCGATGGTGACCGTGTTGGCCGGGTTGGCCTTCGTCGGGCTCGCGGCGCCCGCGGCGGCAGCCCCCTCGCCTCAGATCCGAGGGGGCGTGTGCGGCGCCACGATCGAATCGAGTGGGACGGCCGCCGTCTGCTCGGAGGGCGGGTCCGGAACGCCCCAGCCGCTGCCCTGCGACATTGGTTGCTGGAAGCCTTGCAAGCGCTGGCATTTCCACGATGACGGAACCGTGCACTGCCATGGCGGGGGCAAGAACTAAGGCCAGAGAGAGGCATGGCCGGGTCTCGAGAAGGGGGGTGACGGAATGAACAGAATTGCATGGTCGGTGTCGGCAGCACTCGTGATCGCAGTCTTCGCGTTGTTGGCGGTAAGTCCGGGGCAATCCGCGGCCTCACCGCCCGACACGGGTTCGGGGTCGTACGTCGTGACGGGGGCCGTCGTGACGGGCATCCGCACCGCGGGCGGCAACACGTTCGTGAGCGAAACGGAAACGGTGACGGCGACCGGGACGTTCGTCGGCACGCTCGTCCACGATCTCGTGGTCATATTCCGCGCGGACGGTTCGCTCACGTTCCGCGGCCCGGGGACCTTCACGGGGACCGTCGGGGGCCTCTCCGGCACCCTCGAGTACACCGTCGAGGGCCAGGGTTCGGTCGTCACGGGAGCGCTGCACGGCTCGTTCGCGATCACGCGCGGCACCGGCGACCTGGCCGGAGTGCAGGGGCACGTCACGATCGAGGGAATCGCCGCGACGGGCGGCACCTACACCGTGCAGTTCCAGTGAGCCCGCGCGGGGCGGCGGACGAACCTATAAGTCCGGCTCCGGCCTTCGTCGCCCCATGGTGCAGGACGTCGGCTTCTTCCTCGGCGGGAAGTGGACGAACCCGGGGGACCGGAAGCGGTTCGAGACGATCAACCCGGCCACGGGCGAGGTCCTCGCGTCGTTCCCGCTGGGCACGAAGGACGACGTCCACGCGGCCGTGAAGGCCGCCAAAGGCGCCTTTGAGAAGTGGAAGAGGACCCCCGCCCCGCGCCGCGGCGACCTCCTCCTCGAGGCCGCCAAGATCTTCCGGAAGCGCAAGGAGGAGCTCGGCCGGCTCGTG
>Ga0209341_10000911_pt1 | contig 30017 bp, 37 predicted proteins | sample RifCSP13_2_FD_184020 | JGI IMG/M metagenome (GOLD analysis project Ga0209341, IMG submission 184020) | Soil microbial communities from Rifle, Colorado - Rifle CSP2_sed 13_2 (SPAdes) (version 2) | ecosystem: Environmental > Terrestrial > Deep subsurface > Rock core/Sediment | place: Rifle... | reverse complement strand
GGTCAAGATGTCCAAGGACGGACTTGGCCCAAGCGAGATAGGGCTGAAGCTGAGAGACGAGCATGGCGTGCCTCTTGCAAAGCCTGTAATGGGCAAAAAGCTCACCCTGATTCTGGCCGACAACAATATCAAGACAGAGATGCCAGAGGACCTTGACCGGCTGGTCCGCAAGGCCGCAGGATTGCAAAAGCACCTGAAGGCCCACAACAGCGACCACCGAAACGTACGCTCGCTCGAACTTGTGGAGGCCAAAATCCACCGGCTTGCCGGGTACTACAAGAGCAACGGCAAGATCCCTGCTACCTGGAAATACGCAGCTGTCGTCGCCCAGCTAGAGTAAGGCACTTGAGCGCAAATGGGCGACAGCTCCCGGCTCATTTCTGCTCTAAAGCCGTTTTGCGACAAGATCCGCTCCGTCGTCGAAGCTGGGAGCGAGATAGCTGTAGTTACACATCTTGACGCTGACGGAATCACTTCCGGGAGCATAATCGCGACCGCCCTTGCGCGCATGGGGGCAAAATGCGCCGTCCGCACGGTCTCGGACATGACCCCTGCAGTCATCGAGAGGATGAAGGCAGAGGACCACGAGTTTTACGTCATAACAGACCTGGGAGGTGGGATGGCGGCTCAGTTCCGCAAGACCCTTGGCTACAGGTGGGTCGTCATCGACCACCATCAGATACCCGAAGAAGAGATGCTGACAGACGACGCCGGCCAGGTCATGAACGCGTGGAAGTTTGGCATCGACGGCGGCATAGAGGTGCCGGCCGGCGGCATGGCATACATGGTTGCAAGCGCCCTTGACAGGAAAAACCGCGACCTCTCGTGCATAGCCGTCGTCTCAGCAGTCGGAGATAGGCAGGACCAGGGTGACAAGAGGTCGTTTATGGGATTGAACAACGAGATACTGGAGATTGCCAAGTCCGCGGGGCTTGTCAACGTTGACCTTGACATCATGCTAACAGGCAGGGAAACCCGGCCGCTCCACGAAGCGCTGGCGTTCACGTCATTTCCGTTCATAGAAGGTTTGACATGGAACCGGGACAACTGCCACGCGATCTTGAAGAACGCCGGGATACGGCTCAAGGACAACGGGCGCTGGCGGGTTCCGGCAGAGTTCTCGCAGGAAGAAAAAAGCGCCGTCCTGGACGCAATTGCCAAGTTCGTTGCCACCGCGAACAAGACCTCAACGGGCGTAATCAACGACCTGATAGGATATGTCTACACACTTGCCGGCGAGGACAAGCGCAGCCAGCTGCGCGACGCCCGCGAGTTTGCGACGCTTCTCAACGCGTGCGGCAGGATAGGCAAGCCCGGAGTCGGAGTCGCGATATGCATGGGCGACAGGAATGCCATGCTCACGGCCGGCGAGGAGATAAGCGTGCAATATCGGACCACTTTGCGCAATTACATTTCCACGATATTCTCTGAAAAGTGGAGGGTTACAGACGACGGGACGAGCGCGTTCGTCAATGGCGACGGGCTGGTCGCGCAGGACATGCTGGGTGCGGTCTCGTCGCTTTTGAGCGGCTCACCGACCCTTGCCGGACGGCTGGTGTTCGCCAGGACACTTGCGCAGGATGGGACCTACAAGTTCTCCTCGAGAAAGAGCCTCGGCTGCGTCTCAAAGGCGAACCTCGGGCTTGTCATCCGCCACTGCGCCGAGTCTGTCAAGGGGACCGGGGGCGGCCACGCCGCGGCGGCCGGCTGCCGGATACCTGCTACTTCTCTTGATCCATTCCTTTCGTGTCTAAAGGCTGCGGTAAATGACGAAAAATTTGCGGCGTCTTGAAGTGGAAATAGCAGTACAGGTGCAGTTTACTAGTGCGCTGCAGGCAAGGGCAGCCGTGAAGGCATTAATACCAGACAATGTTAACTTGCCAGAAGGCTTGACGCTTTCAATGTTCTCGCGGGGAAGAACCGTGTACGTTGCAATCGGTAGCCGCCGGTCAATGATGGCCGCCGCGGCGAGCACTCTTGACGAAATCCTCGACCACATCTCTGTGTCCCGGAAAGTGATGGCGCAGGGCGGTTGATGGGTGGTGCTCGACCCAAAACTCTTGAAGGAAAACCCTGACGCTGTGCGCCAGATGCTAAAGAAACGCAACGTGGAATTTCCCTTGGACGAGCTTGTCGGCCTCGACAGGCGCAGGCGCGAGCTCATCGTCGAAACGCAGGACCTGCGGCAAAAGAAAAACAGACTGTCAGAAGTGATAGCAGCCAAGAAAAAATCCGGCAAGGACGCAAGTTCTGAGCTTGCGGAAATGAAGCAGGTGAGCGCCGGCATGGAAAAGGCAGAGCAAGATCGCCTGGCGGTAGAAGATGGTTTCAAGCGGCTTGCTATGCTTGTCCCAAACCTGCTCCACGATTCTGTTCCAGAGGGCAAGGACGAAACAAGCAATGTTGTCGTAAAGACTGTTGGCAAGATCCGCGAAATGGAAAACCCAAAGGACCACGTCGACATCGCTACCGCGCTTGACCTACTCGACTTGGAAAGGGCTGCCAAGGTTTCCGGCGCCCGGTTCTTTTTCCTGAAAAATGAGCTTGTCCGGATGAACGCCGCGCTGACATCATTTGCACTCGACTTTCTTGCGCAAAAAGGCTATACACCCGTGCAGCCGCCGTTCATGATACGCCGAGAACCTATGGAAGGCGCGGTCATACTTGGCGACTTTGAGGATGTCATTTACAAGCTGGAAGGCGAGGACCTGTACATGATTGGCACGTCCGAGCACGCCATAGCAGGCATGCACATGGGCGAGATACTCGAAGGCAAGAAACTCCCGCTGCGCTACGCCGGGATGAGCCCATGCTTCCGCAAGGAGGCGGGCGCGCACGGAAAGGACATGAAGGGGATTTTCCGCGTGCACCAGTTTGACAAAGTCGAACAGTTTGTCTATTGTAGGCCCGAAGACTCGGACAAAGAGCACGAGAGGATGCTTGCCATATCGCAGGGGTTCCTTGACCAGCTTGAGTTACCACACCGCGTCATGCTTTTGTGTTCCGGCGACACGGGCAAGATATCTGCCAAGACCTACGACATAGAGGCGTGGATGCCCGGCCAGGGCGCGTACAGGGAGCTAGTGTCATGCTCAAATTGCCTTGACTACCAGGCCCGGCGCCTTGGCATACGGTTCCGCGATAAAACAAACGAGGACACGAAACTTGTGCACACGCTCAACAGCACGCTCGTGGCCGTCCAGCGCACGCTTGTTGCAATCATCGAAAACTACCAGACGCCGATCGGCACAGTGGAGATCCCCCGCGTCCTGCAGCCGTACATGAGCGGCATAAAGGAAATCACGCCGAAAAACTGACGCACAATATATATTCTGGATAACAAGCGTGAAAGATAATGGCCAAAGGAGCAAAGAAGGGAGGCCGCGTCCGCGACAAGTGGCGAGACAAGCAATGGGTCATCGTCAACAAGCCGGCCGGATTTGAGCCGCCCGGATCCGTTAACTACGTTCCCGTAACCGAAGCCGAGCAGGCCAAGGGGAGGGTCATTGAAAATACTCTGCATGACATGATGAAGGGCAACCCGGACCAGACGATGGATCAGCACCAGATAAAGGTGTATGTACAGATAGATAACATGACAGATGGCATAGCAAGCACCCGCTTCAAGGGCCACGAGTACGCCAAGGAATTTCTTAGGAGCCTCGTCAGGCGCGGGAGCTCGATGGTCAGTTTTGTGCAGGACTATACGACGCAAGACGGCTACAAGTTCCGTGTCGCTTTCGTGACATTTACACAGAGGCGTATTAACGCTTCCAAAAAGCACGAGATACGCATGATAGCAAACAAGATGCTGTCAGAGAAGATACCGCAGCTGACAGTCGAGCAGTTCGTGCAGCAGGTGACGGGAAGCAAGTCCGCCAGCATACCCCGGGAGAGTAACAGCCTTATCGGCGCGGCGATATACGAAGAGGCGCGCAAGATAGCCACTATTCGCCACATCGGCATCAAAAAGACCAAGCTAATATCGACGCCGGAATCAAGGGCCATGACCGAGGCCAAGCCAGTCGAAGTGGCAGCGGCCGAGCCGGCCACGCAATAACTTTTTAGACCCTCTCTCTTTCTTCTTTTTGTCGATGCCTGAAGAGCTAAAATTCTCTGCCGCTGAAGTAGACGTCGTCCTGCACGCGACGGAGGACAGAGAAAAGGTACTTGCAGCGTTGGAAAAAGCACTCGCTGTGCCTGCCGCAAGCTTTTCCGGCGAGCCGGCAGAGGGCCACTTTGGCAACAACATAGTGCTTTTGAAAGCAACGGTCCCAAGCAGGGACGCAGGTGCGCTTGCCGCCAAGATTATGTCGTCGCTCAACAGCGCCGACAGGCAAGAACTTGCCGACCACATTGAAGGTTACTCGGACGAAAAGGGTAACCTTTACCTGCGGCTTGACAAGCAGAGGATCTGCCAGGGCAGGGTGTCGCTTGCCGAAGCCGACACCGTCAGGGTCAAGTTTAGGCCGGTGAGGCGCTACCGGCCGTCGGGCAACATCCAAGCTTATAGGGGGCTTCTGTCTTTAGGCTAGATCTCTGCGTCGGAGGCAGCTTTGACGCGCCGGCGGTTGCAAGGGAGCTTGGCATAGACAAGATAGCGGCGATAGGCGAATTTCCAGACGCAATCCGAAGGGTCGTCAAGGCACCTATGCGGCCCGTGAAATATCCCTATCTCGTAGTCTCTGACAGGATCGAGGACATAGCGCGTGCAGACCTTACAATCGTCCAGGATTTTGGCAAAGCCCGAGAAAAACTAAAGAAAAGAGTCCAGGCCGGCGCAGGCCTGGAGGTGCAGGTCTCGCAGGCAAGGGCTATGGATGGAAAGGCGGCGGCCAAGTGGATTGCGCAGGTGCAGGAGCTTTACCGGCTCTGCAAACTTGCCCGCTGCCAGCTTGTGATATCGAGCGGCGCGACTTCGCCCTCAAGCATGGTGTCCGGCAGGTGCCTTGACGCGCTGCTTGAGGAGTGCGGCATGAGGCCTGCGAGGCACTGGGCCGAGCTTGAAGGATGGCTGGAATCGCGGCTTGGACGGAGGGTGACGGTGTGACGCTCAAAAGGCGCGAAAAGAGGCGCTACATTTCAGTCATGCATGGTTGCCCCGCAGCCGAAGCGGCGACTGCGATTGAAAGGCGCCTGCAGGAGCTCTACGGCACCATCGCTCTTGAGCGGGCGTCGCTCAAAGCCGTCAAGCCCGGCGAGGGCATTTCGATATTCCGCTGCGGCCTAGGTTCTCAAGGAAAAGTCCTTGTGGCTATCGCGCTTGCCTACCCTGCAATGGCCACGCTTGACATGTCGTCGAGCGTAAAGCGCCTGAAAAAGAGGCTTGCTGCAAAGGTTAATACCGCTCTCTTGGCCGAAAAGAGCCGGGGATGAGGTGAGTTTTGCTGCTCCAGACTGAGTCAAAAACTATGAAGATCTCGCGACGAGCTGACCCGCAAAGTCATAATTATTAGAAAGGCCTATTTGCACGCATGGAGCTGACCTACGACTACCCTCTGTACAGGCCGCCGTCAGAGGCAAATTCAATGATTTTCCAGGTCACCCTGGGCTGCTCCTTCAACAAGTGCTCGTTCTGCGACATGTACAGGACAAAAGAGTACGTCGAGAGGTCCTTGGATGAGATTCGCGCCGAGATTGACCTGATGGCCCGGCTTTACCCGGACACGCAGAGGATATTCCTTGCCGACGGCGACGCGCTCAACCTGTCCAAAGAAAGGCTGGTTCAGATATTGCAATACCTTTACCAAAAGTTCTCCAAGATAGAGCGCGTGTCGTGCTACGCCATGCCAAAGAACCTGCTGCAAAAGACAGACACCGAGCTTGCGGAATTGCGCAAGGCGGGCCTGCACATGTTTTACGTAGGAATAGAAAGCGGCAACGACATCGTCCTGAAAAAGGTGACCAAGGGCGCTACCGGAAAATCAATAGTCCAGGCCTGCAACAAGGCCAGAAAGCACGGCTATGTCCTGTCGTGCATGATAATCCTCGGCCTTGGCGGCAAAAAATACAGCAAGGAGCACATCGCCGACACTACCAAAGTGCTGAGCGAGGTTGCGCCCGATTACGTCGGCGCTCTTACGCTGCACCTCGACCAGAGCCTGCATGAAGAGTTCATGTCTAAGTATGCTGAGCCGTTTGTGTTTCTCGATGACATGCAGGTTCTTGAAGAGCTGGAGATGCTGATCCGGGACTTTGATCCTAGGACGCCTGTGGTTTTCAGGGTAAACCACGCGTCAAACATGTATTCGATAAAGGGCACGATGCCCGGTGACCGCGAAAAAATGCTGGAACTTGTACGGAAGCTAAAGTCGCACCCCGAAATGCTAAAGCCAAAGTCCCTGCGCGGGTTCTAGTATTGTGCGACAGCTCGACGGTCGCGTGACAGGGTGATATCAAAAGAATTATTAGCCAGCCGGAGTTGTCAGTGTGCAAATGTACAGCGGGGAACTTGAAGTCCAGGCAAAGAGAAAGGCCCTGGCAGTTTTGCAGGACGAAATCAGCAAGATACTGAACGCTTCCCGCGACCTTTTCGCCCTGGCAACCTCGCCAGTCAGAGGCGACGACAAGGACATGCACGCCTGCCTTGAGCGGATGCGCAACACCGAAGAAGAGGTGGAGAACCTGCGCCGCAACATCGCGCGTGAAGTCGCAGAGATAGGAGGCCTCATGGCGCACCGCGAAGACATTTTGAGGACCGCGTACCTGATCGATGACATCGCCGGCTACATCAGCGGCATCGCGTTTCGTATAGCAAACATGAAAGGTGCGGCCTTGAGCACCTGGTGGGCACGGTCGTGGACGTGATATTCAAACTGAACGAGATGGGCAGGGCGCTTTCGATATACCCTGCAACCGCGATAGAGCTTGCGCAGGAAGTGCAGGAAGTGCGGAAACTGGAGCGCCAGGTGGATGCCAAGTACCGCGCAATGATAATCAAGGCTCTTGGCGGCATACCTGACACCAAGGACCTTCTTTTGTTCAAGGACGCGGTAGAAGGTATCGAAGGCATGCTGGACAAGTGCCAAGAAGCGGCCGACTCGTTCACGATACTTGCCCTTGGAATGTAAATGTCAATCAAAGGAAGGCTCGTCGGCAACAGAATAGTCGTCTGGGACATTAACGATTCTAGGGAACTGTACGGCTCGGGATACTATGGCAAGCCAATCGGCGTGCCAAAGCCAAAGGGAGTCGAATTCGACGCGCCGCTCGTCCTTGACCTGATTGAGGGGTGTTATCTGGCTGAAAATGGTAGGCTCAAGATATCGCAGCCGGACGGCAAGCCCGTTCCGCAGGCAGAGATAAAAAAGATCTGCAAAAAGCAGTACGTGGACTTTGACGCCAAGTACCAGGTGTTTCTGGACCTGCGCGGCAGAGGGTACGTCGTGACGCCGGGCATAAAGTTCGGCTGCGACTTTGCAGTTTATGAGCAGGGGCCGGGCATCGACCACGCACCATACCTTGTGCAGGTATTCCGCGCCACCGACGAGCTGACGGCGACCGGCGTTGTTCTTGCCGGCAGGCTTGCCACTACCGTCAAAAAACAGTTCATACTGGCGATCCCAAAAGTGGGAGGGAAAACAGTCGACTACGTTGGGTTTGACTGGTGGCGCGCGTAGTCCTGCTCTTTTCCCGGCAGGTCGAACTTCACAAAATTCTCGCCAGATATTGTCAGCCGCGTCGAGAACTTGTCTGAGCCCTGCTCCAGCCAGCCCTTATAGCGGATGGAGTTTTTCACGATATCAGTCACGCTAGGCTTTTTCTCGTTTACCTCTTCGTAGCACGACAGGATCTCTCCGTATTTCACTTCCTGCTGCTTGTTGAATTTCGTGACATAGTAGGCAAACACGGCGGCTTTTTCATAGTGGTTGGCCGGCTTTTTCTCTGCGTAAAATTCGCGCAGGCCCGGCTTGTCCTTGGCCGACTTCAGGTCGACGGGTATCGGCGGGAGCGCAGGAGCCACCCGGGGCGCGTGCTTAGCAGGGGCCTGTTTTTGCTCCGGCGTCGCAGACACTTCCTGCACTTCGGAGAGTGCGGAAGGTGCTGCTTGCGTTTTAAGCGCTATTTTGCCTCGAATCCCGCTTGCGATTGCCTCCTTGACCGCCGCCTTGAATATCTCCTCGAACCTGTCTAGGTGCTTGTCCACAAAACTCTCCTTACCCTCAAGTTCCACTATGCCCTCCTTGACGTTGATGGTAAACCTTGCCTCTGAAGTTCCCGAGCTCAAACCGCAATAGTTGGCGCGAGGTTTTTAATTAATTTGGTGGTTCAACCGCGCAACCCTCTTGCGAAAAATTGCTGACATGGTTCCGGCTCTCTTAAATACACGCGCGCTCAATTACAGGCTCTGGGATGTTTTCGGTAAAAAAACTGGGCAGGAACGGCATGTGGGGCACTGTGAGCCTGATAGACAAGAATGGGTCGTTCCGGGGCGAGGCAAAATTCGAGGCTAAGAAAGAGGCCGAGGAATACCTCAAGATATACAGGCAGAGGATGAAAAAGCCGGTCGAAGTCAAGGTGTTTGACGACGCGCCGGAACCCAAGCCCGAGCCGAAACCCAAGGCGAGCAAAAAGCGCTAGCCTATTTAGCCTTTACCTTTTTCCTTATCTTTTCCGCAAGCCCGCCAAGCTCTTTCATGTCGGCGACGCGCCGGGTGGGCCACTTGCCGTCCGGGCTGTCGTCTGCAAAGCGGGGGATTACGTGGACATGGACGTGGGGCACTATCTGGTTTGCCGCAATCCCGTTGTTCTGGCCTATGTTAAAGCCGTCGGCGCCCACTGCCGAGACCACCGCCTTTGCCACGGCAGGCACGGCGGCATAGAGCCTGCCCACCTCTGCCAGGGGCATGTGAAGCAAGGTGTCATAGTGCTTGACGGGGATTACGAGGGTGTGGCCCCTGTTTATCGGGTACTTGTCCATTATTACGACGAAATCGGAGTCGCGGTAGACCTGCGCGCTCGGTATCTCGCCGGCGATTATCGAGCAGAATATGCAGGACTTTGACATCCGCTGTTGGTGTTTATGCTTGCACGTTTATTTCTTGCTGCAAAACCAATTCTTAAATACCCCAGCTCCCCGACTTTTATCATGGCCGAGACCGTGGAACTTGAGGATTTTGACCTGACTTTTTCGTTCAGGTGCCCCAAATGCGACTACCTCAACGAAGAGGTCTCTGCCCGCGACATGTCGTCAGGCAACGCCGAGTGCGGCATGTGCGAAACGATTTTCAGGATCGAGGGCCTAGACGCCGTCAAGGTCACCGCGACGCTTGACTGAGAAAAGCCGAGAATCTTAAAATATGCTCTGCGAGCCCCCACAATCATGGAGCTTCCAAGCAGAAAGGTCGTAGAGGGCACGGCAAGGGCGCCTCACAGGGCGATGTACAAGGCAATGGGCCTCACGGACGAAGATTTGAACAGGCCTATAATCGGCGTCTCTTCCACATGCAACGAGGCCACTCCCTGCAACATACACCTTGGTCAGCTGGCGCAGAGCGCCAAAAGGGGCGTGAGCGACTCGGGATGCACGCCCCGTGAGTTTACCACAATAGCGGTGTCAGACGGCATAGCTATGGGTCACGAGGGCATGAAGGCCTCGCTTGTTAGCAGGGAAATCATCGCCGATTCGATAGAAGTGATGATGAGGGCGCACGGCTACGACGGCTTGGTTGGAATATCAGGATGCGACAAGAGCCTGCCCGGAACGCTGATGGGGATGGCGCGCCTCAACCTGCCTTCCATATTCGCGTACGGCGGGACAATAATGCCCGGCGAGTGGAACGGCAAACAAGTGACTGTCCAGGATGTGTACGAAGCAGTCGGCGCCTACGACTCGGGGAAAATGACGCTGCAGGAGCTTTTGAGCCTTGAAAACGTGGCGTGCCCGGCGGCCGGTTCATGCGCGGGCATGTACACCGCAAACACGATGGCCTCTGTGAGCGAGGCGCTTGGCATGTCGCTCCCCGGAAGCGCGTCGCCGCCGGCCGAAAGTGAAAGGCGGCAGGAGATCTGCTACAACACCGGCAGGTCCATCATGAACCTCATCGACATCAACGTCCGGCCGAGGGACATCATGACCTACGAAGCATTTGAAAACGCGATAATGATGGCAAACGCCATCGGTGGCTCCACAAACGCGGTTCTCCACCTGCTTGCGATAGCAAAAGAATCCCGGGTGAAGCTGGCGCTCAACGACTTTGAAAGGATACGCAAGCGCACGCCCCACATAGCCGACATGAGGCCGGGCGGCATGTACGTCATGCTCGACCTTGACAAGATAGGTGGGGTTCCCGTAATTATGAACGCGCTCTTGAAAAAGGGCCTGCTCAACGGCGACGCGACGACCGTGACTGGCAAGACCATGAAGCAGAACTTGGAGTCGATGACGTTTGACCTGAGCCAGGGCAAGGAAAAGGTAGTCAAATGCCTGGAGGAGCCAATAAGCGTGGAAGGGACACTCAAGATACTAAGGGGCACGCTTGCGCCCGGCGGCGCAGTGGTAAAAGTCGCAGGGGTAAAGAACAAGAAATTTGCCGGCCGCGCGCGCGTCTTTAACAATGAGGAAGAAGCGTTCGAGGCTGTGTCAAAGCGCAAGATAGTGGAAGGCGACGTCGTCGTCATCCGATACGAAGGCCCCAAGGGAGGGCCGGGGATGCGCGAGATGCTTTCGACCACTGCAGCCATAGTTGGTCAGGGCCTTGGCGAGAAGGTGGCGATGGTCACAGATGGCAGATTCTCTGGCGCGACCAGGGGCTTTATGATAGGTCACGTGGCGCCCGAAGCGATGGTCGGAGGTCCTATGGCGCTCGTCAAAGAAGGTGACGTAATAGTAATCGACACTGCGAAAAGCAAGATAGATCTGGTGGTATCAAAAGCCGAGCTTGCAAGGCGCGCCAAAAAGTGGAAGCCAATACAGCCAAGATACAAGACAGGCGCGCTCGCAAAATACGCGTCGCTTGTCCAGCCTGCCACTGTCGGCGCTATCACGACTCCTGCCGGCAGCTGAACCTTTAAATGGCAATCAGGCAGAGTAGCAGGAGAGAATGAACCAAGGTGGTAGCTTTTGGCCGGCCGCGGCTAGGCAAGGTCAAGATACGCAAGCTAGCCACCGCTGACGACCAGTTTTCCTTATTCAAGAAAATCTACTCGCTCTACGATCACGCCTTCATACTAGAGTCGCTCATCGGGCCCAAGGAACTTGCAGAGATGTCTGTCATCGGCTTTGACCCGGAAGTCACAGTCACGTGCGACTTCCGTTCGCTCAAGGTACGTAACAGGCGGGGTAGGACAAAGAAATACAAGGTTACAGAGCCCCTCTCTCAACTGCGCAAGCTTGTGCCAAAAGTCAGCGACTCCAGCTCTCGCTACATCGGCGGAGCGGTTGGCTACATCAGCTACGACGCGGTGAGGTTCTGGGAGCGCCTGCCAATTGACAAGAAGAAGACAAAAATCGGCTTTCCGGTGATGGAGTTTGGCATCTACCACGATGGCATACTGTACAACCACAAGGAGAACCAGGCGTACTACTTTTGCCTTGGAAAATCGCGCCTTGCAGAAATAGAGCGCAAGATAGCCAAGGCAACCGCAAAACCGACGCACTTTTCCCACACCGAGCCGGCCAGGAATATGACCAAGGAGCACTTTATCGACATAGTAAAGAAAGCGAAAAAGTACGTCTATGACGGCGACGTGTTTCAGGTGGTCCTTGCCAAGAACATGAGGTTTGAAGTGGAAGGCGATCTCCTGCGTTTCTACGAGGCTCTGAGGGAGGTCAACCCGTCGCCATACATGTACCTGCTGAAGTCTGGCAGGCGATGCATCATAGGCTCAAGCCCGGAAATGCTCCTTCGCGTGACAAAAGGCCACGTCGAGACATTCCCAATAGCCGGCACCCGGCCTATAACAGACGACGAGGCGAAGAACGAGGAGATGTGCCGGGATTTGTTGAAAGACGAAAAGGAGCTTGCCGAGCACACGATGCTTGTCGACCTTGCAAGGAACGACATCGGACGCGTCTGCGAATTCGGAACTGTCAAAGTTGATGAGCTCATGACGGTCAAGCGCTTTAGCCATGTCCAGCACATCGTGTCGCATGTAGCGGGCATGTTGAAAAAGTCGTTTGACTCGTACGACGCACTAAAGGCCGTATTTCCTGCCGGCACCGTCTCGGGGGCGCCAAAGGTGAGGGCGATGGAGGTAATCGACGAGCTCGAGCCGGACCTGAGGGGGCCTTACGCCGGAGCGCTTGGCTACTTCTCTTTCAACGGCTCGTGCGACTTTGCGATAACCATACGCTCGCTCTTTGTCAACGGAAGCAAGGCGTACGTCCAATCAGGCGCAGGAATCGTCATGGATTCTGACCCTGCGCGTGAGTGGGACGAGACTGAACACAAGGCCGGCGCCATGCTGTCTGCCCTGAAAAAGGCCGCAGGCTAGTTTCTGCTCAATCAAACCTGCGGCAAAACCCTTCTTTTAGCCCGAGTTATGCCTAACGGGCGCGCAAAACGGCTTGCTGGCGGCGACCAGCGACAAAAGCGGCTACGAAAATTATCATGGTCATAAGGCTATCCTTTTATTAGTAGCATAGGAAGAAAATACATATGCTACTACATGTATCATTACAATATGGCATACGTTGTACAGTATAGATGCAGATTATTGCAATAAAAAAATCAGTGGCTCGTAGGTGGTCTTGCAAACATGTTGGTTGCGTCAGTATGGTAGTTGACCGCAAGCGCGGGGTCCTTCTGTCTTCCAGTTAGTATGCCTACAACCACGTCGTCCTTCTTGACGACGCCTTCGTAGCGGAGCTTTCTCACTCCCGCCGGCACCGAGCCGGAGGCCATTTCGCAGTCAAACCCGTTGAGCCCCACTATTGACATGCCGTCGCTCATTTCCTTGTCGGTAACCTGAACGACGACGCCGTTTGTAAAGTCAAGGGAGCGCAGCGCCTTTGCGATGTTGGCCGGCCTGCCTATCTGGATGGCTGTCGCGTGCGTCTTTGGCCGAATGCCCCGCTTGTCAAGATGAGCGTAATAGTGGTCCACCATCGCAAGGTCGGGCCTCCCGCCATTCCACGTCAGTTTCTTGTTTTCAAACGCCCCGTTGTACAATTCGTACAGCGTATTTGCGCCCTCCGCGTTTACGACTGCGATCCTCGGGATCTTTTTTATCCATCCCCACTCGTACAGCTCTATGAGCGCCTTGCCGCAGCTTGACGTGTTGCCGAGCGCGCCGCCAGGGTAAACTATCCAGTCGGGCGGGTTCCAGTCGAGATGCTCCATAACCCTGTATACGATCGTTTTCTGACCTTCTAACCTGAACGGGTTTACCGAGTTGACCGTGTAGCCACCAGTCTCGGCGGCGTTTTTCAATGAAGTGACAAGCGCGTCGTCAAAGTTGCCCGGAACCTGAATCACCTGGGCGCCAAACTGGAACGCCTGGCCAAGCTTGCCTGGTGCAATTTCGCCTTTTGGGATGTACACGTCGCAGTCGATGTTCTCATTTGCCGAGTACATAGCTGCGGAAGCGGAGGTGTTGCCCGTTGAAGCACAGATTATCTTTTTGACGGCGAGCATCTTGGCATGCGTGACTGCAGTCGACATGCCATTGTCCTTGAACGAGCCGGAAGGGTTGTAGCCTTCTGGCTGCAGGAAAAAGTTGTCGTGGCCAATATCCGCGTAATCGGCGGCCTTGCTCATCTTATACGGCTTGGAAAGCCTGCCTTCTGCGCCGTCAAGCGATACAATAATCCGTGCGCATTCATCAAAGTCCTCGGTGTCCATGCCGGCAAAATTGATGAGGTCGCGGAAGCGCCAGACGCCTGATTCGTTGTAGATGTTGGCGCCGTGGTTGCGCCTCTGGTAGAAAACGTTGACAAGGTCGCGGCTGGGCTTTTTTTCATATTTGATATCAAGAAGCGAGCCGCAGGTGCACCTATAGGTGTCGTTTGCGATGCCGTAGGTCTTGCCGCAATCGGGGTTGATGCATTTTTTGACGGCGCTTTCCGCCATGAAGTTGTGACGTTCTTGGTTGCTATTTAGGTGTTTTTACTTTTTGACGCTCTTTCGTACATCTTTAACAATTGCTGTACGACGCCATCCATGTCGTCTTCGCGCACTTCTGGAGAAACTGCGTGCTTCAATAGGTTGCTTATCGTGGATGATATTTCGGAGCTGACTTCATCAAAACTGTCCACGTCGCTGTAGCTTTGCTGGTACAGCCCGCGCAGCTTCATCGCGTACATCTGCGTCTGTTCGTTGATGGTGACGCTGTAGCTGCGGTTGTTCACTTTTATCTTCTCCTTTATCATCCGCATTTACCGGGGTTTTCGGTGTTTAAAAAACTTGTTGTCATCGTTTTCTATCGCATGAGAGCATCTGTCACCGCGTATATCTGTAACCGCGGTTACAGCGCGTTGCAGTACAGCCGGCCTTTTAGTTGCAAGCCGAAAGAGTGGTTAGGTGCCATACTAGTAAGAATGTCATTTGGTAACAAATGGGTCAAAACCGAAGGGACAGGCGTAGGACACAGGCTGATAGAGGGGATAAAGCCGCAGGCCCCGCTGAAGCCCAGAATAGAAGAAGCACAGAAGAAACTGCAAATGCAGATATCAAAACTCGACTCGATATCTGCACGTATAGGCGAGAAGGATCAACTTATCTTCAAGCGCGTAGTAATTGCGATGCAAAGCCACGACGCTCAGCACGCACGCGTGCTTTCCGGCGAGCTTTCGCAAGTCCGCAAGATGGGCAAGATGATAAGCTCCGCAAAACTTGCATTGGAACAGATACAACTTAGGCTGAACACCATAACAGAACTTGGCGACGTCGTGGTCACTCTAAGCCCCGCAATGTCTGTAATAAAGGGACTCCAGGGCGGGCTCACCGGCATGATGCCAGAGGCCGACCAGTCGTTCACGCAGATTTCTGACCTGCTTGGCAACATCATGACAGACTCGGGCCAGATACCTGCAGGCGAGATAGGTGGATTCACGGCTGTTAACGAGGACACTTCGAGGATAATGGAGGAGGCGAGCGCAATAGTGGAAATGAACATGAAGAGCAAGTTCCCCGATCTGCCCTCTACCACAAACTCGCAAAAGGCAGCCGAAGAGGCAGCGGGCTTTTAGGCCCTCCTACTTTTTCGTCCCTGCAATTTCTTGCAACTGCTTTTTTATCCTTGATATCGTAGGATAGCTGTAGCCTTTTTCCCGGTAAGTGTGTATCATGGCCTTCCATTTATGAAGCCGCCACTTGGCCTGCTCCGCGCTCAAGAGGTGCGTCTCGCGCTTGACCATGCTCTTTCTTCCCGGCATCAAGTAGCCACCGCTTGCAGCAGAATATCTGTTGAACGCAAAGCGCAGACCAAACAAGAGATCCTGCGGCGGCAAGGAGTTTATGTACATCGCAAACTCCATTGACTGCTCGTCTGTCAGCTTTACCTTAAACGTAAAGTCCTTTTCAGACATGGCATTACAAGGAATTGGCTGTTAATTAACGTTATTTCTAAACTCGAATTTAGAAACATGTGCTCAGACAAGGCACGTTTTTCCGTTCGCAGCCGAAAAGGCGTCAAGTGCTGTTTCAAGGTGGCTTTTTGTATGCATCGCAGTAATTGATATCCGCAAGCGTGCCGAGCCTTTTCTGACGGTTGGGTAGCGCACTGCTTGGACAAACACGCCGCGCTTCAAGAGTTCTTGCGAAAACTTGATCGCCTTTTTCTCGTCGCCAATCATCACGGGGATTATCTGGCTTGACGAGACGCCGAGTGTGAAACCCTGCTTTCTGAGACGGGAGACTAGAAACTTGATGTTGCTTGAAAGTTGCTTTTGCAGGTGTCCCTTTTTCGATATCGGGATCGCTGCAATCGCAGCAGCGCACAGGTGATCAGGCAATGCAGAGGTGTAGATGAACTGTCTTGAAGTGTTGATCAAGAGATCTCGTATTTTCTTGCTTGTCGCAACGTACCCGCCAAAGCAGCCAAGCCCCTTACTCAGGCTGCTTACGTGAACGTCTACGTCAACACCAAAGCTTGCAGGAACGCCGGAAAATTTTGGTCCAAAGACAAAGTCGCCATGGGCGTCGTCGACTATTGTAATTGCGCCGCGTTTTTGCGCAATCCTGCAAATCTGCCTGAGGTCGGCGATATCTCCGTCCATGCTGAAAACGCCCTCTGTTATCACGATCGTTCTTCCAGGCCTGCGCAGGAGCTCTTCAAGATGACCTGGGTCATTGTGCCTGAAAATCTGGACGCGGGCGCCGCTCAGCCTGCACGCGTCGATGATGCTTGCGTGGTTCAACTCGTCGCTGAAAATGGTGGTTTTCTTGTCGGCAAGGGCGGTCACAACACCAAGGTTTGCCATGTAGCCTGTCGGATAAACCAGCGCCGTTTCCGCCCTGCGGTGCCTAGCAAGCACTCCTTCAAGTTCTTCCAGGACAGGGTCGTTTCCGGCGATAAGGCGCGAGCTTGCCTGCGAGACGTGCGTTAAGGCCATGGCCGCAGCTTTGACCACTTGACTGTTTTGGGAAAGGCCGAGGTAGTCGTTTGAGCACAGGTGGATGGCCTCTCGGCCATTGACTACCGCGATGGGGCCCTTGACCACGACGTTTCTCAAAGCCCGGTACAGGTTGGCTGCTTTGATCGAGCCCAACCGATCGTCGGTAAAAGCGTCACTTTGCCTTGAGGCCAATCTCTTTTATCATCGTGATGTCCTTGTTGGGCGCATTGCCGCCGGTCGTTAGGTATCCACCAGTAATGATCCCGTTGGCCCCCGCCTTCAGTGCCAGGCGCTCCCTGTCCTTGAGGTGGACCTCGCGCCCGCCTGCTATCTTCAGTATCGTTTCTGGCATGATAAAGCGCCACACAGCTATCGCCTTGATGACGTCAACCGGGTCGATTATTCCCATGTCTTCCATTGGCGTACCTTCGCGGCCGATAAGTATGTTCATGGGCACCTCGTCGGGGTTCAATTCTGCAATAGAGAATGCGAGTTCCAGCTGCTGCCTTGCAGTCTCGCCCATGCCTATGATGCCGCCGCAGCACAGCTCAAGCCCGGCTTCTTTGACTGTTTTTGCCGTGTTTACGCGGTCTGCAAAATCGTGCGTCGTGCATATCTTTGAAAAGTAGCTCTCAGACGCCTCCAGATTGTGGTTGTATCGCTTTACCCCAATCTCCTTCAGGCGCCTTGCTCTTTCAAGCGTCATGAAACCGAGCGAGACGTTGACCTCGGTTCCGACTTGCCTCTTTATCTCGACAATCGCATCGCAGATCTGCTCAAAGTCTTTTTCTGGTGGCGACCTGTATGCGCAAACGAGGCAAAAACTGGTCGCGCCGCCCTCCTTGGCCATCTTGGCGTTTTCGACCAGCTGCTCGGTGGGGAGAAGCGGATACTTGTTGATGCCGGTTTCGTAGAAAGTCGACTGGGCGCAAAAACTGCAGTCCTCCGGGCACCTGCCGGACTTGGCATTTATCAGCGCTTCAACGTCTACAACGTCACCATTGAATTTCCTTGTAATGGTGTTGGCACATTCTGCAAGCGCCATCACGTCATTTGTCGCAAGCAGCTGTTCGGCTTCCGCAAAGGTTATCCTGACGCCTGAAAGGACTTTTTCCATGCAAGCTGCGATAAAAGCCGAACCTGGCATTTTTGAAACGATGCAGTAAACTCGTAATTAAAAGTTTGGTTTACTACTGGGCCAAAAACAGCAATATTGCAAAACTCGAATTTAGAAATATGAGCCAAAAACATGCATAAAATCGTCTAGTGACAACTGGCGGGATAATGGCGTCTACAGCGGTGGGTTCTGGCGTTAGTTTCTGGCAATTATTGCCATCCGGTCGACCCGCCGCGCCAGGAAAGAAAACCTGCAATTAACAAAAATTTGGTAATGCGTTGTAATGGGCTGTTACCGGATGGGCGACGACACGGAAAGTCTGCATACCTGCTGCCGTCCGTATCTTTTGGCCGTCCGGGGTGGGGTTTGGCAGCAATTTTGTGTCAGTTACGGCTAGGCCATTTCTTGCAGTTGACAATCTGGCCGTAAACCTTGCCAACAAGCCAATAAAACCGAAAATCGGCGCCGCGGTCATGCCGTCGTAACCGTTCAAAAAAGGACCCGTTTTCAGATTGGTTGAAAATCAGCCCATTTTTTTACTCTTGATTTTGACGCCCTGCCATGCAAGGCGTTCAATAATTCCAGCTGCCCTTTTTGAACAGTTTATCGTGCTTTTTTGACAAACCTGCTGTTAAGATATTCCTGCAAGAAATGCCATGAAATATGCGCTTGCGTACCTCCGGGTGAGCACCGAAGAGCAAACGGTGCAGAACCAAAAGATGGTGCTGGAGAGATGGGCTAGGGAAAACACTTACCAGATTCTTGATTTTTTCGAAGATTCTGCCGTTTCCGGCAAGATTCCGGCCACCCAGAGGAGGGGTTTTAGGGACATGCTAGATCTTGTTAAAACCGCACAGGTGGACGCGGTACTTGTGTATGAATTGTCGAGGGTTGGCAGAACCTTCTGGGACACTCTTGACGCCATCAAGGTCATCGAGCAATACACGCCACTGATATCATGTTCGCCGAGGGAGTCTTTCCTGCAGACGACGGAGCCAAGCGTGAGAAAGCTGATGATAGGAATACTCACTTGGGTTGCAGAGCGCGAGCGAGAGATGCTGGTGCAGAGGACAAAGGATGGCATGGACCGCGCCCGGGCGGCAGGAAGGGGGATAGGCCGGCCGCAGAAAATCCTGAACAAGGACAGGCTGATTGCCATGCTTGCAGAAAACCAGTCAAAGGCAGGGATAGCCCGGTCGCTTGGAGTCTCAAAGGCGACGCTGTACAAGGAACTGCGCCAGATAACTCAGAAATAGCCCTATAGTTTTTCGGCCTTTTTTGCCAGTTCCATGTGGGTGTCTAGAAGCGTTTTCAGGTTGTTCTTGTCGATTGCAAGCGGTGGTATCAGCACCATGATATTGCCAAGCGCCCTGAGATGCACGCCCATTTTCAGGGACTCGCGCGCAATAAACTGGCCCAGCCTCTCTTTCTTGAGGTAGAGCAGCGGCTTGCCATTCCTTTCCAGCTCTATGCCTGCCAGGAGGCCCTTTTGCCTGACGTCTGCCACAGTGCCTATTTCTTCGAATTCACACATCCTTGACTCAAGATACTGCGAATTGGCTTTAATCTGTTGCATCAAGTTACGTTTTTCGTAGAGTTCCAGATTTGCAAGCGCGGCCGCGCAGCCAACAGGGTGACCCGTGAACGTGTGGCCGTGGTAGAAATGCCTGTTCTCCGAATACCTGCCCAAGAATGCGTCGTAAATCTCGCTTTTTGCAAGCGTAACTGCAAGAGGAAAGTACCCCGCCGTCAATGCTTTTCCAAAGCAAACAATGTCGGGCCTTGATCTCTGGGCGAGATATTCTGTCATGTTGCCGAGCCTCCCAAAGCCGGTCGCTATCTCGTCCAGTATCAGGAGGGTGTCGTGCTTTTCGCACAGCTCGGATATTTTTTTCTGGTACCTGCCAGGGTAGATGACAACCCCGCCGGCTATTTGGGCGCCAGACTCCATCACTACCGCGGCGCACCTGCCCCGCAGTTTCCTCAGCGTTTTCTCTGTCTGCTCCAGGCAGTGCTCCACCAGGTCGCGCTCGCTGTCAAACTTGCTGCCGTACAAGAGCGGGCTTGGAATCCTGTGCACCTTTTTCAGAATGGGCCTGTACACGCTAAAAAACTGCTTTATGTAGCCGACTGACATGGCGCCGGCGGTGTCGCCGTGGTAGCCACGCTCAAGCGAGACAAACTCTTTCCGGGGCTTGCCCATGTTGCGCCAGTACTGCAGGGCCATTTTCAGCGCCACCTCAATAGCGGTAGAGCCGTTGTCCGTGTAAAATACGCGGTCCATTCCCTTTGCAAGTTTGACGAGCTTCTCTGCAAGCTTCACGGACGGCCCGCTTGCAAGCCCAAAGAGTGTAGAGTGCTGCAAGATGTTTAGTTGCTCGCGCATGGCTTCAACGACCTCGTTTGGCCCGTGGCCCCAGACGTTGCACCACATACTTGCCGTGCCGTCGAGGTAGCGCCGGCCCTCGCTGTCTATCAGGTAAAAGCCCTTGCCCCTCACTATCACCTTGTTGTCATCTTGCTGCCAGTCTTTCATCTGGGTGTAGGGGTGCCACACAAACCGCTTGTCTGCGTTCTTGAGGCGTGGGCCGCTCAATTCAGTTAAATCCAACCATGCCATGTATCTAATTATTTCCATGCGCGGCGTGTTTGTGACAGGGACAGGAACGGGGGTTGGCAAGACCCTGGTCTCGGCCGGCCTTGCCTGGGCGCTTAGAAAGCGCAACGTGGGCGTTGCGGCCTGCAAACCCTTTGCGACTGCAAGCAGGGCCTATTCGTCGAAATACAAATCCCGCGACATCGCCATCCTTGCAGAGGCCTGCGGCGCCACGGAGCCCGACGAGGAGCTGAACCCGTTATTTTTCAAGGTGCTCGCCTCGCCGCTGATGGCTGCGCAGATACTGAACAAGCCCGCAGTCGATGTTCACGGCGCGCTCTTTCCTCTGAAAAAGCTTGGCATAAAGCACGGGTTTGTCGTGGTTGAAGGGATAGGCGGCGTAATGGTGCCACTGACAGAAAGGGAATTTGTAGCAGATTTTGCGCGCCTTGCAGGGCTCCCCGTGATCATCGTCGCTACTCCGCAGCTTGGTGCCATAAACCACGCGCTTCTCACTGTCAGGGTGTGCAGGGAATTCGGCCTTGACATCGCCGGCATCGTCGTCAACATGATGCCAAAAAGTCCAAGCGCCGTAGAGAAAAACACGCCCCGGGTAATTGAGCGTCTCGCCGGGGTCCCGCTGCTTGCGACGCTGCCTCTCATGAAAAAGCCCAACTACAAGCAGGCGGCCAGCGCGCTGGAAAGACAAGGCGCGGTGGACAGGATACTTGCCTAGCCGTGCAACATTTTCAGGCTGCTGACTCCTTTTTCCTGCAAAAACGCGCGGATGTCTGATATTATCGATGAATACCTGCCATTCAGCGCGTAATTCCCGTGGCCTGTGTCGATGGACCTTGCAGATATGACCCACAGGTTGTCCGCGTTTGGCTGCACCTTTTCGGCTTCCCTTACGCGGTCTGGCCTGCCGTCTTTTATGACCTGGATTACAAGGGCCTTGGACGGGTCTTTTGCTAGGCTTTTCACCGACGGGACGACTATGTCAAGCTCGGCGCCGTTTACAGTCACTTTTCTTTCTGACGGCAAGAGCGATGCGGTGAGCATAAAGTGTAGGAGGGCCTCGCACAGCGTTCCAAGCGTCTCGTCGTCTATCCGCTGGCCCGGCACCTTGACGCACTTTTGAACTATCTCTTCGCAGTATTTCTTGGACGCAGCGTCAATGTCTGCAGACACTTCTGCCCTCATTTTTTCCCGCCCGATGCCGTCGATGACAGAATATAGCACATCCTTGATGTCCTCAACCAACGCTCTGTGGGGGCAGAGTAGGTTTATTAAATCTGGTTACGCTTAATTTTTGATGGCCAAGGTACAGATTTCAGTAGGGCTCCTTGCCGTTTCTCTGGCACTGTTGATAATATACGGCGCCGACGCGGCAGCCGTTGCCTCAAGCCCGGATCACGTCGGGTTCCTTCCGCTTGACGGGGCGACGCGGGGCGGAGGCCTAGGCGGCGGCGCTGTGATAATGTCGATAGCCGCATTTGTAATTGCCCGCAAGGAGCGCTCAAGCATCATGACCGTGCTCCTGTTCGTGAACGGCGGCCTCATCATCACAGGAATGCTTGCGCTCATCGGCCAGGGCGCTCTTGCTTCCGAGAACGCGGGAGACGCCATGCGCACAATCGGCTCGACGATAGCAATGGGCGCAATTCTGGTGGGCCTTGGAGGGTGGAAGGCTGCGAGTGATAGGCGCCTAGCCGACAAGAAAGAGCAGGCTCCAAGTTAGTTGCCTGGCTGCTCACGCTGCGGCGCAATCGTAGACAGGGTACGCAGCTGCGTCCACACGGAGGACAAAGAGGTGTGCACGGAATGCTACCAGCAGGTCCACTGGCTGTTGACGAACGAACCGCGAGATAATGTTTTATAAGAAAACCGCCGCAACTTGCAGCAATGAAGGCAGTTATACTTGCAGGGGGCTTTGGCAAGCGTCTCAGGCCATTGACAGACCAGATGCCAAAGCCCATGATAGAAGTCCTCAACTCGCCCATAATAGAGTGGCAGATAAAGTGGCTCGCAAGTAACAGCATCAAAGAGTTCGTTATTTGCGTCGGTTACATGAAGGAGAACATCATCAACCACATCGGGAGCGGCAGCCGCTTGGGCGTCAGGGTTGGCTACGCAGTCGAGGAAGAGCCGCTCGGGACGGGTGGCGCGCTCAAAAACGCGGAAGGGCTGCTTTCCGGCCAGAAAGAATTTTTTATGGTAAACGGCGACATACTAACCAACCTTGACCCCAAGATGCTGCGCGACGGCGGGGGCGTGCACTCGCTTGCGCTCGTACCCCTGAGGAGCCCGTATGGCGTAGTCGAGGTGGACAAGGACGCAAAAGTGATCGGCTTTGTCGAAAAGCCCCGGATAAAGGACAGGTGGATAAACGCCGGCGTCTATCACTTTACGAGCGATATCTTTTCGTACTTGCCGGACAACGGCAACATAGAGGTCACGGCGTTGCCAGCCCTGGCAAAGGAGGGCAAGCTGGGGGCAACCCGTTACGGGGAAGTGTTCTGGCGCTCCATTGACTCGCACAAGGACATTGAAGAGGCCGCCAAGGAAATGCAGGCTGCAAACATTACATGAGGGTAGGATACAGCCTCGGGCCGCTACTCTCCGCTGACGAGGTGTTAAAGTGCGCAAGGCTTGCCGACGGAAAAGAGGATGTAGATTCCGTGTGGGTTCCAGAATCCTGGGGCCGCGAGTCGTTTGTGACTCTTGGCGCAATTTCGCAGATAACAAAAAAGGTCCGACTCGGAACGTCGATAGTCAGCATTTTTTCAAGGACCCCTGCAACAGTGGCAATGGGAGCTGTAACGCTTGACATGCTTTCCGGAAACAGGGCGGTCATTGGCCTTGGCTCGAGCACAGAAGCAATAGTGGAGAGCTGGCATGGGGCCAAGTTTGAAAAGCCGGCTTCCAGGATGCGCGAGTTTGTGGAATGCCTCAACCTGATGACTTCAGGCGAAAAGGTCGACTATGCGGGCAACTTTTTCAGGGCAAGCAACTTCAAGCTACTAAACGCGCCGGCAAGAAAGCACGTGCCGGTGTTCATGGCGGCGGTGAACAAGAGGATGGTCTCGCTTGCAGGCGAGCTTGCCGACGGAGTCATACTTTACTTGCGGCCGCTCGACGAGCTGAAAATGACGGTTGCAGAAATCAGGCAGTCGACTGCCGGCAAAGAGTTTGAGGTAGCGCTGTCACTCATCTGCGCGGTCTCCGACAGCGAGCCGGAAAAAGCAAGAAAGCGCGCAGCAAAGACGCTTGCATTCTACGTCGCAGTCGGGAAATACTACAGCAAATTTCTTGCAGAAAACGGATTTGCCCGCGAAGTCGAACAAATAAGACAAGAGTACCGCAAGGGTGGCGACGCGGCTGCTGGTGCCGTGACAGACAGGATGCTTGACGCGCTTGCGGTGTACGGGACAGGCGAGGAGTGCCGCAGGGCGCTCTTAAAGTTCGTCAACGCGGGTGTGACACTTCCAATAATGCAGGTCAACCCTGTCAGGGACGCAGAAGGTTCATTTAGGGAAATGCTGTCAACCTTCTAGATTGCGCAGGGTAGCTATCTCCTCGGCCGCGTCGTCCAAGTTCACAAAAGAGTCCGGCAAATCAATATTCGAGCTTGCGTGTGGGCCCTGCATCGAAATTCTGAAGGAAAGCGACGTCGAAAAAAAAGTAGACGCGGTGCTGGTGTCAACCTGCGCAACTGAGCAGTACAGCTCAACCATTGTTTCTGAAATGCTTGGCATAAAGCCCAAGGTCTCGCACAGGGTGGACAACCTGTGCAATTCGGGCACCAACGCGATTGCCTCTGCCTACTCGCTCATAGCGTCGGGGCTGTGCGACTCGGCCTTGGTGGTAGGGGTTGAAAAGGCGGCAAGCGAAGGCAACAAGCTTGTCTGGGATGTCACCCGGGGGTCCTTCAACTTTCCGGTGCACTGGGCGTCCATGTTTGCCAAGGCACACATGAGAAAATACGACACGACGGAGGAGCAGATGGCACAGGTGTCAGTCAAGAACCACAAAAATGCCGCCAAAAATCCGGGCGCTCTTTTTCGCAAGCCCGTGAGCCTACAGGACGTAATGAACTCGAAAAAGATAGCGGACCCTGTGAAACTGCTGGACTGCTCGGCTCCTTGCGACGGCGCGTCCGCGGTGCTCCTGCTCTCTGAAAAAAAGGCAAGAACAACAGAGAACCCTGTATGGATAAACGGCATCGGCCAGCAGACAAACGGGGCCAGCTTTGCAAGCGCCGGCGACCTTACGGCGCTTGATACCGCAAGAAAGGCGGCGAAGGATGCCTACACTATGGCCAAGATAATACCGTCGCAGGTCGACATCGCAGAATTGCACGACGCGTTTACGATACTTGAGATAATAGCGTACGAAGATGTGGGGTTTGCGCCAAGGGGCAAGGGCGGCAGGTTTGTCGAGCAGGACAGCATCGCAATCAACACAAGGGGCGGGATACTTGGCTGCGGCCACCCGGTCGGCGCGACCGGCGTGGCCCAGGTGACAGAAGTGGCGCTCCAGCTCCAGGGGCGCGCGGGAAAAAGGCAGGCCGGGGGATGCAAAACCGGGCTTGTGCACAACCTTGCGGCAGCAGGATCCTCGGCGACGGTGATGGTGCTTGGAGTCTGAGTTTGCAAATCGCCTCAAGCGAGGCGTGTTCAGGGTCCCGGTCTGCACAAGGTGCGGCAAAAAGGCGTGGCCCCCTTCGTCCACCTGCGCTTCGTGCTATTCAAAAACCGCGCTGAAAAAAGTCGGCAGCACAGGCGTTCTTGTAGAGTTTGCCGCTTCGCACCTCAGGGGACACGAAGGCATCTTTGGCATCGTAGAGATGGACGGATTCAGACTTGTGGGCTCTTTTGAAAGCACAGAACTTGCCGAAGGCATGCAGGTGCGCATGGTAGATTGCGGGATGCGGGACGGCACGCCGTGCTACCTCTTTGCGCCGGACAAATGAATGCTTATTAATGCTAGAGAAAACATGAACATTGTAAATGAGTTATGACCGGTTTGTCGACGAGAGGCTCCTGACAAGCAGGGACGCGCTCAACCACATGCAGATAAAGATAAAGATGCTTGAGGTAGACGAGGGCGCCAGGGACTTTTCGCGCCGGTTTGGGAACAGGATCCTCGTAAAGAAGGTCCTGCTCACGATAAAGTACACGGCGACAGAAGAGGTGGAAGAGCGCGAGCTCGATGTCGAAGAAATTGAAAAGAGGATGAAAAAGGAGCGGCTATTTAGCTCTACGAACAGGTGGGTGGCGTCGACTGACATCAAGAATGGCTACATAGTTGCGTCAAAACACCTCGACCTGCTTGCCGACGCGGTCGCGCTTGACATCGTAAAGGTTTGAGTAAGTATTTCAAAACTTGAGTTCTGACAGATCATGCTATGGGACGCTTGACCCACACCCTTATCGTTTCTGCCCAGAACGCCGCGGCGCCTGCCACTGCAAAGCCGAGCGCAAAGACGTCAAGCGTATCAAGATTAACTACTAGGTAAGCTGCAAGCATCGTAGTGAAAAACGTGGCGAAAAACAATAATCGCGGGACGGCCCTGCCGCCTACGTTGACAAAGGCCTGCAGGACTCCGACCTGCACCTTCTGGACGACATAATATCTCCCGTGTTCGTCTTGGCTGATAAGCAAGAGCTGGACCAGCTTGTCTATGTGGTAGTTGGCAACGCTTGGGCTGGAAAACGACAGGTCGCGCTGCACCTCGCGCACGCCGACCGGCTCTTTGCGCTTAATCATGTACATGTAGACCTGCAGGGTCTTGCCCTTCAGTTGGTCCTCCACCTTGTCAGCAGGCAAGTTGTCCTTGCTCAATAATGACTAACGCGTCATACAGAAATGCTATAAAGCTATCGTATGGAAAATACATGGCGCCGCTGACCAGACTCGAACTGGTGACCCACTGGTTAACAGCCAGTTAAGCTCCGAAGCACAATATTGCGCTTTGAATTTGCTCTACCATGCTGAGCTACAGCGGCGCAATGATACGCAATTTTCAAGCACAAAATAAATGTATTGGCTAAAATAGAATTGACAAAACAACGTCAGCTTTTCGGATTACAGGTGGTGAGAGCGTGACCGGGCCCAAAGGAGCTCAAACTTACGCAGGGTGTGGACCCTACCCGCTTTTTTTTGATGTGAATGAAAACCGGGCCCAGAGGGACTACATCGTTAGAAATATGGGGTGCGACCTACTCTTAGCCGGCTACTGCTTCTTGACTGTGGAGCACTGACTTTCAATTGAATGTTATGATACGGCCGGGTCATATTGAAATTAAATGATAGAATCTTCTTATAGAAGGATAGCTGATAACTATTTAATCCAAACAAAAGAGCTATTGAATATGCAAGTTAGGCTGCTGGCAATAGTGTTAGGGCTGGTCTTCCTGGCTGGAGTCGTTTCAAGCAGTGCAAGACCTGCATACGCAGAGACTTTCACATGCATGACAACCCTGGATGGCTCTCGAGAAGTGCCTTCTGTTGACACTGGGGGTATAGGATCGGCATCTTTGTCGTTTGATTCAGAAACTAACGAGCTGTCCTGGGAAATAGAATTTTCCGGACTTTCGGGGCCTGCGACTGCAGCGCATTTCCATGGGCCTGCAGCTTTAGGAGCTAATGCTGGAGTGCAGGTGAATATTGGCGACGCCTCTGGCCTGTCTTCGCCAATGGCTGGGTCAGCGGTATTGACTCTCGAGCAGGAATCTTTCCTTCTTGGCGAAGAAATGTACATCAACATCCACACGGAGGCGAACCCCAATGGCGAGATTCGAGGACAGGTATCATGCGAATCCGAATTGCCACCTTCTACCGATGGAGAATGGCAGACTGCAATGTTGGCATTCGGTGACGACGAGCATGAAATCCAGTACATGATCACTGGCGGCACTCTGGATGAACTGACCGGCGACGTGGAAACTCAAATGATCACTGCAGCCATCACCGCTGAACAGGATGGCGAGCTGACAATCCAGCTTCCCCGAGAAATTATGGATTCCGTAGCAAATGGCCAAGATCTGGACTATATTGTCTTTGTTGACGAGATTTCAGAGGTCGCGGACGACAACTTTGGAGAAGACGTGCGAACGCTGACTATCCCATTCCTTGCGGAAAGCAAACTGATTGACATCGTCAGCGCTTCAATAATTCCAGTTGCAGGTGAAGAATGGCAGACTACGACGCTGACAATTGGCGATGAGGAGCATGACATCCAGTACACAATTAGTGGCGGCACTTTGGACGAGCTGACCGTTGACCAAGAAAATTCCACAATAACTGCAATGATCACTGCAGAATCAGATGGCAAGCTGACAATTCGGCTCCCTAGAGATGTTGCAGATTCAAAGGACGGCCAAAACGACTCGCCCTTCATAGTCACGGTTGACGGCGAAGACTCAGACGTAACGGACGACAATGGTGCCACGGCGAGAACCCTTTCAATCAACTTTAGTGAGGATGCAAGGCAGATTAACTTAATCGGTACATTCGTGGTACCAGAGTTCGGCGCACTCACGGCGGTCGTACTTGCAGCTGCAATCGTCGGGATCATCGTAGCCACAGGAGTATACAGCAAATTCAGCTTCCTGCCAAAGACGTAAAAGAAGGCTAAACGATCCTCTTTTTTCTTTTATAGTTAAGGAGACTGGTAACGACCATTAGGTTCCATTAAAGATGATTTGTTACTCTACAAATAGCATAAACATTATTCATGCACATTATTCAAGAAAAATCTACGGGCCCGGAAGTTCTCAAAGCCACAGTGGAAGCGAGCATCACAAACGGCAGAAGCCATCGGGGCGGCTAAACGGCCCCCTCGTGATTTTTCTTAAACTAGCTATGGCTGAGCGTTCTGCCAAGCAGTTTAGACAGAATAAATGTTTGGAGCAGGCGTCATGCGACTTTGGACTCAAATAATCGAGAAAATTGAGGTGGGCCTTACATGCCCTCTTCGCGTGTGTAGATGTACAGCCCGTCCAAGAAGACGCGCTGGTCCTTGTCCTTTATTCGGGTGGACTGCTCAATATTGGCAGCAGTCTGCGAGACGTCGTCCAGACTCGGGCCCTTTATCAGAACGTCTTCGCCCTGGACTTCGACCTTGGTGGCGTCGCCCTGTATCCGGGCCACGCGGGCAGACCTCTCGCCGAAAAAGTTCTCCACGTGGATTTCTTTGCCCTTTACCTTGACAGATATCGGAAAGTGGGCAAAGATTATCTTGACTTTGTAAGTGAAACCTTTCTCGACGCCTTTTACCATGCTCTGAATGACGCTCCGCACCGTGTTGGTCACTGCAAGGTCTCGCTTTCTCTTGCCGTACGGCTTTATCGTGGCCTTGTCGCCTTCGATGGTGATTGTCACTGGGATCCTGAGAAAGTCTTTCTTAACCGTCCCGAGCTTGCCTTTGGCGACTATGGACGACCCTTCCTTTGTAAGCTTGACGCCTGACGGGATCTTTACCTCTGCCATTATTTCTTGCTCAGTAGACGTAGCCAACTAGAACTCCTCCCAGACCCTGCGACTGCGCCTCGTGGTGAGACAGTATGCCCTTGCTGGTGGACACGAGCAGTATGCCCATGTTGTATGCGGGCAGGAACTGTCGCTCCCAGTCAAAGTACGCGTCCTTTTTTACCGAGAAGCGGGGCGTGATTATGCCGCACTTGTTTATCTTCGCCAAAAGCTGGACGTGGAATTTGCCCGCCCTTCCGTCGTCGATCTGTTCAAATTCGCCAATGTATCGGTGCTTTTGCATCACGCGCAGCACCTCGCTTGAGAACTTGGACGCGGGCAGGATTATGCACTCCCTCTTTCTCCTAGTCTCGTTGTTGTATATCGTCGTGAACATGTTTGAAAGCACGTTTAGGGCCGGCATACCATCCACCTATTCGTACTTTACGAACCCTAGGCTGCTTGCCACTTCCCTGAAGCACTGCCTACAAAGCATCAGGTTGTAACTTCTGATGAGACCGTTATATGAACCGCACCTTTTACACCAGCGGACTCCCCTGCCATGCGCTAGTTTCTTTCTTCCTGTTGTTTCGTAATCTCTTGGCTTTGGCATCACGCTACCCCCACTCCGAACTGCCGCTTGAAAAATTCGATCGCTTCCTGCTTATTTATCCGGTGGCTCTTGCCTATCTTGGCGCGCTTGCGGCTCCTCCTCGCTATCCTGTAGCCAGGCCTAACTAGGACGACGTTTATGTCCATACCGAAAATGCCTATCTCCGGGTTGTATTTCGTGCCGGGGATGTCGATGTGCTCGTGCACACCAAGGGAAAAGTTGCCAAAGTCGTCAAACGAGGACTCTTTGAGCACGTTCCTCTTGGCTGCGACGGCCCTCTTCAGGAATTCGATGGCCTCTTCGTGCCTCAGCGTCACCATCGCGCCTATCGGCTCTCCCTTGTGGATGCCAAAGTCGCGCACTGTTTTTTTCGCGCCCCTTTCCGTGGGCTGATGGCCTGTAAGTTCTGTCAGTGCTTTCTTGGCCTTTTCCATTGGCTCGCCGGACTTGCCGACTCCGATGTTTATCACTACCTTGTCCACTGCAATCCTTTTCATGCTTTTTTCCATGGCTTGCTCGCTCATTTTCTAGTTCACCTTTATCACTGGCTTGTCAGAGCCGACCACCATGACCATCTCGACTGGCAGCTCGACCACCTTGTCCTCAAAGGTCACAAGCGCCCTCTTGGGAAGTGAGAACACTCCGTCGCGGATGTCCTCTATCTTGCCGACCCGGCCGGCATTGTCGCCGGTTATGATGAGCGCGATCGCGCCCTTTT
>Ga0209341_10000906_pt1 | contig 30042 bp, 31 predicted proteins | sample RifCSP13_2_FD_184020 | JGI IMG/M metagenome (GOLD analysis project Ga0209341, IMG submission 184020) | Soil microbial communities from Rifle, Colorado - Rifle CSP2_sed 13_2 (SPAdes) (version 2) | ecosystem: Environmental > Terrestrial > Deep subsurface > Rock core/Sediment | place: Rifle... | reverse complement strand
AAGAGGCCGTAGTAGCTGAAGTTCAGCGCGATCCACGTGGAGATCGTCACGCCGGATCGGCGGCGGAGCGCGCCCCGGAACAGCTCCGCCATCGGGGCCTTCGGCACGGCCTGCCCCCTCGTCAGGGACGCGGCGTCCACGGGCCTGCCCGTCAGGCGGGTCAAGACGGAGGCGGCGTCGGCGAGCCTCCCGTGGCGGGCGTAGTAGAACGGGCTCTCAGGGATCGTCACGCGGGCAATCGCGGCGATGAAGGCAGGGAACGCCGCCGCGACGAAGAGCACCCGCCAGGGGTCGAGGCCCGCGACCGTGACGCCGCTGACGATGAACAGCCACCAGAACCCGATCGCGAGGAGGAATCCGAGCGGCCAGAAGAAGTCCAAGAGGACCATGAAGCGGCCGCGGGACTGCGGCGGGAGGAACTCGGAGAGGATCGCGGGATCGACCACGAGCATCCCACCCAGGCCGAGCCCCGCGAGGAATCGGAATCCGAACACGCTGGCGGTGTTCCACGAGAGCGCGGTGGCGGCCGTGAAGACGGAATACCACAGGATGCTCAGGAGGAACACGGTGCGCCGGCCCCGCGCGTCCGCGATCCGCCCGAGGATCAGGCTGCCGATGAAGGAGCCGATGAGGGTCGCGGCCGCGATCGCCCCGTACTGGACCGGATCCGTCGCGGTGTACGTCGCGAGATCGAAAATCCCGAACTCCGCGCCGATCACGGGGAGGACGAGGGAGATGATGATGATCTCGAACGCGACGAACGTCCAGGCGAACCCGGTGATCGCAACGATCCTCCGGTGGAAAGCGGTGAACCCGCCCTCCCGGAGGACGTCCTCCACGCTCTTTGTGACCCCGGCCATCCTCGACCCCGGACGGACGCGAAATGAACCGCGCTATAAAACGTTCCGTACCCGCGAAGGCCCTCAGTCGTGCTGCGGGTCCATGTAACGGTACACCATCTTCCCGCAGCTCGGGCACGCACCCGCGATCCACCGCGGCTCCGTCTTCCAGGCGTGGCTGCAGTACGGGCAGTCCACGATGATCTCCTCCAGGACCGCGGGTGCGCTCATCCTCTCGCCCGCCAAGAATAGGCCGGCCCCGCGCTAAGTAGTTGCGCGGCTACCCCGCGCGCGGCGTCGCGACCAGCGGGATGGGCTCCGAGGCGGCGGGGTTCCGCCGCGGGTAGTCCTTCACATGTACGCCGTAGAACGGCACGCGGTTCGCGACGACTCTCCGGAACGCATCGCGCAGCCCGTCGTCGTCGAGGCCGCGCGTCTCGATCAGGTCGTCGTTCCGGTTCAGGCACCCCTTCAGCTTCCCGTCGTGCGTGACGCGAATCCGGTGGCAGTTGAAGCAGAACTCCGCGTTGTGGACGGGGTCCACGACCTCGACCTCCGCCCCGTTGAAGATGTAGATGTGGCGGTGGTGCATCTCCCGCACGAGGACCTTGTCCGCCCGCTGCTCGAGCCACTTCTTCACGCCGTCGATGTCGACGTCCCAGTCCCGCTCCCCGACGAGCTCGGGCATGAACTGGATGAGTTGCAGCTTCAGGCCGTCGCCCTTCCCGATGAAGTCGATCATGGCGGGGATGTGCGGGAGGGTCCGCTCGAACACGACCATGTTCAGCTTCACGGGCTTCAGGCCGACCTCGACCGCCCTCTGGATGCCCCGCATCACGGGTGCGAGCTCGCCCTTCCGGATGTCCCGGAACGTGTCCGGGTCGAGGGCGTCGATCGAGACGTTCACGCGCTTCAGTCCCGCGTCCCGGAGCTTCTCCGCGCGGGCCGCGAGCATCGACCCGTTCGTCGTCATCGAGACGTCCGGAATGTGGCGGACCGTGCGGTCCACGATGTCCTCGAGGTCCAGGCGGACGAGGGGCTCCCCGCCCGTGAACTTCACGCTGCGGATCCCGAACTCGCGTGCGACCTTCGCGATGCGCTCGACCTCGGCGACCGTCATCTCCTCCTCGTGCGGCGCTCGGGGCCTCAGCACGGGTCCGAGGCCCTCGTCGTGGCAGTAGATGCACCCGAAGTTGCACCGCTTCGTGACGCTGATGCGGATGTCCGTTACGGCGCGCCCGAACGCGTCGACGAGCATGGGCGCCGTTGGAAGGCGGGCGGCGGTTTAACGATTGTGCCTTCCTCACGGGGTCCCCGCTCGGTGCCTGGTGCGTCGTTCACGGAGTGCAGTTGCATCCCAACCTTCTTATACCGGGGGCTCGTGCTTACAGCCAGCACAAACCGTCTGACTTCGCGCGCGTGTAGGAATTTTCCGACCGCCTTGCGACTCAAGGCCTTTGTGCGACTACAACGACAATGTGAGAACCATGGAAGAGCAGAAAGCGTGGACGAAGGTCAAGGACCTGACGCCGACGTCGAAGCAGGTGAACCTCTTCGCGAAGGTCGTCAACCTTGGAGAGCAGAAGGAGATCACGCCGAGATACGGCAGCCCGCGGCGCCTGGTCGAGGCCACCATCGGGGACGAGACCGCAACGGTCATCCTCACCCTGTGGGAGGACCAAATCAGCGCCGTCGCGGCCGAGGACGTGGTCCAGATCGACAACGGATTCGTGTCCCTCGTGCGGGGGCACATCCGCCTGAACGTCGGGAAGTACGGCACGCTCGCGAAGGTCGCGCAGGCGATTGCGGACGTGAACACGTCCGTGGACGTGAGCGCCCAGGAGCACCAGCAGGAGCGGCGGTTCAACCGCTTCGACTCCCCGCGGCCGGCGAGCCAGGGCTTCTCCTTCGGCACGGACGACCGGGACGTCTCCCGGGACCGCTCGAAGGACCGGCGGGGCGACCGCCGGCGCTACTAGGTCGGAGAACCAAGGGGGCGTCCCGCCCCCTCCCTTACAACACCCTTTTCCCTTTCCAATCGACGAGCGGAGCGTCCCCTCGGGAGATGCGTCCTCAGGGCCGGGGGATCCGGCCGGGCCTAGCGACGCCCTCTCAGCGGGCCCCGGGGCCGACGGCCGCGCGGCGGCGGGCGGCGCTCGAAGCGCTCCTCGCGCCGCTCCGTCTCGTACAGCCGCTCGGGCTGGATCGACTCCACGTTCCCGTTGAAGTACGCGCGCGCGTTCGACTCGGAGAACCCGATCTTGCGGGCCGACAGCTTCGACTTCATCAGGTTCCGGAACTTCTCCCGCTTCGACTTGTTCCCCTCGTTCCACATGCGGCTGAACTGCTGGTCCTTGTCCGACATCGGATCACCGTCCCAATACCAGGAGAACCACGGACGCGCTCGGGGCGGTGGCCGTGTCCGGACCGGAATTGTGGACGCACCCTCGAAAAGAAGGACCCGAATAAACCTTGCGCCGCGACGGGTCGCCCGGGGGCGGTCAGTACACGAAGGCGACGATGACCTCGTCCCCGACGACATGGGTCTCGTACACGTTCAGCGGGAACTTCGCCGGGCCGGACTTCGGCTTCCCCGAGGCCAGGTCGAACGCGCTCTTGCACTGCGTGCAGACGACCGCGTGGTTCGCGGGGTCCAGCGTGCCCTCCGAGAGCATCGCCCAGGACACCGTGCACGCGTCGTCGAGCGCGTAGAACCGGCCCTCGAGCTTCACGAGGAGGAGGTCGTAGCCCATGTGCTCGAAGTGGCGTATCCCGCCCTCCGGGAGCTCGTCCACGGCGCAGATCGGGACCTCCGTCGTCGCGGGCATCGCGGGCGCCGAACGGGCCGCCCGTCTTAAGGTTTTTCGGCGACCGCTCACAGGGAGAACGTCCGGCCGCCGACCGGGCCGACGACGACGAGGGAGCCGTCCCGCCTCCGGAGGTACCGCTCCGTCGCGGCGAGGATCGCCTCCCGCGTCAGGCCGTTGACGATCCGGGGGAACCGCTCCAGATAGTCGAGCCCGAGGTCGTGGAGCTCGATCCCGTGGAGCGCGCCCGCGACCTCCGCGTTCCGCTCCAGGTTCACGATCAGCCCGCCCACCTCGTGCAGCTTCGCGGTCTCGATCTCGTCGTCCGTGAACGGCTCCGAGCGGAGCCGGTCCAGCTCCGCGGCGACCGCCGCGAGGGCGGGCTCGAGCCGCTCCGGGTTCACGCCCGCGAAGAGTCCCCAGTGGCCCCCGTGGCGAAGCGCGCGGAGCCGGCTGTACGAGTAGTACGCGAGCCCCTTGTCCTCCCGGACGCTCGCGCCGAGCCGGCCGTACATCCCGATGACCCCGAACATCAGGTTCGCGAGGCTCAGCGCGTAGTAGTCCGGGTCCGAGCGGGAGATGGCCTGGAGCCCGAGCGCGACATCGACCTGGGACTTGTGCGGGAGGTTCACGAACCGCGAGGCCGCGGGGGCGGGGCCGGGCGCGGGCGGGGGCGGCGGCGGGACGCCCTTCGGGAGGCCCGCGAAGGCCCGTGCGACGGTCGACTCGACGAACACGCGGTCCACGTCCCCCGACAGCCCAAGGATCAGGCCGGGGCCCGCGTGCGCGCGCGCGTGGAACTCGAACAGGGCCCGCGGCTCGATCCCCTTCACCCGCTCCGGGTCCGCCTTCGGGTCCCGGCCGTACGGGTGCCCGTCCGGGTACACGAGGGACAGCAGCTCGCGGTCCGCGCGCTCCCGCGTCGAGTCCCGCTCCCGCTCGAGGTCCGTGAGGATCTCCGCGCGGACCCGCTCCACCTCCTTCGCGGGCAGGGCGGGGTTCGTGAGGCAGTCCGCGGCGATCGCGAGCACCTTGGCCGCCGCGCGGCGGGTGCACCGCCCGCGGAACACGACGATGTCCTCCGCCTGGATGAACTCCAGGGTCGCGCCGAGCCCCTCGAGGCCCTCCGCGACCTGCCGCGCGGTCCACCGCCGCGTCCCGCTCGGGAGGAGGCGGCACAGGAACTCCGCGACGCCCTCCTCGCCGGGCGCCTCCGCGGCGACGCCCGCGGGGAGGCTCCCGTGGAAGGAGAGGAAGGAGCTCGCGGGGTTCGGAAGGAGCAGGACCCGCCCGCCGCCCGGGAGCTCGACGCGGTCCGGCCGCAGGCTCACGGGCCGCCCTCCCCGTGGTACCGCACGACCGTCTTCGTGCGGTCCCTGAGGTACGCGCGGGCCGCGGCCTGCACGTCGTCCGACGTCACGGCCTCCACCTTCGCGAGGAAGTCGGGGAACGTCACCCGCGACCCGAGGACCTCGAGCTGCGCGGCCATGAACGCCTGGAACGTGACGCCGTCCGCCTCGTAGCGGTTCCACGCCCGCACGAGCTCGCGGGCCCGCTCCATCTCCTTCGCGGCGGGCGGCGCCTCCCGGAGGCGGGCGGCGATCCCGTCGATCTTGTTCTCCACGACGCCATGGCGGACCTCCGGGACGAGGACTGCGAACACCTCCAGGAGGGAGGGGTCGAGGCGCATCTCGAAGCCCGCGCGCGCCTCGGAGGCGAGCTTCGACTCGACGAGGCCGCGGTACAGCCGGTTCCCCCGCGGGGACCAGGAGCCCGCGGCGAAGGGGTTGAAGCCCCGCCAGCCGCCGAGGACCGCGGTGAGCATCACGATCCCGGGCAGGTCCGGGTGGCCCCACGCGGGGATCTTCCAGCCCACCTCGAGATAGTCCACGCGGCCGGGGCGGCGGACCTCGGAGACCCGCTCCCCGTGCTGCTCGGGCTCCACGGACCTCGGGCGCGGCGGGAGCGTCTCGGGCCGGAGGGGCCCGAAGTGCCGCCGGACGAGGGCCATCGCGGCGTCCGGGTCGAACCCGCCCGCGATCACCAGGACCGCGTTGTTCGGCGCGTACCACCGGAGGTAGTACGCGTACAGCGCGTCCCGCGTCATCGAGGCGAGGTCCTGCTTGTACCCGATCGAGAGCCAGTGGTACGGGTGGACGTGGAACGCGGTCGCCCAGAGCTCCTCCTCAACCGTGAACGGGGGCTCGTTCTCCGCGCCCTCCCGCTCCGAGATCACGACGGTCCGCTCGGCCTCCAGCTCCATCGGGTCGAACGCCGCGTTCCGCATCCGCTCCGCCTCGACGAACAGGGCCGTCTCCAGGTGCTCCGCGGGGACCGTCTCGTAGTACATCGTCCAGTCCTTGTCCGTGAAGCCGTTGAACTTCCCGCCGAGGCGGGAGACCAGGCGGTCGATGTCGCCCTTCGCGAGCTTGCCCCCGCCCTTGAAGAGCATGTGCTCGACCCAGTGCGTCGAGCCGGTCATCCCGGGGACCTCGTTCCGCGAGCCGACCCGGTACGCGGTCCACACGCTGACCTGGGGCACGCCCGGGAGCGGGCGGAGGATCACCACGAGTCCGTTGTCCAGGGTCTCGACGCGGTCGATGGCGGCTCCCCCGTGTGGCGGGCGGGAAGGTGGCGGACGGTTAAGGTTTTCGCGCGGGACGAGGACACGCCCGGGACGGACCGACAGGCAGGATGCTGACTGTCTCCGGCGACCCTCTGGACGGACCGACGGCCCACCTAGGCCTTGCCAATTGCCATGAGCCGCTCCTCGATCACGGCCGCGGCCCGCTTGCCCGCCGCCAACGCGTGGACGACGGAGGTCCCGCCCCCGACGAACACGTCCTCGAGCTTCGTGCGCCCGGACGGGTCCAGGCCCGCCACGATGCCCTCCTTGTCCACCGCGATCCCGAACTCCTGCGCGTTAGGAATCCCGGTGATGTCCGCGACCTGACCGATCGCAAGAACGACCGCGTCCACGGACATCGCGTACTCGGATCCGGGGATCGGGACGGGCCTCCGGCGCCCGCTCTCGTCCGGCGGGCCGAGCTCCATCCGCTGGCACACGAGCCTCCGCACGCGCCCGCCCTCGCCCTCAATCCGCAGGGGCGCGACGAGGAACTCGAACCGCACCCCCTCCGCCTCCGCCTCGGCCGCCTCCTCCGGGCTCGCGGGCATCTCCGCGCGGCTCCGGCGGTACACGACCGTCACCTCGTTCGCGCCAAGCCGAAGCGCGATCCGCGCGGAGTCCATCGCGACGTCCCCGCCCCCGATCACGGCGACGCGCTCCCCGATCCGGACCTGCCGGCCCCGTATCGCGTCCTCGAGCAGCGGGAGGGCGACGAACACGCCCGCGAGGTCCATCCCGGGGACCTGGACGGTCTGGGGCTTGTGAGTGCCGATCCCCAGGAACACCGCGTCGTACCGCTTCCTGAGGTCTTCGAGCGTGACGTCCTTCCCGAGCCGCACGTTCGTCTCGAACTGGATCCCGAGGTCCCGCATCCGCTCCACGTCCTCCTCGAACGCCTCCCGCGGGAGCCGGTACGGCGGGATCGTGAGGGTGACGAGTCCGCCTAGGATGTCCTTGGCCTCGTACACCGTGACGGCGTACCCCTTCCTCGCGAGCTGCCACGCGACCATCAGGCCTGCGGGACCCGCGCCGACGACCGCGACCCGGCCCGCCTTCGGGGCCTCGCGCGCGTACGGCTTGCGGGAGTCCCCGAACTCGAGTGCCGCGCGCTTCAGGTGGCGGACCGCGACCGGGGCGCCCTTCTTCGCGACCACGCACGAGTCCTCGCAGTAGTGGTAGCACACCCGCGCGAGGGTGGACGCGAGCGGGTTGTCCCGCAGGATCAGCGCCGCGGCGCCGTCGAAGTCCCCCTCGCCGATCTTCATCACGTACTCGCGGCAGTCCTGGCCGAGCGGGCACGCCTCGACGCACCATGGCTTCGCGCAGTACAGGCACCGCTGCGCCTCCTCGACCGCCTCCTGGCGGGTGTACGGGTGCAGGACCTCGATCGGCTCGTATGCGCGCGCCGCGGGCGCCTCCTCGGCGATTACCACGCGGAGGGGGTTCAGCTTCTTCGGGACGCGCTTCTTCTCGGTCGTCGCCATGGGGGCGCGCTCTTTCCATAGCGACTCGCGCGGACCCCGCATAAACCCGCCATAAGTACCGTACGGGTCCCGCCCTTACGGAGCGAAAGGGCTATGGCGGGCGGCCGGGATGCGGACGACCGGGCGGTGGCGATGGCGGAGATCCTCAAGGGCGTGCACATGGTGGACACGTACGCGAACACGTTCTTCCTCGCGGACCAGCGGCTCATCCTGGTGGACACGGCGACCGCGGACGGCGGGCCGAAGGTCCTCGACTACCTGAAGCGGATTCGGATGAAGCCCTCCGACATCGGGACGATCTTCGTCACGCACACCCACCCGGACCACGTGGGCGGCCTCGCCGCGATCAAGAAGGTCTCCCCCGCGAAGGTCGCCGCGAGCCGGGCCGAGGCGGACTTCATCTCGAAGCGGAAGACGTACACCGGCCCGCCCGGCGCGGCCGCGCAGCGGCACCCCGGGACCCCGGTGGACGTGCCCCTCGACGACGGCGCGGTCCTCGACGGCCTGCGGGTGATCTTCACGCCAGGCCACACGACCGGGAGCATGTCCCTCCTCGACCCGTCCCGGTCCCTGCTCCTCGCGGGCGACGCAATCAACAACGAGGGCCGGCTCCAGCCGATGGACGACGCGTACAACGTCGACCCGAAGCAGCACCGGGCGTCGATCAAGAAACTCGCGGGGTTCGACTTCGAGAACCTGGTCATGGGCCACGGCACGCCGGTCCTCGGCGGCGCGTCGAAGCGGGTGAAGGAGCTCGCGGCCCGTCTCTAAAAAGGAAACGAGAGAGCGGGCGGGCGGCGGAGACCACCGAGAGGCTTCCCGTCGCCCGCCCCCTCGTGGCCCGGGGTTGTCTCCGGGCCGCATCCCGCCGCAATGGGTCGTTGCGGGAGTCTCCGGGTCGCTCGGCGCGGAGCCGACCGACCGCTCCCGATGGGGGCGCCCCGGGGGATATAGGGCGCAGTGGAACTGTCCACACGGACCTCCCGCGGGACCGCCGGGGGCCTCACCGGAGACAGACCGTCCCGGTTACGGCGTGAGCCGGCGGCGGGCCTTCCGGACCGCGGTCGCCTCCGCCTGGCGGGCCATCACGAAGACGCCCGCGAGGACGATCACGACGATCACGGACAGGACGACGAGCCACAGGACCTGCGTCGCGACGTCGTTCCGGCTCGTGAGGATCGACCCGTAGAAGCTCCCGGCGCCGATTACGAACAGGCCCCCCGCGAGCATCCGGATCGGGCGGGCCTCGGACCCCGCGTACACGAGGTACGCGATGAACGCGAGCACGAACGCGACGAAGCCCGTCCACCAGAGCCGGAGGTCGCCCGGGATCGGGGCGAGGAACAGGATGTACCCGAAGATCAGCGCGGCCATGATGCCGACGATCGCGATGATCCCCATCATCGCCGCGGAGGACAGCTTCACCGTGGGAGGCGCGGGGGGCGCCGAGGCGGACATGGGTTCACCCGCTCAGCGGCTTCCCGCACTCGCCGCAGAACTTCAGGTTCCCGGGGTTCTCCGCCTTGCAGCTCGGGCACGTCACGGTCTGGGCGGACCCGCACTCGCCGCAGAACTTCAGGCCGGGGGCGACGGGCTTGCCGCACTTGATGCACGACTTGCTCCCCGCGACGACGGACATGTCCGTGCCGCAGCTCCCGCAGAACTTCTGCGTGACGGGCTGCTGGGACCCGCACTTCGGGCACACCTTGACCTGCTGGGGCGCCTGCATCTGGCCCATCTGGCCCGCCATGGAGTACCCCATGCCGATCCCCGCGCCGAGGCCCAGGCCCGCGCCCGCGCCGCCGCTCGGGTTCGCGGCCGCGATCTTCATCGCGTCCGCCATCGCGTACTGCTGCGCGCCCGTGGCGGGGGACCGGTTCAGAATCCGGCCCGCGCTCGCGGTCGCGACCGCCTCCTTGACCTTCTCGGGGAGCGGGATGTTCAGGCCGCTCAGCTTGACGATCTCGACGCCGAGGTTCGCGAAGTGGGGCTTCGTCTCCATCAGGGTGCGCTGTTCGATCTCGTTCAGGTTCGTCGCGAGCTGGGTGACCTTCATCCCGCCTTCCTTCATCTTGCCGAGGCTCACGTACAGCTGCTTCACCATCTCCTCGCGGATCCGGTCCTCGACCTCCGCGGAGGTCTGGTTCCCGAACGTCCCGACGAACTGGTTGATGAACGCCTCGGGCGAGACGACCCGGTACCGGAACTCGCCGAACGTCCGCAGCTCGATCAGGTCGAAGTCGGGGTCCTCGAAGATGTACGGCTCCTTCGAGCCGAACTTGCCGTCGAACATCCGCTTCTGGAGGTAGTACACCTCCGCCTGCTGAACGACGCCCGTGAAGACCTTCTGGAGCCAGCCCAGGATCGCCACGTTCTGGGACGTGAGCGCGTACCGGTCCGGCCGGTCGATGTACGCGAGCGCCTTCCCGTCCCGGTAGAAGACGGCGATCTCGTCCTCCCGCACGACGATGTTGTCGTTCATGCGGATGTTCCGCGGGACCTTCCACATGATGTTGCCCCGCTTGAACTGGTCGTCCCACGCGATCGTCATGCTCGTCGTGAGGCCCTCGCCGCGCCCCGCGGTCTGGTCCGTCCGACGCCCGCCACCGAACAGGAACACCGGGAATATCATCTACCTCACCGCCGTGCCAGAGATAATCGCGATCCTCTGCTTGAACGCATCGTCGAAGGCCTTGAGGTCCGCCCGGAGCGCCTTCACGGCCTTCTCGAACGCGGCCTTGTCGTTCGCCTCGATCGCCGTACGGATCGCGGGCAGGCCCTGGGCCGCCCGGTCGAGGCCCTCGATCATCGCGTAGTCGTACTCGTACAGCCGGTCCAGCGCCTCCTCCTCGATCCGGATCGCGGGGCTGAAGCCGGAGTAGCCCTGCTCCCCGTGCCGGACGCGGGCCTCGATGCCCTCGACCTCGAACATCACGTTCCCGATGTTCGACAGGCTGATCGCGGTCGACGCGCGCCCCGCGTCCTCCCGCGCGCGCTCGAGCTCGGCGCGGAACCCCTTCATCTTCTCGAAGATCTGGATCCGCAGGAGGTTGTCCGCCGCGCGGATGTCCTCCCGTCGCCGATAGCCCGCGTATCCGGGGATCCGGAGTTGAATCTTCTTCAGTAGCCCGCGGTCGGCCTCAACGCGCTCTCGCATGTCGGGGATGTCTGTTCCCTCCCGTCAGGTTGTGTATCTCTCGCTGGTATTTCTCTCTATTTAGAGGTATCCTCGGAATTCCCAGAGCGTCCTCACCAGAGGGACACGGAGGGGCGTTCCCCGTCGATCACCTTGTTCGCGTTCCCGTCCACGAGGATGTACATCTCCTTCGCTCCCTTGTGGCGGTACCGAACGAACCACACCGGCGCGTGCAGGAGCTCGCCCGGCGCCTGCTGGAAGTACGGCACGAAGGACTCGAGGGTGTCCACGCGCTTCCGCGCCTCCTTTTCCGCGTACTTCTGCGCGAGGGTCTGCGCGAACTGCGTCGCCTCCTGCTCCGTGACGTCCCCGTCCAGGATCTCGACCCCGCCCGTCTTCCTCTTCTCGTACGGGCCCTTCCCCTGGAGGGAGAACGTGTAGCCGTCGTCCGGCTGGTACTTGTTGTACCCGCGGACCGCGACGACCGGGATCAGGTACGACACGTTGATCCGGTCCCGCACGCGGATCGGCTGCGGCTGGTTCATCGCGACGCTCCGCCCGCGCTGCTGCTGGGAGGCGGCGGCGGCCGCCGCCAGGATGCCGAGGCCGATCTTCGCGACCGTCTTCGCGGTCTCCCCGCCGCCCTGCGGGTGCACGTTCACCGCGCCCGTGCCCTTGAGGCCCTGGAAGTCCGCGGTGACCGTCGTCGGCACGATCCAGTACGGGACGTACCGCAGCGTGGACTCGAGGAGCTCCGCGTTCTTCGCGACGTTGCGCCGCAGGAGGCCCTGGTCGAGCCACTTCCCGCCGCACTGGAGAGCCGTCTCCTGGTTCATCACGTTGTCGATCATGAAGTGCTTCTGGATCACGGACCAGCCGCCGGACCCGAGGGTCGTGGCGGTCCCGCAGTACTCGCACGTGATCAGGGTGAGCCCGCCCGTCGGCTTGAGGGGGGCGCCGCACGAGGCGCATTTCAGGTCCTTCGAGCCCGCGGGCGCGACGACCTGGGGCGCGGCGGGGGCCTGGGGCGGGTACGGGCCCGCGGGGGCCTGGCCCGGGTAGCCGGGCGGTGCCCCGGGCGGGGCGGTCGGGGCCTGCGCCACGACACCCTGCTGGCCACCACAGAAGTTGCAGAACACGGCGCCATCGGGGATTTGCTTTCCGCACTTTTGGCAGAACACGAGGATCCCTCGGGGGAGGTTTGGCGGGCTCCGATGCGGACCGGTTCTATTTAAGAATTCCTCGGTCCGTGCCGCTCCTGAGAATTCATTCGCGGGGCGTGCGCAGCTCGTCCAGCCCGACCCACCGGGCGACGCCGAAATCGAGCGCGCGGGCGGGCAGCACGCGGGTAATCGCGACCGCGAGCGTGTCGTACCACTTCACGCGGTACCGGGCGCGCGGCCTCCGGCTCGACGCGATGCGGGCAATCCGCCGCCCCACGTCGTCCGCGGTGGCGTGGAGGGCGGGGCTCGTGTAGCTCAGGAACGCCTCCCGGTACACGGGCGCGTACACGGAGTCACGGTTCGCCAGCGCCGCGCTCTCCCGAACCGCCCGCTCCTGGAACCGCGTGAGGGTGGACCCGGGCTCGACGAGGACGACCCGGACGCCGAAGGGGCGGGCCTCCCCGCGCAGCGCGTCGCTCAGCGCCTCGAGCGCGAACTTGGACGCGCAGTACGCCCCGAGGAGCGGGGTCGACACGCGGCCCGCCACGGAGCTCACGTTCACGATCGTCCCCGCACCTTGGCGCCGCATGATCGGGAGGACCTGGCGGCACAGGGCCATCGCGCCGAACACGTTCACCTCGAACTGTCGCCGCAGCTCCTCCCGCGGGAGGTCCTCGACCGCCCCGAAGATCGCGAAGCCCGCGTTGTTCACGAGGACGTCGATGCGGCCTGCCGCATTGAAGACGTGGGCGACCGCCCGCACGATCGACGCGTCGTCCATCACGTCGAGCTCGATCGGCTCGACTCGCGGCGTCCCGCGGAGGTGCTCGACCCCCGCGAGGGTCCGCCCGGAGGCGAAGACCCGAAAGCCGCTCCCCTCGAGGGCACGCGCGGCCGCCTCCCCGATCCCGCTGGAACATCCCGTCACGAGCGCCACGCGCCGCACGCCCGCCGCCATGTCCGTCACCGCCGCGTCCCAGACGGCGCGGCTAGATGTCCCTTTGCCCCGGGCCGGGTCCGTGATAACGTCCATCGGCTCCCGCCGAAATGGTTCGGCAAACGCCGATGCTCCTTACGGCAAGGTATATGTAGGGACGGCCCCTCGAAGCCCGTTCGTAACGCGAGGGCGCACCCGATGCAATCCTCTCAGGCCCGCACGAAGTTCGTTCGGAAACTGGCACAGTCCCGGCCGTCGGGCTACGACGGGTACGTCGAGGACCTCCTGAGAATCGAGCGGGCGCTGCTCGATGCGGGCCCGAGGGGCGTCGCCTCGACGATGTCGTACCTAAACCTGATCTGCCGCTACCCGCGGGAGACGGAGACGATTGCCGCGGAGCTCGGGACGACGGTCCTCCAGCCCCTCGACGAGGAGCGCATCGACGACCTCCTCGGGGACCGGCTCCGGCTCGCGGAGGCGCGGCTCCTGCAGGAGAAGGGGATCGCGGGCGAGTTCGGCACGGACCGCTAGGTCACCCACCCTTCTTCGCGCGGGCGGCGAGCCACTCGCGGGCCCGGGTCCGCACGGCCTCTGGGATTGCGGGCACGCGAGCCTCGAACTCCACCGCGGAGGCCTCGGAGGATCCGGGTGGGGGCAGCAACCCCTCCTGCACGGCCACGGCCGCGAACCATGCCCGCCCGCCGTCGGACCCGCTCGCCGCCGCCGCAAGTCCCGCCCGAACGGTCGGCCGGACGTACTTCGCGGACACGATGCCGTGGAACGCGGAGGCCGCGTCCCTCGGGGCCATCGCCGCGAGGAACTGGAACGCGGCGAGGAGCCGCTCCGTGTCCGGGAGCTCCTCGCGGGCCATCATCGCCATCAGGACCCAGGTGCGGGTGCGGCGGTCCGCCTCGCGGAGGATGCGCGGGTCGAGGTACGCCGCGTAGATCAGGTGGAGGAGATGGAGGACCATGAACGCCTCGTTCTCCAGGAGGAACCGCGCGAGGCGGAGCAGCCCGGGCGGGGTGCGCTCCTCCACGGGGAACGCCGCGTGCTCGGAGGCGGGGATCGGGATCAGGTCGAACGCGCGCTCCGCGACGCCGATCTTCGCCTCGCGGGACACGCGGGAGGCGAGGACGCGGTGCGCGAGCAGGCCGAAGGCCCGCGGGTCGTTCAAGCGGGCGAGGACGTCCTCGTCCGAGAGCTCCCCAGCCTGAGCGCCCGGGTCGAGGGACCGCTGGAACTCCGCCACGGCCTCGTACGCTAGGTGGTGCAGGACGCGCGCCTCCCCCGCGATCAGGGGGAACTCCTCTTGGAGCCATTCGTGGAGGGCGGTGCCCATCGGCGCGCCGAACCCGCGGCGGGACGTAAGGCTTCCGCCGCCCCGGGCGGAACAACCATGCGGGGGTCCCGCATCGCGGCCATGGAACGCCATGGGCCGGACCCTACGCCTCGCGGCGCGCCGGGACGTCGTCCTCTCGCCGATGAGCCCTTTCCACTTCGACGCGACGATGCACAAGCCGGACCACTTCCCCTCGCCGGACAACGCGTGGGAGCCGGGTGTGCGATGGCAGACGATGCGGTGGCGCGGGGAGCCGCTCGGCCTGCGGTTCGGACAGCGGGGCTCGGCTCGCGCACCGGAGATCCGCCTCGCCGTCTGGTCCCGCAAGCCCCTCTCGACGGGGTTCCTCGACGGGCTCGTCGACGAGATCTCGTACCGGTGCAACCTGCGCCTCGACCTCGGCGAGTTCACGGCGAGGTTCCGGGGCGACCCGCAGCTCCGGCCGATCCTCGCGCGGTGGCGGGGGATGCGGACCGCCTCGTGGAGCTCCCTGTACGAATACCTGATCATCGCGATCGTCCTGCAGAACGCGGTCGTCCGCCGCTCCATCCAGATGACGCAGGCCCTCCTCGATGCGTACGGCACCCCGCTCTCGTACGATCGCAGAACCCTCCTCTGCTTCTGGGGCCCGGAGGCGATCGCCGCCGTCGCAGAGGACGAGCTCCGGGCCCTGAAGCTGGGATATCGGGCAAAGTCCATCGTGCGGGTGACCGAGGCCTTCGTTGACCGCCGCGTCGACGAGATCGCGTTGCGGGAGAGGTCCGCGGACGAACAGCGGGCCGCGCTCCTCGACCTGTACGGGATCGGCCCCGCCTCCGTGGAGTACATCCTCTCGGACGTGTTCCACCGGTTCGACGAGATCACGCACATCTCGCCCTGGGAGCAGATGATCTACTCGAAGCTCTTCCTGGGACGGTCTCTGGGGAAGCCCGTCCCCGCCGAACGGCTTCGGCGACACCTCAACCGCCGCTTCCAGGGATTCGCGCAGCTCGCGGTGCACTACGCCTGGGAGGACCTGTTCTGGATGTGGAAGCACGGGCGCGCGGCATGGCTCGACCCGCTGATCCGGCGCTGACCGCCTTCGCCCCCCTCCCGGCGAAGTTTATCTAGAGGGAGCCCGCTTCGTTCGGGCCCGTGGCGGCGGCGTCGATGGTCCATCCGTTCTCTCTCCTGTCCGAGAAGGCCCAGGCACTCACCCGAGATCTCGGATTCCGGGAGCCCACCCCGCCGCAGACTGCGGGGATTCCGCGAATCCTGGCGGGCGAGGACGTCCTCATCATCGCGCCCACGGGGAGCGGGAAGACGGAAGCCGCCCTCCTTCCCGTGCTGGACCGACTCGCGGCGGAGGAGCGCCAAGGCATCGGCCTGCTCTACGTCACGCCGCTCCGGGCTCTGAACCGGGACATGCAGGGCCGGCTCGAGCGGCTGTGCGGCGCCCTCGGCCTCGAGGTCGACATCCGCCACGGCGACACCCCGCAGAAGGACCGGAGGCGGCAGACCGCGAAGCCGCCGGACGTCCTGATCACGACGCCGGAGACCCTGCAGGCGATCCTGCCCGGGAAGGTGATGCGCCGACACCTCCGGGACGTGCGCCACGTGATCGTGGACGAGGTCCACCAGCTCGTCCAGGACCGCCGCGGCGCACAGCTCGCCGTGGGTCTGGAGCGGCTCCGCGAGGCCACGCCGCAGCCCTTCCAGCGAATCGGGCTTTCCGCGACGGTCGGCGACCCGCCCGCCGTGGCCCGGTTCTTCGGCGGGCCGAAGCCGCTCGGGATCGTCGAGTCGGTGCGGGAGAAGGCGATGGAGTACCGCGTGGAGTGGCCGCGGCCGAACGACGAGGACTACGAGGCCGCGCGGGACCTGTACATCTCCCCGGAGACCGCGGCGTCGATCAACCTGATGCGGGACAAGATGGAGGAGGTCCGGGCGAGCCTCGTCTTCGTGAACGCGCGGGACACGGCGGAGCTCCTGGGCCACCGGTTCTCCATGGTCGCCCCCGATGTCGGCGTCCACCACGGGTGGCTCCCGCGGGTGGAGCGGGAGCGGGTGGAACGGGAGTTCAAGGCGGGCAAGCTCAAGGGCCTCGTGTGCACGTCCACCCTCGAGCTCGGGATCGACATCGGGTCCGTGGACCTCGCGATGCAGTACATGTCCCCCCGCCAGGTCACGAGCCTGATCCAGCGGGTGGGGCGCGCAGGCCACTCCCTGGACCGCGTGTCGAAGGGGCTCGTCGTGGCCGTGTCGAGCGACGATGCCGTCGAGTCTCTCGCGGCGGTGGAGGCCGCGAAGGAACGAGACCTGGAGCCCCTGAAGGTCCACCGCCATGCGCGGGACGTCCTCGCGCACCAAGTCGTCGGCTGCGTGATGGACGCGGGAGGGCGGGCGGACGTCGACGCCATCCGGCAGACCGTCATGCGCGCGGACCCGTATTCAGACCTCCCGACCGACGCGTTCGACCGCGTCGTGCAGTTCCTCGTCGAGCTCCGACTGCTCCGGCGCGAAGGCGGAGAGCTCGCGATGACGAGCCGCACCCGCCCGTACTACTTCGAGAACCTCTCCACGATCCGGGACGAGCGGCGGTACGTCGCGATCGACATCGCCACGCAGCAGCCCGTCGGGATCCTCGGGGAGGAGTTCATGATGCTCCGGGCCCGCCAGGGCGTGAACTTCATCGTGCGGGGCCGGACCTGGAAGATCGTGAAGATCGGCGAGGACGGCGTGCTGTACGTGGACGCGGTCACGGACCCGCTCGCGGCGACGCCGGGCTGGGACGGCTCGATGCTCCCGGTTCACTATCCGCTGGCCCTCCGGGCGAGCCGGATGCGGCGGGAGATTGACGAGCACCTCGCCCGCCACGGCGTCGACGAGGTCTCGGAGGAGCTGGAGGCGCAGTGGCCCCTGAATCGCACCGCCGTCCGCCGCCTCGTCGAGGAGATCGCGGAGCACCGATGGACCGGCGCGCCCGTCCCATCGGACCGCCGCATCCTCGTCGAGGGCTTCGACCGGTTCCTGATCGTCCACGCGGGCTTCGGAGAGATCGTGAACGAGACCCTCGGCGACCTCCTGGAGGAGCTCCTCGCCCGCAAGAGCCTCGTGCGGTTCTGGTGGGCCACGGCCCACCGCATCCTCCTCGAACTGGTCGTGGACACGAAGGACCTCGACCTCGAGGAGATCGCGGACGCGCTGTTCCGGATCGACGAGGCGGAGCTGGACCGGTCCCTCGACATCCTGACGAACGAGCACCTGCCCATCGGGTACTACATGAAGTTCATCGCGGAGCGGATGGGGGCGATGAAGCGCGGGCTCCTCGTCGCGGCGGACGAGCTCAATTCGATCGAGCTGCGGTTCCGGAAGACGCCGATCCACGAGGAGGGGCTGCGGGAGGCGATGCTCCTCCATACAGACTACGGCGCGGTGCGGGAAATCTTCCGGAAGGTGCGGGCCGGGGAGATGGCGGTGGACACGTTCCACTCCATCGACCGCCCGACGCCGCTCGGGTACCACATCCTGCGGCGGTTCGTGGAGGCCCCCGAGCTCTTCTCCCCGGAGGGGGAGCGGGAGGCAAGTCTGGAGCGGATGCGGCTCTCCCTGGACGCCCGGGACGTCAACCTGCTGTGCTTCCAGTGCGGGGCGTTCCACGAGGGAGGGAGGATTTCGAGTCTCCCGGAGAAGCCACTGTGCCCGAAGTGCGGGTCGAACCTGCTCGGGGTGCTCACGTGGTCCGCGTGGGCCGTGCGGGACGCGCTGAACAAGAAGAGAATGAAGCTCGACCTCGGGGACGACGAGCGGAAGTCCCTCGCGCGGGTGAAGCAGACCGCGGACCTCGTCGCGGTGTACGGCAAGAAGGCGGTGATCGCGCAGGCCGTGTACGGCGTGGGCCCGCAGACTGCGAGCAAGATCCTCGCGAAGATGCACGAGGACGACAAGGCGTTCTACGAGGACCTGTTCGAGGCGAAGCTCCGGTACGTCACGACCCGGCAGTTCTGGGACGAGAGGCCAAGGAACGAGCCCGCCTCCAAGCCCGCGATGTACTGATGGACGCGCCTTACCAAGGCGCGGGATGAATCAACCGATAAGTTGGGTATTAATATGATGACGGTGATAGTCGTGATAGTTGTAATAGCATGGCCACAACGACTGTCCCGGTCAAGCAGGAGACTCTCCGGCGCCTGCGGCTCTACAAGGTTGGTGGCACGACGTACGATGAGGTGCTGAACGACCTCATGGACGACAACCCTCCCGTGGCCTTCATCCGGGAGCACCTGCGGCGCTTGCATGAGGAGCCGGATATCCCGTGGCATCAGGTCCGCAAGCGGCTAAGGTTGTGACCGGCCGTGCCGGCGGAAATCTTCTTCAAGCGGAGTGCACAGCGTGAGTTCCGTCGCCTCCCGCGGGATATTCAACGACGCTTCGCGGAAGCCTTCGAATTGCTCGCGGAGGAGCCCACACGGCCGCGATCGGGTCTCGACGTCAGGCCACTCCACGGGGTGAGGGGCGCGTGGCGCCTTCGCGTTGGGGACTATCGCGGGATCTTCGAGGTCAGTCCGGGCAAGGTCACGTTCACTCGGTTCGGGCACCGGTCCAGCATCTACGACGTCTAGCGGGAGAGCCGCAGGGGGGAATTGAACCCCCGACCTGCGCCTTACCAAGGTGCCGACAAGGACCCGCCGATCTTCCCCCGAGCCACAGAGTTTTCGTAGGAGGGCCAAGAGGGGAACCCATTCATCGAACTTCCGCCGCGGCGGTGGGCGAATCGAGGTACCCGTCGAAGCGAGTGATGCGATTTCCCATTCACTCTCGAGCGCTTTGATGTCAACCCGGAAGCCTTCTCTTGGACGACTACTGGTACTTCCTCCATCGTGCTTCGCGATCCACTGGCAATCAGTTTGCCGCCATTTCCAAGTAGCTTCAACTGGGTGTACTTCATCGCTATCAACCTTGATACTTCGGGAACTCTTAAGTATCGTCAGCCGCGTTTCCGGAATCGGGACGGCCTTCAGTTCGGGGGACGTTCCAGCGGGGAGAGGAACGACATGAGGGAGAGCAGGAAATTAAGTCGATTGGGCGTGATCGCGGCCTTGGGCGTTCTGTTCGTCCTCGCGCTCGCAGTGGTACCGCCGGCGGCCGCCTCAGGGGTGAGCCCAGCAAAATTGACCAAGGCCGGGTGGGACTGCATAGTCGTCTTCGGCGCCCTTCACTGCGCTCCTCCGGGCGGATTCGCACGTGTCTTGAGCGGTACCGCCGAGACAATGACCTTCCTTGTCTTCGGCACCACGACTGAGGCTCCGTTCCTCGGGACAGAGCTGATTATTCGTGCCGACCTCTTCCACGGGCAACCCTGCCCCCAGGATCCACCGAGCATGGAGTACACGTACCTCTTCCCTCTGATCGGGCTGGACTACTACGCCTGCCACCACTACGACAGCTCCTTCTAAGCCGACGGCAAGAGGAACAGGCTCTCCCTGGTCATCAGCCGAAGCCGCAGGGGGGAATTGAACCCCCGACCTGCGGCTTACCAAGGCGCCCTCAGGCGCCGACCCACTCGACGACCGTCGCCTCGCCCTGGCCGACCCCGACGCAGAGGCTCGCGAGGCCGTAGAACGGTCGCCTCTCCTTCGGCGCACGCCTCCGCATCTCGTGGAGGAGCGTACACAATATCCGTGCCCCGCTGCAGCCGAGCGGGTGGCCGAGAGCGACCGCCCCGCCGTTCACGTTCGTGATCTCGTGCCGGAAGCCGAGCTCCCGCATCACCAACAGGGCCTGGATCGCGAAGGCCTCGTTCAGCTCGATTAGCCCGATGTCGTCGACCCGCAGCCCCGCACGCGCGAGGGCCTTGCGCGTGGCGGGGACCGGGCCCAGGCCCATCGTGCGCGGCTCCACGCCCGCCGCCGCGGACGCGACGATCCGCGCCATGGGGTGCAGCCCGAGCTCCTTCGCCTTGGCATCGCTCATCAGCAGGACCGCGGCGGCCCCGTCGTTCACGCCGCTGGAGTTCCCCGCGGTGACCGTCCCGCCCTCCCGGAACGCGGGGCGCAGCTTCGCCAAGGCGTCCATCGACGTGTCGGGGCGGGGGTGCTCGTCCCGGGCGACGAGGACCGTCCCGCCTTTCTTCTGGGGGACGGGGACCGGCACGATCTCCTCCACGAACCTCCCGCTCTCGATCGCGGCCACGGCCCTCCTGTGGCTCTCGAGCGCGAAGCGGTCCTGCTCCTCCCGCGTGATCTCGGGGGCGAGGGGGCGCAGGTTCTCCGCGGTCTCGCCCATCGACTCGTTCCCGTACTTCTCCTTCAGTTTAGGATTCGGGAACCGCCAGCCCAGGGTCGTGTCCCACGCCGTGAGGTGGCTCATGGACCCGTCCGGGTTCTTCGGGATCGCGTAGGGGGCGCGCGTCATGCTCTCCACGCCGCCCGCCACGAACACGTCGCCCTCCCCGCACTTAGTCGCCCGCGCGGCTGCATTGATCGCGGCGAGGCCCGAGGAGCAGAGGCGGTTGAACGTGACCGCGGCCACGGAGACCGGGAAGCCCGCCAGGAGGGTCGCCATGCGGGCGACGTTCCGGTTGTCCTCTCCCGCCTGGTTCGCGCAGCCCAGGTAGACCTCCTCGACGATTCCAGGGTCGATCCCTGCGCGGCGCACGACCTCGGAGACGACGAGCGCCGCGAGGTCGTCCGGCCGGACGTCCCGGAGGATTCCGTTGTGCCTCCCAATCGGGGTCCGCACGGCGTCGATGATCACGGCTTCCGGCATCTTGTCCCTCGCACCCCGGAGGCGGCGGCGGGCTTTTGGACTTTGGGACTCCCGCGACCCGGTGGGCCCCGGAGAGAGCGGGGTCACGCGGAGAAGAGGGACCCGAACCTCATGTCCCAGAACCAGGTGAAGTCGAACCGGACGTCACCGCTGCCCCGCGCCTCAATCACGTAGTCGTCGTTCGCGCCCCACACGCGCTCCGAGGTGAGGTTCCCGGTGACGGTCCCGTATCGCCCGCCATCGAACGCGACGGGCGGGACGCTCGCCCGGAACGGCCCCGGGGAGAGGGCGAAGTCCCTGAGGGACCACGTGATCATCCAGTTGCTGCCCGCGGCGCCCGACCGCTCGACGCCGGCCTCGAGCAGGTCGGAGGCTTCGGGAAGGGTCACGTTACGAATGGGAATCGGAGCGAGCCAGACGCCGGACGCCGCAATCGAGTACTCCACCCGCAACCACGTGCGGGAGGAGAGCACGGACGAGACCGTGACCCTCTTCACAACGTAGTCGATCGCCGCCGCCCGCACGGTGCCGATCTGGATCCGCTCGCCGGTCCCGTTCGAACCGTACGTGATGGAGTTGCCAGGGGACGTGATCGTCCATCGGAAGGCGTTCGGCATCGCCGAGTCCGCTGACGCCGAGGGCAGGAGGACGAACTCGACCGGCGTGCCGTTGACCTCCGGCGCGCTCCACCGATACGTGATCGAGGAGCCGGGCCCGAACCGGATGGCCACCTGGAAGTCCACGGCGGGGTCCGGGGGCGGGCTGTAGGCCGCCATCAGGGGGAGGTCGATGTACCGCCTCCCCTGGCCGAGAGACTCCGTCTCTGTCGAGACGGAACCGTAGACGAGATACCAGGACCCCAGGGAGCCCGCGAGGAGGAGCACGATGACGATGGCCGCCGCGCGGCGTCGTGTGCGAGACCCCCCGCCCGTCGTCGTCGCAGGCTCTGGAACCGGAGGTGGCCCGGGCGGCAGCCCTCCGGTCAGTTCGTTCATGGCCATCCCCCGCGGCCATTCATGGGCGCCCGGGACCTTAATACGTGTGGCCCGGAGGGGCGCGCCAAGGGGACAGAGGCGGCTCCTGGAAAGGGAGCCGAGTACTACGTCCGCCGATCGCCGCCCTCGCCCTTCTGCGCGCGGAATCTCGCCGAATCGAGGTCGAGCTCGAAGTCCTCTTCCTTCACTTCGCCCGGCGTGAAGACCTTGCCCGCCTCGAACTCGAGCTTCTTCTCTTCCTTCTTCTTCCGCTTCTGCGGTTTCGGCTCAGCTTGCTGCTGCGGCATACCGTTCCTCCAGTTTCGTGGCGTAGGGATCGTGCATGTCTATCCGGCGCCGGGTGCCGTCGTTGATGACCAAGAGGCTCCAATCGATGGACTCGATATTATACCTGTCGCACAGAGTTCGCCGAAGCGCGGCTCTTGTGTCCGCCGGCGGCTCCCGGATTGCGCGGAGGATCGCGTCGTCCGTCGTGACGCGCTCGATAAGGCCGCGCCGCTGGCGGCGGTAGAACAGGGAGCGTTCCGCGCCGATCTCGGAGTACTGCTTGCACGCCATCATCTCGACGTCGGGGCCCTCGCGCCCTCCCGTCTCTTCCTGGATCGCGTAGTACCGGTCCAGCCACTCGACCCGGCGGGCGAGGTCCTTGGAGCTCTTCTTCTCGAGGCCGTCCAGCGTCGACTCGAGGAGCTTGAACGCCCGCCGCTCCCCCTCCGTCTCCGCGCGGGGCTCTATCTTCCCGAGATAGTACCGCTGGATCTCGATCGGGGACACCGTGCGGCCGCCGTCCAGGTGGACCTCCCACTCGTCTGGGTCCCGGGTCTCGACGTTGTGCCACATGTCCCGCACCGGGTCCGCCATCCGCGGGACGTCCTCGAGGGCGCGGTCCTCCATCAGCTCGAGGATCATGGAGGTCGCGAAGTGGCGGAGCAGGATCGCGGTCTCGTTCATCAGGGCGTCGCCGATGATCACGTGAAGCCGCCGCCACCGCCGCGCGTCCGCGTGGGGCTCGTCCCGCGTGTTCAGAATCCCCGTGTCGTGCATCGTCTCTCCGCTCACGACGGAAGAGGTCAGGTACGCCATCGGGGAGAGAACGTACTTCCCGTCGATGATGTCCCCCGCGCCCGTGTAGATGAACCGAGTGGAGAGGTGGGGCACGAGCTCCCGCACGAACCGGTCGGGGAACGCGACGTCCCGGCTCACGCAGTAGTTCTCATGGGAGCCGTAGGAGGTGCCGTCCGGGGACGTGTTGTTCTTGAACGCGTGGATCTTCACCCCGCCCGCGGTGTACTTCTCCTCCATCACCTTGCGGAGCCAGTCCAGGACCTTCTCCCCCGCCTTCTCCCAGGTCACGAGGTCCCACGGGTTCGAGGTCTCGCACGTGCTGATCTCGAAGTGGCCCACGTCGTAGTACGCGCGGGACCCGTTCTTGATGAACTCGCCCGCGAGGTGCAGGTCCGACTCCCGCAGCAGGTCCAGCGCGAGGGTGTGCGGGTCGAAGCCCAGGGTGCCCATCTTGCGGCAGTACAGGGTGTACTCGTGCTCGGTCCCCTGCACGCGCTTCCGCATGCCTCACCCAACCATCGGGTCGGCGCCGGTCCGGAAGACCTCCCGCTGCCGCTTCTCGAACACGTAGAGCTCGGTGATCGCGTGCTCTTTGCACTCCTCGTCGACGGCCATCTCGAGGTCCTTGAAGGAGAGGCCCTCCTTCTTCCGGTCCGCCTTCTTCATCACGATCACGCGCTTCACGTAATTCTTCTTCGCGGTCTTCACGATCGCGCTGATGATCGCGCCGCTCGTGATGTCCATCCGCTTCACGGTCTTGATCGCTTCCTTCGCCTCCGCGTCGAGCTTCACCTTCACCCACTTGCTCTCCCCGTACAGCTCGTCGATCACGTACCGCCGGAGGGCGTCAATCGCGGCCCCGTGCCCGCCATACTGCTTTTCGAAGCCCTCGGAGACCGGGAGGTCCTCCGTGAGGTAGATCTTCACGATCTCCTCCGCGGTGTAGCGGGTCGGCCGCGGGATCTCTATGATCTCGTCAAAGCGGCCCGGCCGGAGCAGGGCGGGGTCCACAAGGTCCGCGCGGTTCGTCGCGCCTAGGACGAAGACGTCCTTCATCTGGAGGAGGCCGTCCATCTCGCTCAGGATCTGCGCGATGATGTTCTTGTGGACGCCGGAGGTGTCCATCATCCCCCGCACCGTGAACAGGGCCTCGATCTCGTCAAAGAACACGATGCTCGGGGCCCTCTCGCGGGCCTGGCGGAAGATCTCTTTCACGATCCGCTCGGACTCGCCGACCCACTTCGACAGGACGTCCGCGATGCTGACGTTGAAGAACGTCATGTCGTTCTCCGTCGCGATCGCCTTCGCGAGGAGCGTCTTACCGCAGCCCGGCGGACCGTACAGGAGGATGCCCCGCGGGGCCTCGAGCTTGATCTGGGCGAACAGTTTCGCCTCCTGGAACGGGAGCACGACGACGTCCCGGATCCTCTCGATCGCCTCTGAGAGGCCGCCGATCAGGTCGTAGTGGATGTTCGGCTTTTCGCCGAGGAGGAGGGACTTCACCTCGAGGTTCGGGAGGACGTCGAGGAGCTCCATCGTGGGCGGGAGCACGCTGATCTGGAACCCGGGCTTCAGCTTCTTCAGGAGGGCCTTGTCGCACTCGACGAGCCGCTTCTCCATGTCCCCCTCGATGCTCACGACGAGCTTCCCTTCGAGCATGTCGACGACCTTCGCGATCACGCCGGAGTTGTGGGTCGCGCTGCCCTCCACGATCGCGTACGTCTGCGGGTGGACCCACACGTACTGCCCGACCGTCAGGCCCGACTTGTCGACGAGGCCCGTGGACACCTTGAGGAGCTCCGTCGCGCGGGCCACGACGACCTGGTTCGCGTCCAGGTCCGGGCCCTCCTTGCGGACGACGTACGCGTACAGGAGGGGCGGCTGCTTGATCTTGTTGAACTTGTCCTCGTACGCCTTCAGGCGGTACTCCCGCTCCTCGATCTCGTACCGGAAGGAGTGGAGGTCCCGCTCGTACTGGCGCCGGAGGCGGTCGATCTTCTCCTCGAACTCGTCCCGCACGTCGTCCGCGGACTTCTTCGCCTCGTCCGAATCCCCGTCGAGCATTCAACGCTCACCGTACAGATGCCATGGTGTGGGCGAATCGCGACGCCCCGCAGCGGTTTCCTCCGGTGCGAGACACAAGGTCCTGCCCATCCCTACGTCTTATTTGGAATCGCCGTAAAAAGATTTGTGGTACTGGTGATGAAAGTGAGAATGGCGCCGAAAATCCGCACGTGTTGGAGTTCGTGACGACGCGGGCGATGCGGCTCCACGCCCGAGACCGCGATTTCGGCCCCGGAATCGACATTCGCCGATGAGCGCACGCTCCAAACCGTTAATCGGGACGTGCACATGGGCCCCGCGTGGAAGGCTCCGCCGCGTTCGCGGCCGCATTCGGCCTCATCGCGCTGCTCGAGCTTGGGGACAAGACGCAGCTCCTGTTGATCTCGCTCGGGACGAAGCACCCGCCCGGCCCCGTAATCGCGGGCGCCTTCCTCGGGGAGACGGCGGTCACCGCGATCGGCGTCGCGATCGGGGTCGCGGCGGCCGCCATCGTCCCGTTCCTCGCGATTCAAGTCGCGTCGGGCATCCTCTTCATCGGAATCGGGCTGTGGAACCTCCGGCCCGAGAGGGAGGGCGACCCGGAGCGCGCGCCGCCCGCGCGGGGCCCGTTCCTCACGACGACAGGCCTCTCGTTCCTCGCGGAGCTCGGGGACAAGACGATGCTCGCGGTCATCGCGCTCAGCGGGACGCTCCGAGCACCCGTGTCCGTCTTCCTTGGGGCGGCCCTCGGCCTCCTCGCGGTCGCGGTCCCGAGCGTGGTCCTCGGCAGGGTCCTGCGACGCTACGTGACCGCGAAGTGGCTCCGGTGGGTCAGCGCGGGCCTGTTCATCGCGGCGGGCGTCCTCACGCTCGCCGAAGCGGCCCTCGGCGGCTAGAGGCCGTGGAGCGGGAACACGTTCGCCTTCACGTCCTTCACGACGTCCTTCACGGCCTGCGAGACCGTCCCGCCGTCCTCGGAGACGTCGCGGTCCCGGAGCGAGGCGGGGGCGGGCGCGGTGATCTCCCACCGGCACGTCTCCCGCCACTCGGGGTCGATTTCGTCCGGGAGGTCCGCGCCGACCATCGTGGCCGCGATCACGGTCCACACGCGGGCGCACGCGGCCATGTCGTACCCGCCTCCCGTCGCGGCGACCCAGCGGCCCCCGCACAGCTCCTTCGACAGCCCGTCAATCACGGAGGCGACGGTCTCGTACGTCCGCGTCGTCAGCTTCAGGTGCGCGAGCGGGTCCGTGTAGTAGCCGTCCGCGCCCGTCTGGGTGAAGATGAGGTCCGGCCGGAACGCGCGGGCGATCGGCGGGACGACCTCCTCGAACGCGTGGAGGTAGCTCGCGTCCCGCGTGTACGGCGGGAGCGGGACGTTCACGGAGTAGCCCTTCCCCTTCCCGCGCCCGTTCTCGTCCAGGAACCCGGTGCCCGGGAACAGGAACCGGCCGTCCTCGTGGAGGGAGACCGTGAGGACCCGCGGGTCCTCGTAGAAGATCGCCTGGACCCCGTCCCCGTGGTGCGCGTCGATGTCCACGTACAGCACCCGTTTCACGCGGCCCTCGTCGAGGAGGCGGCGCAGCCCGACCGCGACGTCGTTCAGGAGGCAGAACCCCGAGGCGCGCCCGGGCATCGCGTGGTGGAGCCCGCCCCCCAACGTGTACGCCCGGGGCCGCGCGCCCGTCGCGACGAGCTCGCACGCCTGGATCGTCGCCCCGACCTGCAGGGCCGCGGCGTCATACATCCCGGGGAAGATCGGGTTGTCGCCCGGGCCGAGCCCGAACTCGTACGCCTCCGCCCGCGGGTGCGCCCCCAGGTCCTTGAGGGCGTCCACGTAGCGGCGCTCGTGGACCCGCAGGATGTCCGCCTCCGCGGCGGGCTCCGGCGCCACGAGGGCCGCGGGTCCGCCGAACAGGCCGTACGATTTCATCAGCTCGTACGCGAGTTTGACGCGGACCTCCCGGAACGCGTGGTCCTTGCCGAAGTTGTAGGAAAGGAAGCCATCGCCGTAGAGGATCGCGGGCGGGGCCACGGCGGCGCGAATGCGGACGCGGCGTAAAGCAGTTCCCAGAGTCTTTTTGGCCCGGGAGCGCTTGCGGGTCGGGTTCCCGTGGCGGAGCGGCGGTCGAAGGTCATGGAGGCGGGCGACGCGATCCGCCGGTTCGTCCCGCAGGACGCGACGGTGGCCGTGGGCGGAATGCACATGCACAACGCCCCGATGGCCCTCGTGCGGGAGGCGATCCGCCAGGGCGTGCGAATCGGGACCCTCGTCACGAGCCCCTCCGCAAGCATCCAGGCGGACCTTCCGATCGCGGCGGGCCTCGTGCGGGAGGTCGTGTGCAGCTACATCGGGTTCGAGCACCTCGGGCTCGCGCCCGCCTTCCGCCGCGCGGCGGAGTCCGGTAAGCTCCGGGTGCGCGAGGCGGACGAGGCGTTCGTCGTGTTCGCGCTCCGCGCGGCCGCGGCGGGCGTGCCGTTCCTCCCGCTGCCCGAGGGCGTCGGGGACACGGACGTACCGCAGCTGAACCCGGAGGACTACCGCACCGCGACGGACCCGTTCACCGGGAAGACGGTCACATGCGTGCGCGCCCTCCGGCCGGACGTCGCCCTCGTCCACTGCCAGAAGGCGGACGCCTCCGGGAACGGGGTCTTCGAAGGGAGCGTCTTCACGGACCTGGACATGGCGAAGGCCGCGAAGGCGGTGGTCGTGCAGTGCGAGGAGGTCGTGTCGCTGGAGTACGTGCGCGCGCACGCAGGGAGGGTCCGCCTGCCAGGGTTCCTGGTGGACGCGGTCGTGCCCGTCCCGTTCGGCTGCCACCCGACGTCGTCCCACCGGTACTACCGCCACGACGAGGCGCACCTCCAGGAGTACCTCGCCGCCGCCAAGGGAGACGCGGGGGCGTACCTCTCGAAGTACGTCACGGGCCCGGGGGACCACGAGGCCTACCTCGCGGCGATCGGTGGGCGAGCCCGCGTCGAGGCGCTCCTCGAGCTCCGCCCGCCCTGGTGACGCGGTCCCGGTGCAACTTTAAGAGCGGGGACCGGATGCCCGCGACCCTCCATGCGACGGCCTACCGCGCGAGCGCTCGGGATCCTTCTCGTCCTGGCTGCGGTCCTTGCCGCCGCCTCCCCGCCCGCCGCGGCCCACCACACGGGCACGGTCCGGCCCGTGGACACCTCGATTACGGATACGGTCACGCTCCCAGAGAACAACTTCACCGGGTACACGATCGTCCTCGGTTCGGGGGAGACGATCGGATACGACATCCGCGTCGTCAGCGGCGGGAACATCGACGTATACTTCGTCCTCACGGGCGGGCTGCTGAACTACACGAGCGACACCGCGGTGAGCATCCAGGCGTACGCGCTCTCCGAGGACGCCCGGAACGTCACCGGGACGTTCGACCGGGCGACGGGGGCGGTCACCGTGATCGTGGACAACACGGACCGCGTGGGGGCGATCCCGACCGGTCCTGTGACCGTGTCCGTGTCCCTGACGAAGAACACGCCCGTGGTCCTCGCGGCGATCGCCCTGATCCTGGGCGGGGCGGCGATCCTCGCGATTGTGCTCGTCTTTGTCCTGGTTCGGCGCCGGAGGACGCGGGAGGGGCCCGCGCCGCCGCCGCCCCGACCGTACGCGGGCCCCTACGCCCCGCCATCGCAGCCCACCGCCCCCGGGGAGGCGCCTGCGTCCGGGGGGCCGTCCAGCCCGCCCCCGGCGTCGAAGGATCCGTGAATCCGCGTCCGGCCCGGCGCGATATCGGGCCGTTATAGCGTCCGCTCACCGATTGATGGGATGGAAAAATAGGGGGGACAGACAGGTCCGATTCCGGGCCTATCTGTTGAACGAGGAGAGGATTCGGACCGTGTGGGCAACCGCCTGGTCGGAGGGCAGGCCGCCGGGGATGCTGACGGGCTTCTTGTTCTTCATAGATTCACCTTACCTTATCGTTTAGATACTGTCTAATCGGACACTAAAACGGCCGCATTATTTATAGGTTTTGACACCCCTGCGGCGTTTTGATATTGTCTAATTAAACCTTGGGGAGGTCAGCCCGTGCCCGGCACGAACCTGAAGGTGTCTCCGAGTCAGATCAAGATCCTGAGCGACCCTTCGCGGCTCCGGATCCTCGCGATGCTGTTCGAGCGGCAGGCGAGCATCTCCGGCCTTGCGAAGGCCCTGGGGCTCACGCCCGCCACCGTCCACCACCACGTGGACCGGCTCCGGAAGGCGGGGCTGATCCGCCCGACCCGTACAGAGCTCCGCGGGAACCTCGTCGAGACGTACTACGAGATGCCCGCGAAGGGCATCGACTCGTCGAAGGTGTGGAACGAGCTCAAGGACGAGGAGAAGGTCGCGTACCGCCTCGCGATCCTCGGGATGCTCAAGGGGATGATCAACGACGCGCTGCGCGCGATCCAGGAGCGCGGGACCGTGGAGTGGGAGGTCGGGCGGCTCCTGTTCTACCGCCTGCCCTGGCGCCGGGACGCGATCCAGCAGGTCGAGGAGATCCTCGACGAGACGAAGGGGCGGCTCGCCCACCTCGAGGAGAAGTACGCGAGTGAGCGGGAGGGGCGCCAGATGTCCGTCGTGATCACGACGCTGCCCGCGTAGGCCGCGGCCCGGACGGCGCGCCGCGGGCTATCTTACCTCTAAGTAGAGGTAACTCGGCGACCGGGTATCGAGTGCGTGGCCGGGACGGTCCCGTCCGGGGCTCACGGCGAACGGACTCACGTCTTATAGCGGGGGCCCGTTAGCCCACCCGCCATGGAGGACCGGCTCGATCCGATCTTCCGCCCGCGGTCCATCGCCGTGATCGGGGCCTCCCGCACGCAGGGGAAGATCGGCCAT
>Ga0209341_10000905_pt1 | contig 30059 bp, 31 predicted proteins | sample RifCSP13_2_FD_184020 | JGI IMG/M metagenome (GOLD analysis project Ga0209341, IMG submission 184020) | Soil microbial communities from Rifle, Colorado - Rifle CSP2_sed 13_2 (SPAdes) (version 2) | ecosystem: Environmental > Terrestrial > Deep subsurface > Rock core/Sediment | place: Rifle... | reverse complement strand
GGCGCCCGATTGATCTCATACGTGCTGCAGACGACCAAGGTGAACGCCGTGCTCCCGATCACCGTCCGCGAGGTGGTGACCATGGGCCGCTATGCGACCACCGGCCCCGGGCGCCGCCTCCAGGCCGAGGATCGGGCCGCAGTCGATGAGGCAATGGAGCGAATGGGGATAGCCGACCTTCGGGACCGGCACCTCGGTGAGTTGTCGGGGGGCCAGCGGCAGCGCGTGTTCGTGGCACAGGGACTCGCCCAGGAACATGACATGCTCTTGCTCGACGAGCCTCTCACCGGCCTCGACCTCACCTCGGCTCAGGCGATCGATGACGTGATCCACGCCGAGACCAACCGGGGATGCACGATCTTGATCACGACCCACGATCTGGCTGAGGCCTCTTGCTCTCGGGGCGGGTTGTCGCTTCCGGTCCCCCTCGAGAGGTGCTCACCGTCGGGAACCTGACCACCGCCTACGGGCCGAACCTGCTACATGTCGAGGGTCAGCAGTTGTTCATCGACGACCCGGCACACCGGCCGGTGCCCGGCCGGCATGTGCATCGAGATCGATCGGCTTAGGGTCAGCGGCGGGGGCGCTCCTCGCGGGGCCGCGCCTCGTTGACCTTTAGGGCACGGCCGTTGTAGTCATGCCCGTCGAGCTCCGAGATCGCTTTGGCGCCTTCCTCGTTCGGCATCTCGACGAAACCGAACCCGCGAGAACGCCCGGTCTCCCGGTCGTTGATGATCGCGGCGGATTCGACGGTTCCATACTCGCCGAAGAGAGTCTCCAGGTCCTGCGCCGTTGCGTTGAACGGCAGGTTTCCCACGTAGATGTTCATCGTGACTGGTCCTTGTCTAGTTGGCCCTTGTGGGCTTTACGTCGCAATGTCCGGTACGACCCTTGTCCTCAGCCCAGTCATTCAGAACAGGGAAATCAGATCGAGTCGCCGCCGAGGCAGCAACAGGGCCGGGAGGATAACAGAGCTGTCAGATTTCTGTGACGGTAACCCTGTTGATGATCGCCTCCGCCGTCGGCCGGTCGTGACGATCCGTTTCGGTGCCTGCGATGGAATCGACTACATCGAGACCTGAGGTCACCTTTCCAAAAATGGTGTAGGAATGAGGCAGGCCGACATCCTGGTGACAGATGAAGAACTGGGAGCCGTTGGTGTTGGGGCCGGCGTTGGCCATCGCCACCGTTCCCCGGGGATAGCTGCGCGCACCTTCCAATTCGTCGCGGAACTTGTAACCGGGCCCACCGGACCCGGTTCCGGTGGGGTCGCCGCCCTGGATCATGAAGTCTTTGATCACCCGGTGGAAGACGATCCCGTCGTAGTAACCCTCACGGCTGAGGAACACGAAGTTGTTGACGGCCAGTGGTGACCGGACTGCGTCGAACTCGATGTCGATCACACCATGATTGGTCTCCAGTGTCGCCCCGTAGGACTTGTCGAGGTCGATGAGAAGGTCGGGGGGGCTCGAGTATTGGTTGCCCATGGTGTTCTGCTTTCTGATCGTGGATCGGGATCGGGTGTCTCAGCTGGCGAAGTAGGCCGGCACGTTGCCACGTCGCCACTTGATCGAGCAACCCATCGAAGGGCGCTGAATCTCACTCACGGGCTCCCCGGCTAGGACCGCTCGAACCGCGGCTCGGAGATCGTCGCCGGTGACGGGGATGTCGTTGCCGGGCCGTGCCCCGTCGAATTGTCCCCGGTAGACCAGTCGCCGGTCACGATCGAAGAGAAAGAAGTCGGGTGTGCACATCGCGGTGTAGGCCGCGGCGGCCGTCTGCTCGCGGTCGAAGAGGTAGGGGAAGGTATAGCCGTGTGTCTCCGCCTCGGCCTTCATGGCTGCGGGGGAGTCATCGGGGTAGTGCTCGGGGTCATTGGACGAAATGGCCAGCATCCCCAAACCGCTATCGAGGTGATCGCGCCCGAATCGCGCCAGTTCGTCACGGACATGCTTGACATAGGGGCAGTGGTTGCAGATGAACATCACGAGCAGGGCCGGAGCGTCTGCCAGGTCGGCCAGGGAGATCATCCGTCCCGACACCGTGTCCTCGAGGGAGAAGTCCGGTGCCTCGGTACCCAGGGCGAGCATGGTTGAAGCGACAGCCATCGGTTGGGGGTCCTTCCGCAGTTCGGGCTCCCCAGTCTACGGTGAGGCGGACCCTTCAATCACATCGGCGGACATCTTCACAGCGCCCGGGGAGGGAAGACCCACCGCGTTGGAGTGGTTTTGGTGGCCCGTCTGTAACCTGGCGAGGTGACTCTTTCCCATACGGCCCCATTTGGGCACGTCGCCACCGCCATGATCACTCCGTTCACAGATGCGGGCGCCGTCGATCACGAAAAGGCATGGCGTTTGGCCCGACATCTCACCGACCATGGTTCCCAGGCCCTGGTCGTCACGGGCACCACGGGGGAGTCCCCGACCCTCAGTGGCACCGAGAAGCTCGCCCTCTACGCGACCGTGGTCGATGCAGTCAAAGACAAGGACACCTTCGTCATCGCCGGGACCGGCAACTACAACACCGCGGAGTCGGTCGAGCTGTCGGAAAAGGCAGGCGATCTGGGATGCGACGGGTTGCTGGCGGTGACCCCTTACTACAACAAGCCGGGTCAGACAGGGTTGATCGCCCATTTCACAGCGATCGCCGACGTGGGAGTCCCGGTGATGCTCTACAACATCCCGAGTCGAACCGGCAGGTTGATCGAGATCGACACCCTGGCTCGCCTCAGCGAGCACGAGAACATCGTGGCGGTAAAGGACGCAGTCGAGAATGTCGAGTTCACCAGTCAGACGGTCAACCGGGTCCCGGGCCTCCCCGTCTACTCGGGTCAGGACTCTCACACCTGGCCGATGATCGCGGTCGGTGCCATCGGTGTGGTCTCCGTGATCTCGCATCTGGCGGGTCGCACCGTCGCCGCCATGGTGAAGGCTGCGCTTGCCGGCGATCTCTCGGAGGCGCGCCGGCTGCACCATGAGCTCCTGCCGCTGTGTGAGGCTTGCTTTCTCGAGACCAACCCGACGCCGGTCAAGGGAGCCATGAACCGGCTTTGGGAGCCCGTCGGCGATGTCCGTCTCCCTCTCGTTGCCGCTTCAGAGGAGACGTTGCTCGCGGTCGAGAAGGCGGTAGGGGCAATCCAGGGTCTATGAGTGTCTCGGTCACTTTTTTGGGGGGTCTCGGGGAGATCGGGCGCAACTGCGCCGCCGTTGAGATAGGCGGCAAGATCGCACTGATCGACTGTGGGTTGATGTTCCCCGAGGAGGACATGCTCGGTGTCGATCTCGTCTTCCCCGATTGGTCCTGGTTGGTGGAGCGGATCGCTGACGTGGAGTGCGTCATCGTCACCCACGGGCACGAGGACCACGTTGGGGCGCTTGCCTATTTCCTGAGGGTGATCAATGTCCCCGTCTACGGCACCCGTCTCAGTATGGAGCTGGCGAGGGGACGGATCGATGAGCTCGGGGTCGAGGCCGACCTCAGAGTGGTGGCGGTGAAGACCTGGATCGATCACGGGCCGTTTCGCTTCCAGCTGATCCCGGTGAGCCACTCGGTCCCTGAGGCCGCCGCCGTCGCCCTCGACACGCCCGAGGGCATGATCGTCCATTCCGGGGACTTCAAGCTCGACCCGACACCGATCGACCAGGTGCCGACGGATCTACCGGCGTTTGCGTCGTTGGGTCGCCGTGGGGTGAGACTCCTCCTGGGCGACTCCACCAATGCGGAAAAACCGGGTTTTGAGCCCTCGGAGAGCTCGGTGGGACGGCCGATCGCAGACATCGTCCGTGATGCCCCGGGGAGGGTGATCGCCGCGTGCTTCTCCTCGCATATCCACCGGGTGCAACAAATCGCCAACGCGGGGGTGGCCGCCGGGCGCAAGGTCGCTTTCTTCGGGCGGTCGATGCAACGCAACACGACCGTGGCGACCGAGCTTGGGATTCTGGGTGTTCCCCAGAAATCACTGGTGGACATCAGCGAGCTGGGACAGCTTCCCCCTGATCGACAGCTTCTGATCACCACCGGCAGCCAAGGCGAGCCTTTTGCCGCCCTCTCGTTGATGTCGCAGGGTCGGCACCGGTTCGTCGAACTCGGCGACACTGACACCGTCTTGATCTCGGCCAAGCCGATCCCGGGAAACGAGACCGCGGTCTCGAAGGTCATCTCCAACCTGATCAGGCGGGGCGCAACTGTGGTTCATGGCCAGAACGCTCACGTCCACGTGTCCGGTCATGCCAACCGCGAAGAGTTGCTCACCTTTCTCAACTTGATCCGGCCCCGTGCCTTCGTGCCGGTTCACGGGGAGTACCGCCATCTCCATGCCCATGCCGAGTTGGCGCGACGCATGGGGGTCCACGCCGTGGACGTGCTCGAAGACGGCGACCGGGTCATCCTGAATGGGAAGAAGACGCTGGTGGAGCGCCGGGCGGTGCCTGCGGGTTATGTCTATCTCGACGGTTTGTCGGTGGGTGATGTCCAGTCGGCGGTGCTCAGAGACCGCTCCCACCTCGCCGACGAAGGCGTGGTGGTGGTCACCGTCGGCATCGACCATGACACCGGGGAGATCCTGTACGGGCCGGACCTGGACAGCCACGGCGTGATGGACGATCCGTCGGCCGTGCTGGAAAAGGCCGCCGAGGCGGTAAGAGAGGCGATCAAGGAGCATGCCTCCGGTCGCAGCGATATCGGAGAGCTGCAGAAGACGGTGCGGTCGGCCGCGGGCCGGGTGATCAAAGCCGAGACCGCTCGCAAGCCAGTCATCGTGCCGGTCGTCTTTGAGCTCTGACCGAGCATTCCACGACCAAATCCAATCCCCATGTAGTGTTTCGGTACACATGCCAGGAAGGTCACCCACCCGGAAGGGTTCCACCGGGCGGAGACGGGTGTCCTCACCGAAAAAGAAGAGCCCGCCAAAGGGCACGTTTCGTCAGAAGCTGACGACGTCACGTGACTACGTGCGGAACACACTGGGCCGCCAGACCGACGACGTCTGGGGTCTGGCCCTCATCGTCTTGGCCATCCTCGTGACCCTGGCGTTCTTGGACCGCGCCGGCCCGGTAGGAGAGGGAATCGAGACCGGGAGCCTCCTCCTCTTCGGGGTTTGGCGTTATGCCGTGCCGTTCGCCCTGATCGGGGTGGGAGTGGCCCTCATCATCGGCAAACCGCGTGAGGGTGCGCGCCGTCTCGTGGCCGGGAGCATTGCCACCTTCGTCGGCTCGCTCGCCCTCTTCCATCTCCTCACAGGCGCCGTTGCCCTGATGCCGAACATCGAGTTGGTGAAACAGCGGGGCGGCGCCATCGGAGCCTTGCTCGCTTTCCCCCTGCGTCGGGTTGTGGGTCATTGGGGCGCCTTCGTGGTGCTGGCATCGGTGATGGCGATGGGCGTCCTGGTCGCCACCCACACCAGTGTCCGCGAGTTGTTCGTGGGCGTCGCCGGCACGATTCGATCCGCGCGCCGCCTCGCCGCCACAACCTCGGTCGGACATGAGGCCACGCGGGTGGCTCACGTCTCCAACGCTCCGGCGGTGGTGGGGGCGCCACCGAGGGGCAAACACGAGCGACCCAAGCGGTCTCGTGAGAAACCTGAAAAACATGCTGACGGTCCGGATCCGAAGCCGTCGGCAAGGAAGACGGTTCCAAGGGTCGTCGACCTGACCGCCGGTGGTTACAAACTGCCGCCATTGCGCCTCCTCGATGAGGGAACGGGTGGCGAAGTGAACCGGCGCTCGCTGGAGGAAACCGCCCACCAACTGGAGGAGACGTTGATCCAGCACGGGGTGGACGCCACATTGACCAAGATCGTTCCCGGCCCGACGGTTACCCGTTTCGAGATCGAGTTGGCGCCCGGGGTCAAGGTGAATCGGGTTTCTAATCTCTCTCACGACATCGCCTACGCCCTGGCCACACCCGACGTCCGCATCCTGGTGCCGATTCCTGGCAAGTCGGCGATTGGCGTCGAGGTGCCCAACAACAAGCGAAGACTGGTGTCGCTTGGTGACATCCTCTCCAGCCCCGAGGCAGCCATACCCGCTCATCCGCTGACCGTGGCCCTCGGGATGGACATTTCCGGCGATCCCAAGCTCCTCAATCTGTCCGAGCTGCCCCACGTGTTGATTGCCGGCGCAACCGGGGCCGGAAAGTCGTCGTGTATCAACTCGATCGTCACCTCGTTGTTGATGCGCACCCACCCCGACGACGTGCGTATGATCATGGTTGACCCGAAACGGGTGGAGCTTGGCCAATACAACGGTGTGCCTCATCTCCTGACCAGGGTCATCACCAACCCCAAGAAGGCCAACGACGCCCTGAAATGGGCGGTGGCGGAGATGGATCGTCGCTACGACCTGCTGGCCGATGCCAAAGTGCGGGACATCGAGGGCTACCGGGAGAAGTGGGAGGCGGGCGGCCTCGACCCCGAAGGTTTCGACCGGTTCCCCTACATAGTGGTCCTCATCGACGAGCTCAACGATCTGATGATGGTTGCCGGCCGGGAGGTCGAGGAATCGATCGTGCGCATCGCCCAGATGGCGCGTGCCGTCGGGATCCACCTGGTGATCGCCACCCAGCGGCCCTCGGTCGACGTGATAACCGGTGTGATCAAGGCCAACGTGCCGAGCCGTCTCGCCTTCAGCGTCGCCTCGCAAACCGACAGCCGGGTGATCCTCGACGGCTCCGGGGCCGAGAAGCTGGTGGGGATGGGAGACATGCTGGTGGTCACCGCCAAGGAGCCGCGGGCGCAGCGGATCCAGGGCGCTTGGGTTCGGGAGAGCGAGATCCATGCCGTTGTCGAATGGGTGAGACACCAGAAAGAAGCGGTCTATCAGGATCAAGAGGTCCTGGAGGTGGCGGCCGCGGCGGCCGCTGCCCAGGCCGAGGAAGAGGACGATGAGGATGCGGTCCTGGCCCGTGAGGCGATGGAGTTGATCGTCCGCAGCCAGCTTGGCTCGACGTCGATGCTGCAGCGCAAGCTCCGAATCGGATTCGCCCGGGCGGGGCGGGTGATGGACATCCTCGAACGAAGGGGGGTTGTCGGCCCATCGCAAGGGAGCAAGGCCCGAGAGGTCTTGATGACCGTCGAGGAGCTCGAAGATCTCCGGACCCGAGAGGCTGTCGAGGTCTGACCGCCCAAACTCCAGGGAAGGCGGAATCAACCGCCTGTGGTAATTTTGGTCCCGGCTCAGTGACGATCGACAGTTGGAAGGGCCCATGAACCTGATATTCGGACTCGGTTTGTTCGTCGCCATGGGCGCGGCCGCCCGCTCGACCTGGTCCCCATGCGGCCTGTCGATGCTCTCCACCATCACCCCGGTCACCGAGCAGGCTCGGGGTCGGCGCTATGCGGCCACGGTTCCCTGGTATCTGGTGGGCGCTCTGGCCGGGGGTGCGACCCTCGGCGCGGTCGCTGCCATGGCCGCGATCCCGATACAAGCTGCCAATCTCCCCACCACCACGGCGCTTGCGATCATCGGTCTGTTTGCGGTGGTGAGCATCTTCTCCGACTTCGGTGTGAAGGGATTCCGGCTTCCCCGCCATCGTCGCCAGGTGGATCGTCTCTGGCTCGATCATTACCGCTCCTGGGTGTACGGCACCGGGTTCGGATGGCAAATCGGAGTCGGGCTGGCCACCTACATCGTGACCACCGCGGTCTATCTGACGGTGCTGATCGCAATCGTCACCGGTTCTCCCGTCCAAGCACTCACGATCGGCCTGGTGTTCGGGGGGGTGCGCGGTTTGGCCATCTTCCTCGGCGCCGGCGCCACCACACTCGACAAGCTGCACGCGCTGCACCGGGGTCTCACCAAGTTCGAGCCGGCCTCTCGGGCCGCGATGTTCACGATTCAAGCGGTGGTGGCTGTGATGGCCATAGGCGAAGCCTGGGGGAATACAGCTGGCATTGTGGCTCTGGTCCTGGTGATCGCGGTGTGTCTCTACATGGTTCGGAGTGGGAAGGTCCGGCCCATGGTGCCGGAGCAGACCACCAGCCCGGTCTGACCGAAGCGACCTCGCTCTTCAGGTTCCCTGAACCCCCGAATAGGCTCGCCCTCGAATGTTCAGCCTGATCAACCCGGACGGGACGGTCGTGGATCGTCTTCCGGTGACGCTGGAGGAGATGCGGGCCCTCTACGCGGACATGGTGGAGGCACGCACCTATGACCAGAAATGCATGGCGATGCAGCGTCAGGGGCGGTTGGCGACTTATGCCCCCTTCGAAGGCCAGGAGGCAGCACAAATCGGAGCGGCGGCAGCCCTCCGCTCCGACGATTGGGTAGCCGGGACCTACCGGGACGCGGCTCTGATGTGGCGCGCCGGGTATCCCTGGGATCTGCTGATCGCCGGTCGAACCGGGGATGAGCGGGGGGGCAAGGCTCCGGAGGGTGTCAACGTGCTCCCGCCATCGATCACGGTTGGTGGTCACATGATCCACGCCGTGGGTCTCGCCTGGGCCGAGCGTCTCCAGGGGTCCGACCGGGTGGCTCTCACCTCCTTCGGTGACGGGGCCACATCGGAAGGTGACTTCCACGAGGCCATGAATTTCGCCGCCGTGTTCACGACTCCGACCGTCTTTCTCTGCCAGAACAACCAGTTTGCGATCTCCTACCCGAGATCGGAGCAGACCCGGGCAACCTCGATTGCGGCCAAGGCCGACGGCTACGGCATGCCCGGTGTGGAGGTCGATGGCAATGACGTAGCAGCCGTGCTGGTTGCAGTTCGCGAGGCGGCGGAATCCGCCCGCCACGGCGGCGGGCCGTCCCTGATCGAGGCCGTTACCTACCGTCTGGGGCCACACACCACATCCGATGACCCCACTCGTTATCGAGATGAAGCCGAAGCCGAGGAATGGCGAGAGCGGGACCCGCTGATCAGGATCCGGATGCTTCTCGAGAAGGCCGGTGGTTGGAACCCGAAATGGCAGGAGGATTTGGAAACCCGTGCGTCCAATGCCATCGAGGCGGCGGTGGCCACGGCGGAGGCTTTGCCTCTCCCCACAGTGGACGAGATGTTCGAGCGGATGTTCGCCGAGCCCACGTCCTCGCTGCGCCAACAACTCGACGAGGCCGACACATGAGTGTGATGACCCTCGCCCAGGCTCTCAACGGGGCCCTCGACACTGCTCTCGATGCCGATGATCGGGTCGTCCTGCTGGGAGAGGACATCGGGCGCACCGGAGGGGTGTTTCGGATCACCGACGGCCTGCTCGAGAAGTACGGGGAAAACCGGGTGTTCGACACCCCGGTGGCCGAGTCGGGGCTGGTAGGGGCAGCGTTCGGGATGGCGATCGCCGGGCTGCGCCCGGTGGTCGAGATCCAGTTCCTCGGGTTCTCCTATCCCGCATACGACCAAGTGATCAATCACGTGGCGCGGATCCGGAACCGTTCCGCCCATCGGTTCACGGCGCCGATGGTCATTCGCATTCCCTACGGAGGGGGAATCGGGGCTGCCGAGCATCACTCGGAGTCGACCGAGGCCATCTACACCCATATTCCCGGAATCAAGGTCGTGGTCCCGTCCACGCCGCATGACGCCAAAGGCCTGCTGCTGGAGGCGATCGAGGATCCCGACCCGGTGATCTTCCTGGAGCCGATTCGCCTCTACCGAGCGGTGAAGGAGGAGATCCCTGACATCTACTTCACCGAGGAGATCGGCCCGGCCCGGGTCGAGCGCATGGGCAAGGACATAACACTCATCTCTTGGGGAGCGATGATGAAGGAAACCAGGGCTGCGGCCTCGGTACTCGACGAGCACGGAGTGTCGGCGGAGGTGCTCGACCTGCGGACACTTTCCCCACTCGACGCTGCCGGCATCGTCGCGTCGGCGGAGAAGACCGGTCGGGTGGTGGTGATCCACGAGGCCCCCCGAATGGGGGGTCTCGGCGGTGAGATCGCTGCCGTGATACAGGAGCAGGCGCTCTACTCGCTACTCGGGCCGGTGCGCCGGGTCACCGGATGGGACACTGTGTTTCCCCTGAAGCGCTCGGAGGGCCACTACCTTCCAAGTGTCGAGCGAATCTTGCAGGCGGCGGAAGAGACGTTGGAGAATTAGTGGCGAAGGAATTCAGGCTGCCCGACATAGGAGAGGGGCTCACCGAGGCGGAGATCGTCCGCTGGCTCGTGGCCGAGGGGGAGAGGGTTGAAGCCGACCAGCCTCTAGTCGAGGTGGAAACCGACAAGGCGGTGGTCGAGATTCCTTCGCCCTATGCAGGGACCGTCCTCCGACACGGCGGCGCCGAAGGCCAAACCCTCGAGGTGGGAGCGGTGCTGGTGGTGATCGGAGAGTTGGAGGAGGGTGCCGCCCCGGCGCAGTCGGCGGTTGCATCCGCCGCCCCAATCGTGGGAACCCTCAGCGAGGAGGCCGAGGATCTCAATGCCGAGCCGCCGGGACCCTCGGCTGCCGATCAGATCAAGGCGCTTCCCGTCGTGCGCAAGATGGCACGCGAGATGGGTGTGGATCTCGCCCAGATAACCGGTTCCGGGCCCGAGGGCAGGATCCTGAGGGAAGACGTCCTGGCAGCGGCGCAACCCGAGCCCGAGCCGGAGCCGGAAGTTGAGCCTGAGCCTGGAGTTGGGCCCGAGCTTGCGGAGGAGCCGCCGGCCGAATTGGTGGGGGCTGCTTACCAGCCGTTGTCAAACGAGGATGTCCGACGCCCGATGAGCCGTCTCCGGCGGACGATCGCGGCCAATATGGCCCGGAGCTGGGCGGAGATCCCCCACGTCACCACATTCGACGACATCGACGCCACCCGGCTCTTCGAGATCCGATCGGCGCTTGGCGCCCGGCACGGCGTCAAGATCCCGCTCGAGGCACTGGTGGTCAAAGCGGTGCTTCCTGCCCTGGAGGCCTTCCCGGAATTCAACGCCAGTCTCGACGGCGACGACCTGATCTTGCACGGCTCGTACCACATCGGGATCGCGGTGGACACTCCCGACGGTCTGTTGGTTGCCGTTATCCGCGACGCCAGGTCCAAAGGTGTCCTCGAACTGGCGTGGGAGGTGCAGCGTCTGGGCGAAGAGGCCAAGGCTCGAGAGCTCTCGCCTGATGAATTGATCGGTCAAACCTTCACCGTTTCCAATATCGGGGCTCTCGGTGGCGGGCATGGGACACCGATTGTCCCTCCGGGTACCACGGCGATCCTCTCGGTGGGGCGGGCCCAGGAGAGGGCAATCGTCATCGACGGGGAGCTGGCCATCGCCCCGGTGGTGCCCCTTTCCCTGTCCTACGACCATCGGGTTATCGATGGCGGTCTGGGGAGGAGATTTATGTCGATGCTGCGAGAGAACCTGGAGGAACCGGCTCTCTTCCTGGCCGGCTGAGCATGCCCCACGTCCACGTCACCCCGTTCGAAGACGCCACCGGGCTCACCAAACGGGAGTACGACGCAGCCATCCGTCGTGCCGGGCGGGTGTGGAACATCGTCTCGATCCAGAGCCAGCTCCCGGAGGTGATGCGGGATTCGATACGGCTCTACCAAACCATCATGTTCGGCACATCGCCTCTGACCCGAGCCCAACGCGAGATGATCGCGGTGGTCACCTCCAACAAGAACGACTGCTTCTACTGAATTACTTCGCATTTGCACGACCTCCGGGATGAGGTCGACGACCAACAGATGGTGGACCGGTTCGCAGTCGACTGGACGACGGCCGGTCTCGACGCCGCTACTACCGGATTACTGGAGTTCGCGGAGAAGCTGACCGACGAGTGTGCCGCGGTGGGCAAGGACGACATCGAGGTGTTGCGATCACACGGATTCGACGATCAGGGCATTTCTAGCTGTGTCCAGGTGGTGGCCTACTTCAACTACATCAACCGGATAGCCGAGGGCCTCGGGGTCGCCATGGAGGACTGGATCGAAGACAACGGACGTCCGAAGAGGGTCTAGCGTGCGGGGCCGGTAGTCTGACTTCCTGACCACAGCACTTCCTGTCTGGAGGGAGCCAGCATGAAGATCGTCCACGTCGTAGGCACCGGAACCATCGGCGAACCCCTGATCGGACTGCTCGCCGACAACAAGGAGCATTTCGGCATCGACGAGGTCACCTTTCACAAGCGGACCCCGTTGCTCACCGAGCGGGCCAAGGTGAACGACCTCGAGGGGCGGGGAGCTGTTCTCTCGGTCGACGACGACCGAAGGTCTGCTTTCGAGGAACTGGGCCACGCTCCCAAATACGAGGCCCGCGAAGCCATCGAGCAGGCCACCGTGGTCATCGACTGCACCCCGGTCGGGAATCGGATGAAAGATGAGTTCTACAACCACGCCCAGGGCCCGATCGGCTTCATGGCTCAAGGCTCGGAGTTCGGGTTCGGCAAGCCCTATGCCCGCGGCATCAACGACGACGCCCTGGTGCATGGCGAGGACAAGTTTCTCCAGATCGTGTCGTGCAACACCCACAACATCGCGGTACTCATCCGATCGTTGGCGATCGACCCGGACGGGACCAATCACCTCGAGGACGGCCGCTTCCTTTGCATGAGGAGGGCCAACGACATCAGCCAGGACGACGGTTTCGTGGCCAGTCCCACCGTTGAGGCCCACAAGGACGAGCGATTCGGCACCCATCACGCCCGCGATGCCCACATGCTCTTCGAAACCCTGGGCTACGACCTCAATCTCTATTCGTCGGCGGTGAAGCTGAACACCCAGTACATGCACTCGATCCAGTTCTCTCTGCAGCTCGACGAGGAGGTCACCGTCGACCAGGCGAAGGAGCGGCTGATGGCCAACACCCGGGTGGCCGTCACCAACAAGACTTCGGCCAACCAGGTGTTCTCCTTCGGGCGCGACCACGGCTACTACGGCCGGATCATGAGCCAAGCGGTGGTCGCCCTCGACACCCTGGCCGTTCGCAACGGCAACGAGGTGGTCGGCTTTTCCTTCACACCTCAAGACGGCAACCCTTTGTTGTCCACCGTGGCCGCCATGCTCTGGTACCTCGAACCGGAGACTCTCGACCGCCGCATCAACATCCTCCGTCGCTACCTGTTCCGCGAGATCTGATGGATGCGAAGGCCCAGGCCTTCGTCGAAGAGGCGATCCGGGCGGTGGCCCGCCAGGACGTGGCCGGTGCCAGAACCGCCGTTGCCGAGGCGTATGACGCCGATCACTCACTGGGAGCGGTGGCCGATGCGATCTACTTCGCCTGCTCGCAGATTGAAGAGGACGGCCGGGTGACCACCTCGACCTGGAACACGCTCGCCGACGCCGTCGGGCCCGGCCATCTCCTGGCAGTGATCGAGGAGTCGCGGTCCTGACTTGATTGCCGGCCGACTTCTCGCTTATAAGGTGGCCGGATGCCCGGTCCCAATGTCTGGCTGAGCACGCTCGGATGTGCCAAGAACCAGGTCGATTCGGAGAAGCTGATCGCCATGCTCTCCGACGCCGGTTATGGCTGGGCCGAACGCCCCGAAGACGCCGACGTGGTGATGGTCAACACCTGTGCCTTCATCGAGGAGGCCCGGGCCGAGTCGGTGGGAGTCATCCTCGAGATGGAAGCCAGGAAGCGGCCCGACGCCCACTCGGTGGTGATCGGGTGCATGGCGCAGCGGTTCGGGTCCGAAGTCGAGTCGGCTCTTCCCGAGGTAGATGCGGTGCTCGGCATCGACCGTTACGGCGAACTGGTAGGAGTCCTCGACGGGCTGACCGGTTGGCACCCGGTCGAGATGCGACGCCGTCCGATCATGGACATCCTCCACGCCACCGGTCGGCCGGTGTCCGATCTCCCCTACGCCTATCTGAAGGTGGCCGAGGGCTGTGACAAGCCCTGCACCTTCTGCGCCATCCCCTCGATCCGGGGAAAGCAGAGATCGCGACGGCCGGTTGAGATCCGGGAGGAGCTGGCGGTCCTGGTGCAGGGCGGCGTGAGCGAGGTGGTCCTGGTCGCCCAGGACCTGGCCGCCTACGGCCGCGACATCGAAGCTCCGGGCGGTTTGCCCGATCTGCTCGCATTTGTCTCCGACGTCGAGGGGCTGCGCCGGATCCGGCTTCTCTATCTCCATCCCCGTGAGATCAACGAGCGGCTGCTACTCGAGGTAACGGGCAACGAGAAGGTGGCCCCCTATTTCGATCTGTCGCTCCAGCACGTATCAGGCCCTCTCTTGAGGCGGATGAAAAGGCCGGGCAACACCGAGAAGCACCTGGCACTGATCGAACGCATCCGTGAGCTCGACCCGGAGTCGGCCTTGCGCTCCTCGTTCATCGTCGGCTTTCCCGGTGAGACTGATGACGATGTCGAGATGCTCGCCGACTTCCTCGACGAGTCCGTCCTCGATTGGGCCGGGTTCTTTCCCTACTCCGCCGAGCCGGGCACACCTGCCGCGGCGATGGAAGCCCAGGTGCCCCGGGAGACGACCATGGATCGGCTGCGGTACCTGTCACGAATCCAGGACGACCTGACCGAGACTCGCAATTCCGATTGGCTGGGCCGGGTCGATGTGGTGCTGGTCGACCAGGTGGAGGACGGGGTGCCGCTGGGGCGGTCACATCGGCAGGCGCCCGAGATCGACGGGGTGGTGCGTCTCGATCGGGGTGAGGTCGGGGAATGGGTGAAGGTCGAGTATGTCGGTGTCGTCGGCCCCGACATGGAAGCCAACGTTGTGGTTGTCCCCCCTCTTGAGGGGGGACCGCCCGACCTTCGGTCGGGCGAGGGGGGCACCCCCGTGGCGGGCCAAAGTCGGGCGGAATCAAGTTGATCGTCGAGGTGATCGCGGTCGGCACCGAGCTCCTGCTGGGTCAGATCGTCAACTCCAACACCTCCTTCATGGGGGCGGCGCTCGCCGAGCGGGGCTTCGACGCCCATTACCAGCAAGCTGTTGGCGACAACATCGATCGGATTGCGTCAGCGATCCGTATCGCCCTGGATCGAGCCGACGCGGTGATCATCACCGGGGGGATCGGGCCTACCCAGGACGATCTGACCAGGGAAGGGGTGTGTGCCGCCACCGGGCTCGAAATGGTCTACAGCGAGGAGTACGCCAAGGAGTTGGAGCAGTGGTGGGCGCGGCGGGGCAGGGAGATGCCGGCCAGCAATCTCCGGCAGGCCTTTCACCCGGCGGGGGCCGAATTGTTGTCCAACCCGCGGGGGACCGCACCAGGTCTGGCCCTGGCCCATGCCGGGAAGCTGATCTTCTGCGTCCCGGGGGTGCCCGCCGAGATGGAGCACCTCATGATGGCGGAGGTGCTTCCCAGGCTGGCCTCCCGGTCGGGCGAGGCGCAGGTGATCGCTAGCCGGGTGATCAGGACCTGGGGGAGACCCGAGTCCGAGGTGGCCGAGATCCTCGACGACCTCTACATCGGTTCCACCAACCCGTCGATCGCATTCCTCGCCTCAGCCTCCGAGATCAAGGTGCGAATAACGGCCAAGGCCGCAGACACCGGTGAGGCACAACGATTGATCGAGCCCGTCGAGCACGAGGTCCGGGCCCGGCTTGGCGAAAGCGTGTTCGGAGCCGACGACGAGACCATCGAGCGGGTGTTGTTCCGCTTGCTCTCTGACCTCGGCTACACCATTGGGACTGCCGAATCCATGACCGGGGGCCTGGTGGCCGCCCGGCTCACCGACCTCCCCGGCTCCTCCGCGGTGATGAAGGGGGGTCTGGTTGCCTATCACTCAGAGCTCAAGAGCCGGCTGCTGGGCGTGAGCGACGTCGACGAGGTGGTCAACGCGGAGACGGCCATGGCGATGGCCACCGGCGCCCGCACGCTGCTCGGTGTCGACGTGGCGGTGGCCGTGACCGGCTCTGCCGGTCCCGAGCCACTGGAGAAGCCGGCCGGGACAGTCGTCGTCGCCGTGGCCACCCCCGAGCAGGTGCGAGGGCGAGAGATCCGCTTTACCGGGGACCGGGAGCGGGTGCGCGCCTACGGAGCCACCGCCGCCCTCCACCTCACGCGTCTGGCGTTGATCGGTCAATGGTGGGCTCCCTAGGGAGGGTGTTCACCGGGGTGCCCCTGCCCCCTGAGGTTCGGCTCGCCCTCGATCACACGCTTCGACAACACGAACTCCCGGGGACCGTGGCGCCGCCGGAGAACTGGCATCTCACGCTTCGTTTCCTCGGGACTGTCGACGAGGTCACCTACCAGCGGTTCGTGGCCGGGCTCGACGATTCCGATCTGGGTAAGAGGTTCCGGGTGACCCTGGGTGGGCTCGGCGGGTTCCCCAACCCGAAACGGGCGACCGTGCTCTGGGTGGGCCTGGCTCAGGGATTGGAAAGATTGGGCGAGCTTGCCTCGATCGTCGATGAAGCCGCGCAAGCGGTGGGCCTGCCCCCGGAGGAGCGGCCCTTCCGCCCTCATCTCACCCTCAGTCGGATCCGTCCCCAGGTTGACGTGAGCGAGTTGATCGAGGCGTTTGGTGACACCGGAATCGGGTGGCGGTGTGAGACGATGGTGGTCTACCGATCCCATCTGGGACGTGGAGGCGCCCGATACGAGCCTCTTGAAATCTTCAGTTTGAGAAGGTAATAACCAACCACGAACACATGTTCGGTCTAGTATCCGGCGGAGCCAGAAACTTCTTGTCGGTGGTGGGCGATACGTTGACCGTCATACGACTTCGAGGAAGGAGCCGGAGTGGAACGTGAACGTGACAAGGCCCTGGATATGGCGCTCAGCCAGATCGAGCGGCAGTTTGGCAAGGGGGCCATCATGAAGATGGGGGAGGCGGCCAACCGCAAGGTGGACGTCATCTCCACCGGTGCCCTCTCCCTCGACCTGGCATTGGGGATCGGCGGTGTGCCCCGGGGCCGCATCGTCGAGCTCTACGGCCCGGAGAGCTCGGGCAAGACCAGCCTTGCCCTTCACATCGTGGCCGAGGCCCAGCGCAACGGTGGGATCGCCGCCTTCATCGACGCCGAGCACGCCCTCGACCCCATCTACGCCAAGGCGATCGGGGTCGATGTCGACGAGCTTCTCATCTCTCAGCCCGACACCGGGGAGCAGGCACTGGAGATCGCCGACATGCTGATCCGCTCCGGGGCTCTCGATGTCCTGGTAATCGACTCGGTGGCGGCCCTGGTGCCTCGCGCCGAGATCGAAGGGGAGATGGGTGACTCCCATGTCGGGCTCCAGGCGAGATTGATGTCACAAGCCCTGCGCAAGTTGGCCGGGAACCTGAACAAGTCGCGGACCACCGCAGTCTTCATCAACCAGCTCCGGGAGAAGATAGGTGTTATGTACGGTTGCCTGTCTTGGGACACACGTGTCGCGCTCGCTAACGGCAGTTCCGAGTACATCGGCAAAATCGTCAATCAGCGCATGCCAGTGGAGGTTCTCTCCTACGACCCTGGCCAGGACAAGATAGTTCCGCGCAGGGTGGTCAACTGGTTCGACAATGGGCGGACCGATGAGTTTCTAGAGATCCAGGTTGCACGACCTGCGGGTCGAGGAATGCTTCCCAACTTATCGTGCACGCCGAATCACAAGGTCCGGACATCCACAGGGTGGAAAGAGGCTCAGGATCTAAGAGTCGGCGATCGGGTACTTCGCGCTGTCACCCATGTGTTGTCGGATCAGCAGTGGGAGGTGCTACTCGGTGGCTTGATGGGGGATTCCGCGTTGTCACTCAATAAGACTGGACTGGCCGCGCGCCTTCGGTGGGGCCATGGACAGCAGCAAGAGAGCTATGGAGATTGGAAGGCCTCTCTGTTCCCAAATATCGAAGTGAGCCGAACAACCAATGCGCGGAAGGCGGTCTATTGGGATCTGCCACCCCTAGCCGAACTGTTGGAGCTTCGGTCTTCGGTCTACACAGCAGGGAAGAAGGTACTGAGTTGGGACTATCTGAAGCGTCTCAGCCCACTGTCCTTGGCCATCTGGTACATGGACGATGCGACTTTCACACTCCGTTCCAAAGGACTTCAGGAGCGAACCGTAGGAGGTAGCGGCCGAGTGGAGATCTGTGTCGAGGCGCTCGAGCAAACGAGTCGTGAACGCCTCCGAACTCACCTTGCTGACACATGGGGCATCCAAGCCCGGCTACATCAGAAAGGTCACAGGAAGATGGCCTATCTCACGTTCCGCACGGAAGAGACGGTGAAGCTACAGGCGTTGATCGCTCCATATGTGCATCCGTCAATGGATTACAAGCTGCTTCCAAGGTTCAGGCATCAGTTCGCTGTCGAACCAGTCGTGGTAGCGGAGAGCTACGAGCTGATGCCCGTTCCCATCCTCAAGATCGAAAGGACTCCACCCAAGAACAGGCGTACGCATCGATTCGACATCGAGGTTGAAGGAAGTCATAACTACTTCGCCGAGGGTGTCATGGTGCACAACTCACCTGAGGTAACCCCCGGTGGGCGGGCGCTGAAGTTCTACTCAACGGTCCGTCTCGACATCCGTCGGGTCGAGACCATCAAGGACGGTGCGGAGAGCGTCGGCAACCGGGTGAAGGTCAAGGTGGCCAAGAACAAAATGGCCCCACCGTTCCGGCTCGCCGAATTCGACATCATGTTCGGTCACGGGATCTCCCGTGAGGGCAGTCTCCTCGATGTGGCAGTGGATCATGGGGTAGTGCGCAAGAGTGGCGCCTGGTTCACCTTCGACGACGACCAGTTGGGTCAGGGTCGGGAGAACTCCAAGCGGTTCCTCAGGGAAAACCCCGAAGTGGCGATGCAGCTACAGGCCAAGGTCTACGAGCTGGTGGGCCTCAACCAGAAGCCCGAAGATTCGGAGACCGAAGCGCCGGTTCCCGAGGACGCAACGTCACTGGAGGAGTAGTCGTTTCACTTCCCGGTTCCGGGTGTAGCATCCCGGTCAGCACACGAAACATTTTTTGACTGCAGACCGGAGAGAGAAACGTGATCAGGAGGAGCGACCGAGCCGACGGGTGAGATCACTCGTTTTCGTCGTCAACTCCTTTCGTGTGCCGAGCCCATAGGGCTCGGCACGTTTGTTTTTATCTTCGGGGGAAGGGAAATGCCATGGACAATCCCCTGGCAATAGGGCTCAGTGTCCTGGGACTCGCCATCGGTCTCGGATTCGGGTATCTGCTCGCCCGACTGTCGATGGCCCGTCGGCGGGAGCGTGACGGGGTGTCGGCCGAGGATGCGGTGACAACGGCACGTCTCGACGCCCAGCGAATCCTGGCCAAAGCCGAGGAGGAAGGACGGGCCAAGGCCGAGACCTACCGGGAACGGGAGGAGGCCAATCTCGAGCACCGCCATCTCGAGGCATCGAGCCTCGAGACGAGGCTCGCCCAGCGGGAGGAGACGCTCGACCAGCGTGCATCCAACCTGGCGCAACGAGAAAAGATGGTGATCGACCGTGAAGAGGAGGTCAACGACTCCCGTGGCCAGTTGGAGCACCTGAAGGAGGAGGCGCGGTTCCGGCTCGAGCAAATGGCCGGCATCGATGTCAACGCCGCAAAGACCGAGATGCTGGCTCAGGTGGAGGATGAAGCAAGACGCGAAGCGATGATCGTGGTCCGCGATCTGGAGATAAAGGCTCGCGAAGAGGCAGACCGGCGGGCCAGGAGGATCCTGGCAACCGCGATCCAACGTCTGGCCTCCGAGGTGGTGACAGAGACAACCGTTTCGGTGATCCAGCTTCCGTCCGACGATATGAAGGGACGGATCATCGGTCGTGAGGGCCGAAACATCCGTCACCTGGAGTCGGTGACCGGCACCAACCTGATCGTCGACGACACCCCGGAGGCGGTCTCGGTCTCGTCGTTTGACCCGGTGCGCCGCGAGGTTGCCCGTATCACGCTCGAAAAGCTGGTGGCTGATGGGAGGATTCACCCCGCTTCGATCGAAGAGGCCTACGAAAAGGCCCAGGCAGAGGTCGAGCAAAGCGTCCGTGACGCCGGGGAGTGGGCCCTGGTGGAAGCCGGGGTGTCCAGGATGCACACGGAGTTGGTGACCTTGATGGGTCGTCTCAAGTATCGGACCTCATACGGTCAGAACGTCCTCAACCATCTGGTGGAGACCGCTCACATCGCATCGATGCTCGCCTCCGAGTTGGGAATCGACCCTGCCCCGGTAAAGCGGGCCGCACTTCTCCATGACATCGGCAAGGCGGTGACTCACGAAGTCGAAGGCTCGCATGCCTTGATCGGCGCCGAGATTGCTCGCCGCTTCGATGAGGACCCGGCTGTGGTTCACGGAATCGAGGCCCATCACAACGAGGTCGAGCCGCGAACGATTCTGGCCGTGATCGTTCAGGCCGCAGATGCGGTGTCGGCGGCCCGTCCCGGCGCCCGTCGTGAGACCCTCGAGGGTTATGTCAAGCGACTGGAGCGGTTGGAAACCCTGGCTCTCGAGTTCCCGGGAGTCGACCATGTCTTTGCCCTTCAGGCGGGTCGTGAGGTGAGGGTGGTGGTGGATCCGGGTGAGGTCGGTGATCTCGAGGCTCGGGAGCTTTCGCGGAGAATCGCCCGTAAACTCGAGGAGGACCTCCAGTATCCGGGCCAAATCCAGGTCACTGTGATCCGGGAGTTCCGGGCCACCGACTTTGCTCGCTGAGGCAACCACATGACCCAGAGCGTTCTTCTTCCCAGCCCGACGTTGCGCGAGCCCGTCAGACGCCAGCCGACACGGGTGGGCAAGCGTTATTTCATCCGCACCTTCGGGTGCCAGATGAACGAGCACGATTCGGAGCGGATCGCCGGTCTCTTCGAGGCCGACGGGATGACTATCGCCGACGGTTTGGAGACCGCCGATGTCGTCTACATCAACACCTGCACGATCCGGGAGAACGCCGACAATCGAATGTACGGCAACCTCGGGCAGATGAAGGCGATCAAGGACCTCAACCCGGACATGATGTTGGTGGTCGGGGGGTGCGCGGCGCAGAAGGAGCGCCAGTTGGTACGCGAGCGGGCACCGTGGGTGGACGTGGTGATGGGCACCCACAATCTCGACCGGGTGCTCGACCTCATCGACCATGTCGAGCAATGGGGCCCGATCACCGAAGTCGTCGATGAGTTGCAGGCCATGCCTTCGTCGCTTCCGGTCAAACGTGAGCTCGAGCACTCGGCATGGGTGACGATCCAGGTCGGATGCAACAACACCTGCACTTTCTGCATCGTGCCCTCGGTGCGAGGGATCGAGGTCTCCCGGCGGCCCGGAGACATTGTGCGTGAAGTGGTGCGGCTCGCCTCCGAGGGGGTGGTCGAAGTGACCTTGCTCGGACAGAACGTTGATACTTACGGCCGCGACCTGGCCCTCGACGGTCGTCGCCGGCCGATCTTCGCCGAGCTTCTGCGGCGGGTTGGGGCCGTCGAGGGGATCAGAAGGGTTCGCTTCACCAGCCCTCATCCCAACGACTTCCGTGAGGAGGTGGCCCGAGCCATGGCAGAAACCGAGGCAGTTTGCGAGCACCTCCATTTCCCACTGCAGTCAGGATCCGACCGCATCCTGGCTTCGATGCATCGTGGCTACACCAGCAGCAAGTACATGAGCAGACTGGCAATGGCCCGCACCACGATTCCCGGGCTCGCAGTCTCCACCGACATCATCGTGGGCTTCCCGGGCGAGACCGACCAGGACTTCGAGGCGACCCTCGAAGTGATCGAAGAGGCAGGCTTCGATTCGGCCTTCATGTTCATCTTCTCGCCACGACCCGGAACCAGGGCCGCCGACATGACTGCCTACTTCGTGCCGGACGAGGTGATCAAGGAGCGCTTTGCCAGGCTCGTCGAGCTCCAGGACGGTATCTCGCACCGACGGAATCGCGAGATGGTGGGCCGGAGGGTGGAGGTGTTGAGTGAGGGCCCTTCGAAACGCGATCTGGACGTGGCAACCACCCGAACCCGCACCGGGAAGCTGGTTCACGTCGATGGCGGCCATCCGTCCGGGAAGTTCTTCGACGTCGATGTGGTGGCCTCGAGAGCGCATCATCTCGTCGGGAGACCTGCCTGAACCGGGTCCTGGCTCTGCTCGGGCCAACCGCCGCAGGCAAGACGGAGGTGGCGGTGCAGACGGCAGAGCGCATCGGCGCCGAGGTGATCTCGGTCGACTCGATGCAGGTGTACGTGGGCATGGACATCGGCACCGCCAAACCGAACATGCTCGAGAGAGATGGAGTACCCCACCACATGATCGATATCGCCGAACCGGAGGCCAACTTCTCGGTTGCCGACTTCCGTCGTCTCGGGCGGGAGGTGCTCGGATCCTCGGATTCGGCCAGGATGTTGATCACCGGAGGCTCCGGGCTCCATTTCCGGGCCCTGGTCGATCCCATGAGCTTTGCCCCGACCGATCCCGAGATCCGTGCCGAGTTGGAGGAGGCACCCATCGAGCAGGTCTTGGCCGAGCTGCGCCGAGCGGACCCTGAAGCCGAGCGCTACGTCGACATGGCGAATTCTCGCCGGGTGATCCGGGCCGTGGAGATATGGCGGCTGTCCGGCGAAGGTCCCAGTCAGCGAGCCACCAGCGCCGAGGCAGAGGATCTCCGCCGTTACGTGCCGGAGATCGAGTTCACCGCGGTGGGCGTCGATCCGGGCGAGTTGTTGGAGCAACGGGTCGAGGCCCGATTGGCCCGAATGCGCGCCGGGGGCCTGGTTGACGAGGTAGGCAGGCTACGGCGACGTCTCGGGAGGACGGCACGAAACGCGGTCGGCTACCGCGAGATCCTTGGCGCCCTCGACGGTTTCTGCAGTGTCGACGAGGCCTTTGAGCGGGCGGCGAGGAACACGAGAAAACTGGCTCGCAAGCAGCGGACCTGGTTTCAGCGTGACCCCCGAATTCGTTGGATACCCTGGTTCGACGACGTCGCAGATCGTGTCGATCGTGTCCTGGAGGCGATGAGTTGAGTGCAGTCGAGTTCACCAAGATGCAAGGACTGGGAAACGACTTCGTAGTCATCGACGGCCCCGCCCGATTCACGGTCGACGAAGTGACCGCGCTCTGCGACCGACGGCGCGGGGTCGGCGCCGACGGTGTCCTGGTGGTGACTCCGGGATCCCCGGTCAAGATGGACTATTGGAACGCCGACGGGAGCCCCGCCGAGATGTGCGGCAACGGGTTGCGATGTGTGGGTCGTTACGCCCGGGATAGGGGCTGGGTCACCGCCGATGAATTCGGGGTCGACACCCCGGTCGGGCTGCGCAGGGTGCGCTTCGTTGGCGAGTTACTGGAGGCTGAGATGGGCACACCCCTTCTCGAGGGTGAGGAGACGATCGAAGGTCATGCCTACCACCTGGTCGACATAGGCAACCCCCATGCGGTTCGGGTTGTGGACGATCCGGCTGAGATCGACGTCGGCACGGTGGGGCCGATCGCGGCGCAGCAGGCCGGGTTCGACACAGGGTGCAACGTGGAGTTCATTTCGGTCGTCGGCGATGTCCTGACCATGCGGGTTTGGGAGCGGGGAATAGGGGAGACCCTGGCGTGCGGCACCGGGATGGCTGCAGCCGTCGCCGTCGCATTGAACGGTGCCGATGGCTCCATGACTGTCAATGTCCTCGGTGGGACCGGATCGGTCGACATTCGCGACGGAGTCGCTTGGCTTACCGGTCCGGCCGAGTATTCCTTCCGCGGGGTGTGGGATCAGGGATAGCGTCGAAGGACGCTGACAACCTTCCCGATCAATTCGACTCCTTCGGTAAACACCATCGGCTCGTAGTTCGGGTTCTCGGACTCGAGGATCACCTTGCCGTGCTTCCGGCGGAGGCGCTTCACCGATGCATCCTCACCATCGATGAGGGCGGCCACGATCTCGCCGTCCCGGGCATCCTTCTGGCTGCGGATCGCCACCAGGTCTCCGGGGAAGATCCCGGCTCCAATCATCGAGTCGCCCTTGACCTCGAGCAAGAACACGGGGTCATTGCCGACCAGGTCCACCGGCAACGGTATGACCTCTTCGACGTGCTCGGCGGCCAGGATCGGGGTGCCGGCTGCGATTCGGCCCAGCAGCGGAACGTCACGCATCCGGTCCGAGGCGCGGGCCACGGCCGATGCCTGATCATCGACGACGACGATGGCACGGGGCTTGGTCGGGTCCCTCTTGATGACGCCGGCTTCGACCAGGGCCGAGAGGTGGGAGTGGACCGTAGACGGGGAGGAGAGCCCGACGGCGTCGCCGATCTCTCGCACCGACGGCGGGTAACCGCGCTCGGTTACCGTCCGCCGGATGTAGTCGAGAACCTGTTGTTGTCGCTCGCTGATCACCTGACTCCTCCTCGAACTGATGTTCTGGCGAGGTTACCCGAACACGGGTTCGAAACCAAACACCTGTTCGATGAGGACCCGGCCCCCGGATTCCGCACTTGACATCGAACATCTGTTCGATAAAGTGGCGAACGCATGTTCGATACGAACTGCATCCAGCAAAACAGAGCCCATCAAGACCGATCAGGAGGGAGACCGATGCAGAAGGCAACACTTCAGCTGTCCGTCCGGCTGGCCCTGCTCATAGCGGCAGCCTGTATGGTCTTCCTCATGATCGGGGGCTCTGCAGACGCCGAGGGCCGGCCCGCAGTGACCGAGTATGTGGTCGCCTCCGGCGACACCCTTTGGGAGATCGCCGCGGGTAGAACCGAGCCAGGTGGCGACATTCGTCGGCTCGTGTCCGACATCGTCGAGCTGAGCGGTGTCGAGAACGGGATGATCATTCCCGGCCAGATCCTGCTTCTTCCCAAGGGCTGAGCGATACCACCGGTTTACCCTGGGGCGATGCTTTGCCCGACTTGTGGTGCACCGGATACCCGGGTGATCGACAGCCGACCGGCCGAGGGTGGTCAGTCGATACGTCGTCGTCGGGTCTGTGAGGTCTGTGACGGCAGGTTCACTACCTACGAGCGCCTCGAGCCCCAACTCATGGTGCGCAAACGGAATGGGCGTCTGGAGGCGTTCTCGTCGGCCAAGCTGGCCGCCGGGATCTCCGCCGCCTTTGCCGATCGCCCGGTTTCGGGCTCTGCCATCCAGTCGATTGCCGCGGATGTGGAGCACTCGCTGCGACAACAGGGGCCCCAGGTGTCATCCGAGGACATCGGGCATCAGGTTCTGGAACGGCTCCGGGCCCTCGACGAAGTGGCCTATCTCCGGTTCGCCTCGGTGTACAAAGACTTTCAGGATGCCGCCGACTTCGAGAAGGAAGTCGCGGCGCTGGAGTCAAGCGAGTAGCCGACCGATCAGGGCTTGCGCCTCGTCGATCTGGGAGTCGACCTCGTTGGCGAGGCCCGTCATGGTGGTCATCATGAGCCCGCGGATCGTCTCCAGATCGGACTCGAGTGTTCGGACGGCAGCTTCGGCACCGTTGCGGTCATTGGTGCGGATGGCGTCGAGGTAGGAGCCCTGACGGGTCTCCAGCCCCGAGCTGAAGTCCTCGAGAGCGGCGGTCAATGCGACGGCCACCCGTTCGGGGAGAGCCGATCTGATGCTGTCGAAATGAGACCTCCACTCAGAGAATTCGAGGGAGGCGGTGGCGAGATCGGTCAGAGCAGGATCCGTTTCGAATGCCGGGGCAAGGAGGATCGGCTCGACCGCCCCTCGGTAGGCGAGCCCCTCGCGAAGCTGTCGGGAGGCATTCAGGGACAATGTGGCGGCTTCGGCAGCGATCGTGCCGGCCGCGGTTTCGGACCCCGGGAGATCACCAGAGGCTTCGAACAGATCCCGGGCCGTGTCGTCGACTTCGAACAGGTCAGAAGCAGAGAGGCTCATCTCGATGTCCGGGGCCGACAATTGCTTTCCGATCTCCGATACGCCGTCGAGGGCGGCGGAGAGAGCTGTGGCGTCGTCCTCCACGGCGACAACCGATGCCGCAGCACTCGTGCTCGAGCTCTGATAGAGCCAATAGGCCCCAACCCCGAAGGCCATGATGATGATGAGGATGAGGAAGACGCGGCTCCATCTGAAGTTTTGACGTCGCAGATGTTTTCGATCGAGGACTGTCGGCTTCCAATCGAGCAAAGGTGGGGCATCGAGCTCCGTGGAGTCCCAGAGGTCCTGGACCATGTCCCCGCTGGGAGCCAGCGGCCGGGTGGTGAAGGTGGACGGGACGGGCATCGGCCTGGACGCCACATAGGTGACGGTCGCCTCCGCGGGCGTGTCGAAGAAGCCGAGTGCCTCCATCGAGGGAAAGCGCGCATTCCGGCCGCGTCGCGTGCGTGAGGTGGCGGTCATCGAGGGGTCTCGCTTACAGTCGTCAAGTCAGCCCCGCCCGAAGCCCGTGACAGCATGCAGGTTAACTTCGTCCGTCTCGATCCGGAACTGGAAATTCCCACTAGGTCTCATATCGGCGATGCCGCTATCGACCTTCAGTCCCGAATCGCCATAGATCTCGACCCTGGAGAAAGGGCTGCCGTGCCCACCGGGATTGCCGTCGCCATCCCCGTCGGGTTCGCCGGCTTGGTGCTTCCCAGGAGCGGTCACGCACTCCGAGCCGGTGTCGGGGTGGTCAACGGGCCGGGGTTGATTGACTCGGGGTACCGGGGTGAGGTGACCGTCCTACTCATCAATCATGGCGCGGAAAAGGTGACGTTTGCCCGGGGAGATAGGGTTGCCCAGCTGGCCGTGGTGCCGATGCCAGAGGTGGAGTGGGTGGAGGTGGCGGACCTCGATGCCACAGTGCGGGGTGCCGGGGGATTCGGCTCGACCGGTGTCTGAGGTGACCATTTGGTTGGCAATCTGCCCCGGCTACAATGCCGCCTCCGCTCGCGGAAGTAGCTCAGTTGGCTAGAGCGCAACCTTGCCAAGGTTGAGGTCGCGGGTTCGAATCCCGTCTTCCGCTCCGACGACGGACAATGGTCGAGTCGTCCGATGACGGCGACGTGGCCGAGTGGTTAGGCGCGGGTCTGCAAAACCCGTCACACCGGTTCGATTCCGGTCGTCGCCTCCGAGGGAGGAACACGGGCCCTTAGCTCAGCCTGGCTAGAGCGCTTGCTCGACACGCAAGAGGTCACTGGTTCAAGTCCAGTAGGGCCCACCGGCCTCCAGTCCTAGCGGTTGGCCGCGACGATGCCGGCCCCCCATCCCGGTGCGCGCCCCCCGGCCGGTGGCTGGTATGAGCGCGCCGGTAGCCCGCTCCGAACGAGCAGCCACGAGATCACCGAGTTCGAGTTCCACATTTCACCCGCTCCCAGCTCGTCTCGTCCCCACATCAGTGCTGGCACCGAGGCAACCAGGTCGAGAAGACGCCGTGCCCGGTCTGGGTCATTGCTCAAGCGCTGGGGACTTGCGACCGCCTCGCCGGCATCTGGAATGACCCCGTCCCGCCACCGGCGCACCTCGTACCGGAACAGTCGGAGACTTGCGAGACGGCGGCTAGCAACCGGGCCTTCCACCACCACTCCACGCGCGGCAACGTCGGCATCGGGGCTCGGCCAGGCGTTCTCGATAATGAAGCGCTCGCCCGCGACCTGTAACTCGATCGCCGTGTGGTAGAGGTCGAGCGGTCGCCGCCGCTGGGCACGCGCCTGAATGGCCTCGTATACCCGCCCATTGAGCCGAACGAAACCAGCACCCCCTGCGCCGACAGGGATCCAGTACAGGTCGATACTGGCCTCGGAAGACTCTGGCGCGAGGCGCGGCTCGGCGTCCATGAAACGAGCTTACGTCCAGCGCTTGGACGCGCCGAGGAGCCTCTTGGTCACAAGCGCGGCCATGTCCACGATGTGGCATTATTGACCGAATTACGACGCTGAGTTAGGAGCCCTAATCATGGCCATGTCCCAAGAACACAAAGCCGCACTCGCTCGCGGGCGCAAGGAGTCGAGGGCAATCAAGAGTTATCTCCGGGCCATTGGATCCCGTAAGCCCGGACGACCGGTCACAAAGGAGAGCCTGAATTCACGTTTGGGCACGGTGAATGCCAAGCTCGAGGTCGTGGACGATCCGTTGAAGCGGCTCGATCTTCTCCAGGCTCGGCTGGACATAGAGGAGGCGCTTGAGTCGGTGGAGGATGCGGCCAATCTCGACGAGATCGAGGCGGAATTCGTCGCCAATGCTCGCAGTTATTCGGATCGAAAGGGCATCAGCTACACGGCATGGCGCCGCTTTGGCGTGCCGGCGGTGGTGTTGAAGAAGGCAGGGATTCCGGAAACCCGTCGTCGCTAGTCCCAACCCAATTCGGCGAGGCGGTCGTCGTCGATTCCGATGTGATGAGCTATTTCGTGTAACACGGTTCGCCGAATCTCTGCTTCGAGTTCCGCATCGTTGAGTCCTAGTTCCATATGGGGAGCCCTGAAGATCACGATTCGGTCCGGCATCGCTCCCCAATAGTCGGCGGCGCGCTCCGGTAGCGACACCCCTTCGTAGATACCGAGGACGTCTCCCTGCTTCACGTCGGGGCGTTCCTCGACGACCACATGGAGATTGTCGATCTGTTCGACCACCCATTGCGGGAGACTCTCCAGGGTCCGGTCGACCACCTCCTCGAACTGCCGACGGTTCACCAGGGGATTCAATCACGGCTTCGGATGATCGCGGGGACCGGTATCCTGACCCATCCCCGAACGGGCGATTAGCTCAGTCTGGCTAGAGCGCTCGCCTCACACGCGAGAGGTCACTGGTTCAAGTCCAGTATCGCCCACCAATCCCGCTCCTCAGGTCACGGTCATGGCGACGTGGCGGAAGTCCTCATAAATCCCGGTCTCCACGACCTTCTTCAACCTCATGACCGCGGTGTGGACGTCGAGAAACGTCGTGTAGAGCGGAGACAGCCCGAATCGCAGCGTATCGGGAGCCCTGAAGTCGGGGATCACCGCGGCGCAGTCGATCAGGGCACGGGTGATCGGCCAACCCTCGGCATGGGAGAGTGCGATGTGAGAGCCGCGCCGCTCGGGGTCGAGGGGGGAGGCGAGGGCAAAGCCCAATGATTCGAGATGTGTGTCCCAGAGCGCGACCAGAAACTCGGACAGCGCCACCGACTTCGACCTGATTTTGCCCATCCCGGCATGGAGCACATCGCCGATCCCGGCCTCGATCGCGGCGAGCGAGAGCATCGGCATCGTGCCCGTGTGAAACCGACGAATCCCCTCGACCGGGACGAAGTCGAGGTCCATCGCAAAAGGGTCGGCATGGGCCCACCATGCCGTGATCGGGTTCTCGAGGACGGATTGCAGATCGGAGCGCACATAAAGGAAGGCCGGGGCTCCCGGACCGCCATTGAGGTATTTGTAGGTGCACCCGACCGCCAGGTCCGCATTCGAGGCTCCGAGATCGATGGGGACTGCCCCCACCGAATGGCTCAGATCCCAAAGGGTCAAGGCTCCGGCGTCGTGGGCGATCCGGGTCATCGCCGGCATGACGTAGTTGTAACCGGACTTGAACGAGGTGTGGGAGATCGAGACGAGAGCGGTATCGGTGTCGATCGCGGCACGTAGGCCCTCCACCGGCCCGTGGATCCCGTCCGACTCGACCACCACCAGTCGGTACCCGTCTCCGAGCAACCTGGCGATCCCCCCCAATACGTAGATGTCGCTCGGGAAGTTGAGGTCGTCGGTGACGATGGTGTGCCTGCCCGGTCTCGACCGCACGGCCGCAGTTGCCAGCTTGAACAGGTTCACTGAGGTCGAATCGGAGAGGATCACCTCGCCTGGCGAGGCCCCGATCAGGGGTGCCATCAGATCTCCCAATGTCAGCTGAAGATCCCACCAGCCCTCGTTCCAGGATCGGATCAGACGATCGGCCCACTGGTGTTGGACGACATCGTCGATCAGTCCTCTTGCCTGCTGTGGCATGCGGCCCAAGGAGTTGGCATCGAGGTAGATAAGGTCGGAGTCGGCGAAGACGTATCGAGATCGAAATCCGGCGAGAGGGTCTGCGGCGTCGCGAGCCATTGCATCTTCGTATCCGTCCTCGGCCCGGTATGGCCCGAGGTCATCCAGCATCTTCATCCACAGGCCTCCGATACCGGTGTGCCCCCGGAGCTTAGGGATGCGGCCGCTCCCGGCTCCTACCCTGGGCACATGACTCCCGAAGTGACCCGTGACCACATCGTGGCCGCGGCGGGGCGGATCGAGGGACACGTCCGCCGGACACCGCTGATCGAGCTCGGCGACAGCTTCGGCAACGGCTACCGGTTGAGTCTGAAACTCGACAGTCTGCAACGCACCGGCTCGTTCAAGATCAGAGGGGCCTTCTCGCTGCTGACTGCGGTCGAGATCCCGGAGTCAGGGGTGGTGGCGGCCTCAGGC
>Ga0209341_10000903_pt1 | contig 30083 bp, 25 predicted proteins | sample RifCSP13_2_FD_184020 | JGI IMG/M metagenome (GOLD analysis project Ga0209341, IMG submission 184020) | Soil microbial communities from Rifle, Colorado - Rifle CSP2_sed 13_2 (SPAdes) (version 2) | ecosystem: Environmental > Terrestrial > Deep subsurface > Rock core/Sediment | place: Rifle... | reverse complement strand
GCGCAGTCCTTGCCCTGAGCCTGTCGAAGGAGCCTGCCCTGAGCCTGCCGAAGGAGCCTGCCCTGAGCCTGCCGAAGGAGCCTGCCCTGAGCCTGCCGAAGGAGCCTGCCCTGAGCCTGCCGAAGGGTCAGGCAAGGGGAACGCGGGTTGTGTGGTGATGACCGGGCAGCCGTGGGCGAGCGCGGCCATGAAAGTTCCGCGCCGGAATGATACCCCATCCCGATACGGCAAAACAATCGCCTCGCAGGCGAGCAAGTGCGCTGAGACCTCCTCCGGCGTGACGAAGCCTGTGCGGATGACGCGGTCCCCGAGGTCGTAGCGCGCGATCATCTTCTCGATCCTCGCGTCAAAATCGGCGTTTGTCGCGTCGCTCGTCCCCGTGCGCCCGCCGATGAGAACCAATTTCACCCGCGCCTTGCGGTCGGCGAGAATGGCGAGCGCGCTGATGAGCGTGTCGCCGCCCTTGGACTCGTTGAGGAACCCGAAGTAGCCGACGAGAAAGTCTTTGGGGGCCACGCCGAAACGATCACGCCACTCGACGCGGTTGTAGTCGGCGGGCGGGGTGGGCGCGATGTTGCTGCCGATGGGGATCTGCGTCACGCGCGCGATCCCCCGGCGGCGCAATTCGGCCTCGTCCGCCGGGTCGGTGGCGATCACGCCATTCGCCGTGCGCGCGAGGTATGTCACCGCCGCCGGGCGCAGTCGCCCCGCCTTGGGGAAGAGATAGGGAATCCGCAGGTCGTGAAAGGTGACGACCGTCTTCACCTCGGCGACGCGCGGCAGGAAATGAATGGGCGTGGAGAGGCCATAGGCGGCGGCCTGGTATTGGATATTGAGGATTGAGAGATTGAGGGATAGGGCAATTGAGCGAATTTTGAGGAGGGCGGGGAAAGACCAGCGGCGAATTGAGGCATGAAGCGTGATGCGTGATGCGTGAAGAGCCTCGACCAACGGGCGGCAGCGCACATCTGTAATCACATGGACTTCGACGCCGAGGGCGGCGAGGGCTTTTGCCAGTTCGTACGTGTAATCCCCCACGCCGCCCTGCATGGGAGGAAATTCGCCAGTGACGAGGCCGAGTTTCATTGTCCCCTCAACCCCGACCTCAACACCTCCCAATACACCTCCACCCGCGCCCTCCGCAGTTCCCGTTTGTGCCCCATTAGCCCCTTCGCCCACTCCACGACCAACTGAACCGCAAAGTTGCCGAGCAGGAACCAGCGCAGGGCTTCGGCGGCGAGGGGGCCGTAGTATTTGCGGTAATAGCGCACTTTGCTCGTGTTGAAGCGGATGTGCGTGGCGGCGGGGACCTGCGCGCTGGACTTGGCCTCGTGATGCACGAGGCGCGCCGGGGGGAAATACACCACCTGCCAGCCTGCCGCCTTCATCCGGCGGCACCAATCCAGTTCTTCGGAATACATGAAGAAGCCCTCGTCCAGCCCGCCTACCTGCTCGTAGGCCTCGCGGCGCACGAGCAGCGCCGCGCCGACGACCCAATCCACCTCGGCCACCGCGTCGTCGGCGAGGTCGCGAGCGTAGTAGTGATCGAGCAGCGAGCGCGGAGCGATCGGCTGGAGCCAGATGCTTTCAAAAAAGCTGGTCGCCAGCATGGGAAAGCGGCGGCGGGTGGATTGTACCGTCCCGTCAGGGTAAAGCATCTGCGGCCCCAGCAGGCCCACTGTTGGGTGCGCGTCCATGTAGGCCAGCATCTGCGCGAGGGCGTCGCCCATAATTTCGGTGTCGGGATTCAGAATCAGAAGATAGCGCCCGCGCGCGGCGCGCAATCCCAGATTATTGCCGCGCGTATAGCCCAGGTTTTCAGCGCTCGCGATCAGGTTGACGGACGGGAACTCGACGCGCACCATCTCAGCCGAGCCGTCCCCCGAGGCCGCCTCCAAGACGATGATCTCAACCTGCGGGTCGGCCAGGGGGAGGCTGGCGAGGCACGCCCGCAGCAGGTCGCGGACGTTCCAGGAGAGGATGATGACCGAAAGCCCAGGGGAAGTCAACGGATTGAACGGATTTCACGGATTTCTCTATTTCATCCGCTTCATCCGTTGACTAAAGATTCCGGATGACCAGATACTCGGCCAACTCGGAGAGCGACTGCCGGTAAACGTTGTCCGGCATCGAGGCCAGCGCCGCCTGCGCCCGCGCGACGTAAGCCCGCGCCTCGGCCAGCGCCGCCTCAACCGCGCCGGAGCCTTTCACCGCCCGCACCACGCGCCCGACGATCTCCGGGTCTCCGGCGCGGCCATTCAACAGCGAGGAGATGTCGCGGTCTTCGGGATTCTGTTCGAGGTAGCACAGCGCAGGCAGCGTGAAGAGGCCCTGGCGTAGATCGCTGCCCACTGGCTTGCCGAGGCGCATCTCCTCGCTGGTGAAGTCGAGGACGTCGTCCACGATTTGAAAGGCCATGCCCACTTCGTGGCCGAACCGGCGCATCGCGGCCACGGCCTCCTCTCCGGGGTGGCCGAGCAAAGCCCCAGCCTCCGCCGCCACCGCGAAGAGCGAGGCGGTCTTGGCGTAGATGCGCCGGTAGTAATCCTCGCGCGAGACCTGCCCCCGGCTGACGAACAGCTGATTGATCTCGCCGTTGACGATGGTCATCAGCGTCTGCGCGAAGGCGCGCATCACGCGCACCGAGTCGGCCTGCGAGGCCAGCTCGGCGGCGCGGGCAAAGAGGAAGTCGCCGGTAAGCACGGTGGCCGCCGGGCTCCACTGCGCGTTGAGCGTGGGGATGCCCCGGCGCAGCAGCGCGCCGTCAATCAAATCGTCGTGCACGAGCGTGGCGGTGTGCAGCATCTCAATCGCCGCCGCCAGCGACACCGCCCGCGCCGGGTCGGCCTGGAGCATCCGCGCCGTGAGCAGCGTCACCGCCGGGCGCACCCGCTTGCCGCCGGAGGCGAGCAGATGCTCGGTCGCGCCGGACAGCGCCTCGTGCTGGCCGCTCATCGTCTCGCGCATCTTGGCTTCGACGGCGGTCAGGTCGTCGCGCACCGGCTCGAAAAATTCAGTCGAGGTTACACGCATCCCAATCAATCCAACTACTCCCATCCACGACCCGCGCCCTTCGACAGCGCGGCGCGTGCGCCGCGCCGCTCAGGACGCTGAGGCCGGGCCTTACGCCCATCCAAAAAAGCGCGCCGCGTTTGCAGTGGTCGCCTGCGCCATCGCCTCCAGAGTCATACCTCTCACCTCGGCCAGCTTCTCGGCCACCAACCGCACGTAGGCTGGTTCGTTGCGCTGGCCGCGCTTCGCCTGCGGCGTCAAATAGGGCGCGTCGGTCTCGATCAGTATCCGGTCGAGCGGGACGGCCGCGAAGATCGCGCGCAGGGTCTCGTTCTTCTTGTACGTGATCGGCCCGTCCACGCCGAGGTAGAAACCCAGCTCGACGGCTGTCTCCGCCATCGCCTGGTCACCGGAAAACGAGTGAAGCACCGCGCCCTGGCGGGGTCCCGCCTCCCGTAAGGTCTCCAGCACTTCCGCGTGGGCCTCGCGGTCGTGGACGATCACCGGTTTTTCAAGCGCGTTCGCCAGTCCAATCTGCATTCGGAAGGCTGTGACCTGTTCGTCCAGCGGCGCGGCCTTCCAGTATAAGTCTATCCCAATTTCCCCAATTGCGACCACTTTTGGCGATTGGGCCATTCTCTCCAGTTCGCCGAGTTCCTTCGTCCCAAACCCGCTGGTCGAATTCGGATGAAATCCCACTGCCGCGTAAATATCCGCGTGAGTTTCGGCCAACTGCGCCGCGCGGCGGCTCGTCTCCAAATCCGTCGCCGGGACGACGATCCGCCCCACCCCCGCCGCGCGCGCCCGCGCCATCACCGCCTCGCGGTCGGCGTCGAACTGCGGGAAGTCGAGGTGGCAGTGAGTATCCGTGAGCATCGTGAACAGTAACCCGTCATCGGTGATCAGTGGCGGATCAGGGTGCTGACACTGTTCACGGATGACGGATGCCTGATCACTGCTACCGCAGCCCCGCCAGCCTCAACCCATCTTCCAAGACGGGCTGCACCAACTCCGGCTTCAGCACTTCGCAGTACACGCGGATGATCGGCTCGGTGCCGGAGAAGCGGACGAGCATCCATCCGCCGCCGTCGAGAAAGAACTTGAAACCGTCGGTCGTGTCAATGTTTGTCACAGTCAGCCCGCCCAACTTGATGCCCGGCCTGGCCGCCGTGACCTTAGCCCGCACGGACTCGCGCTGTTCGGTCGGGAACTGGGTGTCCACGCGGTCATAGTAGTGCGCGCCGACTTTGGCGAACAGCATGTCGAGCAGTTGCGAGGGCTTCTTGCCCGTCTTCACCATGAAATCCAGGAAGAGCAGGTTGCCCAGGATGCCGTCGCGCTCCGGGACGTTGCCCCGGAAAGCATACCCGCCGCTCTCCTCGCCGCCGATGATCGCGTCCGTCTCCATCATCTTCGGCGCGACGTACTTGAAGCCCACGCCGGTTTCGTGAACCGGCACGCCGTAGAGCGCGCCCAGCTTGTTGAGCATCGAGGTCGTGCTGAGCGTCTTGACGATTGGCCCGCGCTGGCCGCGCACCTCCAGCAGATACAAAGCGAGCAGCGCGTAGACCTGCAACTGGTTCAGGAAACGCCCGTTCTCGTCGCCGATGCCCATGCGGTCGGCGTCGCCGTCGGTGATGAGCAAGACGTCCGCGCCAAGTTTGACCGTCTGGCTCAGGCCAACGTCCACGTTCGGCGGGATCGGCTCCGGACGCTTCATCTCCGGGAAAGCTGGGTTCCGCTCGGCGTGAATCTCGCGCACCGTCGTCTTGCCGCCGGCCAGCAGGCGCGGGAACCAGCCGCCGCCGTTGCCCCACATCGCATCCACCAGCACGTTGAAGCCGGCGGCCTTGATCGGTTCGAGGTCAACCAGCTTCTGCAAGTTCGCGATGTACGCGGGCGCGGCGTCGAACTTTTGGATCAATCCTTTGGCCTCGGCTTCGGCGTAGGCCATGCGTTTCACCCCCTCCGAGCCTGGGATGAGCGCTTCGATCTGCTTCAGGCCCTCCGGATCAATCGCGCCGCCGTTGGGGTCGCGCACCTTGAAACCATTGTCGGTCGGCGGGTTGTGCGAGGCCGTGATGTTGATCGCCCCTTTGGCTTTCTTGTCCACGACCGCGTAGGCGATGACGGGTGTGGGCGTCGGGCCGTCGGTGAGCCAGACCTTGTGTCCGTTCGCCGCCAGCACTTCGGCCGCCGCGGCGGCAAACTGCTCCGCGCCAAAACGCTTGTCGTGCCCGACGACGATGGCCTCGCCGGCCCAGCCTTTAGTGAGCAAGTAAGCCGCAAAACCCTGCGCGCAGCGGCGCACGTTAGCGAAGGTGTAATCTTCGGCGATCAACCCGCGCCAGCCGTCGGTGCCGAATTTGATCAGAGTTTCTTCCATCATGCGGGTTTGTCGCCTCCTGGTTCGTCGAGTTTGCGCTTGAGAAAGCCTAACATATCCTGCGCCAGATCAATGATGGGTTGAGCGTCGTCCGGTCCCATGATGACGTGCTCATCATACAGCGACCGGCTACGAGCTTGAAGTTTCTCGTTCAACAGGCGCGCGGCAAAGTCGGCGGCGGCGTTGAGTTTTGGGTCGCTGTCAGCGCCCAGCTTCTTCGCGAACTGTTCGCGCGTGTACTGCCTCATCTTACCCTGATCAATGCCGTACCGTGGTGATTTCCACTAAGTTCGGCAGCTTCTTGCCCGCCTGAAGGCGAGCCAAATCGGCGTCCACCATTGCATGGATTAACTCGGTGAACGTCATGGTCGGTTCCCAACCTAATACGCGGCGGGCCTTGGAGGCGTCACCCACTAGAAAATCTACCTCCGCCGGGCGGAAAAAGCGTTGATCCTGCACGACGAAATCCCGATAATCCAGCCCCACGTGGCTGAAGGCGACCTCGCACATCTCTCGGATGCTGTGCGTTTCGCCAGTAGCAATCACGTAGTCCTCAAGCGTGTCCTGCTGCAGCATCAGCCACATCGCCCGCACATAGTCCCCGGCAAAACCCAGGTCGCGCCGGGATTCCAGATTCCCCAGACGCAGCTTATCCAACAATTCCAGCTTGATCGCCGCGACGCCCTGACTGATTTTGCGCTCGACGAACTCCAACCCGCGCCGCGGCGAGCCGTGATTGAACAGGATGCCCGACGTCGCGTGCAGGCCGTAACTCTCGCGGTAGTTGACGGTGATCCAGTGCCCGTAGACTTTGGCGACGCCATATGGGCTGCGCGGGTAGAAGGGCGTCCTTTCATTCTGAGGCACAGTCTGCACCTTCCCGAACATCTCACTCGAACTCGCCTGGTAAAACCGGGCTTTCGGATTGACCGCGCGGATCGCGTCCAGCAAACGCGTGACACCGAGGGCCGTCGCCTCGCCCGTGAGCACCGGCTGCTGCCAGGACGTGGGGACAAACGACATGGCGGCTAGGTTGTAGACCTCCTCCGGCTCAAACTCGCGCAGCAAGCCGAAGAGCGAAGCCTCGTCCAGCAAATCGCCCTGAACCAGCGTGACGCGGTCCTGGATCGGCTCCAGCCGGTCTAAGTTGATGATGCTCGTACGGCGCACCATGCCGACGACGCGGTAGCCTTTGCCGAGCAAAAATTCGGCCAGGTATGAACCATCCTGGCCCGTCACTCCAGTAATTAACGCCGTAGGCACAATTCCTCCCGATCCTCCAAAGTTCACTTGCTGGCGCCCGCGCGGGCGCGCTCATAATCTAGCAAGTCCCGCAGGCTATGCTCAAAGGGGATGCGGGGTTCCCAACCGGTGCAGGCGCGAAACTTCGACGCATCGCACCGCATCTCCGGCACGTCGGAGGGCCGCAGCCGGTCCGGGTCCACTTCCACCGTGATCTCAACGCGCGCGAGGCTCAACAGCGTCGTGAGCAAGTCGCGGATCGTGCGCGACTGACCCGAGCCAATGTTGTACACCTCGCCCGCCTCGCCGTGGTCCAGCGCCAGGGCGTAAGCGCGCACCATGTCGCGCACATCCGTGAAATCCCGGCGCGCCTCCAGGTTGCCTACGCGCAGCATCGCCGGCTGCCGCCCGGCCTCAATCGCGGCGATTTGTGAGGCGAACGCCGGGGCGACGAATTTGCTGTTCTGGCGCGGGCCGATGTGATTGAATGGCCGCGCCCGCACGACATCCAGCCCGGAACTGAGGTGATACTGCAGGCCGAGATAATCCTGCCCCACTTTGCTGACGCTGTAGGGGCTGTCGGGCCGGAGCGGGCAGGTCTCCCGAATGGGCAAATCCTCCAGCGCGACCCGCCCGTACTCCTCCGCCGAACCCAAAACCAGGAGGCGCGGTTCCAGCCGCGCAGCCAAAACCGCCTCAGACAAGTTGACCTGCGACCGCAGATTCGTTTCAAGCGTGGGCCACGGGTTGGCCCAACTGTCCCCCACAAAGGCCTGGCCGGCTAAATGATAGATGCGGTCGGGTCGCACGCGCTCAATCAGCGCCCGCACGGCCTCGGGATCAAGCAAATTGCAGACCAGCCGTTTGAGTTGAGCCGGATGGTAAGGTCGCGGGACGTCTGTGAGGTCGCAGCCCCACACCTCCGCGTCGGCGCCCGCCTTTGCCAGCAAGTAATCCGCTAAATGACTCCCGGCAAAGCCGCCGACTCCCGTGATGAGAAACCGCAACCCGCACTCCTGATGACTGTGTGATTATTTTCCCAGATAGTTTTATTATACCGTGTTTTGTTGGCTGCGGCGAACATTTCCATCCCCGCAGCGCATTTTCATTGACACTCATCAGAGCGGCAGGTATAATCCCCGCGCTCTGATGCGCAATCAGAAGATGTAAAGACTGTGGAGGATGACATCCGTGAGTGAGGCAGTGCAAACTCCGCCTGAGGCCGCAGCGCCGACCCGCCTGGAAGATCTGAAACCGAAGATGAAGCTCACCGGCCGAGTGACCAAGGTGGAGCTATTCGGCGCGTTCGTGGATGTCGGCGTGGGCCGGGACGGGCTGGTGCACATTTCGGCGTTGAGCACCCGGCGTGTGAACCAGGTCGCCGACGTGGTCAAGGAAGGCGATACCGTGACCGTCTGGGTGCGCAAGGTGGACCCGCCGGCCGGGCGGCTGGACCTGACACTGATCGAGCCAATGGCGGTGGAGTGGGAGGAGCTCAAGCCCAGGCAGGTGTACAGCGGCAAAGTCACTAAGCTGGAAAAGTTCGGCGCGTTTGTGGATATCGGCGCCGAGCGCCCTGGGCTAGTGCACATCAGCGAGTTAGCCAGTTACCGCGTGGACGAAGTCTCCGAGATCGTCAAAGTCGGCGAGGCGGTGCAGGTGAAAGTCCTGAGCGTGGACCCGCGCAAGAAGCAGATCAAACTGAGCATCAAAGCGCTTGAGGAGTTCGACTCCGACGAAGCCGAGGCGGAGGAAGCGCCGCTGACCGCGATGCAGGCCGCCCTGCAGAGAGCGCAGGCAGCTCAGGCGAACACCCGCCTGCGCGTAGATCGCAAAGTCGTGGCGCAAAAGGCGCGGCAGACCCAGGAAGATATCCTGAGCCGCACCCTGGCCAACAAGCGCAAGTAGGGGCAACGCGCAGGATTGAGAAAAAATTAGCGGGCCTACAATTGGCCCGCTTTTTGATTCCCGTTTCCACCCGGTAGTGGAATTCCATCATAAGATCAGCGACTGCCGCCGCTTTCAGGAAATAGCTATTCAGTTGGGGCGATCGCTAAAGATCGTCGTCTTCGTCGTCCCAGTCGTCGTCTTCCTCGTCGTACAGGTCGTCCTCTTCCTCCTCGAATTCATCTTCGAACTCGTCCTCCTCCCACTCCTCTTCCCCGTCGGCTTCGTCAACCCGCGTGTAGGTGAGGCAGCCGCTGTCCGGCTCGAGTTCGACCGCCGCGGCGCCGCAGTGGCCTTCTTCCAGGAAGATACAGTCATCGTAATGACACCGGATACGTGGCATACAGTTTTCCTCCTTGAGCGATTTAGGGTTACTCCGCCGGCAGGTCCGCTTCATCGCGCGGGGCCTGCCGCAACCGACGGATGGACAGGACCAAAATGGCGGTCACCACCACGGCTGAAACCACGCAGTAAGGGCAGATCGCGTGAATGACGAGTAGTTCTAAGTAAGTAAGATAAGCCGAATACAAGGTTCCTGTCAATGCCAGGCCGAAAACGGCTTGCGGGCCGTAAGTTTCCAGCCATCCTACCCGGTCCTCGAGCGCGAGCAGCAGCATTACGGCCAGGTACATCCCCAGGCCCAGCATGGCGAGAGGGATGCCATTGATCTCCGAATAAACGGAGTTATTTACAGTTTCACAGTCCCCTACCCCGGTGCACAGGGCCTGGGTATTCGCCAGCTTGATCCAGGTAAGATAGGCGGAGTCCATCGCCCCCACCGCCGCCAGCCCCAGGCTCGCCCACCGGAGCCAGTCCACGCGGGGTTTGAGGGCGGTCTGAATTGCTTCGGTCATCCACCACCTCCGGCCGCTGTCACTGCGGCATCCAGAATACCTTTGAAGCCCACCTGAGAATTATCGTCCGGCAGGAAAGGGAAGGCCCCGGCGTACTTGACGCCGTTGACGAAGAACGTCGGGGTCGAATCCACCCCGGCGGCCTGGGCCTCATCCAGAGCCTGGTTAACCTTTTCCCGGTAACGCTGCGTGTCGAAGCACGTAGTAAATTTGGGGATATCTACACCCAACGACTCGGCGTATTTGACAAAATTGGCCCGGCCATCCGGGTTGCTCTCCAGCGGCTGGTTGGTGAACGCCACGTGCCGGAACTCCCAAAACTTGCCCTGTTCGCCCGCGCAATGCGCCGCCTCGGCGGCGGAGACCGAGGGGCTGCCCAGGATCGCAATCAGACGGCTCTCTTCGCGCACCAGCCCCTGGCGGACGTACTGCTCCAAGATTTGCGGCTCGGTGTCTGCGAAGAATCGCCGGCAGAAGGGGCAGCGCAAGTCCTCGTACTCAACCAAGATGACTTTAGCGTCGAGGCGGCCTCGATAGTAATGGCCCTCGGCGGTCACGCCCGTCTCAACGCCTGTCGGCGCCGGGATCGTGGAGACCGCGGCGGGGTCGTCCTGCCGCCCCGCCTGAATCAATACCAGCACGACCAGGATCGCGATGACGGCCAGTCCTCCGACGACAATCGGGCTGGTTCGCTCACGCACCCTGGCCCTGGCGACGCTTTTCTTAGCCAATGCTCTCTCCTCCTCATTATCCAACGGAGTCCAATAACCACACAGGCAACACCTCGCCTGCTTTGACTTCTGTCACATCTTCCGGGACGATCAGCAGCCCATTGGCCCTGACCAGCGAGGTGAGGATGGCCGAACCCTGATCGCCGGTCGTGCGCGCCGCGTACGCCTGGCCCCGTCGCTCGACCACGACGCGCAGGTAACTCTCGCGCCCGTCTGAGCGGATGTCCTCGAGAACGACGGCCCACACCACCAGTTTTTCCCAACGGCGCTGCCCGCTCAGCTTGAGGAGCGCCGGGCGCACAAAGACTTCGAACGACACCAAAGCCGAAACCGGGTTACCGGGCAGGCCGAAGAACGGCGTCCCGCGCACGTTCCCGAATGCCACCGGCTTGCCCGGGCGCATCTTTACCCGCCAGAAGCTCAGCGCGCCTTCCGCCTCGACGACCTCCTTGACGACGTCATACGCGCCCACCGAAACGCCCGCCGAGCTGAGTATCAAGTTGGCTTCCACCTCGAGCGCGCTCATCAGTTTCTCGCGGACGGCCTCCGCCCGGTCGCGGGCGATGCCCAGCCGGCGCGCGCGCGCGCCGTACATCTCGACGGCGGCGGCGAGCATATAACTGTTCGTGTCGCGGATTTGCCCCGGCGCCAGCGCGTTTTCAACCTCGACCAGCTCGTCGCCGGTCGAGAGGATGGCGACAAGCGGCTGGCGGTGGACTCTGGCGTGTGCATGTCCCAACCCGGCGAGGACGCCGATGGACGCCGGCCGCAGGACCTGGCCAGCCCGCAGGACGATCTGCCCACGGCGAACGTCCTGCCCCACCGGTCGCACATTCGCTCCGGCCTGGGCGCGCCTGAAAATACGAATCACCTCAGGCGGCGGGGCGCCGGAGTGATCGCGCCGGTCGTCCGTGTCTTCCACCGGAACCACGGCCTCAGCCCCCTCCGGCATGGGCGCGCCGGTCATGATGCGCATGGCTGTGCCTTCGGCCAGCGGCTGCGGCGCGAGTGAGCCAGCCGGAATATCGCCGCTCACCTTCAACACGGCGGGCCGTTCACGCGCAGCGCCCGCCACGTCGCGCACGTGCACCGCGTAGCCGTCCATGCTCGAATTGGCGAAGGGCGGAATGTCCCGAGCCGCGACAATGTCCTCGGCCAGCACACGCCCGGCGGCCTGACCGAGGGCGATGATTTCTGTGTCGAGGGGCTGAAAATGATCGAGGATGCGAGCCAGCGCCTCAGAGACGCTGAGCATCGCGGGCGGCAGATGGCTCATACTGTGGCTCGGCGTGTTTCGACGGGGATGCTGGAGGTGATTATAACACGCGGAGCCAGCGCCGCCGCTGATTGTCTCTTAGCAGTAATACAGATTTGTCTGAGGGGTGAGGGCAATCACGGGGTCGTCGGCAATCTGCTCGATTTGTCCTAAAGCCATGACACAAGCCCCCGCCTGGACTTCGGGGAAAATGAACTCGTGGGACACGAAATAGAAGCCGCGGCCTTTGGCAAAGGTCACGTAAAAAGTCTGGTCCGTCGCATAAGCGCTCTCGACGATACCATACACACACCTCTGGCTCCCCACGTCGTCCAGGCCGATCTCCGACCACAGCGTGCAGTGAGCCGGCGTGGTCTGAAGTCTGCTGATTGACCGGGACGTTCTCGCGCCCGGCGGCTCCGCAGTGGGCGCAGCCAATAGATTGAGAAAAGCCCCCGGCGCGGCGTTGGTCAGCAGACCCCCAGAGAACAGCGCCGCCCCGATGAGCCAGGCGGGCAGCAAAATGCTCCCGCCTTTCTGTGGATGGAGGAATCTTGTCCATCCATCCGAGGGATGGCTGCGCCAGCGATAGATCAGGTCAAGCGCCATGCTCACCGCCCCGGCCAGCAGGATGATAGCCGAATTGCTCCCCCCCATCAATAAGCCCAGGACATATGCCGCGCCGACCGCGGCCAGGACAAATATGACTCCCAACCGGTTGAACATCGTCATTATCTTTAACCTGCCTTCCATCGTCGCGCCTCAATCACGTTCGGCAGCGTCTCAATCCGCGCCAGCACGCGCGAGAGCGTGCCCACGTCCGAGATCTCCATCGTCGCCTCAATCGTGGCGAGGCTGTTTTTCGTCGTGGCGTAGAAGGAAGTCATATTGATATGTTCCTCCGCCACGACCGTCGAGACGTCGCGCGCCAGGCCGTCGCGGTCGTAGGCGGTGATGCGCACCGACACCGGATACGTCTGCTGCACCTGCCCCCACGAGACTTTGATGTACCGCTCCGCCTCGCGCTTGTCGAGCACGTTCGGGCAGTCACGCCGGTGGACGGTGACGCCGCGCCCGCGCGTGATGTACCCGACGATAGGGTCGCCTGGGGCGGGCCGGCAGCAAGTCGCCAGCCGGGTCAACAACCCTTTCGCGCCGAGGATGCTGATCTCGTCGGAATGGACTTCCTTCCTCGGCGCTTCGACCGGCAGCTCTTTCTTCAGCTGGTCCTGCTTCTGCTGCTCCTGAGCGCGCTCCTCCTCCAACACTTTGGCGGCGATCTGGCGGCCGTGGATGTCGCCTGTCCCGACCGCATACAACAATTCGTCCGGCTTGCCGAAGTCAAAGGCGCGCGCCAGCGCCTCCTGGCTGAACTCCTCGACCCCCAGCCGCTTGAGTTCCTTCTCCAGGATCTCGCGGCCCTGATTGACGACCTGCTCCCGGTCCTGCTTGCGGAACCACTGGCGGATTTTCTGGATCGCGCGGTGCGATTTCACCAGTCCCAGGTCCGGGTTCAGCCAGTCGCGCGAGGGGCCGCCGTGCTTGGCGGTAAGAATCTCCACTTTGTCGCCGGTCCTCAGGCGATAGTCGAGGCTCACCAGTTTGCCGTTCACCTTCGCTCCCCGGCAACGGTCGCCGACCGAAGTGTGCACGTGGTAGGCGAAGTCAATCGGGGTCGCACCCGCTGGGAGGTCAATGATATCCCCGCGCGGGGTGAAGGCGTACACCCGGTCATCCGACACCTCGCTCTTCATCACGTCCACGAATTCCCCGGCGGACAAGTCTTGCCGCCACTCCATCAGGCCGCGGAGCCACTGGATGCGCTTCTCGTAAGCCTCGTCGCGCTTCGCCCCTTCCTTGTAGCGCCAGTGCGCGGCGATGCCGTACTCGGCGTTCTCGTGCATCTCCGGCGTGCGGATTTGCACTTCAAGCTGCTTGCCGTCGTCGTGTACGACGGCGGTGTGGAGCGACTGGTAGAAGTTGTCCTTGGGCGTGGCGATGTAGTCGTCGAACTGGCCGGGGATCGGCTTCCACAGACTGTGGATGACGCCGAGGGCGGAGTAACAGGTGGGCTTGTCTTTCACGACCACGCGCACCGCGCGCACGTCGTAGACCTCGTCAAAGCTCACCCCTTTGCGCTCCATCTTCTTGTAAATCGAGTAGATGTGCTTGGGCCGCCCGGACACCTCGGCCTCGATGCCCTCTTTCACCAGCGCGCCCCGCACGTGCCCGACGATGCGCGTCATCGTCTTCTCGCGGTCCTCGCGGTGCTCCGCGATCTGCGCGGAGATGTCACGATATTGCGCCGGCGCGGTATACCGGAACGACAGGTCCTCCAGTTCCCATTTCATCTGCCAGATACCCAGGCGGTTGGCGAGCGGCGCAAAAATCTCCAGCGTCTCGCGGGCGATGCGCTCTTGTTTCTCCGGCTTCACGTACGAGAGCGTCCGCATGTTGTGCAGGCGGTCAGCGAGTTTGATGAGCACCACGCGCACGTCATCGCTCATCGCCAGGAACGTCTTGCGCAGACTTTCCTTGTGCTGGTCAATCGGCGTGTTGCCGTCCTTCGACACGCGCGGCAGTTGCGCGAGCTTGGTCACGCCGTCCACCAGCTTCGCCACTTCATCCCCGAAACCGCGCCGCAGGTCGTCCAGCGACATCGCCGTATCCTCGACCGTGTCGTGCAACAATCCGGCGACGATCACTGCCGCTGGCAGGCGCAACTCAGCCAGAATGTGCGCGACGTGCAGGGCGTGCTGCACATACGGCTCGCCCGAGGCGCGCATCTGGCCTGCGTGCGCCTTCTCGGCCGCGGCGTAGGCCCGCTCAATCATCTCGCGCTCGTTCGGCGTCACCGACGGCGGCAGGGTTTTCAACAGCGTGTCCAGCTTCATCGCTTAGAAGTATAACGGGCGGGAAGAGCCAGGGCAAGGGGAGGAAAGTTGGAGGCTGAAAATCTGGCGGGGATCATTTGGGGTTTTCCATCCGTCTATGCTAAACTCCCAGTCATGCTGGGAAAACCTCTGCACGGCAAAGGTTTGTGGATCCGGCGCATCACTGAGTGCGAGGCAGGCGATCTCGAACGCATTGCCACCCGGGCCCAGGGAGCCGGGTTGACGCACGTCATTCTCAAAATCGCCGACGGCGCCGACCCCTACAACGTCGAGCGCACGACCTACGGCGACGCCGCCGCCGAGTTGATCCGCCACCTGCGCGCTGCTGGGATGGACGTGTGGGGCTGGCATCCCGTGTACGGCGACCGACCCCGTTTCAAAGGCGCATTCCAGGCCGATTACCATCTGCGCGAGGCCGAAGAAGCCCTCCACCGCGTTGACGAACTCGACGACGCCGGGCTGCAAGGCTATGTCGTCAATGCCCAGGGTGATTATGAGCGCGCCCCCCACCGGGCGCAGAAGGCCGCGCAATTCATGGAAACCGTCCGCGCTGGCCTGCGCGATTTCCCCATCGCCCTCGCCTCGTGGAAAAATCCCAAGGCCCACCCGCACTTCCCGTGGCAGGAATTCCGCAGCTTGTGCGACCTCGACCTGCCGCAGGTCTTCTGGATCGGAACCTACGGCGAAGTCGCGCGCCAGTTGGAGGCCGCCGTCCGCCAGTTCGCTATGCTCACTCCGCGCCTGCCCTGCGTGCCGACCGGCCCGGCCTTCTTTGAAAGCGACTGGCGGCCCTCCCCCGACGAACTCGTCGAGTTCTTCGGGACAGCCATCACCCTCGGCCTGCGCGCCGCCAACCTGTGGGACTTGGACCAACTCGCCCTCGGCGGCGATGAACCCTATAACCCGAAGCGCTTGGATTTCACGGCTCACTGGGAGGCCGTCGCCCGCTTTGTGTGGCGCGAACCGGAGGCCGAACCCGAATGGATGCGCGTCCCCGAATATGAAACGGTCGAGGCAATTGAGCTGGCCTACGGCGAACCTGCGCCCGCGCCGCCTCCCGCCCCCGTACCAGCGGCCGAACCTGAAGCCGCCGCTGAAGTCGAAGCGGTTGAGCTTGCCCCCGAGCCTGAAGCCGAATCTGCTCCAGAGGTTGAGCCTGTGGCTGCCCCGGCGCCTCCGCTGGCGCGTGTGTCGCGCACAGGACTCCCCGCGTGGCTGCAGACTGAACTGGCCCGCGTCCATGCGACTGAAGCTGAGGCCGCGTCGCCGGCGGTTGAAGAATACGCCGTCGAACCCGAAGAGGCCATCGAGCCCGAGGCGGAAGCTGAATTGCCTGAACACCTGCAATTCCTCCACCACCCCGAACTCGCCGACGCCATCGAAATCTACGGCGCGCCCGGCGGTAGGGGCGAACCTGGTGTTCTCCCGGAACCTGGTGTTCCCCCAGAACCGCCGCTCTTCCTTATGGAACCCGAGACCGAGCGCCGTCTCTCCGCGCTTGTCGAAGCCCCGCCCGCCGAAGCGACTTCGGAGCCGCCGCTGTTCATCACAGGCGAATTCGAGCACGAACTGGAACCCGGCCTTGACCTCCAACTCGAAACCGCCGAAGACCTGCCGGAGCACCTCCAATTTCTCCACTATCCCGAACTCGCCGACGCTATCGAAATCTACGGCGCGCCCGGTGGTAGGGGCGAACCTGGTGTTCTCCCGGAACCTCCGCTCTTTGTCATGGAACCGGAGGCCGAACGCGCGCTGGCGGCCGCCGCTGAAGCCCGCCCCTTTGAGGCCGCCGCCGAGCCGCCGCTGTTCATCACCGGCAAGTACGAATACGAGCTTGAACCCGATTTTGCTCTCGACCTTGAGCCGGGCGATGACCTGCCGGAGTGGTTGCAGTTTCTCAACCACCCCGAACTTGCCGACGCTATCGAGATCGTCGCCCCGCTTCAGGCGGAACTGGATGCCCTCGCATACGAGGAAGACGCGCTCAGGCGTGTGACCACATGGGTTGAGCCTGAGCAGGAGGCCATGCGCTTCGTCGTTGAGCCTGAGCCAGAACCGGAACCCGAGCCGGTTTTCTACGAGCTCGAACTAGCGGACGCGCTTGAGTTCCAGCTCGAACCCGAAGACGATCTTCCTGAGCACCTGCAATTCCTGAACAACCCTGACCTGGCGGACGCCATTGAACTGGCTGCACCTCCACCGCCCACCCCCGAATCTGCGCCGGGACCAGTGGCCCCAGCTCAGCCTATGGTCGCCGCTCCGGTTGAAGAACCCGCCGCGCCCGAAGAAGAACTCGTCGCCATGCCGGAGTGGGTGCACCTGCCCTCCGCCATCCCGCAGGCCGAACCGGAACAGCCCTCCGAAGCTGCACTGGCCGAAATCCTCCCCGTCCCTTCCGAGCCTGCGCCGCTACCCGATTGGCTTCCTCCGGCTAAAGGCGAGATTGCCCACGCGGAAGAGCCGGTCCCTGCTCCACCCTCTGAACCGACAGCCACTCCTGCGCCCGAGGCCGGGCCTTTGCCCGACTGGCTCGCGCAAGCCGACGCCGAACTTGCCCGCGCCGCCGAACCGCTCCCTGACTGGCTTACACAGGCCGAGGCCGACCTCATCCGCGCCGAGGAACCTGAGGCCGCGCCCGTCCCGGCCCCAGTCGCAACATCGGAACCGGAAGGCGAAGAACTCCCCGACTGGCTCGCGCAGGCCGACGCCGAACTTGCCCGCGCGGGCGCGGCTGAACCTGGTATGGGCGAACCCGGTGCTCGTCTTGAACCTGGTGTTCGTCCCGAACCCGGCGTTCGCCCTGAACCTGTGATCACTGCCCCAGTTGAACAGCCCGCCGCTCCCTCACCACCCGAGCTGGCCATCCCGGTTCGCCCTGTCCCGGTTCCCGCACCTGCCTCCATTCCCGAATCCCCACCCATCCCCGTCGCCGAGGGCGATATCGTGGGCCGTCTGTTTGCTGCTCTGCGTCGAGGCCGGCTGGACGAGGCTCTCTCGCTCTACGGCCCGAGCTTCGCGCTCGTCAGCGCCGAACGTGTGGTGCGCGACCCTGAAGGCGCGCGCACGTTCTATCAATCCATGCTGCAACGCCTCGAGGGCCGCACCCTCAGCCTGCTCTCCCAGCGCGGCACGCGCGTGGCCGTGCGCGCCCGCTGGGCCTCGCGCCAGAAAGATGGGACCTCCGTGCAAGGGGCTGACACCTTCCACCTCAACCGCGAGGGGCAAATCGTCTACCATCAGACCACGTTCCGCACTGAGTGACCTGGCCTCCCCTCAGGCGGCCTGCGCCTCGCGCCAATGACCTCGGCACGATGCTTGCAACCTTCACGGAGCCAACATGACACTTCAAGGTAAGGGCTGGTACATCTGGCAAATCCCCCGGTGTGAGGGCGGCGCCCCTTCTGCCATCGCCGGGCGGGCCGCGGCCGCAGGCCTTACCCACGTCCTGCTCAAAGTCGCCGAAAGAACTTACGGCTTCGGGTTTGACAAGAATGGACAGGACCTCATCCCCCCGGTGGCCGACGCTTTGCGCGCGCGCGGCATCCAGGTCTGGGGCTGGCAATACATTTACGGCGACAATCCGGCCGGCGAAGCCAACATCGCCATCCAGCGCGCTGCGCAACTCAGGCTCGACGGCTACGTGGTGGATGCTGAGGTCGAGTTCAAGCAGCCGGGCAAATCCGGGGCCGCGCGGACTTATATGAACACGTTGCGCGCCGGCCTGCCGAACACGCCCATCGCGCTGTCCTCTTTCCGCTACCCGTCCCTGCACCAGCAATTGCCGTGGGGCGCGTTCCTCGAAAAATGCGATTACAACATGCCGCAGGTGTACTGGGAACAGTCGCACAACCCCGACCAGCAGCTCGCCCGCTGCGTCAACGAGTTCTCCAACAAATCGCTCGTCGGCTTCGTCCGGCCCGTCGTCCCCACCGGCTCGGCCTATGGTGTGGGCAACTGGCGGGCGACCGCCGACGACCTCGCCAGTTTCTACGGCAAAGCCCTAGAGTTAGGATTACCCGCTGCCAACCTTTACAGTTGGGATTACGCGGGCGCTTCGGCTCATAGCGACCTGTGGAACGCAGCGGCGCAATTTAATTGGCCTGCTCCCAAGCCGCAGGACATCGTCGAGCGCTATTTCAGCGGCCTCAACTCCGGCGACCCGGCCCAAGTGCTCCGGCTTTATCAGCCCAACGCCGGGCACGTCACCATCAAGCGCACGGTCATCGGCCTCGAAGACCTCAGCAAGTGGTATCTGGATTTGCTCCACAGCGCGCTGGCCGGGGCGAAGTTCGAGCTGATCGAGTCATCCGGGAGCGGCAACTCACGGCATTTCCGCTGGACGGCCGTCGGTCCGCGCGCCGCCGTGGCCGACGGCGACGACACGCTCGGCCTGCGTGACGGGTTGATCCAGTATCACTACACCTCCTTCACCCTCGCCCCGCGTTCGTAGGAGCGCGTCGTGCGCGTGATTTCGTAGGAGCTAAATATCCCCTGCCGCTCTCAAACGCTCAATCTCCTCGTCCGCGTAACCCAGCTCCCGCAGCACCGGTTGCGAATGCTCCCCCAGCGCCGGCGGCGGCAGGCGATAAGCCGGCGGCGTGTCGGCGAGGCGGATGGGATTGGCGAGAGATTTGACCGCGCCCGCACGGGAGTGCATTTGCTCGACGACATTGCCCCTCTGCCGGTAGTGTTCATCCCCTAACAGGTCAGGGACCGCGTTGATCGGCCCGCAGGGGATCTCGGCGGCCTGGAGTTTGGGGAGCAGCTCGGTGGACGGGATTTGCGCCAGTCGTTCCTGGAGAATGGGGACGAGATCCCCGCGATGCTTCAGCCGCGCCTGATTGTCCGCAAAACGCGGGTCGTCGCGCACGTTCGCGCCGAGGCTCAACACATCGCAAAACTGCCCCCACTGCTTCTCGGAGCCGACCGCGATCACCACGTCCTTGTCGGCAGCGTGGAACACCTGGTACGGCACAATGCTCGGATGCGCGTTTCCGATCGGGCGCGGCGGTTTGCCCGTCGCAAAATAATCGCCCGCCAAGACCGTCAGGTACGCCGCCTGCGCTTCGAGCAGGCTCAAATCAATCAACTCTCCCTGCCCCGTCTGGTCGCGCGCCCGGAGCGCGGCGAGGACGCCGATGGCGGCGTACAACCCTGTCGTCATGTCGGCCAGCGGGATAGGGTAACGCAGTGGCGCGGACTCTTCCGTCCCAGTGACGGACATCAACCCGGCTTCGCCCTGCGCTACCAGATCGTAGCCAGAGCGGCCCGCGTATGGCCCGGTGCGCCCATACCCCGTGATCGAGGCACAGATCAGGCGCGGGAACTTTGCCCGCAGCGTTTCCCAGTCCAACCCGGCGCGCCGCAGGCTTTCGGCGCGCGGGATGTTGCACATGAACACGTCGGCGGTGGCCAGGAGCCGCTGCATCACCGCCTGCCCGGCCTGGGACTGAATGTTGAGCGTGAGGCTGCGCTTGTTGCGATTGGTCGAGCAAAAGTACGCGCTCTCAGCGTTGGGGAGGCGCGCCCCCCAGCGGCGGCTCTGATCGCCCACGCCGGGGCGTTCGATCTTGATCACGTCCGCGCCCAGGTCGCCGAGCAGCATGGTGCAATATGGCCCGGCGAGGGCTTCGGTTAAATCAACGATGCGGATGTTGTCGAGTGGCTGCATAGGACTCCTGCATAGATGGGCGCATTATACCGGACACGATGAAACACAACCCGGCTCCTCGGCGAAGCCGGGTTTTTTGTCGGAATTCCTACAATCCGCCACAGGGTCTTCACAATTTCTCGACAGATCGCGCCTAGTATTTAGCCTGACTACGAAGGAGAGACACTTTAGGCGACTGTGGACTACCCGACTCCGGGATTACCTGACTACTCGACTAGACGATCAGGAGACCAAAGTATGAACCTAACAGAAAACTTCCGCGTCGCCCTGCGGGCGCTGGCCTCGAACAAGCTGCGCTCCGGCCTGACCATGCTGGGCATCATCATCGGCGTGGGCGCGGTGGTGGCGCTCATGGCCATCGGCAACGGCGCGACGGCCAGCATCACCGAGCAGGTGCAGGGCATCGGCTCTAATCTCATCAGTGTGGCTCCCGGACGCTTTCAGCAGGGCGGCCAAAGCACTCAAGGTGCGCTGTATCTCGATGACTACGAAGCCCTGTTCAAAGGCCTGACAAACATCGCCGGCATCGCACCGGTGCTTCAGACTGGCGCGACGGTCAGCTATGACAGAGAGACGCTCAGCACCAGCATCACGGCCACCACCCCGGACTTCGCCTCGGTGCGCGCTTACGAGGTAGCCCGGGGCCGCTTCCTTAACCAGACCGACCGTGACCGGGAGGCGCGCGTGGCCGTCATCGGCGCGCAGACAGCCAAAGATCTCTTTGGCGGCCTTAACCCGGTGGCGCGCAAAATCAAGATCAACGGCATCAGCTTCGAGGTGGTCGGCGTGCTCAAAGAAAAAGGTTCGTCCGGTTTCGGCAGCGCGGACGAGATCATCCTCGTGCCGCTGGAGACGGGCTATGCCAAACTAGCCGGGGCGCAGTCTGTGCGCAGCGGTAAGAAGACGCTCAACAGCATCCAGTTCTCCGCCGCCAGTGCGGAGGTGGTGAATGACGTGACGGCCACGACTGAGCGCATCCTGCGCCGCGAGCACAAACTGGGACTCAACGAGGAAGCGGATTTCTCCGTCCAGAGCCAGACGCAGTTTCTGAGCACGTTGAGCACCATCACGACCACGCTCACCCTATTCCTCGGCGCGATTGCGGGCATCTCGCTGTTGGTAGGCGGGGTTGGCATCATGAATATCATGCTGGTCTCCGTCACCGAACGCACGCGCGAGATTGGCCTGCGCAAAGCGGTGGGCGCCAAACAGATGATCATCTTGCTTCAATTCCTGGTCGAAACTCTGGTGCTCAGCCTGATCGGCGGACTACTGGGCATTGGGCTGGGCTGGGGCATTGCCGCCGGGGTGACCGCGGCCAATCTCATCCAGGCGCAGGTCACGAGCAGCTCAGTCATGCTGGCGTTCTCGTTTGCGGCGGCAGTCGGCGTCTTCTTCGGCCTATACCCGGCCTACCGCGCCTCGCGCCTGCGGCCGATTGAAGCGTTACGGTACGAATAACAACACAACTCACAAGAGGTCAGCATGTCGACATTGGTTCAGCCTGAACGTATTGCACTTAAAAAGTTGTGGTGGGTCGGCCCGCTCGCCATCGCCAGCGCCGTCATCGCGAACGGCATCGTGCGCGCCATCGCGTTAGCCGTGCTCAATCCCGATCCGAGTTTCGCCCCCCTTCAATCGCCTACCTTCCTTCCTTTCACCATCATCGGCGTGTTGGGGGCGGTGATCGTCTTTGCGCTTGTCGCCCGGTTCGCGCGCAACCCCATTCGTACCTACCACATCGTCGCGTTCGCGGCGCTGCTCATTTCGTTTGTGCCGGACCTCCTGCTTTTACTCAACCCGGCGGGCGCCCCGCCTCCCGGCGGCCCCCCCGCGGTAGGCGGGATCACCGTTGTGAACGTCGCCGCCTTGATGATCTTGCACGTCGTGGCGTATGCGATCAGTGTCGGATTATTGACGACGCTGACGCGCGAAAAGTAGGATGTGCACTTGATAGCGTGTTTTGCCGTTACCAAGTATGCTAAAAACGATGAGTAAAACCATCCTCGTCATAGACGATGAACCAAAGATCGCCGAAATCTGCCGCGATTACCTGACGGCGGCAGCGTTCACCGTCATCGCCGCGGACACCGGCCCCAAGGGGCTGGCGCTCGCGCGCAAGGAGAAGCCCGACCTGGTCGTGCTTGACCTGATGCTGCCGGGCATGGACGGCCTGGACGTGTGCCGCGAGCTGCGTCGCGAATCACACGTACCCATCATCATGCTCACCGCGCGGGTGGAGGAGAGCGACAAACTAGTAGGCCTGGAGTTAGGCGCGGACGATTACCTGACGAAGCCCTTCAGCCCGCGCGAGCTAGTGGCGCGCGTGCGCACCGTCTTACGCCGCGCCACCGAAGCCTCCCCGGCGGAGGTGATCCACGCCGGAGACCTCACGCTCGACCGCGCCCGCTACCGCGCCCTCCTGCTCGGCCGGGAGGTGCCGCTGACGCCGACCGAGTTCGAGATTCTGGCCGCCCTCGCCAGCCAGCCGGGGCGCATCTTCTCCCGCGCCCAACTGCTCACCGTGGCGCGCGGCGTCGCGTTCGAAAGTTACGAGCGCGCGATCGACTCGCACATTCGCAACCTGCGCCGCAAGATCGAGCCGGGCGAGGGTGAGCCGCGCTACATCATCACGGTGCATGGCGTCGGTTACAAGTTTGCCGAATAACCCATATGCTTGATCCGCAACACTCCGTTAACCATATCCGCCGCCGATTGTTTCTGCTGCTCGTGCAGGCCTTCGGCGCGGTCGTCCTGCTCACGCTCGTCCTGCTCATCGCGCTTGTTGGGCTGGTGTTCAGCAACGCCTCGCGCTTCAGCGCCGCATTCAGGCCATCGGTCGCGTACTCACTCGAAGCCTACTACCTGGCCCGAGGCAGTTGGGAGGGGGTCGAGGTACTGGCGCAGGATGTCTACGCGGGCGGCGACGACGAGTGGGAGCGCGGCCTGCTGCTGGATGGCGGCGGCCGGGTGTTGCTGGACCATGGCCGCGGCGACACAGGCCGCGTTGGCCAAGTCTTTATCTCCGAGCGGGGCGGCTTCAACGTCCCCTTGCAAATTCAAGGGCAGCCGGTTGGGATGTTGGTCTTTGAGCGGCTGGCGGCGCCCGGCTTTTCGCGGCTCTTTGTAGGATTGCTGCCCCCCCTCGTGGTGATCTCGTTCTTCACCGGTTTGCTCACCCTGCTCATCGGCCTCCTGCTCATGCAGCGCGTGGTCACGCCGCTCGCCGAAGTCATCGCCGCCGCACACTCTGTCGCTTCGGGCGATCTTTCGACTCGTGTGCCGGTGAGCGGGCCGGACGATCTACGCAGCCTGAGCGACTCGTTCAACCGCATGGCCGAGGCGCTGGAGCGCAACGACCGGGAGCGCCGGGATATGCTGGCCGACATCGCGCACGAGCTGCGCACCCCGCTCACCGTGATGCGCGGCAAGCTTGAAGGCATGCTCGACGGCGTCTATCCGGCTGACGAGGCGCATGTTGCGCCCGTGCTGGAAGAAACGTACATGCTCGAGCGGCTGGTCGAAGACCTGCGCTTGCTCACGCTCGCCGAGACGCGCCAACTGCACTTTGACATCAAGCCTGTTGACCTGGGCGAACTGGCCGAGCGCGCTGCCAACCTGTTCGATGCGGAAGCGCAGGAGAAGAGCATTGCGCTCACGGTAGACGTTGAACCGAACCTGCCCCCGGTTTCCGCCGACTCACAGCGCGTGGGGCAAGTCATGGGTAACCTGTTGAGCAATGCGCTGCGCTATGCACCCTCCGGAGGCAAGGTGGAGATTTCCGTGCAACGCGCTGTCAAAGGTGTGGAGGTGGCTGTGAGCGACAACGGCCCCGGCGTGCCGGAGGCCGATTTGCCCAAACTCTTTGACCGTCTCTGGCGCGGCGAAAAATCGCGGGCGCGGTCGGCGGGGGGCGCGGGCCTGGGGTTAGCGATTGCGCGCCAGCTGATCGAAGCGCAGGGCGGCACAATCGCCGCCAGCCATATGCCCAGCGGGCTGCGCGTCGCATTCACCCTGCCTGAAGCGGCGAATTGACCGAGGCGCCCAGTCGCAACCGGGTATGAGATTGCCGCCTGACCCATGCCAGCCGAAACAAGTTTTGTACATTCGACAAGGAGGTCTGCTCACATGCTCAAATCAAAACGCTTCTGGGTCATCGCCGGTGTCGTCCTACTCCTCTTGGCCGCTGGGGCTTTCGTCCTGACGCGCGGCCTGGCGGTCCAGCGCACGTTCGCCGGTGACGCTCCATTTAGAATGGCTGAGGTCACGTCCATCACTGCCCTCGCCACCGTCGAGGCCTCCGGCCCGGCGGAGGCCCGGCAAACCAGCTTACTCGCCTGGGGTACCACCGGCAAAATCGCCACGCTCCACGTCCGGGTAGGCGACCACGTCAAAGCTGGGGACGTGCTGCTGACCCTCGACCCCACGAGCGCGCCGCAGAACATCATCCTCGCCCAGGCCGATCTCATCGCCGCCGAAAAAGCCCTCGACCAGCTGCTGCATCCCTCGGAGCTGACCATCGCCAACGCGCAGAAGGCCGTGGCCGACGCGCAGGACGCCTTGACGAAAGCGCAGAAGGACTTGCGGAACGTGGAAAACCCGGCCGGGGAGAGCCTGCACGACGCGGTGTCGGATGCGAAGCTGGCGCTCGAAACGGCGCAAGCGAATTTGCAGCTCTCCCAGGTCAGTTCCGACGTGAACGCCTATCAGAACGCCGTTTTCCTGACCAACTGGTACCAGCAATATTACGAGGACCTGAAGGCCCGGCTGGACGCCAACCCAGGGAATGAGCAACTCAAGGACCGCGTCGAGCAGGCGTACAACACTTATCAGGCGCGCCTGAACGACCAGCTCACGCTGCAGTTGCGCATCGAAACCGATCAGGCGAACAAGGCCAACGCTGTGACCAAAGCGCAAGAGAAGTACGGCACCGCGCTCGCCAATCTAGACAGCGCCCTGAAAGGCCCTGACGCGAACAAACTTGCCGTCGCTCAGACGAAAGTGGCTGTGGCCCAGGCCGCCCTGGCCGAGGCGCAATCTAAACTGGATCAACTGAGCCACCCCGACCCGGACGACCTGGCTGCGGCCCAGGCGCGCCTGCAGGCCGCCCAAGCCTCGGTGAGCGCCCTGACCGTCAAAGCGCCTTTCGACGGCGAGGTGCTGGTGGTAAACTATCAACTGGGTGATTCGGTCTCGGCCTCCAAAACAGCCGTCGTGCTGGCGAACCGCTCGCAGATGCACGTGAACGTCTCGGTGGATGAATCGGATATCGGCGCGATCAAGGCGGGCAATGCCGTAACCGTGACCTTCGACTCTGTGCCTGACCTCACATTAAGCGGCCGCGTCGCGCAAATCAACCCGGTCGGCGAGACCGTGCAAGGCCTGGTCAAATTCACCGTCCGCGTTGATCTGGCTTCCACGGATGCGCGCGTGTTATTGGGCATGACGGCGAACGTCACCATCGTCACCGCCGTCCAACCCGGCGCACTGGCCGTGCCGCTCGACGCCGTGCAGTTGGACGATCAGGGTGAATTTGTGAACCGCTTCATCGGTCGGGGACCGGATGCGCTCTCCGGGGAGGCGGCTACCCCGGCCGGCGGAGGCGTCCCCTTCTTCAGGATTTTGGGTAATCCTGTCCGCGCTGCCCGCCAGAACGCCGCCAACGGCAATGCGGCTGCCACTCCGTCAGGGTTCGAGCGCGTCCCGATCGTCAGCGGCGCGGTGCAGGGTGATCTGGTCGTGGTCACCGGCGATTTGCAGCCTGGCGACAGGGTGCAGATCGTCGAGCCGCAGCCGACCAATAACGCCGCGCCGTTTGGGCCGGGGTAGCAGGTAGGCAGCTACCTGCCACCCGGAACCTGCCATGATCGAAATTGAAAACATCACCAAAATCTACCGCCTGGGCGATACCGAAGTGCGTGCGCTCGACGGCGTCAGCCTGAAGATTGAGAAGGGCGAGATGGTCTCCATCATGGGGCCGTCCGGCTCAGGCAAGAGCACGCTCATGGCCATCCTCGGCTGCCTCGACGTGCCAACCTCCGGCATCTACCGCCTCGACGCCCAGAACGTGGAAAACCTGAACGACAATCAACTGGCCGAGATCCGCAACCGCAAGATCGGCTTTGTGTTCCAGCAGTTCAACCTGCTGGCGCGCACCACAGCGCTTGACAACGTCATGCTCCCCCTCACCTACGGCGGCGTGCGCGGCCGCGAGCGGCGCGAACGGACCGAAGAGGCCCTGCGCAAAGTGGGCCTGGCCGACCGGATGCACCACCGCCCCAACGAGCTTTCCGGCGGCCAGCAGCAGCGCGTGGCCGTGGCGCGCGCATTGGTGAACAGCCCCGCCATCCTCCTCGCCGACGAGCCGACCGGCAACCTCGACAGCAAAACCGGGACGGAGATCATCCGGTTGTTTCAGGAACTGCACCGCGAGTTCGGGCAGACGGTGGTCTACGTCACGCACGACCCCTTCATCGCCCGGCACACCGAGCGGATCATCCGGCTGGCCGATGGCAAAATTGCGGGGGATGAGAAGATCGAGCATCCCATCCAGGCGGGCACGCCGCGTCCGAGTGAACTGGCGCTGGCAGAGGAGACGCATCATTGAACTTCTCCGAAAGTTTTCGCACGGCGCTGCGCTCGCTGGCGGCAAACAAGCTCCGCTCCATCCTCACCATGCTCGGCGTCATCATCGGCGTAGGAGCGGTGGTCGCGCTGATGGCGATTGGCCGAGGCGCGACGGCGGCCATCACCGAGCAGGTGCAGGGCATCGGTTCAAACCTGGTCAGCGTTTTTGCCGGGCGCTTCAGGCGCGGCGGGGAGACCGCCCTGGGCGTGGTGTATTACGAGGACTACGAAGCTCTGCGCCGGGGGTTGAAAAACGTCGTCGGCATAGCGCCTGAGGCCAATCATACCGGGACCGTCACCTACGGCAAAGAATCACTCACCAATCAGGTGACGGCCACCACGCCCGAATTCGCCGCCGTGCGCGCTTACGAAGTGGAGCGAGGCCGCTTCATCACCGCCGCCGACCGCTCCCGCGAGGCCCGCGTGGCCGTCATCGGAGCGCAGACGGCTAAAGACCTGTTTGGCGGGTTGAACCCGCTCGGCCGCACACTCAGAATCAACGGCATTGGCTTCGAAGTCGTGGGCCTGCTGAAATCCAAAGGCTCGTCGGGGTTTGGCAACGCCGATCAAATCATCATCGTCCCGCTGGAAACCGGCTACGCCAAACTCGCGGGCGCGGCCTCCGTGCGCAGTGGCAAGCGCCTGCTCAGCTCGATTTCCCTCTCCGCCGCCAGCCCCGAGGTGGTGGACCAGGTGATGGTGCAGGCGGAGCGCATCCTCCGCCGCGAGCACAACCTCAAGCTCACCGACGAACTTGACTTCACCGTGCTCAGCCAGACGCAGTTTCTGTCCGCGGTCACCACCATCACCGGCACGCTCACACTGTTTCTTGGCTTCATCGGCGTCATCTCGCTCGTCGTCGGCGGCATCGGCGTGATGAACATCATGCTCGTCTCCGTCACCGAACGCACCCGCGAGATCGGCCTGCGCAAAGCCGTGGGAGCCAAGCAGCGGGCCGTCCTGCTTCAATTCCTCATCGAGACCCTCGTGCTGACTTTCATCGGCGGGTTGCTGGGGACCGGCCTGGGGTGGGGCATCGCCGCGCTCGTCAACCTGTCGGGGCAGATCCGGACGCAGGTGGACGTCCTCACGATCACCATCGCCTTCGTCGTGACAGCCGCCGTGGGGCTGCTCTCCGGCCTCTACCCCGCCTTCCGCGCCTCGCGCCTCAGGCCGATTGAAGCATTGCGGTATGAGTGATACGTGAGACGTGACGAGTGACAAGAATCTGTCACGCATCACGCATGACTCGTCATACCGCTAGAGCGCAGCGATTTCAACCCTGGCCCGAAGTTCCTCCAACCGCCGCCTCGCCTCGGCGCGGACTTCATGCGTCACAGTCGGTACGCCAATGTGCTCGACGAGAAACGAGGCCGACACTGCCCCGCGCAACCCGGCTTCGACAATATCATGTGTATCTGCCCAGCCGACGAGGAAGCCGCCGCAATAGGCGTTGCCCGCGCCCACGGTGCTTGCGGCATTGACCGGCATCGCCGGGATGTGCGCGGCCCGCCTGGGGGTGCTGCTTCCGGCGACGAGTGATCCCTCAGCGCCCATCCGCAAGGCAATCACTTTCCCCTCGGCCTCGAACAGACTCCTGATCAACTGCCGCGGTTCACCCACGCCGACGAGGGAGCGCGCACTGCGCAGGTTCGGCGAAAAAATGTCGCCGGCCGAAAGCAAGGCGCGTAAAGCCCCCGGCGCGAGAGGCTGTTTCGCAGGGCGGAAGGGTTCGACGCTCACCCATCCACCTAGCGCACGGAGGTCGGAGGCAAAGTAGAGGTCGGGTTCGTCAGGGTGAGTGCCAAAATGGAAGCCGCGTGCGCGGCGGTAGCTCGCAGGCACATACTTGAGCGCGCGGCTCAACTGCTCGCCCAGCGCTTCGTCCGGCACGCGCCAAAACTGCGCCCGCCGGCCATCGGTTTCGAGCAACTGCCAGGCGCGCGGTGTGGGCTGGTCGGTCACGCGCACGCCGGTCGTATCCACGCCCGACTCGCGGAACCATACCCATACGGACTCAGGTAGATCCGTGCCCACCCCGGCGACTAGGCCAACCGAGTCTGACCACAACCGCATCCCAAACGCCGTCTGCGGCCCGCCGCCGCCCAAAACCCCCATTGCCGTCCGCCCATCTGGGAAAACGAGATCGTCGAGGATCAAGCCGAAGGCCACGAAATCCATATCAAAACGTAGGGCAGGTCTGTGACCTGCCCTTACGGGCTGCCTCTATTTGCCTCGCGTGTACCAGATCGAACCGGGACTGTCGTAGTTCAGGCCCTCGCCCCAGACCAGGTGCGAGACGCCCCGGTCGTCAATATCCACCTCGTAGTAATCGCCAAACGGGAAACTGAAGCCGTCGGGCAGGATATAATCGTAGCCCGCGACGGAGGTTGAAAGATCAACTTCCGCCGACCATGTGTCGCCGCCATCGGTGGAACGGCGGTAGTAGGTGTTCCACAACCCTTCGGCCCGCGCGTCCATCCACGAAATACGGACATCGCCATCGGCGCGGGCGGCGATGGCGGGGAAGGCGTGATTGACCCCCTCCGGCGCCAGGGACACGTCTATCTTCGCCGACCACGTCGCGCCGCCATCGGTTGACTTGGCAAAGTAAATCCGCTCCGGGCCTTTATCCACCACGCCCGCATTCCACAGGGCGTACAGAGTCCCGGCCGCATCTGAGGCCATCGTAATCTGCGCGCCGAGATAGGCCCAACCGCACAGATAATCCGAGCAATCCGGCGGCGCGCCGGAGACGTCAAGCAGCGTCGTCGCCCACGTGCGGCCGCCGTCCGAGGATTTGCTGATGTACAGGTTCACCGGCCCCTTTGCGCCGCCGTTCTGTTCGTAACCGTCCCACGAGAAATACACGTTGCCCGCCGGGTCCACGGTCCCGCCGCCCGCCAGCGACCAGCCGAGTTTGCCGGTCTTGTTCACGTTGACGGACGCGAAGGTCGCGCCGCCGTCGTGCGAGGACGAGACCCACACCTTCTGCGCGTGGTTGTAGCCCACGTACACGTCCTGCCCGCGCACGGCGAGGATGGGCTTGTCGGTCCCGGCGTTGGTGCTGTTGGCGACGACGACCGACCACGTTGCGCCGAAATCGGTGGACTTGGCGACGACGGTGTCGCTCTTGCCGTTTTGCAGCCATGCGGCGTAAACCGTGCGCCCGTCCACCGGGTCCACGACGATCTGCGCGTCCCACTGGCCGAGCGTCTGGCCTGCGGGGTGGATGATCCTCGGCGTGCCCCACGTCGCGCCCCGATCGTCGCTCATTTGCAGGATCATCGTGGGGCTGAAGCAATCTGCACAGCCGGGCACGCCGAGGTATTGCGGGTACAGGATGTACACGTGCCCATGGCGGTCGGCGGCGATGGCGGGCTCCCACTGGTCGCCGGCGGTGTAGCCGAGGCGGGTCTGCGGGGCAAAACCGGAGGGGGGCAGCGCAGGCGCTTTGGCCGGTG